>Ga0310695_10003860_pt1 | contig 28616 bp, 29 predicted proteins | sample RumenRJG_04DNA_FD_203882 | JGI IMG/M metagenome (GOLD analysis project Ga0310695, IMG submission 203882) | Bovine rumen microbial communities from Lethbridge, Alberta, Canada - RJG_04 (v2) (version 2) | ecosystem: Host-associated > Mammals > Digestive system > Stomach > Rumen | place: Canada... | reverse complement strand
CTCTCCGTTCCGCTCGGCTTCGCCTCGCTCCACTACGAGCAGGGCCAACCGATATCCCTTGCAAATGATCTTCAACTGTTCACTTTTCGATGGCAATCACTGTTCAGAATTGGGTGGCAGTGGACATTCCTCCTTCTTGCAAGGCAAAACTCAAACAAGTTTGGCTCTGCACTTGCTTCGTGCGTCGGTTCCGCTCCGCACACAGAGAGGCCGCCCGCCAGGGCGTGCGCCCACTCTGTCATTCCTACCCGCAAGGTCAGGCGTATTGATTCTTACGTTTATTCTCCTCCATCAACGCCAGCAACTCCTTAAACTTCTCCACCCTATCCGGTTTCAATTCTCCAGCCGCAAAGAGTTTCCTATTATGCTTGATCCAATTAAGATACAGCCCACGCTCCTCATCATCATGCTTGGACGGATTCCGCTTATTGTTCTCAATAAACGCAACCACCTCATTGTATTTCAACAGCCACTTCTCGCCTTGAGTCATTGCAATGTATCTTTTACATCAGCCACCGTTCCAGGCACAGTGTCGCTAACGCGCCACAGAGCCTTCCACTCCGCACAGAGACCGGCTCCTTGTCAGTCGCCCGTCTCTCTTTCCCTCCCGCTCTGCTTTAAGCAAGCTAATAGCCCCTTGAAATTATCAAAAATGACTTGTTCCGAAATGTTTAAATGTTTGAGAACTGCCTCGATATTCGCCTTGTCATTGTACGGGGCATCCGTCTCAGTCAGCAACCTGTCTTGTGGTATCTTTTCTATAATGGCTCTACCATTTTTCGACAGACACATTGCTTCGTTGACGGAGAAATAGTAACCTTGCTCCAAGATAGCAGGGATCAAATCAACTGAACCGCTATACCAATGGAATATCACATTCTCTATCTCATACTCACAAAGTAGTTCCAACAAATCTTTCTCTGCCTTGCGAGAATGCACACTAACGACTTTCTTTTTACCTCTAATAGCAGACAATACGTCGCGAAGGACTTCCAACTGTACATCCTTTGTAGCAACACCTTCTCTTGAAAAATCCAGTCCTATCTCACCAATATAAGACGTTTGGTCAACGAGTTTCCTGAATAATGCCAGTTGAGTTTTACCCTCAACAGCACGCAACGGATGTACCCCGAGCGCAAGACGGATATGTTTGTATCCATTAAGATATGGCTGTCCCATTTGGAAGTGACTAGGAAGATTTGTCATCCCAATCACAATATCTCCTGCCTTTTCCCTAAACCTAATATAAGCTTCAGGATGGGGCATCATATCAAAATGACAATGAGTATCTACTATCATTGCCAACCCATATAACGTAAGACTGCATTATTATTATCAGCACGTATCATAGCAGATAGTTCAGCTCGTGTTCTCACAACCAAATCAACATACTCATCCAAGTCATCAAACCCGCCCAAGCCTGCTATCCTCAATTCTCTCTTAATTTGGTCTCTAGTAAGGTCCGTCTTTAGGAAGTTCAGCATAGCAAAGAAATCCTCAGCTACCTTATCGCCCCTCTTTCTGAACAATGTCACAAATCGGTTACCATACGTAGTTAAGTCCCGCTCGCCAATCATCGAAGCCTTTCTATACATGCAGGGCATACAATGACCGCAATGTGTAGCATAGTTGTTATCATACATGTGCTGGTGCATACTCCGCTTACCGCACGAATTGGAATGAGCTACAACACTCAGCAAATAATCCTTGTCAGCGCAATGCTGCCCCATCTCACCCTTGGTCATTTTTTCATACGGATTTACTACTTCCGTTGTCAACCCTAACGCGCCAAGCACCCTTCTATATTGTTTCAAGAAAACAGGATGAGTCGTTCTAGTGCTACATGAAGCACGCCGGGAATCAGAAAGTGGATAGTTCAAAGAAACCGAACCATTCTCTGGCACCACAATCTTAGTGTTAGAATAGCTAGCCACAATAAGAGCTATGGAAAGAAACATTATTGAACGCGAACGGCATGAGAGTTCGACAGATACCCCCGGTGTTATTGATACTGCATCCATAGATGTCAAATTTGTTCTCAATCGTAAATCTGGCAAAATCTTCCTGTACTTTCTCAAATGCCTTCTTTTCCAGAAACGACTGGCAGAACAACAAGGTAACGTAAGTCTCAACTTCTTTAGGGCTAAGTGCTGGAATCTTGTAGGGCAACTGGATAAATTTCTCCATGTAAGCATCACCTATACTTCTCCCTTCATCACCAGCAGCGGATATAATATCCTTATACTCACTCTTAATGGCGTTTGATACGATGAAATTGTCTGCCGCTATCACAAACGCAGTCTTAGGTACATCAAGGAATAGCTTAATGGCCTCAAGGTTCTCTATTATATGTCTTGGCAAGCAACGGTCAAGGTCGTCAATCAGTACAACAATCTTCCCTTGCTTGCTCTTTGTTATCAAATCTCCAAAATCATTCCTAAACTCACGAACAGCCTCGTATTTCTTCTCTTCATCTTCTGCATTAATTGCATCCTTTAAGAACTGTTCAGCCTTGTCTCCGGTCAATAAGTCTGCCAAATCCCCTTTGTGGTCTTTGAAGGCATCCATTAATAATGGAATAATGAGAGAAGCACCTCCCGTGGCCGCTGCAGAGGCTATTGGGACTACCGTCTTCGCAGAGAATTTCAGAACGCGCATCCAATTAATCGACTTCCGTAGTTTCGCAAAGGCCTCCTTCAATGCATCATATGCTCCTTCTGCATTATCTTTCACTTTAGCCAGAAAGCGTTCATCTTTTTCCAAAGCATCAACGATACCCTGTATCAAGGCCATTTTGGCATCATCAAAACTCTCAAATGACCACCCATCAAAGTAAACCACAACGGTATCATCGTCCTTTTTGAGCTGCTCTTCAAGAATCTTTAGAATACTAGACTTACCAGACCCCCAGTCACCATAGAGTCCAACGGTGATTGGGAGATTCTTCTCATTTGTCACTACATTTTTTAATAGTGACGCATGGACGGTATATCCTAATAGGTCTTGTGTCGTTTCCTTATCTGACCACATAATACAATCATTTCATTCAACCAATCCACATAATCACTTTCCTGCCAGAAACGCTTCAATCTTCTTGCGCTTCTCCTCTTGATATTCAGCAAACGAGCGTCCCCTTTCATTGACAAAAGCAATAATCTGCTCCATCATCAAATGAAAAGATGTAGCAAAGAGCCCAGGAATCTTATAGTGTCCCGTCTTGTAATGGGACTTGCTGTTTGAAATCCCCGCAGGTGTATTGTCGAAGGCTTTCCTTGGATCTGCACCACCAAGTATTAACTGATGGTTCAGTTGCTTCATCCGCTGGCTTCTCTTGGCTCTGGTTATATACCGCAGTTTCAATATCTCGGGCGCCAACTCTTTCTCAAAGCAATAATACAACCATATCTCTATACAAGGATTGCTGATAACCCACTGGCCATAGTCATCCTTGCCTTTTTTTGACAGAGTCGTCACCAACTGACTTTCAAATTCATCCACATCCGTTACCAGGAACACCTTGTCAACCTTACTCAGTCTATATTCTTTACCGTCAACAATTATTTTTCCTCTTTTACGGCCCTGTTGCCATATCTCATTCATCTGGTATGGTTGCAGGCCCTGCCCTTTCTTACTTTGGAATAGAACCTGGACACAGGCTCCCAGCATCTTATCGTTCTTCAGATTTTTGAAGTACACCTTCTCCCTGTCCTCGCCTCCTGATAGAACATATACTATGGCAGGAACCAATACGGCCTCACCCTTTGCATGGTCTTTCGAATAAGACCAATGGGCAGCACCCTTTATTGGTCTCCTACGGATAGGAGGAGCGGTCAATACAGGTTCGCGCAGGGGTTTACTACCCGTTCCTTTTTGATATGAAAGCTTATCCGAATCCATCAAAAGTTCAGTGTTCCAATAAATGGTATTGCTCCAAATCTGCCAGCCATATAACCGTTCTCAATACTAATCGTATTGTGAATCTTAAAGTCATTCAGTGAATAAGGATGGCTTTCGCCATTACTTTTCTCCACAAACCACACCTCGTCTGGCCTCAAAAAATCCTGATCAAGGATACAAGTCTCGTGGGTAGAGAAAATTAATTGGCCATTCGTATCTTTATCTGCAAAATATCTAACAAGCCCTCTCACAAGGTGAGGATGGATACTGTTGTCCAGTTCATCCACAACAATAGTCGCCCCCTCATGGACGGCACTGTAGAGATAAGGTGCCAGAATAAGCAGTCGCACCGTGCCGTCAGATTGCGACATAATATTCATGTCAGCAGAATAGCCTTCCACACCCGCCTGTTTGAAAACAAGTTCACTCACTTTCCTGATACCTTTTTCCAACGAAATTGCTGAGACGTTCCTATTTTCCACTATCTTTGACAGCACCATGTCATCCGGCATTTTCTCCGTCCTTGAAAGTATTTTGTCATCTTGAGGATTAGCGGCAAGCCATTTGTCAAAGTTTTCCGTTTTCACCTCGATTCCGTTGAGGCCAAGTCCAATCTCAGAAAACATATCCGTCGCAAATTTTAATTGCTTGGGATGCTGCTTCAGTCTTGTAATAATATCCGGCTGAAAAGAGTTCAATCCCACCACTTTCAGCTTCTCTCCAAACCATTTTTGTGAAGAAGTGATTGCCGTATCATTCAGCAATTGCACGTTGTTGTTGATTGTAAACAAAGACGCAAAGGGATGCTCAACAACCCAGTTGCTGATAATATCCCTCATCTCTTTGGTTATTTCACCTCTTAGCGCCACCTCGCTGGCTGTACGCACAAATATCTCCACTCCGGAGCTATTGGTTCCAGAAGTTTTCAGAACCTCTTTCTGAATCCCGTTGTCATTAATCTCAACCGAATAAAGAAATACCTCACTTTCCTCTGTCTCATATTCAATTGCAAGGAAAAGAGGCTCAGCAGCCTTTTGCGGCTTCAAACAAAACTTCCAATTCTTAATACTGTCTGAATTAAGAAAGCTATCAGATATGACAAAACGCTTAACAAAACTGAGTGCTTTGATAAGATTTGACTTCCCTGCACCATTTGCACCATATATAACCGACATTTTCAACACATCCGGATTGGGATGATGCTGATATATGTGATTGGAATGTGTCACCCTCTTATGGTTCGGGAAGAGGTCAAATTGTTCCAAACCATTGAATGACAAAAAGTTCTTTAATATTACCCTTAATAACATAGCCGTATTTTTTTTGCAAAGATACACATTTTATTTTAATCCGTGAAAAATTCACGTGAAAAATTCACGGAATTATAAACATTTAACATCAATCACCTGTAACTAGACCACTCCATTATATAACATAAGAGTCTCGTCTCAACTTCCCTTCACTCTCACCTTACCCATACTCTACCCATACTCAGGGAGTATGCTTAGAGTATGCCTGCAAGCAGGCTAGAAGCAGCCTAGAGTATGGCTAAAGGCTGGCTCAAAGCATTTTTTTGATGAAATGATGTACAAACCAGGCACTGGCATAGGAGCATACCTTGTGGTATTTATCATCCTTGTCTTCACCGCCAAAATCTGCAATGCCTTTGATCAGCACACAGGTCTTGTTCAGCATGTGACCAGCCAGATACAACCCATAGCCTTCCATATCTAAGCCCTTCAAGTTGCGGTTGTCGTCTTTCACCAACTGCTCCATAAAGGTCTCATCACTCACCACATACGAACCGCAGGCACCGGGGCCTACATGGATGGCTGGAACTTCCATGCCTTCAACCAAAAGACCCACTCGTTTAAGTTCAGCAAACACCTTTGAGGCGGCTACCTGCTCAGTAATAAAGTCATTCAACTTACCCAATATATCATAGCTGAAAGGCAACTGCCGGGGTTCAGGCATCACTTCCTGCCCATTCTCCTTCTTGATAAGCTTACCACTGCCATAGTCGTACTCTGAATCAGCAATGAAAATGTCGCCCAAATTGACATCTGACTTGTCCTTTTTCTTAAATCCTGCACAGAATCCAGTCATAAACAGGGTGCCTAAATCAAAACGGCTCAACATAAATGAGGCTGTAATGGCAGCGGCTTGCATGCCCGGCACATTGTTGCAACAGGCTATCACCTTGATGGTGTGGCCCAACTCCGTCCTCATTTGCGTGGCATAAAGCTGGTAGGGCAAGCCAACGTTTGGCACACTGTTCCATTGGTTACCAAAAGCCAGCTTCATCTGTTCAAACTCCTCGGGGAGCGCACATAGAACACCAACGTCATAATGGCGCTCCTCCTCAATAGACTTCAACAACTGCCCCTTGGTTGCCACGATGGTATCCACCGCCTCTTGCAGCACATCTTCCCAATCGGTTTCCTTGAGGTCGTAGTGAATCAGTTTCCACAGCTTCTTGGCGTATGACTGCTTATGCTTCTCCACCTTCTCTTCATACTGTGTGAGCGCAATGATATAGACGGGCTTGTGCAGGCGACCCACACGCGACAACTCGTCAATAAAGTTCTCGCTATTGCCCTCAGCGCCCACTTCCTCACCATCGTTGATGGGCATCACCAAGTCCAGAATCAGCAGGTCATAGACCGTTGTTGCCAACTTTCTGCGACCGCTATTGATGGAACCGGCCCAGTCTATTTCTTCTTCCTTCAGTAAGCATCTCTCCATCAAAACCGACTTAATCTTAGCGGTCTTTTCAGGAGTGTCATCCATAATCAGTACTCTTATCATAACGTCTGTGTCAATTCCTTCAAGCGTTTAATCCAATCTTCGTTTCTCAGGCTGTAATATACATAGCCTTTATAGAACTCAGAATACTTCTCGCGAAAGCCCTCATCCAGTTTGTCAATCTTGATACCATCTACAAAACTCTCGTACATGGTGACTACAATGACGGGAACCTTGATCTTGCGGAGCTTCATGAAGCGCAGGATATTGGAACCTGCCAGCGGCTCCTGCTCGCCATCGGATGCATCATCACCATTGACATCGTAGGTGTTCATACTGACATCCAGCAGGATGAGGTCATAGTTCTTGCCATTATGCACCACCTCCGCCAACGCCGTATTGTATGAACGGCGGTCTTCCACGTCATAATCCTGCAAATTCTCTTCGCAGAACTGACGCAGATGGTTCAGCTTGGGCTCGTTGTCCTCAATTATCAGCAGGCGCTTGTTCATTCGCTTTTAAGTTCTTTGTATAGATAACAACATCCGTGGCACAGAGACCATCCTTGGCAACAATGCTGATGGTGTTTTCTTCGGTCTGGAGGTCTAACTTCAATATCTTTTTTGACTTGGCAATACCACTACCACCCTCAGAGTTGTAGTAGGATGCCTTGGCAGAGAGTTTCTCTTCAAATTTCTTGTTCAACGCCTCTTCCTCACCGGGTTTCACCCTGTTCTCAAAGTGCAGGGTCAGCGTCTCGTCTCCAATCTTGAATTGCAACACTACTGGCTTCAGACCGGTCTCTTCGTCAGGCTCACCGTGCTTAAGCATATTGGTAATCAGGTTGGTGAGCAAATCCTTGTAATGCAGCACATAGACAGCCTTCACCTTGAAGGTCTCTCCTTCTATCACAGGTTCACCGTCAACAGGATACTGTGGATAGGCTGTCTCAATGTTGTTGAACACTTGACTGGTGAGCTGTTTCAGGTCAACATCCTCCAGCTTCATTCCAGAGATATTGAACCAGCACTCAATGTTCTTGATTTTACCTGCAATGACCGTAGAAGCCTCGGTAATGGCAGACTGTAGGTACTTCTGCACATGACCTACAGGAAGCACCTCGGGGCGCAAATCGTATTGCAGGGTGTCAAACAGCTTATTGATATGGTCGGTAAACTCGCCGGATATATAATGCCTGATCTTGGCCAGACTACTCTCGGTTTTCTCCCACAGCCAACTGATCATCCAGCGGCAGAACTCTTCCTTGCCTTTCTCCCCTGCTTTCCTTGACAACAATCCAATTTCCATTGCCTTGGAAGGCAGTTCGTTGGTGTCGGTCTCATAATCGAACAGGCCGTTGGGCTTTTTCTCCTTGTCGTATATCTGCAGGCGTTCCTTGATGAGGTTCACCACCTCCTCGTCGAAGCCCTTGGAGAACTTGGTCAAAGCCTCGTTGACAATGGTGTTCTCAGCGGGACTCAGATTATACAGGAGTGACCAGTAAGGCGTGGGCTGATAGGTGTTGCCATTGGTCTGGAGTATGAGATTGCGCTGTGTCAGCTCCGGACGCAGTTTACTTTCCAATTCACCGTGGCGTACACGGGTACTCAGGTATGCCACAAGACCAAACTCGCTCCAAAGGAACTTGTCGCGAATGTAATCGTAGAGCGAATAGAACACCTCGTAGATACCATTCTCACTTACGCTGGTCTTGGATTTCACCTCCTCGCCTTCCACTTCCTTCTCACCATAGAAGATGGTGGAACTGGAGAGGTCGAGCACAAAGAAGGTCTTCTTATCCTTGATGATGATGTCGAGCAACTGCATGAAGCGGTTATACAGACCATCTATCTCACCCAACTTATACTTCAGGATGGCCTGGTCGTTGGCGTAAATCTTGCCCTCGTTCAGGTTGGATGACACCTTGTAAACCAACAAAGCATCCTCAATCTCTTTCTGCACCTGAAGGTAGGTCTCCTTGTTGGGAGTATCGAGCGAAATGAGATAGTTGATTATCTTCAACCGCTCGTTGAGCCTGTCTTTCAGACTGGGGATGTTGAAGTAATGGCGCAGGGTCTCGTCATCGTTCATAATGGCAAAGAACGCCTCCTGTCGGTTTTCTGGCTCATCCAGATTGCCTATCAGGTCAGCGGGACGCTCCACACCCTGTGTCTCGCAATACTCCAGCAGGATAAAGCTCTTGTCAACACCATCCTTGCAGTTGAGACCCATGAAGATGGCGAGGTCTATATTGCGGCGGATGTCCTCGTAGAGGTTGTCCTGAAGGTATTTGATGATCTCGTCGGTATCTACCTTCTGCGTGGCGGGCTGGTCGTTAAGCAGGAAGTCCACGTACAGGGAGATGGCCTGTTCAACCTTCTTGTCCAAGAACAGACACTTCACCATATTGCGGACTGCCTTCTGGCGGTTGGGCAGCCAAGCACCTGATGCCTCGTAATAGCTCTTCCACATTTTGAAGGCCTGGCCATATTCCCCGCGCTGCATCACTATGGTTGCATTGTGGGGCAGGAGGATATTATAGCTGGCAGTGCCCTCTGAGAGTTCTTCTTCCCGCAGTCGGGAGGCATAAACCTGGCAGATGGCAGAATACTGATAATTGCCGTAACCCTGCAAATAATCAAGCGCGTCGTCCTTATCATCGTAGGCGGCTTGGGCAAACTCAGGATCAAAGTGGTTGCACCACAAGGCGCGTATCTTGTCGTCCACCGTCTCGTTCATCTCGTGTTTCACAAACACGTGCATGGCCGCTGCCAGGTGGAAGCCATAGAGGTTCTTGTTCATCTGGCACAATGAGTACACGGCATCCGTGTCGCCCTGATTGACCAAGGTATCGTAAACCAGATGACAGAGTTTGTTGGCCGGTATATTGGAGCCCCCAGGAAGGATGTTCTGATAGCCCTTACCCAAATAAACCAGACAGCGGCTGTAGATGACGTACACATCGAAGTGGCTAGCATCAGAAGGGATGCAGGATTTGCACTTTTCGAGTGTTTCCTCATAATGACCTCCGTAGTAGCTGTCCAGAATATCTATCAGACGCTCATCGTAGTAATGTTCCTTGGGAGTTCTGTCCAATTGAATCATGATGGGCGTGAGCTCTTCGTCCTCGGTCTTGGAGTAGAGATAGATGGCGCGGCTTTTCAGTTCCTGGCTCAGTTCGTTCTTGATGGCTTCTGCCTTGAGCAGATTCACGGCCATCAGGTAGCGGTCAATGAGTGAAGCAACCGACTCGAACAACATATTGAAGGAAATCTCTTCCTGGCTAATGTTGTTGAAGAAGTTGAGCCGGAACAGGAAGTAACGGTAGTAGTCCTCGTGGAACTGGTTCCTGTTGCGCTTGAACAGCGCATCCAAATCCTCGTCGAACTTAAACGGCGACAGGTTGATGGTGGTGCGCTGGTGCAGCTTATAGACCATGGACTGCAAGTAGTTGCTGTAGGCATCCTGCGTGGATTCCAGACAGTCGGACATGAGCATGATGCCATCCTTGCGTTTGTCCCAATACTCATAGAGCAGGAACATGGCCTCGTAGTACCACAAGGACACACCCAGACGTTTCTTCACCTCCTGCAGCAGGTCGTAGCAGTCAGCAAACTTGCCGGTCATGAAGAGTTGCTCAAATTCCTTTTTGCGGGCAAGGAACCACTTGATTTCGCCAAAGTATTTAATCGCATAGCTGCAAAACCACACCAGTTCGGAGTTAAGTGACACGGGACGGACAAACATAGGCTTTGTGGAGCAAAGCTGCTTGTAGTCCTTGGGGAAAGGACATCCCTCTATTTCACCCACAACACCCTTGGAATACACGGAAACGCTCCTCTGCATATCACGCAGAAGATTCAAGTCCCCAATGGACTTCAGGCTGCTGACAGCCAGCGACCTCTTGCTATTCTGGAAGAATATGTGCAAGTAGGTCTGGCGTTCGTGATGCCCTTTACTGTTTTTCCGTTTATTCTTTTTTTTCATCGGTATAAGTGTTTGTTACCTGCTTGGGATTGATGTTTACCTGATGTGCAGTGGGTATTTGTACGGTTTGTTTGGGTTTATCTCGTTCAATGACCGCAGGAACTATTTCGTCAATAGCCTTACTGAATTCCTCATCCAGATAACCATGTTTGGTGGCAAGGTTGTAAAGCATGTTGGAAAACTCCTCTGCACCAGCCTTGCTAAAACGCTTCTTGACTATATCTGTCATCTCGGTAAATGTGAAGAGAAGAGCCTTGGATTTACCTCTCTTGTTTTTGTCAAGCTCCATCTCCTCTAGTTTTACACGTAGTTCCCAGAGTTCAGACTGATGCTGAGATTCAATTTCCTTAATACGGCACTCCAGAGACTCCTCCAAATCTCTGTATTTTAGTTTAAGTTGCCCTAACTGTTCCTTGTAAGACAGGTCCATTCCTTCTTTGTAGGAAGCCTCCTGCTCAGCCATTTTGTGATAGACATTGGCTATGATACCTTTATGAAGTTTGGTGAAATTGACACGGCAATTTTTATCGCCTACCTCACCAAAAGCTCCTTCTATAAACGAAAGCAGTGTGGTCTGCTCTTCGGGGGTCTCATACAACTCCAAATAACGCTCAATCGTTTTCTGAGAGAAGTTGTTGGTAACCTCGCGCCAAACGAGGCAGTCTTGTTTACCCGTGATTAACGGTAGTTCTTCGACCGGGGTTGGCATAGGTTGGAAATACTTAGGCGGAAACATACGGTCGCCTGCCATATACTTGATGAGGACGTAAGCCAATTCGTGCCCGGAATTATCTTCCATGACACGGAAGAACTGGTTGACAAAACATTCTTCATTAAATGTCGCTTCCTTTTTACACCTAAGCATCCCCCAAACGATGTTGAAAACCAGATGTGCTGACTGACTTGAATTGAGCCACAAAGTCTCCTCCTGAACATAACGAGTTGACAGGTCTGTACCAGGCATGGGATCGTAGTTGATACGTACACACTGGTAATACGCCTCATTGAAGAGGGTGAGCATATCCAGCGGCAGCGGTTTAGGGCCGTGGCGGAGTATCACGTTGTAGATACAACGGTTAAAGGGGCTATTGCGAAGATAGTCCGCCATATCATCATGTCCCCTGTATAGGAGAATTCGTTGCAGTTCCGATGCAGTCATTATCAGTATTTTTTGTTCAACATTGTGTCAATGGCATCCCTAATCTCCTTAGATGGTTCATCCCGCAAAGCATGCTTCACGGAGTGCTCCTTATTCCCTTCCAGATATTCTGCCATCTTGGCGCCATTGTAGTTGTCCTTATACACCACGGCATAAATTTTCCTTGCCCGCAGGTGATACAGGATGTTGGCCACCAAGTCACGGTTGAAGTTGGTGCCCCATTGCTTACCGGACTTATACACTAAAGCTGCAACCTCCGGCAGGTTCAGAATGTCTTCCCACATCTTCATATAGGTGCTCTTTGCCTCATCCGTCAACAGTGGACGTATACGGCTAACGTAGTTCAGGATCTCGGTGCGGATAGGAGTGCAATCTATGTTCTCCTCTGGCTCACGCATACGATCAAACGGGCTTGCAGGTTTTGACCCTAAAGCCTCCTTCACAGCATCTGCAGCCTCACGTCCCGAACTGATATTGAAGGTGTTATTCACAACCGTCGCAGCGGGGTTCACATTGTATGCCTTATCTATGTTAATTATAATCTTTCCTTCCTCTTTTTCCATAGGTTTTAGGGGTATATTTCTCTGTTTTCTTTTGCTTGTAAATTATTGATTTTCAGTCAGGAAGAAGGAAGAAAGTTGTACCCAAGTTTCTTCCTTGGTTCCCCCCTCATTGCCGTAGTAATTTTGCCCCAGATTTCAGTTCTGAACTGCATCCCGGGTAAGTCAGCAAGGGGCTGAGATCTACAGACAAATTTAGTGTTTAACAAGTAAAAATGTATACGAGTATGACAAGTAACATTTCATTATCCCCGCACTTCTGCCTGGACGAGTTCACCAAGAGCTCCACGGCAATGAAGCACGGCATCAAGAACACTCCTCCTCAGGAGGCGGTGGACAACCTCAAGGCGCTCTGCCAGGGCTGCTTGGAACCGCTTCGCGAGGCACTTGGGTTGCCGGTGGTCATCACCAGCGGTTACCGCACCAAGGCGCTTAACAGTATGTTGGCGCATTCCTCGGAGCGCAGCCAGCACATGCTGGGGCAGGCGGCAGACTTCTATGTGGCCCCCGGCCAGTCTGGTCTGAGTCGTCGCGAACTGCTTATCAAGGCTTTCCGCCTCATCATCCTGGATGAGAGCATTGACTACGACCAGCTCATCCTCTATCCCTCTTTCATTCACGTGAGCTACGTATCCCGCGAGCGCAACCGCCGCACCGTCCTGCTTGGCATGCGTAATGGCAAGCTTGGCTACGGCAAGTGCTCCATCCAGAACGCGCTCAAGATTCAGTAACCCTTTTTATTAACAATTAAAACCGTATTAAATTATGGCACAAATCAAACAAGTCGGCATTGGCCGCAAGAGTTCCGGTACCATCGATGGTATCACCTATTACACAGTTAACGGCAAGACCTTTGCCCGTACCACTCCTACCATGCCTGCCAGCGTGTACAACACACCTGAGGCCCGCACGCGCCAGGCTATCTTCAAGATGGTGCAGATGCACATGAAACATCACCTGCGTACCATCCGCCAGACCATCACCAACAAGAGTGGGTCGCCCAGCAACCGCTACTTCAGCCTCAACTACAAAGCCCTCTCGCAGGCCCTTCAGGCGCTGGCCGAGCTCTATGTGAACGGTCAGGACGTCACCATTACCGATGTGGAGCAGGCCATCAGCGACTACGCTGCCGAGCACCCCACCAGCATCAAGATTGCCTCCAAGAGCGGCTACGCTGATGTCTATCTGACCGGCCCCTGGCCCGACACCATCACCCTCAACGCCCTGGCTGGCGACCGCACCGTGATTATCATCGTGGCCGAGAACGGTACCCAGACCACCATCAACGCTGATGGCACCGTAACTACCGGCCAGTACTCCGGCGGCGGCTCAAGCACCAACACAGGTGGCAACAGCAACACGGGCGGTTCCAATACCGAAGGTGGCAACACCAACACCGGTGATAACACTGGAGGCGGAACTAATCCTGAACCGGGAACCGTGAACCCTGAACCAGGTAATGGCGGTGGCGGCAACACCGATGGTGGCGGCGACGAGGATTAATCCACATTCGTATTAACAATTTCAAATTCTTACGAACATGAAAAAGCTATTTCAGAAGCTTCTGGCCAAGCTCGTAAAAAAGGCCATCAACAAGTCGGTTAACGACGCAGTGTCCAACCCCGATGTGGATCCCATTGTGGTCCCCGGCGATGACTCCAAGAAAAACCTCTGGAAGTTCATCCTGCAGACCCTCATCAGCATCCTCACGGCCATCCTGACCGCCCTGGGTGCCACCAGCTGCATGGGGCTCCACTAGTCTCTCATTTCATAGGAGGTTCCGGCGAATCCTCATTCCGGGCGACGAACCGGAATCTCCTTCAATCCTTTAAAATACCGTTATTATGAAACAAGTAAAATATATCTTCGTCAATGAAAGCTATCTTGAAGACGCTGTTCTTGCTATTCGTAACAGCCGTGTGTCTGACTTCCGACACAGCCACATCATCAGTGCCGCAGGCCTCTCCCGTCCTGAGCTTATCAGTGTGCTCCTACTGGCCCGTAAGCAGTGGCCCTCTGCCAAGATCCTGGGCGTATCCGAGTTGGGACTTGAGGTCCGAGATGGGCGAATCATATCTTGCGGCCGGCTTTGTCCCAGCGATGCCATGAACCAGATTCGTAGGGCACTTAGCGATCTGCCGTGAGTTATGGGACCGATTCATTACTCTGGGCCCTGAACGGAGCTACAGCGAAAGTTGTGGCTCCGTTTTTTTGCATCTCAAAATAACACTTTGAATCTATAGAGTTCTTTGTCAACAGCAACCAGGGCCTGCTCATCCAAATTATCAATGATGGCTGGGGCAGACTTAAGCTTGCCGTATTTCACCTTCTTCTTTTTGCCGTTAGGCATAGTCCTTTCAAAATACCTTTGAATTATCACGCCCACAATCCTAGAAGGCTTCGGCAGGCTCTCTATGTCCTTCCCAGCAATCTGGTCGTCTGATGCTATTTCAGTTCCTTGTTTCTGTCTGATATAACCTCGCTCTGCTCCCCACCTTTCAAGACAGCTCGGCTGCTTCAAAAACCAGGCTTCCATCTCTTGAATCATAAAGAAAACCTTGTCTTTTGCATCCGCAGGAATGACTATGGCCTTAGCTGGATCAGTATCATCCAGCTTGTTAAACCACTTATTAGTATCAGCATTGTCAGAGTCTACATACAGATAGTGATCTTCTGAATTATTGACGAACATCTTGGCAGAGTTCCGATAACCAGCACCCATATCAACCCTAACACTGATATCGTCACGCTTAAGAAGTCGTGAAAATAATTTGTTCAGCGATTCCCTAAGAGCTTCAACATTATTGAAAGTCTCCTCACAGGAATTCGGATCAAATGTCCCGCCTTCGACTATGATATTTAGGTTTACCATCTCTTCCCTCCTATCAAGCCTCTCAACCACATCTGTCCAGGTAGAAAATCACCCTCCCATTCCTCAAAATCATCCTCAGATAACTTCTTCACAACGGTCTTGTTCTCTTCATCCTTCTCAAAGACGATAACATCCTCCAACTCAAACTGATTAAGAAGATGCGGAGAGTGGGTGGCAATGATAATCTGGCAGTCCTTTGCTGCCAATTTTAGCATTTCACCTACCGATTTAATCATATCAGGATGCAAACCCCTTTCGGGTTCATCAATAGCGACCAGCCAACCCCTGTTGGGATTATAAAAGATACACTCTAGCAAAAGGTATCTCAATGAACCGTCACTAATATGCAATGCCCCGATAGTCTTCTTAAGATTCTTTTCCCTCAACGACAAGTACGACTGACCGTATAGGTTGCTTATTACGATTTCTCTATAAGACGGACTGACATTGCGGAATGCCTCTTCTAACTTCTCAAAATCAAATGAATGGTTCAATTTCAGCTCGTTCAGCATCTGAGTCAAATTCTCCCCGTTCTTTTTCAGTCTAGTGCTTGTTGAAAAATCTGCCGGTCTTCTGAGGCGGCTGCTCTCACCCACCTCAAAATTATTATAAACCGCCATCGTTTCAATTGCTTTTCGCAATGTAAACGTTGGCAGGAATCTATTGGGATCATTGATTTGCTTCAGCACTAGTTCCTGACCAGAAATCTCATTCGATTCATATTTCTGGATACCAACAGTTCCATCTGTTCTAGTGCTAATAACACCCTTCCCATTGCTAAAATCAAGATATGTAAACTTCTCATCCTTCTTCTTTTGATGCTCAGTCCATATCTTTTCGCTTAGCGTATAGCTCGTTCCATAGGGTCTGATTGTAATACTATACTTGATGGTTGACTTAAAACCCGCAGCGGCATTAATCCGATTTACCTTTTTAGGGTCAAATTCATACGTTATTTGGCAGTATGGAGCCGTTCTTTCACCATTGACATTTACAATCTGGTCAAATCCTCCCCACTGCTCTTGCACCAGCTTTTCCACGCCCTCACCACAAACGCCTTCATACAATAACCTGAAAGCATTAATCAGTGATGTCTTTCCACTTCCATTAATGCCTAAAAGCAGGTTAACACCAGGGTTAAGCTCTATGGCGTTAGTTCCACAAAAAGAGAAAAAATCTCTTATAGTAACTCGCTTTATCATTATTGTTCTTATTTTTTTATTCTATAAGCAAACATTATATTATGCAAAATTAACGATTTATCCGCAATCAAACTGCATTTGTTTGCAACATTTATTCTTTATTAACTCTTTGCCTGAATCTTGAATCTTCCCAGCATTCAGCTCCTTATATCATCAAACCTTACCACAAACTTCCTGTTACCCTCCTTTATATCAAAATACTCCTCCATCTCAGGGATAATCGGAACGAATATACGGTTCTTCGTAATGATTGTTGATGTAGTGATAGCTTTTCCGCCCGTCATGTCTTTCTCTAACTTTGTCTTCAGCTCCATGTCATAATAGAGCGTCAGACTTCCAGACAGCAACGTAAAGATGTATATTATTCTGTGCATGCTCCAGATAATCCTTGTTGTATGAGGCTGCATAAAGAAGTCCATATAGAAATTTTTTACGCTGTCCGATAGTGCAAGGAAACTCTTATAACCGTTTATTCGCTGCTCGTCACTATCTGCTACCAGTATCTTAAGGTTCGTCTGTTTGTCTATTCGCATAATCGGGGGCAAAGCCTCTATAGGGGGAACACCTCCATTGTTGGGTTCTGCTGGCGCTGATGGTTGGGGAAGCTTCTGTTCACCCAACACCTCTATGATGTTACCAATATTGTTAGGGGCTACAGTCTGTGTATGTGCCGTATTTACACGATTGATAACAGCAGCCACTTCTTCCATGTTGGCTTTACCATGAAGATATGCATCCCACACCGATTCAATATTGCCCACCTCAGTGCTCTCGTAGGACCAGTCTTCCTTCCTTTGCAGAAGCATTTTATACATATACTCTGCACCGCCTTTCTGCGAAGAGGGGACATACTGCGAAAACTTTGTGTACAGGCTGGTCCTTACATAATCTTTCACCAAAGGCTCCAGCAAGGAATAGTCATTCTTGTATATTTCACAAAGATAATTGAGTTCGTTAGACTTCCGCCTCAAATAAATAGTCAACTTATCACCTTCACATTTTGCTAAAACGGGAAGTCCATGTGATATCTCAGCAAACTGGATTTCACAGACTGAGAACAAATAGTCGTGTTTTAAGATATTTTCCACCTTCCATTTGATAGAGTATTCCGCTGCGTCAAGTTCACTGTCCTTATACTCGTAAGTCACTTGCGGACTGTCAGAAATCATTGGTATCCGAACTTGGTTGATAAAGTACATCTGTACCTGTCGCCTGTCAGAATCATCACTGGGGCGCAACACGATATTATCAGCGTCTGTATAGGTTTTCAGTATCGCTTGATCCATCCCAGTGTAATATCTAACCTTTCTACCTTCATGTTCAGACGTGAGGTCTTTCAGTCTGATGGTCTCATTCACTCCTGGCTTATCTGAATAAACAAAGATATTTACATTCTCACCAAGCATAAACAAGCCATTATAGCGAATATATCTTAAAAATTCTCGAGAGATATCCGCCATTTCAGTCTTTGCAATACATGATGCAGCCACATAGTCTGCTTCTGCCACAATCTGAGCCACCATATTGATACTCTCTCTGCTGATAGCATCCCTACCGGCCGTTGGGGTAAGACTTAACAAATTCACGACACCACCATAACCAAAGGTACTCGATACTGGCACTGGAGCCAATCCAAAGCTGTTTCTATATCCAAAAAGTGTAGACTCTCCTGATACAAGTAGCATATTACCTTCCACTGATTGCTCCAGCCACTTTAGGTTGTACAGGAATAGTTTTGGTGTAACCTTTCCCCCTTTGGTAAGAAGGAGTCTATAGTCAAATTGCACCCTATTCCGGGAGTGATTACCTTCAAAGAACAGCTCTCCTTCTTTATGCGAATTACCGAATTCATATACTTCTTTACTTATCAGTTCTCCATTCAGCAGAACAGGAATTGGTATATACCTTACATAAGGCCTCAGATAATCTTTTACCTGTTGTACAGTAATCTGTTTATCAGGCAGCAACAGCACTTTTACCGTAGTTCCAGGATGTGAAAATTCCTCTATCTCATCATCAAACTGGATACAGTTAGGGTCTGTTTCCAGTTCGTCACGTTTCACACTCGACCTGATAGTTTTATACTCTCCATTATAATATTTTGATGTAACTTCCAAATAGGAACAAACACCAAAATTCGCCATAGCTCCTATACCAAATGTACCTACCACACCGGCCGCTCTAGCCTCTGGAGTGTTCTTGCCGCTTGATCCTGCTGTCCAGTAGTTCTTGTCCAGCATCTCTTTGGTCATACCTATTCCATTGTCCGCAATGGTCAGTTGATTACCTTCCAGCAGAATATCTATTCCTCCATCTTCTGTAAAGCTTTTATCCTCATAGCGCCTTTGTAATATGGCATCATAGGCATTCTGCACATTCTCCCTAAGCAAAGACAGAGGTGAGTCATAAATATCGTTCGACAGTATCTTCAGAACACTCTCGATATTGAATTTGAAATTAGTTCTTTCTTTCATATCCCACCATTTTTATTCGTCCCTCAGTATTATCACCATTGGGTCATTACTGTTTTTGATAAAAGTAACTGTTTTCAGTTGCTCCATCAGCATTTTGTCTCTCAATGTCTTGGCAGCCCCCAACAGATACATCGCCTGTCTTTGGCTTCTTATTTCGCCAAGTATATCCAAAACCTCATAACAATCTTCTGGCCTCAGATTCTCTAAGTAGTCATCTAGATAACGCTCTACTATCGCATTCTTTTCACGCAATGCCGTCATTTCCCGCAGCCCGTTCAGATAATCTCCACTTGTCCTTATCTTTACATCTAAGTCATTGATAATATCATTTATCGGAGTCACCATTGGGTTTGGCAACCTTAATTCCTTCACTACAACATCGTGGTTAGAATTTCCTATGTAAGAATGTCCCCAACTGGGTATTTGGTACTGCCCCTCACTTTGGTCTTTTCTGGTTCTTACCTCAATCCCCACCTGTTGCCCGCACATCTTCACGCTAATCAGATTATACTGTCGTGAAGTGTCTGGTGGCAGTTGCTTCACATTACCATATAGACAACCGGCACTAATCAGAAACATTTCCTTCTCTTCTGTCACGTCAAAAAACTGTTGCACAACTTTCGATTTATGCTGATGTCCAAACAATCCAATCTGAATGTTATATCTCATCAGCGAAGTCAGAATTCTATAGTCAAGATAGTTGTGTTCTGTAGGAAGTCCGGAAATGTGGTGGTGCCACACTGCACATAGTAGATAGCCTTTCTTGTTCAATTTGCTCAGTTCCCTACCATTCTCTGTCACTGCACCCGGATAGATGGAACCAGCATCATTCAGATGATCCAAAATGTAGCAGCTGTTAAGCGTCAGGAATGCAATGTTGTGGCTTCCTATCTCTATCACATCCCCGTGTAAGGCGCAGTCTTCTTGCAAGGTACGTATTCCACCGTAAAAGTCGTTATAGAACTTCACAAAATGACAGAACCGTTTTTCATATTTATCACGGTCCGCTATCTTGTAGAATGCAAATTCATTCCACGACCATCTAATATTGCTCTCTCCTGTTCTGAATACTTTGTAATCCTCTTTCTTGTCGCTGATTGACGGCGCACACGCCTCCTTACATATCTCCCTGTAAACATCATGATTCCCTGGTACAATGATAACACGCGTCTTATCTCCTTCAAGGAAGTAGTCCGTCATTTGTTGGAGTAATGCCCCCGCTTCTGCATACTGTTTTTCTATTTTTGCATCAGCATCCGGCCCTTCTGCTCCCTCAGCAATATCCCCACTAACTACAATAATCTCCGGCTTTTTGATTCCCTCTTGCTCATACGTCTCACAATCCATACGCAAGGACTCCATCAAATCCTTGTATGAATCTTCTTCTGACTTATGTAGGTCGGAAATATGTAGTATGGTATATTCCTTATCCATCTATAAACGTCTTTTGATTAGTCACAAACTTCCTTAACATCTTTTGGCCGTCATTACGGCACAAACAAATACTAAAATCTGAATCACCTCACATCCGTGGCTGCTGCCGTATTGTTTACCACCGCTTCTACGACATCATCCCACTCTACTTCAATCTGCGGGGATGAGAATATCCTTAATGGATTCAGCATAATAGCAGTCTCGTATTAATGTTGGATTCTTTGAAAATAAGCATCTATATCTCCCATCTCATCCTTCAGCCTTCCTACTTCAGCCCTCGTATTAGCCTTCATACTTCAGACTTCAGCATCCAACTTCTTACAGCGAGCAACGAGTATTTTTACGAGTTCTTCAGCGTCAGAGAAGATGGAGGCATATTCCTTATCATCCAGATACTTGTTTCTATGCAGTAGTTCTATCCAGTATAATGATTCTCGTGCTTCCTTGAGTGCGATATAGCTTTTTGCTCTAAAGTCTTGTTTACTTACCGCATTGGTGGCCTCTGCATTATTAGCTCCTATGCTAGTTCCAGACCTCAACAGCTGGTTACATATTGCTGATACAGACTGCAGATACACAGGAACCGCCTTCTCATAAACCCTCTTACCTTTCACCATCTTGTAAGACGGCTTCGCATTGGCAGCTTCTTTCAGAAGATAGTCATTCAGTTTGATAATTCTATCACTAAATGCTAAACACTTCTCATGTATCTTATCGCTTATCTCACTCATACATCTTCCCTTCTACCTCAGCCATCTACCCTCATTTCCGCCCTCAACCTTCATACTTCATCCTTCGTTCAGCCCTCAGCCTTCAGACCTCAGACCTCTATTGGTATTGATTAATTCTCTTATATTGTTCCATTAGCAACTGCAACTTACGGAACTCTTCAATACGTTCTGCTTTCAGCAATCCTGCATTAAGCTGCTTCCTTGTATGCTTCAGGAAGTTGACCATATTGCGCTCTTCCAGATTGTACTTGGATGGATTACGCTTATTGGTCTCAATAAACGTCTTGACCTCTTCGTATCGAATTCCCCATCTCTCTTCCTGTGTCATAAGCGTTAACTGTTACCCTTTAACTTTTAATTTTCCGTCTTTCTTCTTGAGTCATAACGCAAGAATATCTTCCGGTCCCGTAGGCTCATACGCCCCCTCTTTCATTTCTAATATCACGGAACCTGATTCAAGAGCCTTTACCGTATGCCACTGACCGGCAGGAATATTCAAGGCCACAACCTGCCCATTGGGCGAAAGCTCAATGGCTTCTGTGCATATTCTCTCCAGCTCATCATAAAACTCCCACACAAGCCTGCCTCTTAAGCATACCACAGTTTCGGATGTATTTCTATGCCTATGTATGGGCAATACACTTCCAGGCTCAATGGCATTCAGCATCCGCTGACTCTGGTCATCCGCACTGTTGCGCATATCCAAGTTCATCCTTAACCTTGGAGAAGCTTTCGCCTCAGCCGTCAGTTTATCTAGTAATGCTTGATTGATAACCATTCTCTAATTCTTGATATATTTTTGAGTAGATTTTCTTAAGATTTTGAGCTTAGCGACCTCAGATATTCTTCATGCAAATGATAGTATTTCTTCATGAACAACAAATAGCAAACACATAGCACCAGGGCAACGCCTATCAGATACCCCCAATGCCAAGCAGGAGTATTCGGTATCAGAATTATTCCGGCGCAAATCGCCAATTGCAACACCGAGTATATCGTTGACACCACAGTATGCTCCATGCCCAGTTCATTGGCCATCAATTGATACGCATGCTTACGGTGGGCCACGCCAAGGTTTTCATGTAGCATAATCCTATGGCAGATAGTCAAACTTGCATCCACGCCATATACCACCAAGAACACAATATAGGTAAAGTCACCCGTAGTCAGGATGAGTTTACCCAATACATATATCACTATGAACGCAGATGCAATGCTACCCACATCTCCTGCAAAACATTTTGCCTTACCTTTGGGACGGAAGTTAAAGTAACAGAAAACCAGATCAGCCATTAAGGCAACGATAATCAGACTCTGGTCTATAAATCCCATCTTACTATTCAACCAAGCCAATGGCAACAGCACCGCCAGCGTATATCCTCCATTGATGCCATTGATACCGTCCATAAAGTTATACACGTTGGTAATGCCTACGCAAAGAATCAATCCCAGGATGATTATCCACCACGATTCCCAGTTCAGGATTCCCCAACCATAGAATATCAGGAACATGGCGGCAAACTGGAACACTAACCTCAGTGAATCAGGGAGAGAATGTATATCATCCACAAAGCTGATACCTGCCACCAGTGTTATACCCAGCAGGAAAGGCCAATACTCCAATCCGAAGAATGCCGCATACAGCCACATTCCTAAAACATATATAATACCCCCTCCACGCAAAACAATCGTTTTGTGTGATGAACGCTCGTTGGGTTTATCTATGATATTGCACTTATCTGCAATCTTAAAGTACAGCAACTCCGCTGCCAGCAGCAGCACTGCTATGATTGCATACGTAATCCAGATATTCATATAGTATTGTAATTTTCGTTTTTATCAATTTATAACCGTGAACCTTGAACCCTTAACCATTAACCAAAAGTACCCTCCGCTTCAGGCACATTGGGGCGTTGCCCCAAAGAGCCTTTCGCTCCCCACAAAGACCAGCCGCCCGCCAAAGGCGTGCGCCTCGTCTTTCATTCCTGCCCGCACTTAAAACCTTCGCTAGAAGTAAATATGCGTTTCTCCGGCCCAAACGGTATCTATCACTACATTACCGATTCGCACTTTACCAGAATCCCCTCCAGTTGTATCACCTAACCATATTGTTGTTCTGGTCGTGCTCTCTGGTTCTTCTGTATACGGTTCATCTTGGCTACAAGCAGCAACCGCTATTGTGGTAACGATACCAACCAATACTATATAAAACAACTTCTTCATATCTCTCTCACTTATATTGGTTCAAATGTTTGTTTTCGTCAATTAATGCCAGCAGTTCCTTGAACATCCCCAGCCGTGGTTCTTTCAACTCACCAGCCTTCATCCTGAGTCATATCATCAATAGCATTTATATCTCAATCAACACCGGCTCATTTCTCTCGCAGGCAACTTTCCTGTCCATCAGCACGGCATTATTCACCAGATAGCCATGATAGCCTGCAAATTTGAAGATGATTGCCGTACACAGTCTATGCAGTACAAGACTGTAATAATACATATCATCAAAGTCTGTACTGTCTTCTGCTGTTTTCTCTACCAGTTCACCATGCAACAGATTATTACGCTGTTCAAGAGCGTCATCATCCGAAGGCGACCTCTTCAGTCCAAGTTTATCAATCACCAACTTGAATTTATCCGTATTCGATATTTCATTCAGGTTAGGAATTCTGTTGGCAATCCTGTCCTCAATTCTTTTTTCTATCTCAAAATGTGAGCACGACTCCCGAAAGGTCTTTGTCATGGGCTTTCTGATTCTCGTCCAAGTGCCTTTATCTTTGATGATGCCACTAAAACTCATTCCAAATACAGCCTTCAATTTCGTACAGAGAGTTTCCAGCGCCACAGCATATAAAGCCGCCTGATAGTCCAAGGCTTTGTCTGTTCCGTCCAGTAATATGACAGCAGCTCTGGCAATCTCTGGATACTTGTACATATTCTCTATTATCTTCCCATAAGTATCAACATATAGCCAATCTACCAGTCCCCTCTTCACTTCCCCTTTTTCATCAACCACCATTTCGAGGGCATATCCATTGTACTTACCCATTTTCAATAGCATCTCCACCCAATACATATTGGTTGTAAATGTCGTATATTGACTATGTACAGTTTCCCTAAGCGAATAATAACTGATAGCCTGATATGATTCAAAATCCAAATCCTTGCTCACAAGCAGATATGCTTCACCAAAACAGGCTGTGCCAGTGATAATACCCAGACCTATTGCTACAGCATAGTGTATATTAAATAGCTTTTCCTTCGTAACTACATATTGCGGTTCCACTATCAAATATTGCTGTTTTGTCTGACCGTCTGTCACATTATACACATGCACCTCACCCTCTTCAAACTTTAGTATCATCAGCCCACCACACAGACTTCTTTCCGTTTGAATGGCATACGTATGAAGATTATGCACCCAATAGCTCTTAGCGATTGGTATTGCCAGCCGCATATAGCCTTCCTGCTCATTGGCATCCCTCATGGCACTGATGTTTATCGTGAAGGTCTGCTCATTGGAGTCCAAGAAGTTATACCCTTCAAAATACGCTTGGTTTTCCTCTACTACAAAACTATGTTCATCTGTCTGAATAGAAAACCTTCCTAATGACGGATTCTTCACTACCTCATGCAGTTCTTTGTCAAGAACAGCATCAAACTGCAACTGAAGTTTGCGTTCAGCCTTCACAATTCTATTTTTGGCAGGGATATGGTCAAGCCCTCTGACGGTGACATTTTCTAATGCCACCATACTTCTTATTTCCGAGAACATTGGTTCTACCTTTTTCGCTACCCCTGCCATATACAACTGTTTAATAGAGAGGCATTGTCTGTTTGGAATAACTTACAGGACAACCAGGAGTACTGATGGTCTTGATGATTTCCTTTTCCATCTTTGGTAATATTACTTTCATCAGGTTAATGCCATCCTTATACTCCTCAACGTTTCCAAAAGAAAAATGTAATTCAGACTCTTTGTTATGAACTACACTATTGCGCAAACCATAGATAATCTTACCCACCTTATTGGGATTATGTTGATCTCCGCTTGCTATTTGGAAAACATTATAAATAAACGTACTATATGGGGCTATGTCCGTATCTTTAATTACTGTCGTGTGTATGTTAGGAAATACTTTTTTGAAACCATCCAGAAACTGCCCTTTTTCGTCACTAGAAGTTCTGCTGGAGTATTTCATTACCATTCGCACAAATGCACTGTTGCGGTTGCTTGCCTGTTCAATTTCTACTAATTTACTCCTATACACAAACAGCTCCAACACCTGGTACATTCTCAAATACCTACTGAGAATATCCTGTACATGCTTGGCTTCGTTCATCACATGATAAGCGTCAAAGTATTGCTCATATTGAACATTATCATCATATACAATGTCATCATCAGTGAACTTATGGGTAGCTGGATTGTATTCCAATAATGATGGAATAGCCACCCTATCTTTATTTATGTGACATAAATATGCATATGAATATAATCTCCACACATCAGGATTTGCCTTGTTAGTCAGAACATATACCATCTTCTTGTCGTGATCCAAGTCTGAAGAACGTGAGGTCAAGAAATTCATATTAGAGACATCCTTTAGAAGCATCAGTTCGAAAACTTTCCATTCTGTCTCAGGCATATTATGGGCATCAACACATTTTTTAAGCATCGAAGATGTCATCACATACAAATCACCGTTTGCTGAGGCATAATTCATCTCTTTGAAACAATACTCCCTGTGTGGTATCACTTCTTCTTCGTAAAAACTCAACACAGTGGAAATCTCAGCATCAAATAACTCATCATTAGCCTGTATTGCGTTCAACTTATTAAGAACCAACTTTGATAGCTCACTAGTAACAACTGGTAATATGGCATTAATGGCTTCAGAATAGCTCTCGGAATCCAAATTGGCCTCGATGTCTTGCTTTTCAGCATCTGTAATCGCACCATCTGCATGAAGACATTCAGCCCAGTTCTTCAATAGTTCAGAATAAAGGTTGCGTCGTGTAGCCATAGTCACTATCGTTTCTGTTAAATGCTCTCGACCAGCTAATCCTATCGCCATTAAGCATTGCCTTAGTATATGCGAAAATTGCCTCACGAACTTTCTGCCCCACATTGACATGCACGCTCGACATTTCTGAATAAGCTTTATTATATCCATCTAAATCAAAATCAATTTTTACAGAATCAAGTTTATCAAACAATTTCTCTAAACCATCTACCGTTCTGTCATTTTCTTCCATTTTCGCTCCAAATGCAGCATAAAGGCCACTCAATACGGTATCTTTACCATACCACATCTTATAATCAATGCCTTTCTCGTATAACTCACAATCAAAACGGAAAACTAAATTGATAAATTTTGATAGGCTCTCACCTGTAAAAAACGACTGATGGTTTCTTGCATCACCGGCAGGATCTTCTTCTATCATAACCTTGTTGACAGTTGCTATTCGCAGAGGCTTGGCTTGCAAATATGACTGTATGGCAATAATAATAGAAGTTAATGCATATTCCCCTATTTCACGATTACCGTGTTTCATTCTGAAATAATCAGCATCCTTCTCTCTTAACAGTCGGATACGGCTATTATACTGTAGTTTCTCTTTATCAAAATAGTGAAGAAAGAGTATTTCAAACTGGTGTGTTGATGTAACAGCCCTTTGTCCTGCATTCAGAACCAACATTTTTTCCACCACTTCTTGGTCTGTCAAACCTACCCATACAACAAATATTAATTCGTATTGTTTATATGCAGTCAACACCTTCGTCCTATACACCTTATCAAGAATGCTTTTCAAATATGATGCATTCACGAAATCTAGGCGTTTGATATACTCTAATTCAGGAGTCTTTAACTTATCCGCCAGAACTTTGTATTCCAGGATACCCTCTTTTTCCACCATATCTGAAAGCATCCAAAAAACCCATAGTCTGAATGAACGCTGTAAACCGTCAAGAATTTCCATATCATCAGGCGATATGCTCACTATACCATCCTGCGGATGTATGTCTCTTGTACTCATAAGAGTAATCGTAGGCATAGGCTCCCCGTCTATGATAGTTTTGAGCAAACCGTCAAGATACCCATTCTTTACTATTCTTCTCTGTATCTGGAATTCCGAGAAATCTCTTTTCAACGTAGAGATATACTCCAGCAGGTTTCCCTTACACAAGACCCACTGTTTATTTCCAATCCTCTTTTTGTCAAGTATTGTAAAATCCATAAGCTCAAATAATCTCAATTATCCAGCAAATAACTTTATCCGTATATTGACTCTCATACAATCTCACCATCTACTTCAATTTGAAATTCTTGTTCAGAATATCGTCAATCTCGGTTCTCACTGAAGCAAAATCATTCTCGTTCATCAGAGTTTCCCCATCAAGCGTTATCGTCATCACATTATTTCCTTTGGCCGTATAGTCATCAGAAACAGAATAAATAACCTGCCCGTTTTTAGGGCGGTGATTGATAGCAAAACCTATCATTTTATCAATGCTTTGGTCAGTTGTTCCGTTCTGTTTAAACTCATCTATCACAATTGGTAGCATGATTGGGGTACTGTACTTATGCATAATAGTCAGATAGGAGAAGAAATAAGCCAATGTTTCCTTGGGATGTGAACTTCCCGAACCCTTGATTTTCTCACCCAAACCATGCACTTTGTTCTTATCAAACGAACTGCCCAGTTCTTTTGAATACTCTCGCAGACAGGCATTAAAGTCATCCAATATCACTTTTAGGCGGTTTGAACCCTTCAGTGATTTCTGTTTGGCCTCTTCCTCCTGTATATCATATTCCACACGCTGTATATTCTCGTCAAACTCTTGCTCGTTTTCAAAGAACAGTTCCTGAAGTTTTTCTATCACCCTGTTATCCAGGTATTCTTTCAGCGTATATTCCTCTTTCTTAGTGGTTATTAATGTCTCAATATCACCTATTTGCTTTTTCAACTCTTCAGATTTCTTGTTGGCTCGTTCAATCCTCTTTTTAATTTCGTCCAACTCCATCTTATACTTCATAATCAGTTCACGGCTCTCCTCCTTGTCCACATTCATCCCGAGCCGCGCCAAGGCCGTGTTTTCAGTTTGAGCACCACACACAGGGCATATCAATAAATCCTCATGCTGTAAAGCATAGTTGAAGTCATCCTCTATAGCCTTGATATTGGCGTGGAGAGAAGCCACGCGTCCTTCTTTGAAGAGTTTGTCATAATAGAGTTCTTCTAACTCTTTCAGAATTTTGTTCTGTTTCTCCTTCAGGTCTTGAATTTTGGTGACAAACGAATCTATCTCTTCCTTGAAAGCGTCTTCTGTCAAGGACATCGTATTGTGAGATTTCAGTTTGTCTCTTATAATGGAGATAAAGTTATTCTGAATTGTTTTCTCATTTTTCCACCTTCTATACTCATCAATAGTTCGTTAATTTTATAGATTTTACGCCACGGCGCGGACGCCGTAGAATAAGAGTTCTTTGAAATCAGTGTTATTTAATCGCAAGTTCGCGTGTTTCGCGGACATTGCAATAAATCGATC
>Ga0310695_10003859_pt1 | contig 28624 bp, 14 predicted proteins | sample RumenRJG_04DNA_FD_203882 | JGI IMG/M metagenome (GOLD analysis project Ga0310695, IMG submission 203882) | Bovine rumen microbial communities from Lethbridge, Alberta, Canada - RJG_04 (v2) (version 2) | ecosystem: Host-associated > Mammals > Digestive system > Stomach > Rumen | place: Canada... | reverse complement strand
CATGTCGTAAACGTCCTTGTTGCCGGAGTAGTCGAGAGTACCTGCATAGAGGATAGAATCGCCGACTGCAACTCTTATGGACTTGCCGTTATCAGCCTTGCGGAACTGAACAGTGAGTACTGTGTAGGGGGCATCGGGGTCAACAGCCATGCGGTACTTGAAGTAGCCGCCGCTCTTAGCGTAGCGGTAAGTACTGTCGTCTGTAACACCCTGAGTATTGAATTCGTCCATCATGTGGAGGTTGTCGTTTTCGTACTGACCGTAGCCGGGCTGTACAGTATCAGTTACAGAAGATGTTGAACGAGGAGGAATTTCTACAGCTGTATTGTTGCTCTGGAAGTTCCAGTAGATACCGTAGCGCTGCTGATACTGGAGATAATGGGGAGTAAATGTAAGGTTGTGGTCGGTATCTTTGAGGGTGAATCTCATGGAATCAGACGACTTTACAAGGTGGTCGTTTATATGCATCATAAATGTGCTTACAGACTCCTTATCACCGGATATTTTGATGTTTTCAGAGGGAGTTACCTTGTCTTTAGGAGTAGTTACCCACATTCCTGTCGAACCTGTTACCATGTTCTGTTTTCCGAGTTCGGCACTGAGTACAACAGGACCGTACTTGAAGCCGTAAACTGTGTTCTTGTCGGGGAGGTTATAAGCCTTGACAGCTTCGGGGATAGTCAGCTCGATTTTGTCTCCTGACTGGAAATCGCCTGTAACCTGAGCATATCCGTCGACAGTTTTGTAGTTGTACTTTGAATTATTGACCTTGATGGTCATATTATCAGCTTTCCAGTCCGGAATACGGAAACGGAATTCAACAGCGCCGCTGCCGTCGATAGTAAATGTAGTGGTATCACCGTTAGGGATAGAGCTATCCTGAGTGATTTTCATATTCTTATCCTTCCAGTTGAGGATAGAACTCTGATACATATTGACGTAAACGGTATTGTCGCTGTGCATATAGATAGTGTCGCCGAGCTTTGTGAAACTTTCCATACCGCTTCCGGTACAGCACCAGAATTTATCATACGGTGTACTGTAAACCTTGAAATAGCCTGTAGCCATAGGCTGGAAGTAGGTAGTCATACCTGTTTCGGGGTTCTGCGAGGAGAGGATAGAGTTGTAATATGTCTGCTCATAGAAGTCCATGTACTTGCTGTCGCCGGTAATTTTGAATAGTTCGCGGCTGAGTTTGAGCATATTGTAGGAGTTACAGGTCTCGCAGTTGCAGTTTGTACGCTCCTTATCGAGGACATCGTCCATACCGAAGTGTTCCCACTCACTGTTACCGCCGGTGATGTAGGTGTGATGAGTAGTGACCATGTCCCAGAAAGCCTCAGCATACTGGAGATAGCGGGTAGCATCGACCTTTTCACCGTTTACGGTTTTACCATTGAGAACTGTGTAACGTTTCAGTGCACCGATAAACTTAGGGATAGTAGTATTAGCGTGTTTACCGTTGAGGACGTTTGCGCCGCCTTTGAGTACAGCCTCATGGAGGTTAGTCTCATCGAAATAGTGAGCGGCAACTGCGTGATTGTCCTTGCCTGTGATACGGTAGAGTTCGTACATACAGTCGTTCATGCCGCCGTATTCGATTGAGAGGACCGTGTTATGCTTACGCTGGTCCCAAGTCTTACAGCGGTTATATACCCAGTCACCGAGGTCGGAACCGAGGTATTTTGCGTTATCGTAACCTGTAGCATTATATACGTCAACGATACCGGCGATGAGCTTATGCATTGTGTACCACGGTACCCAAGCCTCGCTGATGATATTGGACTTTCCGGCTTCAACGTTATCAAACTGAACTTCTACACCTGTTCCATTCGGGTGAGAGGCAGCCCATATAAGACCGGGTTTACCCTTTGAGTTTTTCTGACAATCGCGGAGACCGTCGATAAGGGTCTTCATCTTAGTTTCGAGGGACTTTTTCTGAGCATCTGTGATGTTCGGATTCTGATAAGCCTGAGCAAGAGCGGTGAGGTAGTGACCGACCGAGTGACCGGCGATATTGGTATTCTCCCAGCCGCCGTAGCGTGTAGCGCCGTAGGTGTTGAGACCGGCATTCTGTCTGAATCCGGCGAGAAGCTTGTTAGTGTCGAAAGAGAGCAGGTACTCAATTTCCTTGTTGAAAGCGTTGACGCTGTACGGGTCTGTCATAGAAACGTCAGCGATTGAGAAGTCGCGGATACTGTCATCAGCAGCATTTGCAGGCAGAGTAGTAAAAGGAATAGAAAGTGTGAGCATCATAGCGGACATTCCGCCGGCAGTGAAGCGTTTTACCGAATTAAACTTCATCTGATTATCCTCCTTTGTGGCCGAGCCATAAATTGTAATTATATTATATACTTTACAAAAAATTTACACAACCTAAATTATGAATAAAAGGTTCATAAAGTAAATCTTGTGTATACAAAAAAATCACTTGAACTTTGTGCAAATATAACAAAAAGCTGTATTCCGTTAAGGAATACAGCTTTATCGCTTGGGATCATTTCAAGAACCCGTTGATTATCTGTTCTTCAGCTTCCGCCTCAGTGAGACCGAGTGTCATGAGTTTTATGAGCTGGTCGCCGGCAATTTTACCTATTGCCGCCTCATGAACGAGTGCGGCATCAATGCTGTTCGCTTCAAGAGAGGGAACTGCAAGAATACGACCGTTATCCATAATAATAGAGTCGCATTCTGTATGACCCGAGCAGGCAGCGTTTCCGATAATGCAGGCATCGAATTTCTGATACGACGTACCTCTTGCAACAGAACGTGAAACTACGTCTGCACTTGAACCTTCTTCGTTAAGGCTTACCTTGTAAACACTGAGTGCGTGCTGTTCACCGTGAGTCATGAGTCGTTCACGAACGACGAGTTTTGCGTCCTTTTTGAGTTCAGCAATGGTTGTCCTCTCGGTGGAATCGACACCCTTTATCTGAGCCATTTCCATTTCCATGGTACTGCCCTCGTCCATGTATACTTCGGTAACGGGGTCGAGAATACGCTTACCGCTTCCGTCGCCTGAACCATAGTGCTTTTCAACGTAGCGTATTTTCGCGTTTTTGCCGACGTAGAAACGGTGGATACCGTTGTGCTGCGAGTCCTGATTACCGCAGTTGTCGATACCGCAGCCTGCAACGATAAGAACGTCACAGTTGTCACCGATGAAGAAGTCGTTATAAACCGTTTCCTTTATACCGCTTTCGCTCACGATAACAGGAATGTGTACACTTTCATTCTTGGTACCTTCCTTGATTCGTATATCAATACCGTTGCCCTCGGGCTTAGTCTGAATGTCGATATTAGCAGTGGTATTTCTGCCGATAGACTTTCCGTTTGCGCGGAGGTTATAAGCTCCCTCTGGGATATCGTGAAGGTCAGCGACCTCCTGGAGAAGCTGTTTCTGTACTGCGTCCATATTCATAATAATCCAGCCTCCTTATTCCATTTTAGCGCATACAGCGGAAGCGTACTTAGTACCGATGATATCGGGGAGTATTTCGTCCTTACTGCCATGCTTTATGATATTACCGTCAGCGAGAACGATTATCTCGTCAGCAATATTGAGGATACGTTCCTGATGCGAGATGACGAGGATAGTTCTGTTCTTGCTTGTGTTGCGCATTTTCTCGAAAATACGGATAAGGTTATTGAAGCTCCAGAGGTCGATACCAGCCTCAGGCTCATCGAATACAGCGAGTTTAACGTCACGTGCGAGGATAGTAGCAATCTCGATACGCTTTAACTCGCCGCCTGAGAGTGACGAATTAACTTCACGGTCGATGTACTCCTTTGCACAAAGTCCAACTTCCGAGAGGTACTCGCAGGCTGCTGAAACGGAAAGTGTAGTACCGGAAGCGATACGAAGCAGGTCAAGTACCGTCAGACCTTTGAAGCGTACAGGCTGCTGGAAAGCGAAACCTATACCCATGCGAGCGCGGTCGGTGATAGATTTTTCAGTTATGTCAGTGCCGTCGAAGATGATATTACCGCCTGAGAGAGGCTGTATACCGGCAATGAGCTTGGCAAGCGTTGACTTTCCGCCGCCGTTTGGACCGGTGATAACAACGAATTTGTTATCGGGGATAGTGAGTGAGACATTGCGGATGATCTCAGTTTTACCGCCTTCGTCTTCAGCGGTGAAAGAAATGTTCCTGAGTTCAAGCATAATGGCAGCTCCTTTCATTGTTTGACAATATTGTAACATATCTGTCAGAAAAAATATGTTGCAAAAGCAACATTTTTCGTTAAAAATCTGCACATGATATGCAAAAAATGAGTTCTTACCGTTTAACCTATATATTATACCACAAAAAGGAAAAATATACAAGATATTGTTTGCATCGTATAACATAATTATAGAAAAAAGTTATAGCCCATGGACACATGGGCTATAACCGTAGATGTTATTCGTCGATTTCGGGGAGTTTTTCGAGTATACCTGCGTCGAGCTTCTGAATTGCGAGAGCGTCCTTAGCAGTTATACCGTCGCCGGGGTTGTAGCAGTCAGCATTGACCTTTCCGTCATCTGTGAGCTTGTATTTATCCTTGTTTCCGATGTACTGGAGGATAGCTACAGCGTCTGCTACAGTGACATCGTTATCGTCATTAGCATCGCCGATGAGCTTAGCCTCGGGATTATCGTCTTCAATAGTATTTTCAGCGATATTGTCGAAATCGAGCCAGAGCTGTACGTCCTTGCTGTCGGGACCGTAAGCGGGAGAAGCTGTATTCTGTGAAGCAAGTTCAGCGGCTGTGAGAGCTTTGCTGTAAACTCTGAACTCGTAGAATTCAGCAGCAGAACCGCGGTTAGTTTCAGGACACTTTCCGAGAGTGAGGTTATAGCCTGAAGTTGTGACACCGCCTGTAGTACCTGTAGCCTTTTCAGCCATCATCTTACCGTCGCAGTAGATACGTATCATGTTGTTTTCAGCGTCGTATATACCTGCTATCTGATGCATTTTACCTATCCAGCCGGAAGCCGCGTCGGTAGTTCTTTCGCATGAAACTGAACGCCATGCACCGCCAGCGTGAATAAAGAAGTAGAGCGTATTATTTTCTGTTCTGAGACCGAAAGCGTGGTCGCCCTTACTTGCTATCATGTTGAACTGCGGATTGCCTGTAGGAACGATGTTAGCTTCAACGGTGAAAGAGTTATTTCCGCTGAGTGACTTGTCTATAGCTGAATTGGCAGGTATGGAAACATCGCCTGAAACGCAGTTGCCGTTGGAAGTGGACTTGAGAGAAGCGCTTGATGTTACAGGAACAACGATGTTATTCTGGCTCTTATCCTGAATTGAAGTACCGTCAGAGCGGAATTTAGCGGTTGTATTAGCGAGTTCCTGCTCAGTGATATCGGAAGGAACTGGCATAATAGTGTAGCTCCAGCTGTACTTTCTGTTGGAAGGCATACGGTATTTCTGGAGTGTAGCCTGACCGCAGGTTGCAGAACCTGTACCCATTGAGCCGTAGTTTACACTGAGATATGTCTCATTTCTGGGTCTGAGCTTAAAGGGGTGGTCAGCACCTTGCAGGTCCTGAGGAGTGAAGTGGAGCGCACTCATTTCAAAGCCGCCCTCAGAAGCGATAAGGAGTGAATTACTGAACTTTTCGTTCTTAACGGATACCCACTTAACGTCCTGCATAGTACCGGTGTCGTCAGCCTTCATGTATGGGTAGAACATATGCGATACAGTATCGCTCCAGACACCCATTCTGCCGTTTGTTTTTCTGTCGTTGAATGTCTCGACAGGACCGTCGCCGTACCATGTTACCTGTTCTGAACCCTCAGGAAGTTTGAGCATTGAGCCGACTCTGATGAGGTTACCGAGACCTGACTTAGTCGGGTCGAAGTCCATATCGACCTTTATTTTTCCGTCAGAGTAGATAGTGTACTTGATATCTATTGTTGACTTTACGCTCGGGAGACTGATGTGTGAAACGATTATCTTACTGCCGTTAGGGCCGTCGGAAATGTCGATTTTTTCAGCCTTAGCACCGTCCATAGCTTTCTGCCATGCTTTATCGAAGCTTCCGTTTGCGCCCCAGCCGGTATCATTTTCAACGTTGCCGCGCCAGAAGTTAGGAGCAGGACCCTCTGAGATAAGCTCTTCGCCGTTGTAAGTATACTTTGTAAGAAGACCTGTTGACTTGTTGATGGCAACATTGAAGTTTGTGCCATAGGTAGCAACGTAAATGGTTGTAGCGTCCGCGATAGTTACATCGCCGTCGCCGAACTCGTTCTTAACTGAACCGCCAGTTGTCTGGAGGGGGAGCTGTGCGTATGAAAGCTCAGTGCCCTCGGGGAGCAGATCTGTAGCTTCCTTAGTCTGAACGGAGAGATTGAGGAAGAACTCGTCTCCGGCGAGACACTTAGCCGGAAGCTTGAAGGGTACAGCGATCGTGCTCTTAGTGAGCGGGGGAGCGGAAGCGTCCTCTATTACACCGCTGTCAACAGCGATACCGTTCTTGATGAGTTCCCATTTAAGGGTGTAATCGCTCAGGTCGCGGAAGTTGTTCTCATTGTATACTGATACTTCGTGATTTGCAAGCTGAGAAGCGTCAGCGGAGAACCAGAAGTTCTGATACTGGAACTTGACCTCAGCAACTTCTGGCTGTTCGGTTCTGTCAGGACTGATAAGACCGTTTTCGCAGAAGCTGTTATCGTTCGGCCAGTCGCCCCAGTCGCCGCCGTAGCCGTAGAACTTGCCCTTTGCTTCTTCGCTGTAGAGGTTGGTACGTGCATAAGGCTGCGAATAGTAGTCCCAACCGCCGCCGACCTTGCTGAGCGGAACAGCTCTTGACTGGTCTACCCAGTCCCAGATGAAGCCGCCGAGCATATTGTCTGAGCTTCTGATAACGTCCCAGTACTCCTTGAGAGCGCCGACGGAGTTACCCATAGCGTGGTCGTATTCACACATTACGTAAGGCATTCTGCCTTTACCGGCATTGTTGCCGATACCGTCAGAACCCGGATACATCTGACTGTTCATATCAGTACCCATAGCGCTTCCCTGACCTTCACTGTGTACAGGACGGGTAGGGTCGTTCTTCTTGAAGTACCATATCATATCGCGGAACAGACCGCCTGATGCGTTTGCGTCACCGGTATATCCCATTTCGTTTCCGATAGACCATGCGATAATTGACGGGTTATTTTTGAGACGCTTGTAAGCGGTTTCTGTTCTGTCGAGACCGACATTGTAGAAACGTGCACGGGTGCTGTCGTTGTTATTATTCTGAAGAGCATGGCACTCCATATTTGTCTCACCCATTACGTACATACCATACTTGTTGCAAAGCCAGTAGAGGTAAGAATCGTTGCTGTAGTGGGAGGTTCTGATAGCGTTAACATTATTCTTCTGCATGAGACGGATATCTTCCTCAATAGTCTCCTGCGGAACAGCCTTGCCGTAGAATGGGTCGGTATCGTGGCGGTTAACACCTTTGAGAAGGAGACGTTTGCCGTTGATAGTAATAGGCTGCCAGCTCTTTGTGGTAACACGGTATGAGCCGTCAACTTCAGCACGGGTGAAGTTGATTTCGCGGAAACCGAGCTGAGTTGAAACTATTTCCTGTGCGTTGCCCTTGTCGTCTTTGAGAGTAAGAACGAGTGCATAGATATTAGGAGTTTCGGCTGACCAAAGCTTCGGAGACTTTACATCTGCTTTGAGAGAAATAGTCTGCTTGCTGTTGCCCTGAAGATTTGATATACCGGTAGAAACACCGCTGAGGATATTGTTTCCGTCCTCATCGTAAGCGTCAGCCTGAAGCGACCAGCCATTTCTGCCGTTGCCGGTCATATTGGAAATATCTGCACTTATCTGTAGCTGAGCGTCAGTGAAAGAATTGTCGAGATCGGTGCGTACAGTGTAGTCGCTGATCTGGACAGAAGGTGTACTTACGAGGAAAACGTCACGGAAGATACCGCCGTCGTAGATCATGTCCTGATCCTCGAACCATGTACTGTCGCTGAACTTGTGTACCTCAACAGCGAGGATATTCTCGCCGTCTTTGAGGTAATCAGTCACGTCGAATCTGTGGGGACTGAAAGAGTCCTCGCTGTAGCCGACTTCTTTGCCGTTTATGTATAGATAGTAAGCAGATTCAACACCGTCAAACTGGATATATATGCGTCTGCTGCCGTCCTGCATTGACTTGTCAAGGTAGAACTTTTTGCGGTATAGACCGACAGGGTTGTAGTTAGTCGGAGCATTCGGAGCAGGGACATAGCTGTCGTACTTGTCCTGCCACGGTTCGGGAACATTTCTGTAGATAGAGAAATCGAATCCCTGAGTAGTCCAGCTTCTCGGGAGCTGAACCGTTTTCCAGCCGTCATTAGGCTGACCCTGATAATTTGCGTTCATAAATCCGCCCCAGCGGAAAGGAGCAGCTTTGCCTTCATTCTGTACAACAGTGAGTTCCCAGTCTTCGTTTTTACCGGTGAGCATCTGTAAATACTCTGAATTTTCGCGGGCGTTGTAGTCCCAGACTGAATTTGTAGCCGATTCAACGTCCTGATATGGTACCGCGTTGCATGATGCGGGGGTACGGTTTACAGCAAAAACTTTTTCTGTGCCGTCCTTACCGGTCCACTCCTTGTGGGTGAAGGTAACGGCAGCGTCTGCGATTGAAGGTATGACAGCGCTTGATACCGGAAGAACTGCGAGAATTCCGGACAGTGCTAGTGAGAGACCACGTTTCATAATTTTCGTCCTCCTTTGGAATATTTAGCTTAGAATGATGTTATTTTACCGAGCAGGAAATCTGCGTGGAGCTGAAGGTCCTCTTCGTCTATGGAACCGTCGCTGTTGATGTCGGCAGCATCGAAGTTTTCAGCATCACCGTCGATGACAGCCTGACGCATGAATACAAGGTCGAATGTATCAACAACACCGTCGTCGTTGAGGTCACCCTTGACAGCATCAGAATCAGACTGCGGGAGATTGAGTCTCCACCAGTTTAAATTATAGAGGTAACCGCTGCCGCCCTTGAATACGAGGTAAACGTCGTTAACTCCTGTAACCTTGCTTATCTTGCAGTTAAGGGTCTGCCATTTCTGCCAGCCGCCGGTACCGGAAACGGTTGCTTCGCCTATCTTAGTGCCGGAAGCGCTGCCGATTCTGACTTCGATAGTACCGCTGCCGCCGTTTGAAGCAACGCGGAGGTCGATAGAATCAGCTTCGCCGTTTTTGAAGTTGATACCCTTGAAGCCGATGGAGTCGCCGTTTTCAATATAAGCGACGTCCTGACCGCCTTCGCTGCAGCTTTCAAAGTCTACACCATTTTTGTAATCGCAGCTTTCAGCTTCGATTACATCTCCGCCGGAAGTCGAGCCGCTGAGGCGGAGGATATGATTTGACTTTGAAACATTGCCGTCCTTGTCAACGACGTAGATACGGTATTCGCCTTCTTCAGCAGGAGTTTTGATGGAAGTAGCATTTGCGGAAGCTCTTGTCATAGTCTTACCGGTTTTGAATGAAGAAGTTCCGTCGGGAGCTATCCATACAGTACCGTCGCCCTTTCTTATGGGGAGCTTGCTGCCGCAGGTAGTAGCACAGCTTGCAGGGAATACGAAGTTTGCAGCTGATGTGACATAGCGCGGAACGAGTGAACGGTAATCGTCAGAAACACCTGAATTGAGGCAGTATGTGTACTGTTTGAAAGGCCATACGTTATCGGACACGACTATAGGAGTGTCGATATCTGATGAGGGAGGATTCTTACCCATTTTATTTACAGTAGCGTATGTACGCTTGATGGTGAGGTCGTGCTTCTGACCGTAATCCTCGCAGTTTATGGTATAGGTTACGTTAGGGCTTATTTCAAGGACGTTGTCGTTTTCCTCGATGTAAGCAGTGCCCTCATCGTTGTGGAGACCGTAGGTAGGCTGCCACTGAGCTGCTGCCGGGATACCCTGAACGTAGTTTTCGTTGATAATAGTACCGGGCATCTGTCCGATAGTGTAGATACCGCCGCTGTCGTGGAGACGGTTGAGGCAGTTGATAACACGGTTGTAGCAAATTGAGTTGTTGCGTGATGTCTTGCTGTCCTTGAAGTTGCACCAGCCCCAGCCCATATGGATACCGTTGTAAGCGGTCTTTTCAACAGTGTTGTTGAGAATTTTCACGCTGTCGGTGTAGTAAGCAGTGATAGCAGCGCAGCCGCCGAAACCGTGTACAACGCTTATATCGTAGAGCATATTCTGAGTTACAGTGATATCTGTGCAGAGACCCTCAACTTCCTTGGAGAAGCGTTCGTGGTTATTCCATGCAGCATCGCCTATGTAGATATGCTGTGGGTGACCGATAGTGATACCGCTTGAAGTGATATCAGTGATAAAGTTTCCGGAAATGTTGGAATGAATAACATCGTTAGTCATTGAGATGCCGTCAGCACCGGTATGCTTTACAATGTTTCCGGTAAATGTGATATTGTCGGAGTTTCTGACATTTACAGCACCGGGGAGAGTATCTACCATTTCGTACTTGCTGTTATGCCAGTTTGAATCTGCGAAAGCAGTGTATGTCTGCGCAGCCTGACAGGTAGTCTTACCGTGAGAGCCGGCAACATTTGTGAGCTGATAGTCGGTATTGGCAAATGTGATGCCGCTGAATGAGAGATTCTCAACACGGTCGGAAGTGGACTTGCCCTGGATTATAATAAGCTGTTCAGCGATAGGAGCTTCAACATCAGCAGATGACATATCCTCACCCTGACGCGGATAATAGTAGAGCACCTTATCAGTCTTGTCAAAATAGAATTCGCCGGGGTCGTTCACGAAGGAGAACGAATTGTAGATAGTGTGAGTACCGCCTGTTGAGAAACCGGCTCCCCAGCCGGGAGTCTGAGCGATAGCGCCGTAAGGCTGCTGATAGAGCAGAACGAGTGAGCCGTTTTCAACCTTTACATCGCGGGTGCAGACGATATTTTCGTTCCATGTTGTACCGTTGATAACTTCAAGGTCGTCGAAATTTGAAGGTATGCGCGGGATATCGTTAGGGTTGTAGGAAGAACCGTCGTCCTTGGTACCGGAAACCCATGCCCAGTCAGCCTGACCCTGTTTGATGTTATACTTTCCGTAGCCGCCCTTGGACTGTACTCTTACACTGCCCATATTGGCACGTTTGTCGTTGACATAGAGGTTACGGAGCTTATAATTTCGGTCGAGCGGAGCGGAATACAGCTTATCGTTGTATTTTGTCCAGCCAGTGACCTTTTCGGAACCGTTGATTACCGGAACCTCATCGCCGTAAGCCTTATAGGTTATAGTGTGACCATTAGTACCGGAATCGCGTGTATCGAACACGACCGGTTCAGTGATACGGTAATCGCCGCCGCGGAGATAAACGGTGATATCGCCTGACATATTTTTGTTGAGTTCTCTAACAGCGTCACGGGCAGCTGAGAGAGTTCTGAGCGGAGATGCAAAAGTACCGCTTGCATCGTCGTTACCGTCAGGGGATACGTATATCTCAGTTGTTGTATCGGCAGCGGTTACGTAGTTCAGCAGACCGTTACCGAGTGTAGGAGCTGATGTTAAAGCAGCACTGAGTATGAGACTTATCCCCGATCTTAGAAAATGCTTCGCATTCATGATTAAGACCTCCCTTAGATATATTCCCAAATTTAAATAGTATATAAATATTGTATTAATTTATTATGTATACAACAACCCACAAAGCGCAAATTCGGTGGACAAATTGTATCAATATTGCACATTAGGTCTAAATCATGACAATAAATTACTATAAAAATTGATAAATTAGTATATATGATTGTGAAAACACGGTGAAGTTAAATCAGCAATTTTTGAACAATTGCTATTAGATTTTAGATATAACAAAAAAGTCCCATGTTGAAACATGAGACTTTTAACTATTGGGAAAGGTCATTTACGACAGCGTCAAAAACTTCGATATCTTTATCAAAAGTTTTCTTCATATCTTCCTCATCGGAGTAGATGAGTGCCTGAGGCTTACGGATAGCCATAAACCAGTCACTTGTCACGCTTTCGGGGGAGACTCCGATTTTTTCAGCAAAGTCGGTATCGGAAAGCATGAACTTGTATTTTTTTACGTGTTCATTGTTATGGTAACGCGATGAAATATCAGTAAAAGTATCTTCAGGAGTAACGACTTCGCCGATTAGTTCGTTACCGATCACTATTACCGATTCGGCAGACTGAAGTTCGGCTGAAAGCTTTGTTGGAACACTGTTTGCAAAGTCAGCACGCTCGTTTCCGGTGTAGGGGATATAGTAGACAGATACGAGTTTTTTCCCGTTATGGTTGTTATCGGGAGTAAAGCTTTCAAAGTATTTGTCGATGTGCGACTCTTCACCGAGTGCCTGATTATTGCCGATCAGAAGCACCACCATATCGGGGCGTGGCTTAGTTGCAAGGCTTACGACCAAAAAAACTGCAATAGCCGTAAAAACTGCACCCATGCCGAGCCACCATTTATTTAGATAGAAGAAACTGCCGACTTTCTGCCAGAAAGTCTGATGAATCTCCTCGGGGACTTCCTCATGGATAGTTTCGCTTTCCGTGATAACACCTGTTTTCAGGCGGAGAAGTTCAAGTCTTTCTTCTTCAAGACGCTTATCGCGGGCTTCACGGGCTTTTTTCTGTTTTTCGGCGTATTTGCGCTGAATTTCTTCATTGCGTTTTCTTGCCTGTTCTTCAGCTTTTTCCTGCATTTCACGTGAGGTCTGAAAGACACTTTTTGAAATGTGGAGTTTATCGTCCTGCTGTTCGTTTTTGTTCATATTTCCTACTCCTGTTAAAACGTTGCCTTAAGATAAAGATGGCGCTCAAGGTAACACTCCTTAGCGGTATTTCATAATGCCGTATTATAATGGTTCGGCATTCCGATTTTACGCTAAGGAAGCAGCCTAAGAGCGCCCTGAAAGTGTAGCCCCCTTCGGCGGTATCTCACGATTTCCGCTAAGGGAAGCACACTAAATTCTGATCAGGCAGAATTATTCTTCTGTTTCTTCTTCCTTGGCAGCACGTCCGCTGTTAGCAGGGAGCGACTTCATTGTCGGGAAGAGGAGAACGTCTCTGATAGAAGCACTGTTTGTGAGAAGCATTACGAGACGGTCGATACCGTATCCGATTCCGCCTGTAGGAGGCATACCGATTTCAAGTGCACGGAGGAAGTCCTCGTCTGTGCGGTTAGCTTCCTCGTCACCCTGACTGAGAGCTTCTTCCTGAGCCTTGAAACGCTCACGCTGGTCAATAGGATCATTCAGCTCTGAGTAAGCGTTACACATCTCACGTCCTGTGATAAAGAGCTCGAAACGCTCAACGTAGTCCGGATCATCGGGCTTTTTCTTAGTAAGGGGAGAGATCTCGATCGGGTGATCCATGATGAAAGTAGGCTGGATAAGGTGCTCTTCAACATAAGCCTCGAAGAAGAGGTTGAGAATGTCACCGCGCTTGTGGCGGTCCTCGAATTCAACGTTATGCTCCTTAGCGACAGCTCTTGCCTCATCAAGAGTCTTTATCTCCTTGAAGTCAACGCCTGAATACTTCTTTACAGCGTCGATCATAGTGAGTCTCTCGAAAGGTTTGCCGAGGTCGATCATGTACTCGCCGTAGGGAACGCAGGTAGTACCGCAAACTTCCTGAGCAACATGGCGGAACATATTCTCAGTAAGGTCCATCATACCATAATAATCGGTATAAGCCTGATAGAGTTCCATGAGAGTGAACTCAGGGTTATGGCGGGTATCAACACCCTCATTGCGGAAAACTCTGCCTATTTCGTAAACTCTTTCAAGTCCGCCTACGATAAGGCGCTTGAGGTAGAGTTCGAGACTGATACGGAGCTTAACTTCCTCATCAAGAGCATTGTAGTGTGTCTCAAAAGGTCTTGCAGCAGCGCCGCCGGCATTTGAAACGAGCATAGGAGTTTCAACTTCCATGAAGCCCTGATTGTCGAGGTAGCGTCTGATGGAAGCAATTATCTTTGAACGCTTAACGAAAGTGTCCTTGACCTCGGGATTGATGATGAGGTCGAGGTAGCGCTGACGGTATCTTGTATCTGTGTCTTTAAGACCGTGCCACTTTTCAGGAAGGGGGAGGAGTGACTTTGAAAGGAGTACGATGCTTTTAGCGTGTATAGAGATCTCGCCCTTTCTTGTTCTGAAAACGAAACCTTCAACACCGATGATATCGCCGATATCCCACTTCTTCTTGAACTCCTTGAAGAGGTCTGCTCCAACATCGTTTGAGCGGATGTAGACCTGAATACGGTCGGAACTGTCGCGAACGTCGATGAAGTTAGCCTTACCCATATCTCTCCAGCTCATGATACGTCCTGCGATACGGACGGTGTTCTCGTGAAGAGCCTCAAGGCTTGCGTTGAACTTTTCCTCGTCGTCACCGGCAGCAGCCTTGAGTTCAGCTTCCTTAGCTTCGTAATCGCTCTTGAGAGCGGCAGCTTTGCCTGTAACGTCGAACTTAGTGATAGTGAAGGGGTCGCAGCCGCCCTCACGGAGAGCAGCGAGTTTATCGAGCCTGTCCTTCTTGAGTATATTTATGTCCTGTTCCTCTTCGGCAGGAACAGCGGGATTTGTCTGATTTTCACTCATTGTGATACGTCCTTTCGGGTGATTATTTTGAGATATCCATGACCTCGAAACGGAGCTCGCCAACGGGAGCTTCAACGATGAATATGTCGCCGACTTTTTTCTTCATAGCAGCCTTGCCGATAGGTGACTCGTCGGATATCATGTGGTTTTTAACGTCAACGTGGTTAGTGCCGACGATAGTGAAGGTCTCGACCTTGTCAGTGCCGACCTTTTTGATTTTTATAACAGAACCCATACCTATCTCGTCAACGGAAATGTTTGAGTCCTCGATAATATCAGCATTGTCGATGGTGTGCTGAAGTTCAGCGATCTTGGCTTCGAGAATAGCCTGTTCGTTTTTAGCCTCATCGTACTCAGCGTTCTCGGAGAGGTCTCCGTATGAACGTGCAACTTTGAGTCGCTCAGCAACTTCCTTACGTTTATTGATCTTAAGGTCATCAAGTTCAAGGACCAGCTTTTCGTAGTTTGATCTTGACATCTGCTTACCCATATAACACAACTCCTTAAAAATTAATCAGCATTGCCTGCATATACGCAGAGCAATAAAAAAGCATACTAATATATTATAATATAAAGTCAGCGATTTGTCAACAAAAAAATGAATCGAAAAATAACTGTGTGCAGTTGCAATTTGTTATATAATATGGTATAATTAATTTTGTATATGAAATTCCAGCCTTTTACGGCAGAACGGAGCTGAACATGGAGAATACGATAACTTTTGGCGGAAGTGTTACGAAACAGATAAATTTTGCGATGCAGCAGAATTATATCCCTGTTTTCCGCAATATAACTCTTACTAATAATACTGACAGCGACATTTCAGGAGTCAAGCTGAGGATAAGCTTTGAGCCTGAATTTGCCAAGCCGTTCGAGTCCGCTCCGATAGACCTTTTTCCTGCGAGACCGGCAGAGGTACCGCAGATAGATATAGTGATAAATTCTGAGTACCTTTTCAGCCTGACCGAGAAAATGGTCGGAAGTGTAACTCTTGAAGCTGTAAGGGAAGGTGAAGTTATCGCTTCTGAGGTAAAAACTATCGAACTTCTCGCTTACGACCAGTGGACAGGAGTAAATTTCATGCCTGAAATGGCGGCGGCATTTATAACTCCGAATCACCCGAAAGTCAAGGAGGTCATCGCTTCTGCGGGAGCTTATATGCAGAAATGGAGCGGTTCGCCGTCTTTTACCGGATATCAGACACGCAACCAAAACATCGTAAAAATGCAGATGGGAGCGGTGTATGCGGCACTACAGGAGCAGAATATCGCGTATACTGCTCCGCCTTCCAGTTATGAGACTGCACAGCGGATACGTATGCATGACGAGGTCCTAACGGCGAAAAACGGAACTTGTCTTGACCTCGCTGTACTGTATTGTGCCTGCCTTGAAGCTATTGACCTCAATCCGCTCCTTTTCATTGTAAAGGGGCACGCTTTTGCCGGTGCATGGCTGAATAACGAGACTTTCTCCGACTGCCTGCAATACGATGTATCAGCTATAACCAAGCGTATAGCCAAGGGAGTAGACGCGATGAGCGTTGTTGAGTGTACCGACTTTACTGCCGGAAAAAAGGTTGAATTCGACGATTCTGAGCGTCATGCGGCTTCTCATCTTGAATCGTTTGACGATTTTTACTTTGCAATAGACATTACACGTACCCGTGCAGGCGGGATACGTCCCATGCCTTCGAGAGTCTCCGAAAACGGAACATTCAAGGCAGTTGATTACGGTGAGCGTAAGCGCAGTGACATCACTTCCGCACCGTCTGAAATGGACATAATCGGTGATATTGAGCTGAACGGCGAACAGCGCGAGGTCACGAAACAGGTGATATGGGAGCGTAAGCTGCTTGACCTCAGCCTGAGAAACAGTCTGCTGAATTTCCGTCCTTCGACTATGAACGTTCAGGTCATGATAACTGACCTCGGCGAACTTGAGGACGAGATATCAAAGGGCGAGGAGTTCAGGGTATGTGCAGTTCCGAATGATATGTCACTGCAAATGGCGGACAATAAAATTTTCGAGGTTGAAAATGACAAGGCTCACATCGACGCAGTTGCCGAGTCTGAATTCAAGAGCCGCAGACTCCGCACATTCCTGAGTGAATCCGAGCTTGAAAAGATAATGAAGAAGCTTCACCGTCAGGCAAAGGTAAGTATCGAGGAGAACGGTGCTAACACTATTTATCTCGCACTCGGCTTCCTGCGGTGGTTTGAGACTGACAAGAGCGAGAAACCCCGTTATGCACCGCTTGTGCTTATTCCGATAGATATCAACCGACGTGTTCAGGATAAGTCCTATTCTATAACAGTCCGCGACGAGGAAACACAGGTCAATATCACTGTTCTTGAAATGCTCAGACAGTTTTTCGGCATTGACATAACCGGTCTTGACCCTGTTCCGATGGACGAAAACGGAGTGAACCTTCCGCTCATATTCAGTACCGTAAGACAGGGCATAATGGCACGTACACGATGGGATATCGAAGAATATGCATTCATAGGGCAGTTCTCGTTCAACCGTTTTATCATGTGGAACGATATCCGCAACCGTGCTGACGAGCTTGCACAGAATAAGGTAGTAGCAAGTCTTATTTCCGGCAAGACCGAGTGGGACGGCGGTGATATCGAGATGACTCCGCTCGACCTTGACAACAAGGTCTCACCGACCGACCTTGCTGTACCTGTTGCGGCTGATTCGTCACAGCTTGCGGCGGTGTATGCAGCAAATTCCGGAAACAGCTTCGTTCTACACGGACCTCCCGGAACCGGTAAATCGCAGACTATCACGAATATGATAGCTAATGCACTGCACCACGGCAAAACAGTACTTTTCGTAGCTGAGAAAATGGCGGCACTTGAAGTTGTTGAAAAGCGACTGAATAAAATCGGTCTCGGACCATTCTGCCTTGAGCTTCACTCGAATAAGGCGCAGAAAAGAGCGGTACTCAAACAGCTTGAGGAAACACTGAGTGTCGGCAGAGTTAAAACTCCTGAGGAGTATTCTGCACAGGCGGAGAAAATATCACAGCTTCGTGCCGAACTCAACGATACTATGGAGGAGATACATAAAGTCCGCGGATATGGTCTGTCACTCTATGATGCGGCGATAAGATACGAGCAGTTCAAGGATTTCGGCGGCAAATTCAGCTTCACGCAGTCACAGATAGACTCCATGACTTCTGAAACTTATCAGAACTGGCGAAGTGAGCTTGAAAGACTTGCTGCGGCAGGAAAAGAATTCGGCGATGTTACGACTACTCCGCTGACCTGCTGCCGTCTCACGGAGTGTACTCCTGATACGCGCGGAAAGCTTGAAGCAAAGCTTTCCGAGTTCAAGTCTGCACTTGCAGCTGCTGACGTTCATACGTCCGATATCTGCGCTATGACCGGTTCACAGGCACTTTCGTATGAGCAGTGCAGAGCGGTCGCAGAGATAATGACAGAAGCCTCAGGTGAGGGTTACATTCTTCCGCAGATACTTTCCGGCAGTGAATGGGAACTCCGCAAGGGGGCAGTCGAAAAGCTTATAGCTTCCGGCAGACAGCAGCGTGCACTCAAAGCAGAAGTGCTCACTCAATTCGAGCCGTCGGTACTTACGTATAACAGCAGCGGCGCATTAGTGAAATGGAAAACTGCACAGGGAAAATGGTTCCTGTCAAAGGCACTTGAGACAAGCAAACTCGTAAAAGAACTTGCTGCCCATGCGAAAAATCCTGCATCTGTCACAAAGCAGAATATGCAGGCAAATATAGAAAAGCTCAGCGCACTCGGTAATCTTACATCTGAGCTGACAGGTGTTCAGCCCGATACAGCAGCTGTATTCGGGGCACTCTGGCAGGGTGAAAACTCTGACTGGGACATGATAGATAAGGCTGTCACTCTTTCGGAAAATCTCAGGGGAAAGCTTCTTGCTGCACCTCTTGATACGAATGAGAGGACAACTCTCGCAAACGCTGTAGCGTCTAATTATTCCGACCCTGCGTCCAAGCAGAATTCCCGTATCACGTCAGAAAAGATAACAGCAGACTATTCAGCTCTTGACAGGATAGTATCCGGACTTGAAAGTGAATTCGCACTCAGACCCGCTCTTCTCGGTGAAAAAAATGGTTGGGCAGCGGCTGCTTCATCACAGGCAGACAGCATTATTTCAGCACTCCCTCAGTTGAAGGAATGGACAGGTATAGTCACGATTTGCAATAAACTCGGCGAACTTGGTATTTCCGCAGTTGCAGACAACTTCCTTGCCGGAAAGGTAGGAAGCGGCGAACTTCTTCGCAGTTTCGACAGTGACATCTGCCGTGCAATGGTGACATCAACGATATCGTCTACTCCGGCACTTGCAAAGTTCCAGGGGGCACTATTTGAAGAGACTATCCGCAAGTACAATGAAGTGCTCGACAGCTTCTCAAAGCTAACAATAAATGAACTTGTTGCTGAATTATCGGCGAAAATACCGGCTTCAGGAACTTCTGCCGCAAGCTCTGAGATAGGAATCCTTCAGAAAGCGATAAAGAGCAACGGACGTATGATGTCGATACGAAAGCTTTTCGATAATATACCGAATCTGCTCAGGAGAATGTGTCCGGTAATGCTCATGAGTCCGATATCTGTAGCGCAGTACATCGACCCGTCGTATCCGAAGTTTGACCTTGTAATATTCGATGAGGCTTCACAGCTTCCGACCTGCGAGGCTGTAGGTGCGATAGCACGCGGCGAAAACGTGATAGTAGTCGGCGACCCGAAACAGCTTCCGCCGACCAGCTTCTTCTCGTCAAATCAGGTCGATGAGGAAAACTACGAGAAGGAGGACCTTGAAAGTGTCCTCGACGACTGTCTCGCTCTCTCGATGCCTCAGAAACACCTTTTGTGGCACTACCGTTCACAGCATGAAAGTCTCATAGCGTACAGCAATGCAAGGTACTACGAAAACAAGCTTTTCACATTCCCATCGCCTGATGACCAGGTATCGGAGGTCAGCTGGGTACACGTTGACGGATACTACGATAAGAGCTCAACACGTACAAACAAGGCAGAGGCGCAGGCTATCGTTGACGAAATTTCCCGCAGACTTGAAGACCCTCAGCTTCGCAGACAGAGTATCGGAGTTGTTACATTCAGTCTGCCACAGCAGAATCTCATTGACGATATGCTCATGGACGCTTACAGAGCTCGTCCTGAGCTTGAGCAGTGGGCGAATGAGCAGTACGAGCCTATAATTATAAAGAACCTTGAAAATGTACAGGGTGACGAGCGTGACGTTATCATGTTCTCTATCGGCTATGGTCCCGACAAGGAAGGCAAGGTCAGCATGAACTTTGGTCCTCTTAACAGGGACGGTGGCTGGCGAAGACTCAATGTAGCAATATCGCGTTCAAAGTGTAAGATGATAGTATTCTCGGTAATCACTCCGGATATGATAGACCTCTCACGCACACGCTCGGACGGTGTTGAAGGACTGAAAGGCTTCCTCGAATTTGCTGCAAAGGGCAGGAGTGCACTTGCAGTCAGGGGAAATACTTCCGGAAACAGCACCGGTTTTTCGAGTGTACTTGCTGATGAACTTAAAAAGCGCGGATATACTGCAAATTGCAGTGTAGGTTGTTCAGATTTCAAGATAGACGTTGCAGTCGCTGACCCGGAAGAGCCGACAAGGTACATTCTCGGTATCAACTGCGGAACTAAGTCAAACTACGTAAACGGTACTGCTAAGGACAGGCATATCTCGCAGTCAGCGGTGCTTCGCGGTCTTGGCTGGAATACAATGAACGTCTATATCCTCGACTGGCTCGACAACAAGGAAAAGGTACTCAAGAAGATAGAGGACGAGATAAATGCAGCGGTAGAACGCAGGAAAGCTCCTATTACAGAGGCTGAACCGGAAAAAAATGCAAAACAGGAACTCGTTTTCGAGACGGAAGAGGTAAGTTCTCTTGCAGACAGATGTGCGGAATATGTTCCGTTCAAGGTGAAGGAATATGGCACTCCTGACAGCTTCAGCGAAGCAGGGGAGGCAAAGATGATAAAGTGCGTTAAGGACATTCTCGCAGAAGAAGCACCTGTCAGCAGGTCTGCTCTAACTAAGAAGCTCTTCGCCTGCTACGGCATTTCACGTACTACACCTAATACCAAGGCAGCTGCTGATTCAGCAATTGAAAAATGCGGAGCCGTTATAACAACGGCAGGGGAGAATCAATTTGTATGGCTGCCGGAACAGAATGCGGCAGAATACGATATCTGCCGCGCTAAATGCGCTCCTGAGGACAAACGTGCGATAGACGATATCGCACCGGAGGAGATAGCTGCCGGAATTAAAATGATTATGTCGGAGCAGGTAGCAATGCTGCGTGAGGACCTTATCAGGGAAACTGCTCATCTGTTCGGTTTCACAAGGGTCACACCTGCGATAGAGACAGCAGTCTCACTTGGTATCCGCGAGTCAAAAAAGCGCGGTTTCGTAGAGTTTTCCGACGATGGAAGAATAAGCTATACAGGCTGAAATAAGGAAGGGATAATTTGAACAGACTTCTTATACTAATAGGAAAAATCATAGTCGGCGTACTGCACCTGTTAGGCAGAAATGCCGGCAATCTGCCGGGAATCATACTCTGGCACCTTACAAAAGGCAAATGCTGTAAAATGTTTAAGGTTGACTGCCCGATAATCGCTGTTACCGGTACAAACGGCAAGACCTCCGTAACAAACTGCATTGCACAGCTTTTTGAACAGAGCGGCAAGAAAATAATCATCAACAAAGAGGGCAACAACCTCGACACCGGTATATGCTCACTGCTTCTGCGTTACTGCGACGGCTCGGGCAGGGTCGATGCGGACTACCTCATACTCGAAACTGATGAGAGCCATGTACCTGTTGTCTACTCTCAGCTGCGGCTCGAAACTCTCGTGGTACTCAATTTCTTCCGCGACCAGCTCGACCGCAACGGCGAAATGGAGACACTTATCCAGAAAATAAACGGATTCTGTAAAACGTTCGAGGGAAACCTCATTCTCAACGGTGACGACCCGAATACAGCTCGTCTCGGAAGGGCAAATCCCAACAATAAGAACGTGAAATATTTCCGTGCTGAAAAGTATGCATTCGCGACTGAAAGTATCTTTGAGGCTTCCGAGGGCAGATTCTGTCCATTCTGCGGTGAACCCCTTGAATACGATTATTATCAGTACTCACATATAGGCAAGTTCATCTGTAAAAAGTGTGGATTCGGAGACTATGAGCCGTACATTTCCGCAAGCGATATCGACCTCGAAAAGCCGGTATTCACTGCCGGCGGACACGAGTATTCGCCAAAGCTCAACAGTATTTACAATGTCTACAATATGACTGCTGTTGCGGCTGCGGCAACTCTTTACGGTATAAGTCAGGACGTTACGGACAATGTCATTTCCAACTATACTGTCAACAACGGACGTATGGAGTCATTCATGCTCGGTGACAGAGTTACCACTCTTAATCTTGCGAAAAATCCGGTCGGAGCGAATATGACACTACGCGTAATGAACGAGATGAACGGTGAAAAGGAACTCCTTTTCGTGCTCAATGACAATGTTGCAGACGGTCTTGACGTTTCGTGGATATGGGACATAAATTTCAGCATTTTTGAGCGTGTGACAAGAGTTGTTACATCGGGTACACGAGCATACGATATTGCTGTGAGAATCAAGTGCTCCGGATACGACCCTGCTAATATTGTGGTACGTCCCGACCTTGATGAGGCAGTTGATGAACTTGCCAAAACGTCCGGACGAAAATTTGTCATCGCAAACTATACCGCTGTTCAGCCGACAAGAGCCGCGCTGAAACGCTATATTTCAAAGCATGGAGGCAAGAGCAATGAGTGAGATAAGAATACTTCATATGTATGCTGATATGCTCGACCTCTACGGCGACTGCGGCAATATGGAAATTATCAGATACCGCTGTGAAAAACGCGGTATCGACTGCATTATCGACAAGTACTCGGTCGACTCGGATATGCCTGATTTCAGCTCCTACGACCTTATATACATCGGCGGAGGTGCAGACCTTGAGCAGCAGCATATTTCCGCAGACCTGCTCAAGTGTAAGGACGGCATAAAGTCAGCATACGAGAATGGGACATTCCTTTTCCTGATATGCGGCGGCTATCAGCTTATGGGCAAGTACTACCGTGATGCAGACGGAAATGATATTCCCGGACTCGGACTTTTCGACTATTACACAGTTGCGCCGGCAAGCCGAAAAAAGCGCTGTATCGGAAATGTAGTGATACGTACTGCATTCACGGGGAAAACAGTTGATATAGTAGGATTTGAGAATCACGGCGGACAGACTCAGGGAGTTAAAACTCCGCTCGGCGACGTTCTTTACGGTAACGGAAACTGTTCAAAGAGTCCGCATGAGGGGTACTTTGAAAATAACGTTATCGCGACTTATATGCACGGTCCGTGTCTTGCGAAAAATCCCGAAATATCTGACTATATTATCGGCTACTGTATCGACAGGAAAAATGGTTCACATACAGACCTTGCTAAGCTTAATGACGAGCTTGAAATAAAGTGCCGCAGTGTAATGACGGAGCGGCTTATCGGAAAAAGAAATTAACGGAGAAACTATGAAAAAAACTTTATACGCAATCTTACTTTTTTCAACATTTATACTTTCAGCGTGCGGAAAAACTGAATCCGCAGAAGAAAGCACTGCGCCTACAACAGAGTCTGCAACAACTACAGTTTCTACTTCGGCAACTTCGTCAGCGGCGGAGACTACTGCCGCGACAGAAACAACTACAGAAGCTGCTCCTATTGCCGACTTTCCGGACGGTGTGATACTGAAACCGCTCGACTCTGTAGAGGTATACGAAGATGTCACACTGTCGGAGCTTATCAACGAGAAAAACGTTGACCTCCGTGACCCTGATACCCTTGTGGATACGTCGGAAACAGGTGTTAAGTCGGCGAATGTAGTGTTCACATACGAGGGGGTGCTGTACGAGACTGATGTTAAGTACATCGTAGAGGACACAACTCCTCCGCTTACGCTTAACTCCGGCTGGACACCCTACGTAAAAGTCGGAGACACTTTTGACATAGACAAACTGATAGGCTATGCAGATAACTACGACCGCCACCCTCATGCTGTATATTCCGGCGATGTTGATACCTCAGAAGTCGGAAACTATCCCATTACAGTCACTGTAAGCGACAGCTCAGGAAATGAAACAAGCTGGGACCTGACCGTACTTGTGCTGAATGAGATACCAAAACCTGAGGACAACAACGACCGCGTTACATTTGCCGATTTCATGGACTATTATGACTATGACGATGTCAGCTACGGAATCGACGTTTCTGTATGGCAGTCTGATATTGACTTCGACGCTGTACGTGATGCTGGCTGTGAATTTGTACTCATGCGAATGGGTTACTACTACGGCAGTGATATCGTAATGGACGATTACTATAAACAGAATATGGCTAATGCTACAGCCGCCGGACTTGATGTCGGGGTATACTTCTACACTGCCGACAATACCGAGGAAGGCGCACGCGAGCGTGCACGCTGGATTGTTGAACAGCTTGACGGCAGAAAGCTTGATTATCCTATCGCTTTTGACTGGGAGGAGTGGTCAACTTTTCAGGAGTACGGCATGAATATCCGCGACCTTAATAATGTGTTTGAAGCATTCTGCGACGAGGTCGAAAAGAGCGGTTATACTGCTATGCTGTACAGCAGTAAGAACTTCCTTGAAAGCGTTTGGGAGAATTACGGTGACCACCCGGTATGGCTTGCCCATTATACAGATGAGACTGATTATGAAGGCGATTTTGCACTGTGGCAGGCGAGTGCATACGGACGTATCCCCGGTATCGGCGGAGACGTTGATATGAATATACGATTCAATTCAGAACCTTTAGAATAATTATGATATGATTCTTGTGAGACAGGAGGGATATTATGGAATGCAATTTTTGCGGAATAGTTAACGGCAATTATTCATGCCGAAGAGTTTTTGAGGACGAGTATACAATGGCTTTTATGGACACTGCCGGTGACGTTGACGGTCACATTCTTGTAATACCGAAAAAGCACTGTGTCAGCATTCTTGACTGTGATGAGCAGACTCTTTCACACCTTGCCGCAACCGTCAGGAAAGTATCGTCTGACCTTGTAGAAAAATGCGGATATTCCGGTGTGAATCTGCTAAATGCGAGCGGAGAAGGGTCGGGACAGTCAGTCAATCATTTCCATATCCATATTATCCCGCGAAAGCCTGATGACGGAGTTGATACATGGTTCAGATTCAAAGGTGCCGAGAATGATATAGATGACGTGTATAACAATATAGTCAGCTGTATCAATTCAGAGAGCAAGATAAAGTTTGAGAAGTATAATCCGAGTGACGAGAAGCATAGTTGTGTGGTACGTACCATGACAAAGCTTACCGGAAAGGACTACGGCGCAGTTAAGCATGAACTTACTCTTCTTGCCGAGCAGATGGGATATCCGACGTATAACGAACCTCATGTTTTTGAAATGTACATGGAGAGCCACTTGATTTATAAGCACCGCGATTACCGCGATACTAAGGTGAGTGAGCTGAATCCCGGTAATGGAACTTACTGCGTGCTGGCAACAAATAATTCAGGATTTTTCCACCTTTTTCCGTTAATCGACAACGTGATATACGATAGAAGGAACGACAGTCTTGAATTATATGCAGTGTCACTTTACAAAAAATCCGATGAGTAAAAACTGGATTTGAAAAAATGCGGGCGAACACTGTTCGCCCCTACACATAAAAATAAGTCTTTTTTCTGCAAGCTGAAATCCCCACACATTTCAAATGTGTGGGGATTTTTCATTGCTTTTTAAAATAAGATGAAAGGCTGTTGGCACCGCCTGTAGCAACATAGCTGTAGTATGCGAGAATTTCAGAAGCATCGGAGGAGTCTACTTTGCCGTCAGCTTTAATATCCGCCATAATTGCAGAATCGGGGGATAGTATGGAAGTTCCGCCGACTGAAACGTTTGAATATTCCGTAAGTACATCACTGGCATCTTTTGAATCAACTTTGCCGTCACTGTTTACGTCTCCGATAATGTAATCACTACCGGTCGCTTTTGAGTAAGCATCAGCAATATCAGCGGCATTTAGCCTGCCGTCGAGGTTGTAGTCATATTCAATGGAATATGAGTTGTTTTTTATTGCGTTTGCTCTTACAGCTTCTGCATCATTGAGAGTGAAAACGCCGTCAGATGTGCAATTTTTGATTTCAGTGATACATTCCGGAAGCTCAGACGGCTGAAAGCTGTGAAGAGATGATGGAGCGAACAGACTCCATGTTTCGTGTGGACCACCCTGAGAAATAAGGAATGCATCTGTTTTGAGGAACCAGTAGTAGCCGTATGGTTCACCGTCGTCCCATGTTGTGTCGATGTGGAACCACTTTCCGTCAACTTTTACAACGTTCCAAGCGTGTACTCCGTTATGAACAAGACAGGTTTCGATACCGGCTTCGTGCAGAAGCAGATTGAAGGTTTTGGCATAGCCTTCGCAGACTGCCATGCCGTCGAAAAAAACCGCTGAATCGACGTGATTGGCGAGGTTATTTTCGTCGTTCATGTCGTAAACAGTATTAGCGCATACCCAGTCGTGGAGAGTTTTGATTTTTTCAATTTCGGTCATGCTTTCGTCAGTAACTTCGCTGACTATTTTTTTAGCTGAGTTGATGGTAAATCTGTCGATAAAAGCGAGTCCATCGGCAGTCTGACAGTTATTCATAACGTAGTCTTTAAGCTCGGGTGCGAATTCGGTACCGGACTCGTCAATGACTTCGATTCCGTTTATTCTAAGCAGTTTCGGACAGTTATTGAAGCATCTGCCTGATATGTTATCATCGAGATTGAAAGATACGTCAGTTAGATTATTACAGCCGTCAAAAGAGTAGTCATCGACGGAACTTTTGCCTTTGAGGGTTACTTTTTCAAGCGCGGTGCAGTCTGTAAATGCCGACGATGAAATAGTTGCATCGCCGTTGATGACAACCTCTTTCAGATTATGACAGTCGCGGAAAGCGTGGTTACCGATAGTTATCTTGCCTGACGGAAGTTCAAGCTTTTCTATCTGTGTGTTTCTGAATGCACTGTTTGATATGTTTATTTCCTTGATATCAGGGGAGAATACGAGGCTTTTAAGCTGAGAATTTTTGAATGCCTCATTGTAAATAGTCACTGAATCTCCCGCGCGGAATCTGATAGTTTCTATCGTCGGTGAAAATTTCGCTGTATTGATTATGCAGTTTCCGGGAAATTCGAGGACTTTTAATGGCGCACCATATAATGCTGAATACTGGACAACTATTTCATCGCCTTCTATTATAGCCTCTTCAAGTGAAGTACAGCCGTTTAATCCGCTTATTTTATTTATATTTTGCGGGAGTGTAATGCTTTTCAGAGCTGTACAGTTATTGAATGTGTCAATGGTATCTATGGTTTCAGGAAGAGTAACTTTTTCAAGATACGGACTTGAAATATTTGGACAGTATTGAATACCTTCAGCAAAATTTATCTCCTTTACTGTCGTGTTTTCGCTAAGAATATTATCTTTGCTTTTTTGATTTATACTGAAACCCTCGACCTCAGTTGGGATAGTCAGTAGAGTATCGTTTCCGATGTATCTTCCGAGGCTAACATTCACAGAATCTTTATAATAACCTGAAAACCGCAGTATCCATTCGCCAACAGTTTTATAACCGTAGTCAGATTTCGCAGACGCATTTTCGTCAATATATTTTTCAGGAAGACCGTATGAGCAGTTTATAAATGCCTTATTTGATACAACTAAAAGGTCATCATGGAAGATGATGTTTTCAAGATTATGGGCATTACTGAAACAGTTGTCAGGAATGTACAGCACCCCTTTGGGTATATTGACCTCAGTAACGGACGAATTTGACAAAAAGTAAGATTTAAGTCTATTTATAGTGTCAGGAAGAGTAAGCTTACGAATATTACTTGCTTCATTAAATGGATCTCCATTAAAGCCTATCACAGTATAACCGCATACACTTTCGGGGACGGTCACATCATACATAGTCTCCTCTGACAGCTGTGTATTTGTTTGAACTGATACTGGATCCTCCAGGAGATCATTATTCTGTTTATATTTCTTTTTTTTCCAGTTATCAAGAAGTAAATTATCTAAATTAGCAGGAGTGAAGGTGAATTCCCCATATTCTATTTCGCCTATATGGTTTTCAAAAAATAAAAATTTTGGAAAAATGCATTCACTGTCCTCGGGTACTACCAACTTGCACCAACTATGACGCTTTTTTGAAAAAGCATTCTCTGCAATAGATGTGACCTTCATGCCATTTATTGACTTTGGGAGGTCGATAACGAAATCTGTTGTATAGTCTGGGTCACCGTTATACTGGGTAAGAGTAACGGTACCGTCTGTTATTTCGTACTCCCAGTCCTGAAATGTCAGGGATTCGGCACTGGATATTATCGGAGACGGTGTGTATGGAATTATGCCGACAGCCGAACTCATTAAAGTAAGGCACGATGTAAGAATAGCGATAGCTTTTTTCACGAATAATTCCCCCTTTTAATATTAGTCTTAAAAAATGTGCAAAACTCTCAGCAAAACGATAAAATTCTAGTATTATTATAACATATGAGTGTATTGATTACAATACTTTGTACATTTTTAACAGTTTATACATAAAAAATCGCGTTTCACAAGAAGTGAAACGCGAAACTGCGCGCGCCCGCTTGGCGCTGTGAATGTGTTACAAACTAAATCCAAAATCATTATAGAGATGTAGATGAAAACACTTTATGATATAGTGTTTTGTAATTATTAATTTTATTAGTGGCACTGTAAGGTGCCACTAATTGAAGTGTTATACTGAAAGAGCAGTCGACAAACACCCAAAAATCTGGTAGAATAATAATAACAAACCAGAAAGGGAAAACGACTATGAAGTATAGTAAAGAATTTAAAGAAGAAGCCTTAAGGCTC
>Ga0310695_10003856_pt1 | contig 28656 bp, 10 predicted proteins | sample RumenRJG_04DNA_FD_203882 | JGI IMG/M metagenome (GOLD analysis project Ga0310695, IMG submission 203882) | Bovine rumen microbial communities from Lethbridge, Alberta, Canada - RJG_04 (v2) (version 2) | ecosystem: Host-associated > Mammals > Digestive system > Stomach > Rumen | place: Canada... | reverse complement strand
CGAGTTCCACAACTGGCGCGTCAAGGACCTTGAGCAGGTCGCCTTCCAGGTAGCATGACTGTTTAGTCCCTGTCACTGCATAAAATCAGCGGGCCACCCCGCTCGGTGATCGCGCCCTACCATGCGAACCGGTAGGGGCCGACCACCGGGCGGCCCGCATGGTGGGGCGAGCCGTCATCGGCGTCCTTCACCGTGCCAACGCTGTCCTAAACGTCTTGAACCACGCTGGAAGTTCGTTTTCCGGCAAGTGGGCCTCAAACCCGGCATCATCCGAAAAGCAAGCAAGGTACTTCATTTCCGCGCCTGAGTTGTCGAAAAAGAACGCCCTTGAAAGATACGGCATCGCGTCCGGGAGATTTGCAAGCGAGCGTACGTACCGCGCCACGATCTTGTCAGGCGGAACGTTATGCCCGCCTTGCTCATAGCGTTCGGCCACTCGGTCGGCATTGATTTCCGGATCGTCCGTGGCAACATAGTAGAGGTACGTGCGGAAACCGGCATTGTGCGCTTTGGCGAGCGCGGCGACCTTCGACGGATGAGAGAACACGGTCTCCTGCGAAAAACTCACGCCCCGATTGATGCATTCGTCTTGCAGGAAGTTCACAAGCAGGGCAACCGTGTACGAATTCACCGATTCTGCCGAGAGGAAGCGAATGCAGTCCGCATCAACGGTGATTTCGCCGGCGCGGAACCGCGCCTTCTCCGCCTCGGCGTATTCCGTCCGTTCCGCGTATGCTGCAAGATCATCGCCGGAAATCGGGAACGGCGTAAAGAACGCATGCGTTCGGCTTACCTGCGCAAAGACATCGTCTGCGTTGAGCATTGTGTAGAAATTGACAGCGTAATCCCGCGCGAGCCTCGCCGCGAGGGTTGACTTACCGGATCCATTGGGGCCGGCCACCATGCGAAAGCGCCTCGTCATCGCGGCGGCAGCTCCTTTACAAGATCCTCGTGCCCATCGGCCCAACGGCGGACAATGCGATTGCCAACGAGAATCGTAATCGGACGCCCCGCTTCAAAAGTGCGGCGGACGGCCTCCGCGCTGCATTCACGCGCGGCTTTCGCAAGCTTCTTGTCAAGTTCCGTCATTGCCGTATTTCTCCTCAGACGCAGATAGTGTACAATAAACCACGCCGGATTGCAACACAGCCGAAAGCGAAAAACGGCTCGCGACAAGCGCGAGCCCTCCCGCCGGTGGCTTTACAACGGGAGGGGCCGCGCTTGTCGCGGCCCAATCACGGCGCGGCTGGAATCCGCGCCCTACCGAATGAGGAATCCGCGCCCTACCGGATGAGGATGGTGATTCCTGCGGGCTTCGAATTGCCAATCGCGAGGCGGCCGTTCTTCACCGTGAGCGTGAAGTTCGCAGAGTAGTCGTTGTCATCGGCGTCCATCACCGCCATGGTCGCGGCGGGGAGGTCGGCGTCGGTCAGGCCGTTGATCACGCCCGTGAGATAATAGGCGCTGCGCGTCGGTCGCGCATTGAACGTCACCTTCACGTTCTTCAATCCCGCGAAGGTGGCGGGGGTGGCGGCGACGAACGTGGCAACAGGGAGCGTTTCGGCCTTGGCGACCGCATTCGTCACTTCCCAGCAGTTGTGGTCGCCCGCGAACTCCCACGATCCCGCAAGCGAACCCGTGCCCTTCAGCGTACCGTAGATTGACATCGGCAGCGTGCCGTTCGAGGTGAGCGTTGAGCCCGCGCCGAGTTCGAGATCATTGTAGATGCCCGAAGGCTCGAGAACGGCGATGTCGCCCAGCGTCGCCGCGAGCCTCAGGTTCGTCTCGTCGAAGCGCTTCGCCTCCGTCTCGCCGGGCGCGGTAAAGCGCAGCGTGTGGCCGCCGTTGACGGACGAGGCCGGTCCCCATCCGCCGCCGCCGCTCTCGGCCACGCGCACCTCCCAGCGGTGCCAGCCCGCCGTGAGATTCACGCTGCATGTCGCCGGCACGTTCCACTCCATGCTGCGGGCCACCTCCACGCCGTCAATCTTGAAGAGGCTGAAGTCGTCGTAGCAGAGGCTGAACGCCCAGTCGCCCGCCTTGTCGTCCTCGACCCTGAACCAACCCTCGAACTTGTTGGCCTTGCCCCAGACGTAGGTCTTCCACGAACCCGCGTCGGAAGACGTGTTGCACTTGTACATCGCCTCCAGCGTATCGACGCACTTGATGCTCGCCCAGTCCTCCCGCTCGGACCAGTCGGCGTAGCCCGCACTGCAGTGGCTCCATACGGCGGCTTTGGCGCACGGGCGCACCTGAAGCTTCGTGCCGTCGCCGAAGTCCTCGCCGTCGGCGAACTTGACGTAGTTCTCGGCCGCGGTCGCCGTGGTCTCGCCCACGAAGACGCCGAGGCCCTTTCCGTCGCCCCAGCCGTCGGCCGAAGGCCCGCCGGGCTTGCCGCCGTCGTAAACCGCGAGCGTGAACGTGTGCCACCCCTCGGCCAGCTCCACGGTGCCGCGACCGACCTGGCTCCACGAGCTGGTCTTGAATACCTGCGTTCCGTCCACGTCGAGGCGGATCTGGTCGTCGTAGTTGCCCGCGAACGTCCAGACGCCCGCCTTGTCCGCCGGCACGTAGAACTCGCCGCGTCCGGCGACTACGGTGTTTCCGGCGATTGGGCTTGTGGTGAACTTCGCGTAAGCGAACGGGAAGAAATTGGCCGAGACGAACGGATAGCTCCACCCGCTGCCGGCAACGTGGTCAAGCAGCCCGATTCCGGCGACGGCGTAGGCGTAGCGCGCATCTCCGTACTTCGCCACCTGGGCGTTCACGCCGGGCGCCAGCGTGAGGCCGCCGGCGAACGCCGATGCGTTGCGCAGGTCGTTCGCGCCCGTGTTCTCCACAGTGAGCTTGCCGAGCATCGCGCCCTGCATCCGATCGCTCCTCCTGTCGCCCTGGAAGTTGGCGGAGCCCTTCAGCGTCACATCGCTTGCACCGGAAAGTCCAGTATGCCAGTTCACGAGATGCGATCCGAGGTCGAACGCCACCCTGCCGCCAGGCAGGTCGTGGCCGAAGAACATCGGAATGCCGTAGTCGGTACCCCACGCCGCCACGTTCACCATGTCGCCGTTCCGGAAGTCGAACCTGGTGACGCCCGGAATGCAGGCGCCCAGCACGCCGGCCGCGCCGATCTCGAGGTGCCCGCCCTCCATCATGAACCAGTGGCGGCCGTCCGCCGCGCCCGTGCCGTTGCCATAGCCGAACGTGTGCGTCGCGTTCGGCGTAGTCGTGCCCCTGCCGCTGCGGTTGGCCACGAACCCCTTGGTCTTCAGCACGCCGCCCTCACGCAGGTACATCTCGCCACGCGGCGCGTCCATCGTGCAGTACACCGTCCCGACGGAACAGTCGAGCTCGCCCGCGATGTCGATCGCATGAGTGGAAACGGTGGCGGGCGCAGTATGCCAGTGCCCGTTGCGGACGTCGCCGCCGTTTCTGATCGTGACCTTCGCACCGCCGTCGATGACGACACGGCCGCGGGACGGGCCTGCGCCGCCGTCGCCTGTGGAAAGGTATTTGGCGGAAATGTTCGAACCCTCCTTGAGCTGGAGCGTTCCGGCGCGTCCGCTGTTGAGCCCCGTGCGCAACGCCCCGACCGTTCCGACCATCTTCAGCGCCACGCCGAACTCGTTGCTGTTCGTGGTGCTGTACACGTAAGTCGTACCGGCGTCCGTCTGGTCGATGTTCACCGTTCCCGCGAGATCGACGATCTGCCCCGCGACGCGCGGGAGGATGAAGCTGCTGTTGCCGCCGAGGTTGAGGTTGTACGCCTCGAACACGGGCGCGACGTCGCTTTCGAGGAGGAGCCCCGCGGCGCCGCCCGTCACGTTCGCAGTGATCGTTCCCGCCGTCATGCCGTCCTTCACGTAGAGCGAGCCGGACGTGACGGGGACCGTGAGCGAACTTTCCCGCACCGCGCCGGCGAGGCGCATCTCTCCGCCAGCCACTTCGTAGGACGTGCCTTCAATGTCTCCCTTGAGGACGTGCACACCGCCGGTGGCGCACACCATGCCCGCGTTCCGCACGCCGCCTTCGTAGTTCACCGTCGCGGTGCCCACCAGCTGCGCCGTGGCGCCGGAGGCGACGGCGAGCGAGCCTTTCACCGTGCTGGTGCCGCTCTGCGCGGAGATCTGCGCCGTGCCGGAATCGACGTTGACCACGGCGCCCGTGGTGACGACGGCCTGGTAGAGGCGGAGGCCCGCGCCGTCCGCCACATGGATGCCGTGCGGCACGTTGTATTCGCCGCCGGTCTGCTCGATCTGCAGCATGCCGCCGAGGACGTTGATACGCCCGATGTTTGCGGCGACGTTGTGGAATACGAGGAATTTGGTCGTGTCGACGTTCAGCACGGCGTTCGTGTCGCCGCTGATCGTCGAGGTGGCGCGGTCCGGGTCGACGGCGTTCACGCGCACGTCGAAGCGCTGCGGACCTCCCAGCGTACCGGATCCTTCCACCGTGATTTTCGAGAAGGAACCCTGGGAGGGTTCGGCGGAACCCGTGTTGACGATCGAGCCGCCGCGCAAAAGCTCGATGTCCTTCCTGTGCGAAATCGCCGACCTCGCAGTGGTGTTCGCCGGCGTGTTGATGTCGAGCGTGCCGCCGGCCAACTTGATTTTCCCCGCGCTCGTTCCAAGGGCGTAGCCACCGGCATTCGGCCCCAGGCGCAGCGTACCGTTGGAGACGACGATGTCCTGGTCGCCGAGGTTCGGACCGGAGAGCGAGACGGTTCCCGTCGTGTCGATGACAATCGGATCGCTACCCGCGAGCGTGCCGGTGCCGGTGAAATTGTAGTCGCCCGTTCCCGTGATCGACATCGGCCCGACGGAATACGTGTCGTTCACGGCGATGTTGCCGGAGACGCTCTCGCCGCCGTCGAACGACGTCGCGAGGTAGCCGACGAACGGACCCTTCGTCACGCCGTCGGAGTAGAGCCAGTTCGCGGAGTTCCACGCGAGGTCGGAGGCGTCCTCGGGACGCCACATGAGGCTCGTCGTCGCAGAAGCGGCCTGCGCAACCGTCATCACGAGCTTGCCGTCAACCACGGAGAACACCGCCTCCGCGCCGGGCGCGGTCTGCGCCGTCGCCGCGAACTGCGACGCGGACGTAATGCCGCCCGCCGCGTCGATCACGGTGTACGTGCCAAGCGGCAGCGCCCGCGCATCGACGTCCACCGCGAGCGTCGTGCCGGCGGGGATCGTAACGGAACCGGTGGTGGAAACCATCGCGCCGTCCGCGGGCGGATTGGAAATGGTGATCGACGCGTCCTCGGAGAACGCGAGGTTCTGCGTGCCGCTGATCGTGCCGTCAACCGCAAATTCGCTCCTGAACGTGTACGTGTTGTCCGCCGCGGCGGCTGTCGCGTCCGCGCCCATCCACTTCGCGGCGAGGTACGCCTCGATCGCCTGGCGGTCGGCTTCGGACAGCACCACGTCGAACACAATCAATTCCGAGAGGTCGCGTCCCGAGCTGCGCGCGTTTGTCTTGCGGTCGCGGCTCAACTGGTTGGCGTTTGCGCCCGCGGAGGTGACGATCGTATAGACGTGGCGGTCGGACGGCGGAACTGTCGTGCGCGGCGCGGCAACGAGCTCGCCGTCCTTGTAGAACGAGCAGTTCTGCATTCCCCACTGGCTGTCGTACGATCCGTCCGTGTTGCGGTGGAAGTGGCAGGCGGTGTCATCACCGAGCCACTGGTTGAATCCACCGGAGGTCGACCGGATCGCCATCGCCTGGAAAACCGTCCTGATTCCCGTGATGCGCGTGAAGTTCATGTCGATCTGCGCGCCGACCGCGCCCATCAGGTAGGCGGGAACGCCGTCCGCGACGCCGAGCGAACCGTAGTTCGCCATGTAGGATGTCGCCGTGCGTCCGTAGGAGGAAAGGTCCCTCCATTGCGTGACGTATCCGAAGGTCTTGTCCTTGAACACGAAGTTCACGGCGTCTGAGGCGTCGAGCCAGATGAGCGCCTTCGCCTTGAGGTACGGCGCAATCCACGCGGCGGCATCGTAGGCGGCCACGCCTGTCGTGACAACGGTGCTTGCGCCGTCGAGCGAGGTTGCGGCGGGCGTTCCAAGCGGCACGCCGTTGTGCATCGCCTGTGCGAAGACCTTCGAGACGTCAAACGACGAATCGACGCCCGTGAGGAGCGTCGCCGCGGTCTCGGCGGTAAGCCCTTCCACGGCGATTGTCGTGTTGGAAATCACGGACGATCCAGCGGCGAGCGCAACGGGCGCATTTGTTGCAATCGCGAGCGATGCGCCGGCGAACACGACCTGGAACGTCGGCGCCGCATCGAAAAACGCGCAAACGCCCTCGCCTACGAGGCGGACGGCGGCGGTTGAATTGGTGATCACGGGAAGCTTCTGCACGAGCGCGTGGTTCGCGCGGGCGACGTCGCCGCTTGCCCGGACCTCAAGCTCCGCCGCCGAAGTCTCCACCGTGAACGTCTGCGTTTCACCCTTGAGCGAGACCGCCGCCGGGGAGATGAACACGAACTTGCCGGTCATCGACGGATTCTCGCCGACTTCAATGAAGGCGTTCGCGCACGTACCGGACGCGTTGCCCTCCTCCGCCGTCGCGGCGACTTGCTTCACAATTCCCGCGCTGCCGGCGAAACCGCCCGCAAAGTTAACGTGCGCGTTCTCAAAGCAGGTTACGTTGAGGTTGTAGTTCGCGACGCGTGCACGGAGCGGCGCGTCACACGCCACATTGCCATCAACGAAAAGCTGGCATCCGTTGTCGAAGAAGTCGAACGCGCCGTTCCCGTCGCCCTTGCCGATCACGCGCGCGCCGTCGTGGAGATAGACCGTGTCCTCCACGCCCACGCTGGTGCGGAAAGTCTGCGCGTTGAAGGTTCCGTAGACGTGGATTGCAAACGCCGCATGGTAGTAGCAGGAGTCAGAGCGGTTTATGTCGAGCTGTGCGCCTTGGCGGATGATCAGATTGCCCGACATCGTCTTGTTGCCGAACGAGAAATACGTCGTGCCGCTTTCCACGTCGAGCGTGCCGTTCACGTTCACCGTCGTCGTGCCCGAAACGGTGAGGTTGCCGCGTGTGGTAAGCGTGGCGCCTTCAAAGACCGTGAGCGCGCCCGACCATGTCGCGCCGAGACCGGCGTCGATGACGGTGTCGCTCGCAACCGTCAGCGACTTGCCCCATTCGGGGTCGGACGGCGTGATCGTCATGCCGCTCGTCGTGAAGAAGCCGGACTGGCTGTTCGTGAGGAAAGTCGAACGAGCGAGGTCGTAGAGGCCGAAGACGCCGTCCGCGTCGCGCTTCGCCGGAACGAGGTCGAGCTTGAGGTTGCCGACGGAGTCGCGCAGCTTGAAGGAATAAAGCGCGTATGAACCATAGTTGTCGAGGCCCGTAGCAGGATCGGAGGTATGCGACGCGAAGAGGCAGAGCTCCGAGCCGGGCGTATAGTCGCCACTTGTCATCGTCACGCTTGTCACCTCTTCGCCCGTATCGGCGAGTGTCACCGTGCCGGCAAGGGTGGCGTAGTCGGCCACGGCCGTGTATTTCGTAGCGGCACTGATGGCATTCGTGCCCGTCACCGTGGAGGCATCGCGGTCGAAGCGTACCGTGTTCGCGATCATGAACAACGTGAACGTTCCCGTTGAACCAGTGCCCGTGCGCGAGCAGAAGAGGTTCTGGTTGCCGCTCACGGTGGCCGGCCGCCACGTTATCTCCGCCTTGTCGGTACACGTCGGCGTAATGCCGGTCCGTATCTGGCAGTTGCCGTTCGCCTGAATGAGCGGAACCTGCGTGTAGCCAGTCGGCAGGCCGTCGCCCAGTGCCGTCACCGCGCCCGCCGCGGCCGCAAGAGTCAGTGTGCAGATAAGTTTTCTCATTGCTTTTCCTCCTTTTTCATTTGGCAGGGCGGTTTCGATTAAACCCGGTAGTGCGGTTTCGATGAAACCGCCGAAATGCGGCGGCATCGTCGATGCCGCCCTACCGTTTTTTTCAGCATTCTCTTTCAATGACACGCCCATGGCCAGTTGAACATTTGTATGTTACCATAATTTCACCGCCTACCGCAAGCCGAAAAACCCGGCTCGCGACAAGCGCGAGCCCTCCCGCCGGTGGCTTACAACGGGAGGGGCCGCGCTTGTCGCGGCCCAATCACGGCGCGGCTGGAATCCGCGCCCTACCGGTCGGTCGCGAAGCCCTTCTCGCGAGCTGTTACCGCAAGTAAATGGTGAAGCCGTTCGGCTCGATCTTGATGCCGTCAGACTCGACCTGCACCCGGTATCCCAGCGAACGTAACGTCGCCGACGGCACGAACTTCACCGTATTCGCCGGGGCCGTCTCCGTCGTCCATTTCGCGACATACCGATTGTCCAGTTCAAGCAACTGCCTCAGCGCGGCACGTCCCGCAGTGAACTCGATGGTGACGGTCGCGCCGTCGGCGAACGTCACCGTGGTGGAGCCCTTTGCCTCGGAGGCGGCGGCCGTGGTCGTGTTCCATACGGTCGTGCGGGCGGAGAGGTCAACCGTGGATTTATCCTGCATCTGGCAGCCGTAGAACGTATCCGTCATCGGCGTGAACGTGCCGCGCACCTTGAATGCCGCCGTGCCCTCGTTGTGCTTGGAGGTTTCCCTGTACGCAACGTAGTCGCGTACGTCGACCGCGCCGTTGGCGCGCATGGCCGCCCTGCACTTGATCGTGGCATCCGTCGCGGTCACGCCTGCACTGCCGGTCTCGAGCCATCCGCCGTCGGTCACGTCCAGCACGCCGTTCCTCACCTCGGTGTTGTAGAGGTAGAAGAACTTGCCGCCGGCGTTGAGGTTCACCGTCAGCGTGTGGCCGCCGAGGTCCAAGATGGAGCGCGTGTAGCCGTTGCCGATGAAGCCGTAGTGGTTCTGCAGGTTGAGCGTGGAGTCCGCCGTGAGGAACATGTACTTCATCTGCGCGGTGCCGCTGCCGATGTCCGTGCCAGTGGCGTTCTGGAGCGTGCCGCCGTTCAGGATGAAGATGTTCTGGAAGAAGTCGTACTTGCCGTTCATCTCCAGCGTCGCGCCTTCGTTCACCTTGACGGTGCCGCTCGTTGCGTTCGCGTTGAGGCGGGCGAACACGACCTCGTCGATGGTGTTGGCCTTGTCGGTCTGCGAAAAGAGCTGGAAGAACTGCAGCGTATAGTCGCCGGCCTCGGCGATTTCAACCGTTCCCTCGCATGTCGAGTACGTATCGGCCGTCGTGGTGACCGAGGCCAGCGTCTGCGACGTGCCGCCGTGGATGAGACGCAGCTCCGTTGTGGCGCCCACATAGCCGGGACGGGCGGCATAGATGAACCGATAGTAGTACGTGCCCGGCGCCGTCACGACGACATCCTGCGAGACGTCGGCCGAGCTTTTGTTCGACTGCAGATAAAGCGCATACTTCCCGACTCCACGTCCTTTGGCCACCCATGTCCCGCTTGCCTTGGAAAGGCCTATCGTGCCGGTATTTGAAGTTGTCCAGCCGGGGAGCGAAAAACCATTTCCGCCGTTCGCATACGACCAGTCTCCGCTATTGTTGCCGACAGCGCCCTCGTCGAAGTTCCAGTTCTGGAGAAGGTTCATGCTGCCGATCGCATACTTGGGCCCAATGAGATCGCACCTGACCGTTCCCTCGTTCACGACGAGGCCGCCCGTGAAGCGGCTTTCCGTGGTCACGGGGACAAGCGTGCCCGCACCCGTCTTGACCACTCTCACGTCGCCCTTGACCGTGATGCCGTCAAGCGAGAACGTCTCGCCGGAATCGACCTCGATCTGAAGCTCGCCCGTCGTGGCGGCCGTGTTGATCACGCGCGCGCCGAGGTAGTCGTCGCACAGAAGCTTCTTGACCTTGAGGACGTGTCCGTTGAGGTCGATCGCCGCGCCGCTCTCGAGGACGACCTTCACTTTGCGCCAGTCGCAGTCGCAGCCAAGCTTGATGACAGTCTCGCCGCTGCCCAGCTGGAAGTTCGTGGTGTTGAAGGCTATCACCGATCCACCGTTGATAGAAATCGCCATCGGGGTCTTCACGCTGTTTACCGACACGTCGCGCGATCCCTGTCCACCCCAGGTGTCGCCGCAGACAATGGTGAAACGATGCCACCCGGCCGTCATCTCGCAGTCGGTCTCGGTCTTGGCCGTGTATGTGCGGTTGAGCACCACCCACTTGCCGTCAACGGCGAAACCGAAGTAGTCGTCGAAGGACTGCGTTATATGCCAACTTCCCGCCTGGGCGTCGGTCACGTAGAACCAGCCGTCGAAGCGCAGCTGCGCCCAGTCGAGCCATGAATACTGCCAGACCGTGTTCTGTCCGTCGAGGTTCGCGATGTTGCCAGCGCCCTTCGCCTCATACTCGCTCAACGTGATGTTGGTGTAGCTGGTATCTGGATAGGAGCTGTTGGAATACCGGTCGGCGCCGTAATAAATGCGGCCCCACTGCACACCCTTCGGCTGGCCGTCGCCGAACTGGACGTGACCCCACGGAACTGATGCATTCTCAGGAATGTCCAGCGTCGTATCGCCATCGATGATGACGGTCGTGAAGTCGCCGGGGGCGACGCCGCTCAGCGCCGTACCGGAGGCGTTCCAGCAGTTCCAGTTCGCCGGGTCAATAAGATTCCCCTCCTCGCCGCCACCGGTCCATTTTGCCGTGGAGGGACGATCGGGAGCGAGAAAGATCGCCCAAATGCCATCATTGCGTACCGCGATGGACACCTGCTTCGCGTCGATCGCCGCACCCGCGCCGATGAACTCGACCACCTGCTCCGGCACGGCGCTCCACGAGACGAGAAGCGTGTCCTCCGTGAAGGTACGCTCGCCGAGATCGACCGTCACGGTCGTGCCGTCATAGAACGTCAGCGCCGAGCTGTCGAACGTGGACGTGAAGAGCGAAATGTCGAGCGTCGTCTCAAGGTGTCCGGCCGCACCCAGCGTGACCGTGGGATACTGCACGGCGGACCCGGATTTCGCCTGAAGGTTCGGCGCGTATTTTTCGTTCACCACAAATGCCGGACGCGTCGTCCACGTGTTGTTGAACAACCCGGTCGTCGTAAAACACAGCGACTTGACGGGCGAAATCGCACGATCGTGCTGCTGGAGCGTTCCCCGCACCTCCAGATCGCAGTCAGAAGCAGCCTTGTTGTTGTAGTAGCACTCAACCGTAGCGCCCTCGTCGATGACGATCTTGCCCGCCCCGCTGTAAACGATGCTGTTGCTGTAGAGCGTCACGCCCTTCACGGTGAGCGTATGCCCGTTCATGTACATATAGGTCTCGCCGTAGTTGTAGAAGAGGAGCGCCCACGTCTGGGGACCGCCGATCGTCGCATCTCCCGTGAGCGTGACGTCCTGAAGATATCCACGGCTGCTCCCGCCGGTGGCCCACGGATTCGACACGTTGACGGTGTTCACGAGCGCACCCGCGCCATCGGGGCCGGAACCGGCGATCTTGTAGTCGTAGTCGTGATAGACGCGCCCGCGCATGTCGAACTGCGCGCCGTCCTCGACTACGATCATGCTATACTGCTTGCCGCACGAGGTTCTTCCCTCCGTCGTCGTCTGCCTCACGACGCCTTCCTTCACGACCATCGAGACGTTCCCGGTACGGCGTCCGCCAGCGCCGAAGCCGGAATTATCGCGTGTCATCACGAGCGTGCCCTTTCCGCTCTTCCACACCTGCATGGAGCCGCCGCCCGTGATGGCCACATTCTGATTGTCGCTCGTCACGCCCTCCGGCACGTTGACATCAAGAATGCCGGTGCTGGACGGCGTAAGGGTAATGTTGTCGAACAACGCTCCCGAATTGCTGGTACAGGCCAGCGTTATCGTATGTACACCGGCACTCAGATAGACTGATCCTGTACGTGTGGCCGTGAGGTTGTTCTGACCTGTCCATGATATCACGGCCGTACCATCTATCTTCACATTTCCGTCGCTCTTCCATTGCGTCGTCTTGTTGTTTCTTGTTGCGACGTTAATCGAAAGATTGCAGGTAGCAGCATGGTCTAGCTTGAAATTCTGGCTTAGAGTTGAACCACTGTTGATAAAGCACCAAATGGAACTATTCGCCTGCGAACTTCCGTAGTCATGGTTATTCTTCTGGATATAGACCGTTCCGCTGTAGTTCCATCCCGCCGGCGACTTGCAGATGCGCGCCCCAGCATCAACGGGATTGCTCTCGAATCCTGGATTGGTTATCAAATTGTTGACGGCCGACGAGGTGATCGTGCCGGAGCCGTCAAGCCCGTCGATCGATATCTTGTTGTTCGCGACATCGAGCGTGCCGGAGACGAACTTGCCGACTCCGCTGTTCGAGAATGGCGCCCTTGCGATGAACGATCCCGCGCCCTCCTTGAAAAGCTTGACCGAACCGGAGACGCGCACGCCTTCGTCTGTCGAAGTATCGCCGCTGGGTACTTCGACGTGCAGTTCGCCGCCGGTCGTGCCGGAAGCGTCGTTCAAATCGGCGCCGGCGGTGAAAGGCGTCGAAGTCATATTCGCCGCAAACGTGCCGCCGATACGGTCGTAGATTCCAAGCACGTCGTCCGCGATGCGCCTCACAGGCACGAAGTCGCACTTGAGACCGCCCTTCCAGTCGTACACCTTGAAGGAGTGGAGCCGGTAATTTCCCCAGTTGCCCATGCCGGTGGAAGGCGTGAGGTTGGCGCCCGCCGTGTGGGAGGCGAAGAGAACGAGGGGGCTGCCAGGCGTGAAACCGCCCTTTCCTGCCATCACACCGGCGTTCGCACCATTCAACGTACAGGCCAGCGTCCAACCGTCCGCCACCACTGTGCTGATGGTACCAGCCGTCGGGGTGAGGACATTACCACCTGCCGTGTTGGTGTTGCGGTCGAAGCGCAGCAGATTACCGTTTATCATGAAACTCGTAAAGGTATCTACTGAAGTCGTGGTACCGCGCGAACACCAAAGGCACTGCGTACCGGTCTTGTTGTTGAAGTTCAATTTCATTTCAATACGGTCGGTACAGGCGGGCGTGAAGCCGGTGTTGATCCACTGCGCGCCACTCGATGAGATGTATTCGACCGGCTGGTACTCGGCAGGAATACCGCTTTCGGTTATCGTGCCCTCGCCGTCCAGCTGCGAGACGTAGAGCTTGTGCCCGGCAAGTTCGAGCGTACCGCCCGCGAACTTCGCGGCGAGGCCGCGCCAGTCGCAGTCATCCGTCAGTCGGGCATTGTCAAATACGACGCCGGCACAGGCAAAAGACGAGCCGGAAGGAATCTGCGCGGCGAAGTCGCCGGAGAAGCGGGCGAGCGTGTTCGCGTCGGGCAGAGACGGCGACCAGTTGCCGGCGTTCGTCGCATCGTCATCTACGGCACCCGTCCATGTCGTCGTCGTCACAGTAGTGGCGGAGCCCACGTCGGGCAGCGTGTCAGGCCCGGCGAGGACGCTTGCCGTCAGTTGCTCGTCGGTTAGAACGCCCTTCCACACACGTACCTCGTCGTAAATGGCGTTCGCGTCCGCATCGCCGGTGTACTGCGAATGTCCGATGTAGAGCTTCGGAGAGACGAGATTGGAAAGGTGCCAGTTGGGCAACCAATACTGCCCAAAGTTCTCTATTGCGCCCGTCGTGGCGTTCCGCCTCATCCAACGAATGTTGGAGGAACCGTCTGCATTCGCCTTGAACGTAAAGGAGAAGTGGTATGGCGTGTTGAGCGTAAACGGGCAAAGCGCGCCGTCCGAAGTCATGACCGCAGAATCCGCCTTCGCGACTTTGACTTGGTCGCGCTCGGCATTCGTGCCGTTGTTCCACACGGCAATGAAGTAGTTCTTGTTGTCCGGGCCGCAGTCCACGATGCGCGCCCAGTTCTTGATCGCCGTCTGGGTGGCCCATATCTCCACCGTCACCTCCGGGACGTCGGTGGGGAGCATGTTCGTACCGAGGTTGAGCGAGCCGGTGCTGTTACCGTCGCCGCTCATCACCACGGCGGTGTTGCCGTCGTTGAAGCCAACAGCGGAACCGATCATCGTGGCGGCGGTGCCGCCGATGGAGTCATTGTAGTCGCCGTTGAAGCTCCAGCGGTGCACCAGCTCGGGAGCCGCCATGGCGGAAGTTATCGCCGCACCCGTTACAAACGCAGCAAGAAGAGTGGACATTCGCATTTGATTCATCGCCATTTCTCCTGTCTTATTTTTTGAAGCCACGGCTATTGTAGCACAAAACCGTGCCGAACGGCAACCCCAAAACGAGGTGGCTCGCGACAAGCGCGAGCCCTCCCGCGGGTGGCTTTACAACGGGAGGGGCCGCGCTTGTCGCGGCCCAATCACGGCGCGAGGTCGATGGCACCCTTGCCACATCGACAAGGGCGACGCTGCCCTACACGGACGCGATGCGCCGCACGATGTCGTCGATCTCCGCGAGGCTGAGGAAGCCGATGTCGAGGACATCGGCAGCATCGTTCCGCAAGACCCACGAAAGCGATTCGTCGATCTTTCCCTCCTTCGCGAGCGAGCCTTCGCCGAGGACTTTCATCCCGACAATACCCCGTCCTGAAGCCTTGAGCGTGCGTACAATCTGCAGGGCGCGTTCAGGATGAAGTCCCATTTTGCGACCAAAGGGATTGATCTGGACGTGCGCAACGTCGAGCCATGTCGTCTCCGGCGCCTTCGGCAAGGAAGAGCCCCCGTGGAAGGAGCAGCCGTGGGCCCGTATCTTGCCCGCCTCCTTGCACCGTTCCAGTCCCTCCATGTGCGGCAGGAGCGCGGTCGGCCAGTCCGCCTGCGACACGCAGTGGATCTGCAGGATGTCGATGTAGTCCGTCCCGAGCTCGCGCAGGAACCTGTCCACGGACGTCTCGACGTCGGTATGGTCGGCTTCCGGGATGCCGCCCCTCTGGTACCAGTACTTGGTGCAGACCGTGTACGACGCGCGCGGGAACGGCGCAAGCGCCTCGCGGATGACATCGTGCGTGCCGTAGCTGTCCGCCGTGTCGAAGAACCGGATGCCCCTCTCGTAGGCGGCGCGCAGCAGCTTCACCGCGCCGTCGCGTCCGTTGCGGCGGAGAATCCCGCTCGACCGATTGTGGGCGCTGACGCCGGTGCCGAATCCGAGCCGCGACGTGCGGATGCCCGTTTTCCCGAGGGACACCTCGTCCCACGCGGAGAATTTCGCCTTCGCCTTTTCCGGCGCGACGCACCCCGCCGTTCCGAATGAGATCGGCGCCATGCCGATCGCGGCGAGCGCCGACACGAACGTTCTTCTGTTCAAAGTATTTTCCATGGCGGAAAGTATACCACAAGACGACGACGACGTGGGTGGAAAAACTGCAGGAAGCCAAATGGGGGCCTCGCCGCGCGGAAAGCCGTTCTTTTCCCATTCTCCTTTGGCGCGCCATGAATCAGCGCGCCCTTGTTGTAGTTCTGCGGCGGCTGTGGCCTGCCCGTGCCAACGCCCTTCTTCATGAGTGACTTGAGGTCGCCGAGGTGGGATTCGTACACGCCGCGCGGCATGCACCCGTGGTCCTTGCAGACGCGCGCGGCCATGCCAACGACCTCGCCCATCATGCCCGTCGTGCGCATCACGCGCGTCGTCCCGAGCGCCACGTGCGTCACCGAGATGTTGCGCCCCGCCATGAAGAGGTTCGAGACGTTCCGCGAGTAGAGGCAACGATACGGGATCGGGTAGGCGTAGTGCCGGTTGTGCGTGCAGATGGAGCGGAACGGTTCGCCGTCGTAGTGCTTCGTGTTGCGCGGCATCGGATAGTGGAGGTCGATCGCCCACGTGGTGCAGCACGTGCCGTCTGGATACTTCACGAAGTCGAATATGTCCTGCTGCGTGAGGATGTGGTCGCCCATCAGGCGGCGGCTCTCGCGCTTGCCCGCCACGTACGCCACCCACGCGAATTCGCGGTTTGCGTACTTTTCGCGCTTCGCGGACTTGTTCTTCAGGAAGGACCAGTTCGAGTACACGACGAGCATCCCGTAGTCGCGGATGCGCTCGAACTCGCCAATCTGGTCGCGCATCATGCCCGTCTCCCAGTCCCAGTCGCCGCGAAGGCCGTGTTCGCAGTTCCGCTCGTTGAACGCGATCATCCACGGCTCGGCGGGAAACGCGACAGTCCTTCCCGCGTCCTTCGTGTACCACTGCACCGACGCGCCCATCGTCATCTTGTCGGCCTTCTCTGGCGCCATGTCCTCGCCCGTCTCGGACTTCGACTCGCGTCCCATGCGGAAGTCCGCCCCGGCGAGGAAACCGACGTTGGCGTCGCCCGTGCAGTCAGCGAAGAGCGGCGCCTCGAAGCAGGTGAGCGCGCCCGTCACCACATCACGCCCGGTTACGGAGACGATGCGGTCGCCGTCCTTCTTCGCCGCGACGATCCGGGTGTTGAGAAATAGCCTAATATTCTTTTCGGCCGCGACCGCGTCGAGCTTGCGCTGATCTTCGTAACGTTCAGCCGGCTGCGCGTTGCCGCCCCTCGCGGGACCGATCTCCGCCACCACGTCGCCGAGACGCGGATACGGCCCGAGGTTCATATACCCGCCCAGATGCACGCGCACTTCGCTCGAGTTCGCGCCGCCAAGCATCGGACGGTCCTGCACGAGCGCCACCTTCAGCCCCAGGCGTGCCGCCGAAATCGCCGCGCAAGTCCCCGCGATCCCGCCGCCGCACACCACGAAATCGGCAGACACCCTCTGCACGTCTCTCTTGACCTTCGGACGCTGCGGCTTCGCTCCTGTTGTCAGGCACACTGCGTCGCAGCGTCCGTCGAATCCAGTAAGGTCGTGGAGCGCGACCGTGACAGCGCCCTTCTTGAGTTCCACTTCGCCTGCCTTCTGCCACTGCCAGTCGCCCGTGCCGCGCCCGAGGACATTCGGCAGCTCCTTTCCGTCCACCTTGACCGTGAACGTGCCGGCCGCGTGTTCGCTCCACGGCGCGGTCCAGTTGCGCGTGCGCGCCCACACCTGGTAGGCCCCGGCCTCCGGGCATTCAAACGTGGTGACGGCGTCGGACACGGGCTTGCCCATTCCGTGCGCGAGAAGGAACGATGAGCCCATCTGGTCAATGAACTGCGAGTCGACCGCCCAGCCGCCGCGCTCCGCGAACTGCTCGGACTCAAGACAGATTATGCGTTCCGCCGCAAGCGACGGCGTGGACAGCGCCCACACCGTCGCGCCAACGGCGACCGCCGCCTGGAAGGCGGCTTTCCCGAGTCGCCGCTGTCCGTCTTTGGATGACTTCGCAATACTTTTCATGGGTTTGTACTCCTATTCAAAATAATGGTAGAGGAATCGTCCGTCCGGGGCGGCGTCGCCATGGCGGTAGAAGTCGAGGATGTCGCCCGAATCGCCGGGCGTGTTGTCCGCCCACTTGAAGCGCACGTCCACGCGGTCCGTCTGGCCGATCGCCGTACGCGGGATGGCGATTGAGAGCGCGTTTCCTTCGATCTTCATCGGCACGCGCGCGGCCTCCTGCCACGACCATCCGCCAAGACAGCGCTCCAGCACAGCCGTTCCGTCGTTGGGCGGCGCAACGCGGTTGACAACAAAGTGCAAATGGTGCCAATGCGGCGTGTGATCGTCAGCGGCGAGCCGCAGCGAAATGAAAAGCCGCATCCACGCGGGATCGGTACGCGGCGTGACCGGCGATGCGCAGACAGCCTTGAACGTGATGGACTGCGCATCGTGCGAAACGAAGCATTCAACGATGTCGTTGCGGCCCGTCTTGTCCACGTAGCGCGTGTCGCCGTAGCCCTGCGCGTCGCGGTGATCGACGTCGCCCGCCGCGTCGCGGAACACGGGTCCCTGCGCGGCGGAACGCTGCGGACGCGCACCCTTGAACCGCCTCACGCCATCGACGAACTGGCAGTAGAAGTGATCCTGGAGGATTCCGTTCGACGGTTCGATGTCGCGGCTGAACGCGGGCGAGTACTGGTCGGGGAACGCGCCCTGCTTGCCCTGCCACACGTCGAAGTTCCCGGCAATGAACTCGTTCCAGCCGGTGACGAACAGGTAGTCGGGATCGACCTTACGCGCGCGTTCGAGCTGCTGCGCGAAGTTGTCGCCCCAGAGGAAGCGGTTCGGCTCGCCGCGACGCGGGTTGCGGTCGGGCGCGAAGCGCAGCGTCTCGCCGGGACGGAGGTCCTTCGTGTCCGGACCCATGTACGCGCGCCCGAACACGTTCGTGTCGTTCATCGCGGCAAGTCCCCTTCCGCCGTCCAGCCTGCGCCACGAGTGGTTCTGCGCCACGCCCGCCGCGCACATCTCCACGGTGCCGTCCGCGCGCTTGCCGTATTCGTGCTGCGGATACGCCTCCAGCCAGCACCAGTGGTCCGGACGCTTGGGCCCCACGGCGTAGGCGGGCTGGAGCGGACGGAACGTGAAGAACGCCGCGATCTCCGCATAGTCGCGCCGGTCGTTTTCCGGGACCTTTGGATCATTCGCCATCTTCCTCACGAGATCGGGCGTCGCGTGGATGAGCGGCTTTCCCTCCCAATGGAACCAGAGTTCCTTGTGGACGCCTGGCTTGTACACGTCGCGGTAGAGCTGCAGGATGCTGACGGCCTGGTTCGTTCCCGGCCAGAACGGCAGCATATACGTGAACTGCGGCGTGCTCTCGCCCTTCGCGCGCATGTCGCCCCACGTGCGCATGAGCGTGCGGAGGGAGTCCATCCACGTGAGCGTGCCGTTCGTCGCGTCGAACACGACCACGTCCACGCCCGCCGCGCTCAGCAACTGCGCGTGCCGACGCAGCACCCAGGCGTCGGTGGTGGCGTAGTAGCCGAACGCGGGCTCGCCCCAGTAGTGGGTCTTGCGAAGGCCCCATTTGGGGTCCTGCGGACGCTGCGGCAGGGTGGGATCCTCCGCGAGGAGCTTCGAGTTGTCGAGCACCGGGCCTTTGCGCCCCTGGTGCCAGGTCCAGTAGAAGATGCCCACCTTCTTTGCGCGCGGCGCGGGGAGTCCAGCGGAGGCGACGCACCGGCCGAGATCGTCCATCGCGTCCCAGGTGTCCGCAAAGAGGTCGCGCGCCTCGGCGGCAGCCGCCGATCCACAGATGGTGAAAGCCGCCATACACGGCGTAATCACCTTAATCCATGCCGATTTGGGGAGTTTGACCATGATTTTTCTCCGATAGCGCCCCAAATCTCGATAGAAAACAGAGATTTGGGGACTTTGACGCTCATTTCACGATGATCTTTTACGTTCACAAGCCGAGGACGTGGATGGTCTTGCCGTTGAAAGTTTCGTCGCGGATGTAGATCTTCTCGTCCCATGTCTTCGTCTTCGACTTGTCGAAAATCGGCATCCATCCTTCGGTGAGCTTGAGGGTGTCGAGGTACTGCGCGCACTGCTCGTACGATTTCTCGCCCTTGAAGTTGTCGGATGTCTTCACCTCGATCGCGTAACGCGCGCCACGGAACTCCACGCAGAGATCGAGACGCCCGGTTCCAACCGCCATCTCGCGGTTGATGTGACCGCCGCCGTTCGTGACGCGCTGGAGAAACGCCATGAGGACGAGATGCGGCACGGCCTCGCGATAGCCCATGATGTCACGGTCCGCCCCGGAATTCTCGCGCCAGAACTGCTGAAACGCGACCATGAGTCCCGCCATGTCGAGTCCGTCGTCCCTCACCCACGGCGTCTCCGGCACGCTGCGGATCATGCGGTCCTGCTCGCCGCGCGAGAGGTAGCGTCCGATGATCTCGGCATACATGGGGTTCGCCGGAACGAGCGTCCCCCTTTCCACGCGCAGAAGACCAAGGTCGGTGATGAAGCGCCAGTCATCGTCGTTCGCCGTCAGTTCGGTGTCATTGCCAAGGATCAACGGTTCGACGATGCGCCTCACGCGCGGTTCGCGCATGCGCTCCATGAGCGAATCCACGTGCGTATCGCGCCGGCGGATGATCGCCTCCTTCGCCGCCTCGACGTCCGCGACGGTGATTACCTCGTCGTAACGCGAGCCATGTATCTTCGCCACGCACTCGTGGGCGATGGCGTTCACGAGCCAAGGCTGCCCACGCGTCAAGCGCCAGACAGCCTCAACGACTCCGTCCGCAAACACCTGACCGGTCGCGGCCGTGTGCTGCGCATAGAGCGTGCGGATGTCGGGCTCCGTGAAATTCGGAATCAGCATGTCCTCTGCGATTATGTTGAACGGGCTGATCTGCCCCAACGACTCGCCATCGGAGCGGATCTGCGCCTTGTAGTCGCGTACGTCCAGCATGCCGACGAGCGCGATGGACTTGGGGAAGGGAATCAGCTTTCGGTTTACGTACCCATCGCGCAACTGACGGAGGAAGGATATCAGCACATCTCCCACGAGACAATCGGCCTCGTCAAAAAAAACGACGACGGGCTTCCCCGCCTTCCGGCAGAGGGCCGCAAGCGTGTCAGAGACAGCAGTGACCGTCCAACCCGATTCCTGACTGATGGCCAATGCGACATCGGGATTGCCAAGCCGATCGACAAGTTCGGGGGTGGCGAAAACCCCTCGTCGCAACAGTTTGCAAATCTTGATCATCGTGTCATCAACGTCCGTCGCGTTTTGCATCGTCTCGAGCGTACAGTAGATGGCAAACATGTCGCCCTTCTCGTTGATTTCCTGAACGAGCGACTGCAGTACCGTCGTCTTGCCCGTCTGGCGCGGCGCATGAACGACGAAGTAGTTGCCGCCCGCGACGAGTTCACGGATGCCCGGCAACCGGTCCAGCGCCGGCAGCATATAGTGCTCGTCAGGGAAGCACGGGCCAGTCGTGTTGAATCTCTTCACGTTCTCCATGGCGATTAGTATATCATAGTTTCAGTTGGCGGGCGGAGAAAACTGAAATTCCACGATGTTTTTCAGCCGATGGCGGTGGCCTGGACCGCAAGTCCCCTCGCGCCTTTCTCGGACTGCGGAATCGTCACTTCGGAAATGTGTATGCGCCGCCCTGTACGCGCCATCGTGTCAAGCCGCCTGCGGATCGTTGCCGGCGTGACAACATCGCGCGTCCGTACTCGCCGCCCCGATACGGGAACGCCGAGGCGAACGTCGGATGAAGCCCCGTCAGCCGTTCCAGTTCCGCCGGTTCGTCGATGCCGTGCGAACGCGACACGCCAGCGAAAATTTTTTCATGCCACGCTCCTCCGTGTTTGCGTGGTTATTTCACAACAATGACAAGTCCTTTGCGGCGAGCAATCCGCAGCCCGCTGCTGTTCTGGTAAAACACGTACTTCTCGGCGTTCGCCATCTTCGGAACGAACTTCACGTTCGTCGGCTTCGTCGTCCACGTGATCACATAACCGCTCTCGTTGCCCGCGACCTCGCCATTCGCAAGCGATTCCATTTCCGCCTCGCGCCCCGTGAGGTCCACCGTCACCATCGCATCGGTGGCGAAAGTGACTTTGAAGTCGAAGTTCGAGCATTTCGTGCTCCACGCTCCGGTCTTCATCGAGAGATCGATGGTCGAGCCCGTCAGCATCTCGACATTGTGGAAATAAGGCGATATAGGCGTGAACGTGCCATAGACGCGGTGAAGCGCCGCCCCATTGGTGCCAACGGGGTTTTTCCTGTTCGCCGGAGTTCGGAACGTGAGGTTGCTCACCGTCGATATGGCGGCACCCTGATGGCGGATGGCCGTCGAGATGTCGTAACTGCCGCCCTGCGTTCCGTCCGTAATCGCTTCCTGCCACCAGCCGGTGCTGCCCACGGTCTTCACCGTGCCGTTCTTGAGAACCAGGTGCCCCTTGCCTTCCGCCCTTGTACCGGCGAAGTCAAAGTCGGGATCGGTACCCTGAAACGTGATCGTAAGCGTATGTCCTCCAAGATCCCATACGGCATTGTCGATCAACGTCTTGTCTGCGCTGGCTGCGGTCTGCGTATCAAATCTAATCTCCGAATCTGCCGTGAGCGTGAGGTTACCTATGTGGTGGGTCAGTGAGCCACACGCGGGATTACGTGTATTGAGGAACTTTCCGCCATGGAGGGTGACATCGTAAGTGTCAGTGTACCGGCTGTAGGCGTCGAGGTTCGCACCGGACGCGACCTCGATGGTTGTCTTCGCAGCGCCGAACGGCTTGTTGCTCCCCGTCACGCCGAATTTCGCCGTTCCCGCCGAGACAAGCGTTCCACCCGCATAGGATTGGTTTGCCTTCGACGCAATGAACGTGCCCGTGCCGATCGTCTTGAGGCGGAGGTTTCCGGTCAGGACGATCGCCTTGTTCTCGAACGTGAAGCCGGACGGCGTGTCGATTTCAAGGATGCCGGGGTTCATCGTGTCCGCCGTCGAGTCCGTGATCGTGCAGACGTTCGCCGCGACGTTCACGCCGTTGAAGCCTTTGAGCGTCAGGCACTTCCCGCGAAGGTCGATTCTGGAGCCGTTCGCGATCTTCGAGACGTCGAGTCCGCTCCAGTCCCTGTCTGACGAAAGCGTCACGTTGTCGAGGAAGATGGACTTGCAGGCAATCGACTTTCCGCCGGCGAGGTCGAAGGACGTCTCCCCGCTGATTGTGACGGCCGTCGTCCAGCTTGGAAGCGCGCCGGCGAGCGGAACGCCGTCGCCGTCCGCGCACGACCAGTTGTCGGGGTCTGCCATGTCGGACACGTCGCCCGCGCCGGTCCACTGCGCCGTCGCGGCGGGCGCGCCAAGGAGGCCGCCTATGGCCGTGCCGGCGCGTCCGCTTTCGTAGATGCGGCGTACCTCGTCGTGGCGCAGCGCGCGCGTCCAGAGGGCCGCGTCGTCAATGCTCCCGACAAACTTATTTCCGTAATTTCCCGTGCCGTCCTGCGCGATGCAGAAAGGCAGTCCGCTCTTCAGGATAAAGCCGGCGTATTCGCCCGACACCCAGTTGAGCGTACCGTCGGTCCGCCCTTGGTAGCAAGTAAACACCCCGTCGTCGTTGCGCGTCAGCGCGTAGAACACCCAGTCAGCCGCCGTCTCGTAATTAAACGTGCCCAACTGGATTCTGCCGCCGCCGCCACCGAGATTCGCCGCCACGCCAATGACGCCGCTTTGAACCAGACTGTCCTTCCTCGCAGTGATAAGTGCTCCGGAATTTCCACCTCTATTCCAGTTCTCGTTCGCCATGATCACGGAGTCGCCCGACTGGCTGCCCATCTTCACCCATGCGACCATCGCAAAACTCTTGTCGTTGCCTTCAAACGTGAGCGACTGCGAGCCCTCAAGCTTCACGTAGCAGCCCGAAGGGAAGGTCATGCTGCCGCCGATCTGTCCACCGGACGTGGCAACTTCCGCGTAGTTGGTCGTCGTCACGCCGCCTGACGTGACGACGTTCATGCCCTGCCGCGTCGCGGTCGGCCCGCCGTCAACCTTGTTGGCGTAGTCTTCGTCGAACGGAAGATACGCGGCGAGGCCGGAGGAGAGCGGCCGCACCGTCTCGGCGACGCCGTCGCGGACAACTGCCTCAAGCCCTTCCGCCGTCACGCCGAAGTGCGCGAGGGCCGAAGCGCACACGTCGAAGTTATGCGGACAACCGGGGATGCGCCCTGCCGTGACGGACCGTCCGGAGATGACGATGGGGATCGTGTGGTCGTGGCGGCCGCCCCGCTCGGCATGCGTCGTACCGAATCCGCCGTGGTCGGACGTGACGAGGATGAGCCAGTCTTCGTCCGCAAACGTGGCGCGGCTCGCGATAGCGGAAAGGCACGCGCCGAGGTAGCCGTCGGATTTCGCAAGCGCCGCGCGGTAGCCCGCCGTGTAGGGGTAGTAGCTGCCGGCGTGTCCAGCATGGTCAACCGCGTCGATGAAGTACATCGTCGCGTCGGGCGCGTCGGACGAGGCGAGCAGCGCGGCGAGGTCCGTCGCGTTCTCCGCGTCAGTCTTGCCGAGGAACGTCACGCCGGCTGCGGGACCAAGGTCGGCATCCTCGCTCCACGAATAGACAAAGAGCGCGGATGTGCCGCTCTTGGCGTCAACGACGCGTTTGAGCCATGTCGGATAGGCAGCATAGTTGCCGCTTGCCGTCTTGCCGTTCGCCGTGACGCCGTGTTTGGACGGAGAGACGCCCGTCGCGATCGAAGCGTGGTTGGGCGCGCTCACGGGCGGCGTACCGGGTGCGTTCTGCCCCGTCACGGTCCACGCGGCGTTGTAACCCGGCTGCCACGTGCCGTTGCGAAGCGCGGCGAGGTTCGGCATCTCGCCCGACTCAATCGCGTCGGCGCGGAGTCCGTCGAACATCACCATCAGCGCCATCGGACGCCGATTGCCGTCGGCAAGCGAAGGCAACGCCGCAACCGCGCAGAACAGCGTGACCATGACAGCAAGCATACGACAACAAGTCGTTACACCCTTCTCGCACATCTTTACAACTTCGCTCATTTCGCTTCTCCTTTGTTTTGGCTGATGAAATTATACCAAAAATTCTCACTTACACCAACGGCACTGAAAGCTTCCGCGAATTTTTTCGCGCTCGGCGCGCGCCATGATCCCGTCGAGGAAAGACGTGTCGTCGCTGTTTGTCCAGAAGTCGTCGAAGTGGATGTCCGAGAACACGCAGACCTTGAACGGACGCGCGGAGGCCGCGTCTCCGCCCAAAGGCGCGCCAAACGCCGCGCCAGCCGCCGCTGCGACGACTCCAGAGACAAACCCTCTCCTGTTGACCTCCAACGGCGGCACCTTCATCACCTCATTCATTTCGACGAATAATCCTACCTCACGATGAGAATGAAGCCACGCCTGTCGAGGTAGAGGCCGTCGGCGAGAGCCCTTGCCCCCCAGAGGTTGTCGTTCTGGCGGAACTTAAACTTCGCCGTCTCGCGGAACGACTTCAGCACCGTGTCGCAGGAAGCCGCCGCGTTCGCCTCAAGGTCGGCTGCCGTCAGCGCGCCCTTCCAGATGCGCACTTCGTCGAACGTGGCTGCGGCGTCCGTGCTGTTCCACCCGCATCCGCCCACGTATGTCGCGGTCTGAACAAGCTTGGGAAGCGCCCAACCGGCAAGGCTCGGCTGCAGCCCGCCCACGTAGCCTCCGTCGAGCGTATGCCGCCGCATCATCATGCCGGTGTTGCCAACAGGCGCCGGCATGTTGTCCATCATAATGGCGAAGTGCTCCATCCGGCCAAGCACCGGCGCGCCGCACGAACTCCACGCGTCGTCGTACATCGTCGAACCCATGCCCATCCATCCCTGATACAACGCCCCGCCGTTCTTGTCCATCAGACAGAAACCGTGCGTGCCGCTGTCGTTTCCGCATGTGAAGATCTTGGCGCTTGTCCGTTTCGCATTCTGCGCCGCCCAGAGCTCCACCGTCACGGGGCCGGCGTTCGTGGGGAGGAGCCATGAGCCGAGCGACACGCGGCCAGTTTCGGTACCCGGCGTCGTCACGGTCGTCGAGCTGAGCGTCGCCGTGCCGATTGCCTCCGCCGTCGCTTCTCCAACGGAGTCCGCCCAGTCGCCGTTGAAGCTCCACCTGTGCACAATTTCCGGAGGCGCCTCCCATTCGACCACGCGGTCGCCGCTCTTGAGATCGGTCCTTCCCGTGATGTCGATCAGCACCCGGGCGTCTCGTGCAACGCCAAGGAACCGCGGCGCGATGCTTCCAAGCATGCTGCGCGTGGAGAACACGCCCACGTGGTCCGTCAGGTCGATCGTGGAGCCATCGAGCATCACCATCTCAGGATAGGCGTCGCAGACAGGCTTGAACGTGCCCTTCACCCTGACGTATCCAGGTCCGGTCGTCCATTGCACGGAATACCTGCTCACGTAGTCACCGACCGTAATGGTGCTGTAAAGCGCGATGTACGTATCCACGTCCAGCGTCGCGGTAGGAGCCTGCGTGTCATTGAAGATTTGGAGCCACGCCTCGCCTATCCCTTCGGCCCGACGCATCGCGAGCGTGCCGTTCATCACCGTTACATGGTTGATGTATAGCTGCGAACCACTCTTTCTGATTGTCGCGGTGAGTGTATGCCCGCCAAGGTCGAGTACGCTCGACCATGCGGAGCCAATCGCGCCGCCGCCCAAAAGCATCGATCCGTTGATGTCCATGCTTGAATCCGCAGTAAGAACGATGTTCGAAAACGAGCCCCACCAACGCTCGTTGCCGCCGCCGAGGTTCGTGTTGCTCCTGTTGGCGAGCGTGCCGCCGGCGAGAATAAAGTGATAGTGGTGGTAGTCGTATTGTCCGTTCACGTCAAACGTCGCACCCACCGCGACAGTCACTATGGAATCCTGTACGCCGAGCAAATGAGTAGCGCCCTTCTGGCTGACCTTGACCGTTCCGCTGGAAATTGCCGTCCCGCCCGTGTACGTCTGCTGCTGCTTCGACGCGACGAACGTGCCCGCGCCGTCTTTCACGAGCGTGATGCCGCCGTCGAGGAGAAGCGAGCTGTTCGTCACGGTCTCACCCTCCGCAACGTCGATGTGGAGCGAGCCGCTCGCGCCGTTCACCGTTCCCGCGCCGCAGAACGAAGAGATCTTCAGCTCGTGGCCGTTGAGGTTCACCGTCACGCCGGCGGGAATATCGATCATGCCGAACGCGCGCCAGTCGCAGTTTGCGCCGAGCGTGACGTTGCCCACAAGCATGAGGCGCCCCCATGCGACGCCCGTCGGATACGGGAGCGTCGTCGTTCCCGTCACGCGGATCGTGGTGGTCGCACTAGGCACCGCCCCTTCCACTTCAAGGCCGTCGAAGTCGTAGCACGTCCAGTTGTCGGAATCGGTCGCGAGGCCGTTCCCCGCCGCGCCCGTCCATTCGGCGAACTCGATGTCGCGCGGCCCCTTCGCGACGAGCGTCACGCCCTCTGCGCCGGCGATTGCACGCCAGTTCACCGCCGTGGTGTCATCGAGCGCGAAAGTTGTCGTCGAAGGAATCGCGTCCCAGGCGACGACAAGAAGTCCGTCCGCAAGATCGGACCTTTCAGAGAGGTCGAGCGTCACCGTGCCGCCGTCCGGGAACGAGACGCGGTTGCCGTTCTTGGCAAGGACGTTGAACGCGCACCCCGTGCAGTCGGAGAGGTTCATGGTCGCGCCGTCGGCAAGCGCAACGTTGTGGAAGTAGTTCGTGCTGTCTTGAAGCGGCGCGAACGTGCCCAGAACCGTGAGTTGTGCGCTTCCCTTGAACGCGCCGGATGAACCGCGCATGACGATGTTCGAGACGGTAAACGGCGCCTCCAGCCAGAGTCCGCCGCTGGTCCTGGAGGGTTGTTCGACGGTCAGGTTACGTCCGATGTTCGAGTAGGTCTTGTTCGTCGCACAAATCCAAGAGCTTCCGATTTCGAGCTTGCCTTCACCCTCGAACGTGGTGTGGGCGAAATAGAACGCATTGCCCGAACCGCTAATGCCGTCGTAACGCAGTTTGTGTCCGTTCAGTCGCACCTTGACTTCATTCCACGACTGGCAGATAAGGCCGAAGTTCTTGTTGCTCACCACCGAGTCGGCCGTGAGCGTGAACGGACTCTTCACCGTCCCGCCATTCGGCACCGCTCTGATCGAACTTGTGAGGATGCCACCGCTAAGCGTATAGCAGTGGTAGCCCCACTTGTTACCGTTCGCGTCGAACGTTCCGTTCACGCCAATGATGACGTCGCTGTTCGTGGGAACCTGCCCGCCGAAGCTTCCCAGGACCTCTGAGGTTTGCTTCATGCGCAATGTGCCGCCGACGATCTCCGTGCCGCCGGCGTACTGGTGTCCGCCGAGCTCCGCGAGGTAGAGCCCCGCGCCCTCCTTGACGAGCCGGAGCGAGCCCATGAGCGGGACGCTGTCGTTCATGAAGAGCTCGTTCGCCGCAACCTCCACGCGCAGACGGCCACCGGAGCCGGCCGCCGAAGAGTCGGTAATCGTCGCGAACGTTTCGGGAAGCGTGGTGAAGCCAACCGTCTGGAGATCGTGTCCGTTGAGGTCGATCGTCACGCCGTCGGGAATCACGATCTTGCCGAGACCGCGCCAGTCGCAGTTCGCCGTGAGGCGCACGGTGCCGGCGAGGACGATCGAGGAACACGTCGGCATCGAGCCGACGGCAAAACTCGCCGCCGTGTCGCCCGTCACCGTCACGACGGACGCCACCGCCGCGTTCTTCGCCGCGAGGTACACGCCGTCGGAGCGCACTTCCGCGTCATACGTGGCGGCGGTCGCCGCATCCAGCTCGAACACCGTGCCCCACGAGGGACGCTCGGCGAATTCCATCACCTTCAGCCCCACGGCGAGGTCGCTGCGGGACGACAGATCGAGCGAAACCTTCGGCGAGACGATGCGCCCAAGCGCGAAATCGCCCGTGCCGCCGTTTTCGTGGATCTTGCCCGTGTAGCCGTTGTACATGCAGCCCTTGCCGGACGCGTTGACGGCGGGACGGAACGCCGCGCACAGCGTGCCGTTCGTATGGTATATGTCGTAGTGGTAGATCCGCGCCCTCGCAAACCAGTCGGCCTTGTTTCCGCTCACGTTGCGCGCCGCAAACAGATACGCCGATTTTGCGCTGTCGGTGAAGGCGGCGGTGAACGTGGCGATCTCCACCCCGTCCACGTACACGCAGCGCCTGTCGTCGTTGAAGACGACCTCGTGATCTGCCAGGGTCGGGTGGGTGAACGTGAATTCAGATCCTGTGGTATTGCCGCGGTCGTAACGTTCTTTGCGTCCGTCGGTACCTGGCAGCGAAACCGGATAATAACGGCTGGGACTGTTCACGCCGCCGATCATGGCATATTTGTTTTGCGAAGTCTGCGTGTACATATAGCCCACGTCCGTACGCGTTTCCGCGAAAGCGAGCGTCTCGGTGTCGATCCACTGCGTACCGGTGGACTCGA
>Ga0310695_10003855_pt1 | contig 28657 bp, 26 predicted proteins | sample RumenRJG_04DNA_FD_203882 | JGI IMG/M metagenome (GOLD analysis project Ga0310695, IMG submission 203882) | Bovine rumen microbial communities from Lethbridge, Alberta, Canada - RJG_04 (v2) (version 2) | ecosystem: Host-associated > Mammals > Digestive system > Stomach > Rumen | place: Canada... | reverse complement strand
GCCGACAGCACCTCTGGAAAAGTGCGCCTAAAAAGCGCGCCGTGAATTAAGTTTTCCGCAAAAAGATGAATAAAAAGAAGAAGGGCTGTGCCAGAACGGTTATTTTACCGTTTTGACACAGCCCCTTAAACTTTTTTACTAAGAACTGGTTTCTTTTTCGATGCCAGACTCCGCACATCGGAGTCTGGCTTTTCTGTTTCTGCGGAAGGGAAGTGGGTGGTCGGACGTCCCTGTGTGGGAGGGGACCGGAGGTTGGGCGTGGTTGCCGCCGGCAGAGAAGGAAGAGGGCTGCCTTGCCTCTGACCGACGAAAGCCCACTGACCAGAAGTAAGCGCAACATGAAAGAAGAGGCGAAAGCGCAGAATGCGCCTTTCCGCCTGGTGGCTACCCAACCGGCGGATGGCGGATGCTGTCAAGGGCGGCGAAGCCGCTCGGTACTACCCTTGACCGCAGACAACAGCCGCCGCACAGATACGCGGACAGCTGTTGCAGCTTTCGGGCTGGAACGCGGATGTTTCCTTGTTCTGGTTCGGCAACATGGTGACCGTTCGCCCGTTGAAATCGCCACAATAACGACCGTTCGCCCCGATTATCGAACCGTTCGTCCGAAACCCCTTCCCTTAAGATTTTCTTTGTGTTATAAGAGCTTTGGAATGGAGCTTACTTTTCTCTGAGTTAACTGAGTTAAAGCTTTTGCTCTCTGTGGTTTAGTTAAGATGGAGCTTTTGGTCTCTCTGGTTTAGCTGTTAGCAATACTTCGCTTGCCCACATGAGCCTTTCAGATCAGGTTAGTAGAGTTCTTGAGTTTCGAGCCACAGTTGTTCAACTCAACTAAAACAGAACGAGTAGGCTTTTTTAGCTGAAAGATTTGAGGCGGTTTTCTTTGGGTTTTCAGATACTTCAGCTAAGCATAACCATACAACTTATATTAGCTGAAGATATTTCGATGTGCGCGACCGGAACAACTCGAAATTCAGCTAATTAGCACTTCTTTGGCTGTGCTTAGCTGAAATTTAAAAAAGATACTTTGGTGCGGTCTGAAATGGTTCAGCTAAACCAGATAATCAAAGATTGTTTAGCTGAGTAGTTTCTGGAAGGTGCTTGTCCTTTGCCAGATTCTTCAGCTAAATGAGGCAAATGGAGCACGTCTTAGCTGAAAAATGACGAAAGTCGGATGAACACGTTTTTAGATTTCAGCTAAGGAGCATTATACGGGTTTGTTAGCTGAAATAATAAGGGCTTCGAGTGACTATGATGGGAGTGGAGGAAAAGATGGGTCAGAGTGATCAAAAGCGAAAAGCGGTGCTTCGAAAACTAATTAGAGAAAAGGAACGTGCACTTCAGCGTGCGCCGGAAGGGCATCTGAGGGTGACGATGTCCCATGGTGCACCAAGGTTTTACCATGTTCAAAAAACGGGAGACCCTTCGGGTGTATATCTTTCCAAAGAAAAGTTGCGCCAGGCGAGGCGGCTGGCACAGAAGGCGTATGACAAGGAGGTCTTGAGGGTGGCGGCTCAGGAACTGAAGGCGCTTGAAACGCTGGAGCGACAAATGCCGGAGTGTCGGGCGGAGGATGTGTATCAGACGTTGAGCCCGGCACGGCAGGAACTGGTCACGCCCATAGAGCCGACGGACGCAGAGTACCTGGAAGCATGGAACAATGAGGAGTGGGACAAAGACTGGTTCCCCGGAGAGAAACCGAAGTATCCGACGATCCGGGGAGAGTTTACCCGTTCGCGCATTGAGGGGCTCATCGCCGATATGCTCTACAAGAACGGATGGGCGTACCGCTATGAGTATCCGGTGTGGGTGACGGAGAACGGGCGCAAGAGACAGTACCACCCGGACTTCATGATCCTCGACTTGAAGAACCGGAAAGAATACCTGCTTGAGCATTTCGGTATGCTCCATAAGCCGGAATATCGAAAGCAGATGATCGAGAAGATGGAGACGTACCAGGAGAACGGGTACCTCGAAGGGGTGAACATTATCTACACCTTCGAGAGTGAGGACAAGCCGTTGGACCTCGTTCACCTGGAAAAACGGTTGAAAAAAATGTTGGAATGAAGTTATGTGCTGAAACAAAGGGAGTGCAGAAGAAACAGCTGCCCGCATGACTGTGCGGACAGCTGTTCTGGCTTCAGGCTGGACTTTGTTTTGGTTTCAAGGTGAAAAGCGGTTGTTCCCTTATCTGTCTGGAGATTTTGAAGTGATGTTTGTCAGGACACCACGCGTTCGAAGTCGGAGGCGGGGTGTTTGCAGGTGGGGCAAATGAAGTCGGGCGGGATGGGGTCGCCTTCGTAGACGTAGCCGCAGATGGTGCAGACCCAGGTGACCTTGCCGGCTTCCGCGGCGGGCTGGGGCTTCGGCTTGATGTGGTCGAAGTAGTAGGTGTATGTGCAGGAGGGCTCGTCCGAGAGGACGTCCATGTCCGCGACGAGGGCGATGAACAGCGTGTGGCTCCCGAGGTCCACAGTCTGGGTGACCCAGCCGGAGATGTACGCGTTCGTGCCCTTCGTGATGACCGGCACGCCGTTGCCCGCAAGCTTGTAGTCTTTGAAGTCCGCGAACTTGTCCACATCCCGCCCGGACTGGAAGCCGAAGTGTTGGAACGTGTCGAAGGTCGCGCTCTCCGAGAGCATGGAGATGTTGAACTTGTTCGTCTTCAGGATGACGTCGTGGGTGTAGTTGGCCTTGTTGACACAGATGGTGATGGTATTGGGCTCCGACGCCGCCTGGATGGCGGTGTTGATGATACAGCCCGTATTGCGTCCGTTTTCGTCCTGCGCGGTGAGGACGAACAGACCGTAACTGAGTTTGTGCATAGCTTTTGGATTCATGAAGTGCCTCCTTTCGATATGAGGATCCGTTGTTTTGTACTCAGTTTCATTATAAAGGATTCATCCGAAAAAAGGTATGGACAAAATGAGTGGCGGTAAATCGCCGCAAAAGTCTGAAAACAGGCTGAAATTGTAAACGTTTTTTGGACAAGTACCGGAAACGCTTTTAAAGAGTAATTTAAGATGTTAGAATAGACACGAGTCAAAGATAGTGCCGGGCGATACACCTCCGGCGCGCAGAAAAACGAGACTTGCATTTTGAAAAAGGAACAACAAGAGAAGGAGATTGCTATGAAAAAAATGAGCAAAACTCTGGTTTCTCTCCTGATGGCCATCGTCATGGTCGCGGCGCTCTGCGTCCCCGCATTCGCGGTCAGCAACGGTACCATCCCGGAGAAACCGTATTCGAACAGTGAGTTCTTCCACATCGGAGACTACGACCTGCACTACAGACAGTTCAAGGCGAAGGGCACTGAGAAGGGCAAGATCTTCATGATCCACGGCTTCGCGCTGTCCTCCTACTGCTGGATGGAACTCGTTGACCGTCTTCAGGCGAAGGGCTACACCTGCGTCGTCGTCGACCAGCCGGACTTCGGTTACTCGACCAGAGAGACCAAGAAGACCAAGATCATGGACCGTGAGAAGATGTTCGCAGCTCTCATGAAGAAGCTCAACGGCAACAAGCCCTGGTACGTTGCCGGCCACTCCATGGGTGGTTACATCGCCCTCGGCCTTGCCCAGGAGTACCCGCAGCTGGTCAAGAACCTGCTCCTCTACAACACGGGCGCCTATGAAGGCTCTACCGGCCTTCGTGCCGCACTCATCGGCAACGAGACTTACATGAGCATCGCGGGCCCGGTCATCGAGACCGCCGGCACCATCGATCCGCTGATCCTCTTTGCCTACACCATCGCCACCATGGACCCGATCTACACCTGGAACTATGACCGCGCGCAGATCGAGAACCCCTACAAGATCAAGAACTCCGGTTCCGCTGCTCTTCGTAACTTCAGTACCATGACCATCACGGACCTTGACGCCGTCAAGAAGATGTCCCCCATCCTCTACGTCAACGGTTCGCTGGATCTTCTCTTCAACGCGCAGCTGCAGCAGAGCCTTCGCGATGCACTCCCGAAGGGTTCCACGGACGTCACCGTCAAGGGCGGCGGCCACATGACCATCGAGACCCACGCCGACCAGGTCGCGAAGATCACGCTCAAATTCCTGAAAGCCCATCCGTAAGCCGCGAAAACGGCCCGTTTGGTGCAACATGGCTACAAAAACTCCCCGGAAATCCTCCGGGGAGTTACTTTTTGCTAATTCCGAGTTAGCCGAAAACAACATCGCATAACTACGCGATGTTAGTTTTAGGTAACTGCCGAGTTATCCATAAACAACGTAGTTACGCGAAAATTTAGCGTTCGCTAACTTCGGCCGACCCCCTTGCAACCGGTTTTTCATGGTGCTAGACTAAAGTCGTAGAGAGGGACCTCGGAGGTCACACTCGCGTCACAAAACAGGTCCACACTGGTGGCGAAATGAAACACAGGACCGGAAGAGGAGGTCATTTCATGAACGAATACTTAGTGCATTACATGGACAAGGACGAGAAGAAAGTTCGCGTCTTCTATTTCCTCGATTACAAAAATCTGAACATGCTCCTGAACGACCTCACCGCCATGGACTTCGAGGCCACCTACGGGGAAGTCCTCGACATGGAGAAAGTCGTCATCGACGAGTATGCCGACACCCCGGCTGTTTCAGCCTGATTCCCGGGGGCGATGTACCGCTCCCGCACAACGCGTCCACGGTCTCCCTGACCGTCGCCAGCATGCGCAACCTGCTGCCGTCATAAAGAGGTCATAAATAAAAAGTAAACTGAGTTTGGTTTTAATAAAAATAGCCAGACTCAGTTTTTGCATTTCAGCATAACGATGTCCGTCACTAGTTACAATCGTACCGGAGCGCTCGCCGGGAGGCGATAGAATCTTACTTCCCGCGAGGAACGGACCTTGTAACGAGGGGCGGAGCAGCGTTATGCGCCATAACGAGTGAAAGGTACATCGCCCTATGTTTTCTATTCTTGTCGTCGAAGATGACGCTGCCCTCAACAAAATGATGACGGCCCGCCTGAAGCAGGAGGCCTACACGGTGTTTTCCGCCTTTGACGGCGAGGGCTCGACCTTCACGGTCACCCTGTGACGGCGTGGCAAAGAGGTCAACACCCGCCGGCACCAACCAGCCAAATAGGGAAAATTGAGAAATATATGTGGGACATAACAAGGCATCGCCCTCCGTGACGAACTTTGTTATGTCTTTCCCTTTTTTTGGATGGTCAATCGGCCCGATTTGACAGTTTGTTATTATGGAAACAAATGGTATAATGTGTTTCCGGCGTATATCGCCAAACCCCCTATGAAATCCTATTGAAAGGAGGCTGCACTTTATGGTTCAGCAGGAATTCCACGAGATCACCCCTGTCATTGAAGAACTTGCAGCGAAAGCGCAGGCGGCGGACGTCATCGACTCTTCCCTCTACGCGGAGTACGACGTCAAGCGCGGCCTTCGAGACCTGAACGGTGTCGGCGTCCTGGCCGGCCTTACCCACGTGTCCCAGGTCCGTGCCACGAAAGTGGTCGACGGCGTGAAGGTGCCGGACTACGGCCAGCTCATCTACCGGGGCTACGACATCAAGGACCTCGTCCACGGCATCCTCGACTCCGGCCGGTTTGGCTACGAGGAAGTCGCCTACCTGCTTCTGTTTGGCGATTTACCAAACGAAGAAGAACTCAAAATGTTTTCCGAGACACTGGCGGAGTATCGCGAGCTGCCCACCGGATTCGTACGAGACGTCATCATGAAGAAGCCGTCTCTGAACATTATGAACACGCTGTCCCGCAGCGTGCTCACCCTCTATGCCTACGATGAGGAAGGCAACGATATCTCGCTGCCCGGCATCGTGCGGCAGAGCCTGGAGCTCATCGCCCGCTTCCCGCAGCTCTCGGTCTACGGCTACTATGCCTTCCAGCATGAGAAGGGCGACGGCTCGCTTTACATCATCCCGCCGCTCCCGGACGGTTCCTTTGCGGAGAACCTCCTGCACATCCTCCGCCCGGACGGGAACTACACAGAAACAGAAGCCCGCGTGCTCGACGCCTGCCTGCTCCTGCACATGGACCACGGCGGCGGTAACAACTCGACCTTCACGACCCATGTGGTCTCGTCCACCAACACCGACCTGTACTCGGTCATCGCCGCTGCTCTCGGCGCTCTGAAGGGCCCCCGCCACGGTGGCGCGAACATCATGGTCACACAGATGTTCGCCGACCTCGAGAAGAACGTCCACGACTGGAAGGACGACGACGAAGTCTCCGCCTACCTGAAGAAGCTTCTGCACAAGGAAGCCTTCGACAAGAGCGGACTCATCTACGGCGTCGGCCACGCGGTCTACTCCAAGTCCGACCCCCGTGCGGAGATCCTCCAGAGCTTCACCGAACTGCTCGCCACGGAGAAGGGACGCACCGAAGAGTACGACCTGTACCGGAAGGTGGCGAAGCTTGCACCGGAGATCATCGCGAGCGAGCGGCACATGTACAAAGGTGCCTGCGCGAACGTCGACTTCTACTCCGGCCTCGTCTACCAGATGCTCGGCCTGCCGGAAGAGCTGTTTACCCCGCTCTTCGCCATGGCCCGTGTCGTCGGCTGGAGTGCCCACATCATCGAAGAGCACGCCAACAACTCGAAGATCATCCGGCCTGCGTACAACGGCATCGAGCCCCAGCGCCCGTATGTCGACCTCAAAGACCGGTAAGGCAGCACCATCGAGTTTGCACTCCTGCAAACTTGGTCTTGCCTTTCTACAGTAGTTGTCCTATAATTTCTGTCAAGCATTCGGCGCAGACTTTGCGAGAGTATCCGGCGCCGTCTGCCTTTAACCCCTACAGAAAGGAATGTTTCTCCTATGATCGATCCCAGATATGACTTCCAGCTTCTCCTCGAAGGCGAAGACCTGGACGAAGACGACATCAACGACTACATCCGCTCCCACTTCGAAGGCGAGGAACTCCTCGTTGTCGGCGATGACGAGCTCATCAAACTCCACTTCCATACGAACAAACCGTATGAAGTCCTCGAGTACATGATGTCCCTCGGCGAAGTCTACGACATCGTCGTCGAAGACATGGACCGCCAGTCCCGCGGCCTGAAAGGCTGACGCACTGTCGGCCCGGCTCTCAGGCTGATCGTCAGAACTTTGAGCTAATCGTCAGAACTTTGAGCTAATCGTCAGAACCTTACAGTTGAAAAGCAGTAAAGACCTTCCCACTGAGGGAAGGTCTTTTGTCGTGTTCAGCTTCTGGCAAAATAAGTGACCGGGGAAGCCAAAGAGTGCGAGAGAAAGCCACCTTCCCCCGTCCCCGGACCCCTACCCCTTCCGGCTTTCTCACTGCCCCAGAAACATGCTGTTCCAAAGGGACGCCTGGGGGAGCCGGCAAGACATGGGGGCGACTCTGGACCTTGAGTTGCAACTTGGCAATCAAACTGGTGGCAAAGCCCCATGCGTTTCTCTTTGTTACGGTTTGTTACCACCGAACGGTCGTTACGTTGGGCTTTTTCTCGCGCATAACGACCGTTCGACTCCCCGTATCGACCGCTCCCTCGGAACAACCCGTCGGGGCGGCTTTTTTGTGCTAAGCTGTCTGAAGAACTCTTCTTCCGGCCAGCCTTTTTGCATCCTGTCACGAAACCCGGAGGTAAATGGCTAAAAGATGACTCCCACTTTTGCAATTGAGCCTGCCAGGAGAAAAGTTCGCCGTGTTTGCCGCCAGGTTTGCCCCCACAGCAAACCGGCGGTAAACCACGGCTTTTGGTCCGAAAACGATAGAGAGACCGCCACTTTTCAATACAGAGAAAAGATGGCGGTCTTCGATTGCCTTATGGCGCCTGGCTTCGGATCAGAAAACCGCCACTTTTCGAGGAGGTAGAAAAATGGCAGTTTCAGAACGCTTTTGGGTAAGGCATGGGAGCTATAAAAACAGCCATTATTTGTCAAGAAAGAATAATGGCTGTTTTTAAGAGACGGCTCCGCAAATCAGAAACTTGAAAGCACCGCCATTATTCGCTGAGGAGAAACAGTGGCGGTCTTTGAAAAAGAATCTACCAAAAAAAGAGGAGCTGGCACCGCCAACAAGACTGTATATAGGAAAAGTGGCGGTCTTTCGGCTTGTAGCAACAGAACATACCGGTTTGGGACGAAAAGCGGGAGGTTAGCAATGGTTCGATTGGACATAGTAAGTAATGAAAAGAAACGGGAGCAAAGGAAAGCCGAGCTGGCACGTTTGATAACGGTGAAAAAGAAGGCAATAAAAGCTGCTCCAGAGGGGTGCTTGAGAATTACCACTAATCGTGGCAACTATCAGTATTATCACTTTATCAATTCGAAGGAACGACAGCGATATCTTTCAAAAAAGGACTTCAAACTTGCCAGAAAGCTGGCGCAAAAGGCTTACGACAAGAAGGTTGTCAGTGCGGCGGAGCGGGAACTCAAAGCATGGAACATGCTGGCCAGCTTTTTTCCGGAAGCCACGGTGGAGCAAGTGTATGAGAGTTTGTCTCCGGCAAGGCAGGCGCTGGTGGTGCCGATCGTGCCGACGGACGAGCAGTACCGCGCGGAGTGGGAGGCGGTCGAGTATACACCGAAGCCCTTCAAGGAGGGGGCGAAGGTGTTCTACACCGACCGCGGGGAGCGGGTGCGGTCGAAGTCGGAGCAGCTCATCGCCAACCTGCTGAATCGGCTCGGAATACCGTACCGCTATGAGTGCCCCATCAAGGTCGCAGTGAACGGGAAAGTGCAAACGTGGTACCCAGACTTCACCATCCTGGATGTCGAACACAGAAGAGAGCTCTATCTGGAACATCTCGGTATGCTTGATGACCGGAGCGAGGAAAACAATTACGCGAGGAACGCGTTTTGGAAAATGAAAGTCTACGAGGAAAACGGCATCTATGAGGGTGAGAATATGCTCTACAGTTTTGAAACGGGACAGGCACCGCTCGACATCACTTACGTGGAGATGAAGCTGCGTCGCATGCTGGGTATGCCACCGTTGAAGCAGACAATAAACTACCCATCTCAGACTACTGCGCCCAGGCAGCACTACTCGAACGCCGTATCTTATGATTCTGATTCCCGACGCAGCTGGGAGGAGCCTGACTACGACACGTATTGATTCCGTTTGGCGATGTACCAGGAGACAACAAAACTCCGGCACCGTGAGGTGTCGGGGTTTTCTCATTCCGATAATGATTCTATTAGAACATTCGCTCCGTCAGGAACGTGATGGCGGCGGCGAAGTCGTCCGGGGACAGGAGGTCCGGTGGGAAGAGTTCGCCGGCGTCGGAGGCCGGGATGCCCTGTATGAAGACGAAGAGGTTCATCGCCAACTGCTGGAAGGACTCGGGGTCGAGGGGAGACCCGGTGGACAGCTTCCGGTACAGGAGCTCGTACATGCCGCCCATGACGACGGCCACGTTGTCGGCGAAGGTCTGCTGCTCTTCGAGGGAGAAGCCTTCGAGGTGTTTGGTGGCCCATGTGACGTCCTGGGAGATCATCGCTTCGGTCAGCTTTCGGTCGGACACGATGTCCAGCGTCAGCCGGCGCAGCTCGGGGGTGGAGAGCAGGAACGCGAAGTGGATCTGCCCGACCAGGTACAGCGCCTGGTAGTAGTCGTCCGGCAGCATGTCCCGTTTGGCGAAGAACTCGTCGGAGTAGTCGAGGAGGTCCTCGAAAAAGTGGTCGATGAACAAGTCCTTGTGGGGGAAATGCTTCTGCACGTTGGTCTTCTCGACACCGCAGGCCTTGGCAATGTCCGCATAGGAGGTCTTCGCGAAGCCCTTTTCCAGAAACAGCTTTCGTGCAGAAGATTCAATTGTGGAAGCTGTACTTTTGGGAGAAGAATGTCTCATGTGAAGCGCTCCTCGAACAAACTTGCGATATTGTGGAGTATCTATTATAATTGAATTGCTGCTTTTCCCTACACTCAAGCGGTGAAGGGAGGTGTATGCATGGACCCCTACACATCGTTTTTAGTAGCTGTCATGGCAGGTGTGATCACACGCCTCATCTGCAAATGGTTGGACAGGTACTTATGAGCAGTCAGCCTGAGGAATAGCTCTCCTTAAAGCAAAGAGCAAGAAAGGACCGGAGTAGCCCCTCCGGTCCTTTTGCTCTGTCGCATAGACATACACATCGTTTTGGAAGAAGGTTTTCTTCCATCTGTATTGTATCAGATTTCTATGAAAAATCAAGCGTTCGCGGCGTCGTCTGTCCTGGTGGCAGGAGCTTCCACAGACATGGCTTCAGAGTTCCACTTCGGCAGCTTCGACAGGATGACACCGAAAGCAATGGCCAGAGCCGTTGCGGCAACACCACCGATGTAGACCCACGGGTCCGAGGCAACGTGCGGATCGCAGGCCGGCAGGATGACGAAGTAACCGACGATTTGCGCGACGGTCAGGGCGACCGGGATGGTCCAGTGGAGACCACGGTTGGACTGACGCTTGTTCATCAGCTGGAAGTTGAAGATGACGCAGCCGGTGAAGGTGGTCAGGAACATGATGTGGCAGAGCGGGTCAGACATGACGCTCCACAGGAAGCCGTACGCGGCGATGAAGCAGAGCTGAACGCCGACATACATGAGGATGGCGTTCTTCCGGGACTTCGCATGGGGGAAGATCTCCGTCTGCAGGTCCCACTTGATGCTCTGGTAATGAGCAACGAACTCCATCAGGAACCAGGCAACGAGGCCGAACCACAGGAACTCGGTGACCCAGTGGTGGGTGGGAGAGGTCTTCGAGAACCAGCGGGAGAAACCGACGACGTAAACGAAGTCGTTCGCGAAGTTCCACATGTTAGTCTGCCAGGGCATGCCGCCGCACTTGTCCTTGAAGCCCTGACGAAGGCTCTTGTAGTAGTACCAGTAGAAGCAGATCATCGCGATGATCCAGCCGATGTACACCGGATAGTAGGGCTCATTCAGACGTCCAAGGTAGACGTCCAGGTCGTAAAAGTATCCCATAATCTTTTTCCTTTCTCTCTTGGGCGATTTGCCCGTTATTTCTTTGAGGTATACGCGTATACCTCTGTTCAACTAAGTTGTACCGCAACCGGGCCTGATTGTCAATAAATATTTGCAAAAAAAGAACCAGCACCGCGTGAGCAGTGCTGGTTTTGTCTGTAATAGAGTTAGTCCTTGTCCGCCGCCTGTGCGACGCATTCGACTTCGACGAGGGCGCCGGCGGGGAGGTTCGCGACCTCGACGCAGGAGCGGGCCGGCTTCGAGGTGAAGTACTCACCGTAGACAGCGTTGAACGCCGCGAAGTCGTTGATGTCGTTCAGGAAGCAGGTGGTCTTCAGGACGTGGTCGAAGTCGGTGCCGGCGGCTTTCAGGACTTCGCCGAGGTTCTTGCAGACCTGATGGGTCTGGCCCTCGATGGTGGTGTCGACGATCTTGCCCTCGGCGGGGTCGATCGCGATCTGCCCGGAGGTGAAGATCAGCTTGCAGGTGGCCTTGGCCTGGGAGTACGGGCCGAGGGCGGCAGGTGCGGTATCGGTATGGATGGTTCTCATAGTGGTGCCTTCTTTCTTAGAACTGCTGGTACGTGAAGCCGGCGTCGGACAGCGCGGTGAGGATGGAGTCGATGTGCTCGAAGTTCTTCGTCTCCATCGTGATCCGCAGGTAGGCGTCCGTAATGGACATGTCCTCGGTGGCTTTTTCGTGGTTGATGTAGGTGACGTTACCGCCCGCGTCGGCGATGCAGTTTGCGACGCCCTGGAGCTGACCGGGTTTGTCGACGAGGTTGACCTGGATGGACAGCGTGCGGCCGGACTTCAGAAGACCGCGGTCGATGACACGGGACAGGATGGTGACGTCGATGTTGCCGCCGGAGACCAGGCAGACGACTTTCTTGCCGGCGACCGGGACTTTGTTGAACATGGCGGCGGCGACGGAGACCGCACCGGCACCTTCGGCGCAGAGCTTCTGCTGCTCGATGAGCGCGAGGATGGCGGCGGCCACTTCGTCGTCCGTGACGGTGACGAGTTCGTCGACGTACTGGGAGACGAGGTCGAAGGTGAGGTCGCCCGGCTCCTTGACGGCAATGCCGTCCGCGATGGTGGTGACGGACGCGAGCTTCTTGATCTTGCCCTCCTTCACGGACTTGACCATGGAGGGAGCGCCGGAGGCCTGAACACCGTACACTTTGACGTTCGGGTTCAGAGCCTTGATGGCGTAAGCGACACCGGAGATGAGCCCGCCGCCGCCAACGGGCACGATGACCGCGTCGACGTCCGGGACCTGCTCGAGGATCTCGAGACCGATGGTGCCCTGACCCGCGATGACGTCTTCATCATTGAACGGGTGGACGAAGGTGTAGCCTTCGCTGTCTCTCAGTTCGAGGGCTTTATTGTAAGCGTCGTCGTAGACCCCGGGAACGAGGCAGACGTCGGCGCCGTATTTCTTGGTGGCTTCGATCTTGGAGATGGGAGCGTTGTCCGGCAGGCAGATGAGGCTCTTCGCGCCGGCCTTCGTCGCGGCAAGGGCCACGCCCTGGGCATGGTTGCCGGCGGAACAGGCGATGACGCCCCGGGCCTTCTCTTCGTCGGAAAGCTGGGAGATCTTGTAGGCGGCACCGCGGACCTTGAAGGAACCGGTGACCTGCAGGTTTTCGGTTTTGAGGATGATGTCCGCGTCCGGGTTGAGCTCCGGCGCCGCGATGACGTCGGTCTTCCGGATGATGTCCTTCAGGACAAACGCGGCATGATAGATCTTGTCGAGGGTCATAAAACCCCTTCTTTCTTCAATAATCTCACTTTATACAAAAGAATTGAGCAGTATTATAGCACGTTTTTTCTGTGTTTTCTATTCCCAATATATTGGGCGATTTACTTCCTTGTGGTACAATACTTCAGAAAAAGAACCCGTAATGGAAGAAGGAACTTTGCCAATGCAGTTTTCTGAACGCATGGACCGCTTCGGAGACGAGATCTTCGGAGCGCTGAACGACCGCAAACTCGAACTCGAAGCCGAAGGCCGGACGCTGTACAACATGAGCGTCGGCACCCCGGACTTCGAGACACCGTTACACATCCGTGAGGCCCTTGCCACCGCGGCGATGGACCCCGAAAACTGGAAATACGCCCTGCGAGACCTGCCGGAACTGCTCGACGCCGTCTGCGCTTACTACGAGCGCCGCTTCGGTGTCGCCATCACGCCGGACATGGTCTGCTCCTGCTACGGTACGCAGGAGGGCATGGGCCATGTGGGCATGGCCCTCGTCAACGAAGGCGACACCGTGCTCCTGCCGACGCCCTGCTACCCGGTGTTCATCGCCGGCGCCAAAATGGCCGGTGCGGAGCCCTGGTACTACCCGATGACCGCCGAGACGAACTTCCTGCCGGACGTCTCCACCATTCCGGAAGACGTCGCCAGACGCGCGAAGTTCATGGTCGTCTCTCTGCCGGCGAACCCCATGGGCAGCGTCGGCAACGATGAGGTCTACAACGAACTCATCGCCTTCGCGAAGAAGTATGACATCCTGCTGCTCCACGACAACGCCTACTCGGACATCATCTTCGACGGCGTGAAGGGCGGCAGCTTCCTGCAGTACGACGGAGCTGTCGACGTCGGCGCCGAGTTCTTCAGTCTGTCGAAGTCCTTCGACGTCACCGGCGCGCGCATGAGCTTCCTCATCGGCCGCCCGGACGTCGTCGCGGCGTTCCGCAAGCTGCGCAGCCAGATCGACTTCGGCGTCTTCCTGCCCATCCAGAAAGCCGCCATCGCGGCCCTGACCGGCCCCACCGACATGGTGGAGCAGCAGTGCCGGGACTATCAGGCCCGCCGCGACGCCCTCTGCACCGGCCTTCGCGCCATCGGCTGGAACGTCCCGGACTCCAAGGGCTCCATGTTCGTCTGGGCGCCGGTGCCGCCCGCCTACCGCGACGCGTACATCCAGAGCCACGGCTCCGACGAGGGCCTCAGCATGGCCTTCTGCCTCGACCTCATCGAGCGCGCTGGTGTCATCACCACCCCCGGCGGCAGCTTCGGCCCCCTCGGCGAAGGCTACACCCGCTTCGCCCTGGTCCTCCCGCCGGAGAAGATCAAAGAAGCCATCCGGTCCATCGCCGACAGCGGCATCCTTGCTTGAATGAATGCCGAGAAGATGTAAAAACAAGTAAAAAACAGCCGGTCTCAAAAAGACTGGCTGTTTGCTGTTTCTGCTTGTGTTTTCTTCGTTTGGAACGTTTTCGGTTTCTGTTTTTTCCGGCGCGGAGAGTTCAACCTCAATAATTCCAGAAGCTGGAGAACGGCACGTTCGCCGGGATGGTGACGCCGACGTCCGTCAGCTCGAGGTCGCCGCCTTCGGCGTCCGCGTAGTAGACGGTGTAGCTGGGCCCGAGGTTCTCGAGCATCGTCTTGTAGACGCTGTCGAGGATGCAGGCGTCGAGTTCCTTCTGGTTCCCGACCCAGTACTCCTTGTTCTGCTTGAGCGGGATGCCGGAGTACAGGGAAGAGGCCTTGTCCCAGCGGAACGTCAGCTGCTGGGTGGCGGGCTTCACCTCACAGGTGAGGTCCCAGTTCGTGACGTACGCGAGGCCCTGCAGGAGCTTCTTCGCGGTCAGGGTGTCCCGGTAGTTCCACTGCACGGTCTTCCAGGAGTCCACGTTCCAGATGAACAGCGTCACGGTCCGGTCTCCGGGGTTCTTCACGGGAGCGGGCACATAGTACTCGATGTCCTCGCCGGAGGACAGCACGCCCTGCACGTTGGAGCCGCCGCTGTCGAACTCGAGCCCGGCGTTCGCCGCGTCCTGCACCGTCCGGCGGGTGGGTTCGCCGTTGAGGCTCACGTTCTCCATTCTGGAGCAGGCGGTGAGAGAGCAGAGGAGGTACATCGCCAACAGGAGAGACAGCAAAGAACGGACTCTCCGGGACACGGTGTGCGGTTTCATGGCAGGACCTCCTTACACTTGTCATGTTCTGACTTCATCATACTAAAAAGCGCGCTCGTTCGCAATTGCATTCGCTGTTTTATTTATATATAATAAAGGCTTGTAGGAGGTGAAAGCCTTTGGATAACAACCAGGCGCCCTACGGGCGCGTCAACACCGTCTATGACCAGGCGGGGCAGTCCGGACAGCTTCCGGTGACGCCCATGCCGAAAGAGACGAAGAAAGAGATCCTGAAAGTCAGCGGCATCCTCGGCGTCAGCATCCTTCTGTTCCATTTCCTCAGCGTGTGGAGCGGCTCGATGGTGCTGAAGCTCGTGAACTCGGGTGCCATCCCCTATACCTATACCGTGCAGCAGGTCTTTCAGATCCTGTACACCCTGCTCACCATCCTCGTGCCCTTTGCCATCGGCGCGTACTTCGTGAAGAAGGTCCAGAAGCGGGACCAGCTCTTGCTCCTCGACAAGCCGAAGTCCGGCATCCTCTTCGTGGAGGCCATCGGCATCGGGGTCATGGCCATCGTCATCGCAAATTTCGTGACCGCCTTTGTGGTCCAGCTCTTTGAGCAGAACGGCGTCACCTTCGACAGCTATAAGCCGGAGAGCCCCACTTCGGGCTACCAGCTTGCCTGGATGCTCCTGTCCAACGCCATCGTTCCGGCCCTCGTCGAAGAGTTCGCCCTCCGCGGTGTGCTGCTGCAGTCCCTGCGGAAGTATGGCGATGCATTCGCCGTCATCGCCAGTGCCATCCTGTTCGGCATCATGCACGGCAACATGACCCAGGCGCCTTTCGCGTTCATTCTGGGCGCGGTCCTGGCCATCCTCGTCATCATGACCGGAAGCCTCTGGACGTCCATGGCGGTGCACCTCATCAACAACACGTACTCGGTCCTCATGAACACGCTGTTCGACCGGGGCGACGACCTCCTGACCTCCATGGTCACGGTGTCGGTCAATACGCTGGCCCTCATCTACGGCGCCATCGCGCTCGTATACCTCTTCGGCCTGCACCGGGGGAAAGAGGGCATCAAGGCCCGGTATCAGCCCGGCGGCCCGGCGAAGGAAGGCATCCGCACCTGGCGCTGGCAGGCCTGGCTCTACACCATCATCTCACCGACCATGCTCATCGCGCTGGTCCTCCTGTTCGTGGACCTGTTCGAGACCGTCCATTTCGGAGGGTAGCCATGGACTGGAGAGAACGGAAAGCCCGCGGCATCACCCGGCCGGACCCCACCCCGGAGGAGCGGGAACGCTTCATGCGGGAGGCCCTGACCGAAGCTCAGTTGGCGATGCACGACGGAGAAGTCCCCATCGGCGCCGTCGTCGTACGGGACGGAGAAGTGGTCGGGCGCGGCCACAACCGGCGGGAGACCGGGAAGAACGCGCTGTACCACGCGGAGGTCCTCGCCATCGACGAGGCCTGCAAAACGCTCGGCGGCTGGCGGCTCTGGGAGTGTGACCTGTACGTCACGCTGGAACCCTGCCCCATGTGTGCCGGTGCCCTCATCAACGCCCGCGTCCGCCACGTCTACTACGGCGCGAAGGACGAGAAGGCCGGTTCGGTGGAGAGTGTCACGAAACTCTTTGACCTGCCGTACAACCACCGGCCCACCGCTGAGGGCGGCATCCTCGAAGAGGAGTGCGGCGCTCTGCTGACGGAGTTTTTTGAGACGCTTCGACAGAAGTGAGTCCATCGCCCGCGAAACCACGTGCGAGACTGTTACGGTTGCGACAATCATCGACAATCGAAGCGCAGCGTTATATAATCATTTCGTGAACATTCAGCTTAGACATATTAGCAAGAGGAGATATCTGTTATGCCTGAAAACGTACCTTTCAACAAAGAAGAATTCGCATGGGAGTCCAACCCCTTCAGCGAAGTGCACAAGGTCATCGCCGTTGCGTCCGGTAAGGGCGGCGTCGGCAAGTCCCTCGTCACTTCTCTTCTGGCCTGCGCCGCTGCCAAAGACGGCAAGGAGACCGCCATCATGGACGCCGACGTCACCGGTCCGTCCATCCCGAAGGCCTTCGGCCTCCACGGCATGCTGTCCGCCATCGAAGGCGTCGGCATCGAGCCCGCGGTCGCCCGCAACGGCGTCAAAGTCGTTTCCATGAACCTGCTTCTCGAGGACGAAGAGTCTCCGGTCGTCTGGAGAGGCCCCGTCGTCGCCGGCGTCCTGCAGCAGTTCTGGAAAGACGTCGACTGGGGCAAGGTCGACTACATGTTCGTCGACATGCCTCCCGGAACCGGCGACGTCCCGCTGTCCATCTACCAGTCCCTGCCCGTCGACGGCATCATCGTCGTCACCACGCCGCAGGACCTCGTTCAGCTGATCGTCAAGAAGGCGTACAACATGGCTCAGATGATGAACGTCCCCATCCTCGGCGTCATCGAGAACATGAGCTACATGGAGTGCCCGGACTGCGGCAAGAAGCTCAACGTCTTCGGTGAGAGCAAAGCGGAAGAGATCGCCAAGAACCTCGGCGTCCCCGTCCTCGCCACCATGCCCATCCGCCCGCAGACGGCCACCCTCGTCGACCTCGGTCAGGTCGACACCGCGAACGCTCCGGAAGCCACGGAAGCCTTCGCCAAGATCAAAGAAGCCCTCGGCGACGAGGACTGATGTCCCGGGCATCCGCCTGAGCACGCAACGCCAAGTGCGTAGCGCAAAGTGTTCAACACAACACAAAGCACTAAATGCAACACAAAGCACCTGAAGTCCCCTTCAGGTGCTTTTCTGTTGCTTCCTCCATCCTCGACAACTCCGAATTTGTTGAGCTGATTTCCCGGGGAAGGGGAAGCCAAAGAGTGTGAGAGAAAGCCACCTTCCCCTGTCCCCGGACCCCTACCCCTTCCGGCTTTCTCGCTGGGCAGAAAAATCAAAGGCATATGTTGATTGTTGTGATTGCCTTTGATAGGAATTAGTGGTTTCAGGGCGGTTCACTCCGCATCGTCAAAGGCAGGTGAAGACATCTACAGTTGCCTTTGACAAATACTGACTTTTTTCCAGGCATTTCGCGAAAAAAGTCAAAGGCATTTCATGAAAACGGCTGGCGCCTTTGACTTTTTTCGTCAACTGACTTGAATCTTATCCTAAAATGTAAAAGGCACTCTCAGGATATCGGAGATGCCTTTGATTATTAAGATTCTACATGTAAAACCGCCCTCAAATCGTCATAGGCATTTTCGAAGAACCAGAGATGCCTTTGATTTTTGCCGGGAAAGGCAGGAGAAAAGTTCAGCTGGGGCGAGGAGGCGACGCAGGTTCTGGACCAAGGGGCATAGGCCCCGACTCCATGAACCTCCGACGAAGCCTCAGCGTCGATCACATCGTGAAATTCCAGTTTGTAGAGGTGTGAAAAAAGAGCCCCGAATGGGGGCTCTTTTGCTTTGTATCAGACCGTGTCGCCGTCGGGGAGGCGGCGGCAGATGTCGATCATGCGGTCGTACATCGCGAAATACTCGTCTTTCGTCTTGCGCCAGCCGTTCCAGATGACGTGGTCGCCGCGCTCGATGGGCATGTTGTACCAGATGCCCGGCTTGAAGTCGGTGTCGTAGTCCGCCTCTTCGCTGTGGGCGTTGAAGGGACCGGACTGGCCGGGGATGTTGACGAAGCCGTCGCAGCGCTTCCAGTTCGGGTCGTCGAAGACGCCGTACTTCGCGAGCTTCTTCGGGTGGAACTTCGCGGTGAGCCAGCCGGCGGACCAGCAGAGGCCGCACATGTCGTCATAGCTGGGTTTGCGTCCGCCCTTGCCGTCGTCGACGGTGCCGTCCGCTCTCTGGGCGAAGTAGTAGATGTCCGGCAGCGGCAGCTGGTGCGGGTTGACATCATTCTGAACGACGTCGACGGTCATCTCATAGGCCACCGAGTCGAGACGCTTGTTTTTCTTGTAGGCTTTGATGCTGTCGTGGTGGGACAGGGGTCCCTGAAGCTTCCAGCCGGTGATCTCCTCGACTTCCGGCATGACGCCCCACTGCTGGGTCATGAAGTTGTAGTATTTCATGACGGGTGTCGTCGCGAAAACGGAATTGAGGACCAGCATGTAATAGGTCATGAAGGTCATGCCCGGCTTCCCGAGGAAGTCGGCAAGGGTCGTGCCGTTGTTGACGCCGGACAGTGTGGTGACCGTGTGAACAAGACCGCCGTGGCCGCCCGCGAACAGGGGAGACAGATCCTCCGGGTCCGTGCCGTTACGCTCTTCTTCCGAGCCGTAGACGAACAGTGCGCAGATCTCCTTGACGGTGGGACCGCCGAAGGAGTGGCCGAAGAGGTTGATCTTCTTGTGGGGGCCGTCCTGGCCGAGGTCCTTCATGACGCCGGGGTATTCTCTGCCGAACCGGGCGTGGCCGTACTTCTCCGAATGGACTTTGCCGTAGTCGACACGGCCGCCGAACAGGTAGGCCCACAGGACGCAGGCACGGTCCCAGCCGCTGTTGACGGGGCCCAGCGAGGGGCGATGCACCTCGATGCCCTGCTCCCGCAGGTGTTTGCACAGGTCCTTCTCGTGGGTCAGACCGAAGTGCGGGTACTTTTTGTCGATGAGGTCCTGCTCGCCCCAGCCCATGAGGCCGTGGCAGATGACGACGGGGTAATTGTTTTGGTACTCCATAAATACTCTCCTTGAAGTGCTGCTCTCCTGCGGTACATCGCCGCAGGACTTTACAGTTGTACAAGTAACATTATAGAGGCGATGAACGCAAAGAAATAGACAACAAAGCGCATGGAATTGGGACTGCGTGCCCCGACAGTTTTGAGGGGACACAGGGCCGTGCTCCACTCTGCGGGCAGTTCCTTTTGCCGCGGGACTCTGCTATAATAGGGACACTGAAAACCGGGCGGCATGCCCGCCAGACCATAAAGGAGGAACCTCCATGAAAGCCATTCCCCGTCAGCCGAAACCGGCCATCCTCGCCTTCAACTTCGAAGGCGAGCGCTACGACACGCTGAAAGCCCTCTGCGACGAACTCGAGGTGGGCCTCATCAACCACCGCGCTTCCGAGAATCCCGCCGCCTTTTCCCTGACCCTGGGCGATCTACTGGAAGGCGGTTCTGTCGCCACGCAGACCGAACTCACGCCCGAAGCCAAGCTCGCGATGAGCGCCCTCGCGTTCCCGGAGGAGATGTTCCTCCTCGCGAACCTTTCGGAGGAGACCCTGAACGCGTTCCTGAAGGCGATCCGCGACAAGGACCTGTGGATCCCGCTCAAGGCCGTCGCCACGCCGACCAACGCCGGCTGGAGACCGATGGCCCTCAAGATGGAACTCATGGAAGAGCACGCCGCCATGCAGGCCGCTATTGCGGAACACAAGGCAAAACAGGCGGCAGAAGCGGCCGTAAAAGCCCGCGAGACGTCCGATGAGAACTGAGTTCTCGCCCTGCGGTCTCTGTCCCCGCGCCTGCGGCGTGGACCGCACGGCCGGCCAGCGCGGTCGCTGTCAGGAGACGGCGACGGTGCGCATTGCCAGAGCGTCGCTCCACCAGTGGGAGGAGCCCTGCCTCTCCGGAGAGCGCGGCTCCGGCACGGTGTTCTTCACCGGCTGCCCACTGGGCTGTGTGTTCTGCCAGAACTACAACATCGCCGCCGGCCTGCAGGGTGTTTCCGACGTGCAGGGCGCGACCCGCGTGACCGGGACCGAACTGACGTCCGCACAACTCACCGACGTCTTCCTGAAACTCGAAGACCTGGGCGCCCACAACATCAACCTCGTCACGCCGACGCACTTCGTGCCGGCCATCGTCCCGGCGCTGGAGCGTGCCAAAGAGCTCGGCCTCCGTCTCCCGGTCGTCTACAACACCGGGACCTATGAAACGGTGGACACACTCCACATGCTGGACGGGCTCGTGGACATCTGGCTCCCAGACTTCAAGTATGCGGACCCGGACCTCGCCGCCCGCTACTCCTTCGCGCCGGGCTACTTCGACGTGGCTTCCGCCGCCCTCGAAGAAATGGTGCGGCAGACCCGCGCGGCCCAGCGCCATGACACCTGGGTCCCGGACCTCTGTGCCTTCGACCTTCAGGGCATGATGACGAGAGGCGTCATCGTCCGGCATCTCATCCTGCCGGGCTGCACCGAGGACTCCAAATCTGTTCTTCGGTACCTGTACGAGACGTACGGGGACGACATTTACCTCAGCATCATGGACCAGTACACACCGCTGCCGCGGATCGCCACCCTGTCCGGCGGGAAGTATAAAGAACTGGACCGGCGCGTCACCGACGCCGAGTACGACGAGGTCGTCGACTACGCGGTGGACCTCGGCATCACCAATGCATTCGTGCAGGAGGGGGAAGCGGCATCGGAAAGCTACATCCCTGACTTTGAACACTTTGACGTAAGCGCTTTTCTGGAGCGGTAAATCGCCCCCGGGAAGGCGCATTGTTTTGGCCTCGTCTAAATAACGTACGTTAATCGAAACTTTGTGCATTGTTAAGATTGTCTAAAGCTGAACATTTGATAATATAATTGACTCATTTTAAACAAGAATGGAGTGTATCGAATGAAACGTACCAGAAAAGTGTTGGCGCTTCTTCTGGCGCTGGTCATGGCCATGAGTGCCATCTGCATTTCGGCCTTCGCCGCGCAGAAGAAACAATACCAGTCCTACATTTTCTTCGGCGACAGTGTTACGACCGGCTTCGGTCTTCAGTCATATTCCGATGTGGCGGAAGAGGGCGGTACCGCAGAAGGAAAGCGTGTCGTCGGAGCCTACCCGGACCTCGTGGCCAAGGGCGTCGGCATCGACGAGAACAACGAAAACTACTATAACGAAGCCCACAGCGGCTGGCGGACCTCGGAACTTCGCGAGACCCTGGACCCGTCTTACAACAACGACGACGGTCAGTTTGCCAAAGCGTTGTCTGCCGGTATGGCGAACGGAAAAGCGCTGGCAGACCCGCAGGATCCGGAACTCCAGAAACGCGTCCGTGAAGGGATCGCCAAGTCCGACCTCATCACCATCGACCTCGGCTCGAATGACATCCAGCTGCCCATCATCATGGCTCTGTATGCGGCCATCTACCCGCAGTATGCCTCTTACTTCGGACAGAAGGAGTACAAAGACTGGATGGTCGAGGAACTCCTGAAGCAGTACGGTTCCGAGAATGACATGATCGTCAAACTCACCGAAGCGGTGGCCAAGATCCACGGCATCGAGTACGCTCTGGAAATCGTTTCCAAGGCAGCCCTCGGCGGTCTTTACAAGTTCAACACGAACTATCCCGCCATCATCCGACTGATCCACGACATCAACCCGGACGCGGACATCTATGTCATTGGTCTGTACAACCCGCTGTCTGACACAACGATCTCTGACCAGATCCCGATCAAGATCGGTAAGGCCCTCGACCCGGTCATGATGAGCCTGAACCTCTACCTCGCTCAGCTCAACCCGGCGAAAAAGTATTACACCTACGTCGACGCGTTCAACACCTCGGTCCTCGGCACCATCACTCTGACCTCCCTTGTAGGCGAGGACATGAACCTCGCGGGCATGGGCGACTACACTATGTACATCCATCCCAGTGAGAAGGGACATGCGTACATCGCCGAACAGGTCCTGAAAGCCATTCCGGACGAAGAAGAACAGCAGACGGAGCAGCCGGCAGAGGAACCCGCACAGAACGACCCGGCACCCTCGCAGCCTTCGACTCCTGCAGAGCCCGACCCCAATGAAGGCGTTCTGAACGGTATCGTCCAGGGCCCCGATGGCAAGTGGGCGATGTACGTCGACGGAGTGGTCGACACCGACTACACGGGTATTGCGCAGAACAAGTACGGCTGGTGGCGCATCGAGAACGGCTACGTCAACTTCAATGCTCAGAGCATCTACCAGAACGAATACGGCTGGTGGAAGTGCACGAACGGCAAGGTCACTTTCAAGGATCAGGAGATCTACCAGAACCAGTACGGTTGGTGGAAGACCACTGACAGCAAGGTCACGTTCAAGGAGACCGGCATCTTCAAGAACAAGTACGGCAAGTGGTACTGCAAAGACAGCAAGGTCGACTTCAACAAAAACGGCAAAGTCAAGTACAAAGGCACCACTTACACCGTGAAAAACGGCAAAGTCGTGGCATGAACCATCCACAAGTCAAAAAAGCGAGAGCGCCCCGACAAACCGTCGGGGCGTTTTTTTGAAACTTGCGTCAAAGTGTACGGTGCCCTTTTCGGGCATGTGCTCCTATAATGGCAACTGTAAGGACCGGTCGGCACCATGTGTGGCACGCCGGCCGTACAGAAAAAACGGTATTAATTATTAGGAGGTACCACACATGTTAACTCTCGATTCCAAAGTCAAAGCCCTCAAGAAGAGCCCGGAAGCTACCGCGATCATCGTTAAGTACAGCCCCGGATTCGCCACTGATCCTCAGATGAAACTCGTTCAGGGTCTCACCATGAGAAAGCTCCTCTCCTTCCCGCAGGCTGGCATGACTCCCGAAGAAGTCGCCGCTCTCGAGAAAGAACTCCTCGACGCTCAGATCGAAGGCTAAGGCACTTCGCAAAACGACTCATCCAAAAAGACCTCAGAGAGTTCTCTGAGGTCTTATTCTTTTATCTTTTTAACTTATTCAAATGCAGTCTGCCGAAGCTCCAGGGCCTTCAGGATGATCCGCAGCCGCAGCTGTACGTCCGGGTCCTTGAGGTCGTCCCACAGTTCCTTCTTGATGCGGGACAGCCGCTCGAGGAGCGTGCTGCGGTGGATGTACAAGGCATCCGCAGTGGCGGTGACATTCATATTGTTGTTTAAGTATGTGCGCAGGGTCTCGATGTAGCTCGTCTGGGACTGGGCGTCGTGCTCGAAGAGGCGCTTCAGGCCGTCCGAGTAGTACATTTCGAGGGGCTGGTCGCCGGGGGCGTTGATGACCAGTTCTTCCAGCGCGTACTCCTCGAAGAAGTAGAAGGTCTCTTCCGGGTCGAAGATGCTCCCGTTTTCAAGGGCGATGCACCCCTGCGTGTAGTGCCTGCGTGCGGTGTAGAGGTCCGAAAACGGCGAACTGATGCCGACTTTGAGGTTCGCCGGCTCGAAGTGGTGCTCGATGAGCCGGATGAATTCCCGGCGGTCCTCCGCACTATTGTCCATTTTGTCCGCGCTGATGAAGATGAGGATGGTGCTCTCGTAAGAGAACGCGATGCTCCCCGGGAACATGGCCTCGATCTGTTCGCAGACATAGGAGGACGGCACCTTGCTGAGCCGTTCGGTGGGCTGCAGGACGATGCATCGCCACAGTTCCGGCAGGTCCATTTTCTCGAGCCTGCGGCGGTCTTCCAGGTCCACCGGCATGTCGTCCATGAGGCTCTGGAACGTTTTGCGCAGGACGCTGTGGCCGGAACTCATGAACTGGGTGTGCTGTTTCATGGCGAGCATGAGGTAGTGCGCAAAGAGGCGGATGAGGGGTTCGTCGCCGGGACGATACGGACGGTTGCGGTGTTCGATGGACAGGCTCCCCGCATACTCTTCTGCATCGAAGAGGTTATAACTCAGGATGGACTTGTCATAAATCTCGAGGTGGATCGGGTCCGTCTCGTCGAGCTTCATGTCCATGGCGCTGAGGAACTGGTTGAGCGCATTCATACTGAGCTTTTCGCCGCCGTTCTCGTCAAAGGCGATGTTCTGGAGATCCTCTGTCTGATAGCCCGCCGTCGTCACGAACCGGAACTCGGAGTCCAGCACCATGACGGGGTTGCCAAAGAGGCGGGAGGTGATCTCGGTCATCTCCTGCAGGTCTGCCGTCGTCTCGACGATCTGGTGGAGCTGCTCGTACCAGGCGCTGTACCGGTCGAAAATGGCGGTCACAGCGTTCATGACGGCCAGCGGGTCCGTCTTCTGGCGGAGCCGGATGAGGCAGCATCGGTCGAGGTAGGTCTGGGCGAGGGGCGCGTTGCCGCTGTAGAGGATGACGCAGCCCTTCTCCAGTTTCAAATGACGGGGGAACTGGTCTCCCGGGAGAATGTAGAGGTGGTTCGCGAGCATGGGCTCTGCCGAGTCCAGGTAGAACTCCGGTCTTCGGAGGTTCAGTTCACTCGTGTGGAACCCCAGCAGTTCGGCGGGCAATGTCTCGCTCAGGTTTTCGTACAGAATGTCGGCATTGAGCTTCATATTCCATCTCTCCTTCCGCTTCCTATTGTAACAAAAGGGCCGGGAAGTGGCTAGTCAACAGACATTCCAAACTTTTTGCGGCATGCCGTACAAAGTGTAGGGGCGTACATCGCCAAAACCAAACTCTTTATCGGATGGGCGATTCACGGAACCTGTTTTATAGTTGTGGCGGTACAAAACGCAGACCGTACACCTACTGCAAAGGGAGGAAACTATTATGGCATTAAAACCTGTTGTCCCCGAGTACAAGGCCGTTGAGACCGCGTGGGGAAAACTCATCAACCAGAAAGACGCTTATAAATTCGGCGTCCGTCACATCGCCGCGTTCTCCGCGAACCTGTTCCAGCTCATGCGTATCATCGAGCCGGACTGGGAGAAACGCACCGCCGCCATCTCCGAGACCGCATACGGCTTCAACATGGCCGCCTGCGCCGGCGATGACCCCGACGATCCTTACATCCGCGCTTACTACGACGAGTGGAACATTCCCGAGTTCTGCGAGAAGTCTGCCTGGCTCGGCGCCATCTGGGGCGACTCCGGTGACGAGTACGAAGACATGGCCGGCCGTGTCATCCAGTTCACGAGAAACCGCGTCGAGAAAGAGCTCGACACCTGTCCCTGGGACATCGTCGGTTCCGAAATGTGTAACATGACCACCGGTATGTTCACCGCGAACTTCGACCTGACTGCTGTCGGCCGTCAGAACGAAGTCTGCCTCAACATGTGTGAGGCCCGCGGCTGCGGCGACCGCCACTGCCGCGTCGTTGCCGAGCGCAGAGACGTCACCGGCCTCGACAAACAGGACTGGCTCCACCACAGAGAGCAGCCTCAGTTCCCGGTCCACAACACTCCGGAAGAGAGAACCGTCAAAGAAGGCCAGATCCTTCGTAACGGCAAGTATACCAACGCGTTCGGTGAAGAAAAGTCCTTCGACTGGGCCTACAACTGGGTCATGGCCATGGGATGGGTCTGGTCCATCCAGTTCCCGCTGGTCGCCATGGGCGACATGTGTGAGGATGACGAAGAGTTCGAGAGACTCCTGAAGATCGTCTTCTCCACCGCCGGCAAGAACGAATTCATCGACTTCTCTTCCTATGAAGGTCTTCGTGACTTCCTCGGTGTTCCTCATGACATCGACAAGGTCGACTCCCGCATCATGGGCTCCTACATCAAGACCATGCTCGACTGCCAGCTCGTTCCCTGCGAGTTTACGGCGTTCGAGAAAGACGAGACCCGCATCCACTGCGACTGTGACGACTTTGTCGGCCGTTACGAGATGGCTCCCCTCGATGAACTCGTCATCGGCTATGAAGCCCAGTGGAACGGCGCGGTCAAGACCCTGCTGAGCCCGGAATTCTCCGTCTGGTTCGAAGGCGTCGACACCGAAGACATGGAAATCGTCATCGGCAAGAAGATCGACAACCGCATGATGTAAGAGGAGGCGTGAACAATGTTATTCAGAGAAGATAAAACAGCAAGAGCGGACGCCGAAGCGGTCCGCAAGAACGTCGGCTGGTACTGCTGGACCCACGACCTCGTCGAAGTCCGCGGCACCGATGCCCATGAACTGCTCGACTATATTTGCGTCAACAACATCTCCGATACCGTTGGCGTGTCCAAGTACACCACCATGCTGAACGATGAGGGCAAGATCCTCGACGATACCATCGTCACCTGCATGGCAGAAAACGTTTACTGGGTCTCCACCCTGTACGGACCGAAGTTCCAGCCGCTGCTGAAGCAGTATGCGGAGGGCAAGGACGTCGAGTGGGAAGACCTCACCGAAGTCATCGGCATGTACGCGGTCCAGGGCCCGAAATCCCTCGACATGCTGAACAGCATGCTGGAGACCCCCATCGACGACATGAAGCGGTTCCGCATGGCGGACAACAAGATCGGCGATCTGCCCGTCCGCATCCACCGCTCCGGTTTCACCGGCGAGAACGGCTATGAAGTCTATGTCAAGAGAGAAGAACTCCCGCAGCTCCACGACCTTCTGGCCGAAGCGTCCCCGAAGTTCGATGCAAGAGAACTCCAGACCCTCGAAGTCTATGTCCGCTCTCTTCCGATGGAAAAGGGCATGGCCCTGAAGCAGGACATGGCGGGCCTGACCCCGTCCGAAGCCGGCCTCGGCTGGTCCGTCCACATGGACAAGGACTTCCACGGGAAAGAAGCCCTCGAGACCTATGAAGACCAGTACAAACTCGTCGGCATCGTCCTCGACGAAGGCCGCGAGTCCTATGAGGACATCGCTCAGAACGAGCCGATCTGCCACAAAGGCGTTCAGTGCGGCATCGTCCGTCAGATGATCTACGGCTACACCATCGACAAGAACATCGGCTTTGCCATCGTCGACAAGAAGTTCGCCGAGCCCGGCACCCTGCTGACCGCCGGCCCGAACTTCGCCAAAGTCACCGTCGCGGAAGATAAGAAATTCCTCGCGTAAATCGCCCCGCCCTTCCCGGGCCTCGGTTTCAACGTTATGGCTCGTCTGCTCCAGGGCGGCGCGAGCCAGTCTGAAAATAATTAGGAGTAACTATTATGGCTTATGATATTACAACGCCTGCTGCCCAGATGCTGATGGGCGACCTCAATGACATGCCCTCTCTCGAAGACGTGTTCTTCGTCAAAGGCAAAGTTGCCATCGTCACCGGCGGCTCCTCGGGCCTCGGTTTCAACGTTACCGCACGTCTGCTTCAGGGCGGCGCCAACGTCGTCATGGCCTCCTTCAACCCGGCCGAAGAGAACAACGCCTGCGGCGTCCTCGAAGCAAAAGGCTTCGGCCCGGACCGCGTCCGTTTCTTCCAGGCCAACGTCACCAACGAAGACGACCTCGAAGCCCTCATTAAGTTCACCGATGAGACCTTCGGCTCCATCGACATCCTCGTCACCTGCGCCGCGGTCTGGAGCTACGCTCAGATCTACAACCTGCCGAAGAGCGAATTCGAAAAGGCAGTCGGCGTCAACCTGACCGGTACTTTCCTGACCGTTAAACATGTCTCCAAGTACATGATCGACCACGAGATCGAAGGCAAGATGTGCCTCGTCTCCTCCAACTGCGCCTGGCTCCCGTACCCGACCTTCGGCGGCTACGCTCACTACGCGGCGTCCAAGGGCGGCGTCGTCTCCCTGACCATCGAAGCGGCCAAGGAACTCAAGCGCTACGGCATCCGTGTCAACACCGTCGCTCCCGGCGGCATGGCCACGGAAGGCGCCACGAAGAACCTCGTCATCGACGGCCTGTCCGAAGAGGACGAAGATGAACTTTACGACGGCATCTCGACCCCGCAGCTGGACGAGATCAAGTCCGTCGACTCCGTCGCCCGCGTCGTCTATGCCATGTGCACCGACTTCACCGACGGCATCACCGGCGAGAAGATCGTCCCCGACAACGGCATGACCCACAACATCCTGAAGTATCAGCCCGAGATCTCCCAGTTCCCGGAAGACTGATCTCTTACATGCGAAAACCTCTAAGCAACAAATAGAAAGCCCTGCTCCGGCAGGGTTTTCTGCTATGCTACAGCCGCCTCGTCAAATCCGAATTTGTTGAGCTGATTTCCCGGGGAAGGGGAAGCCAAAGAGCGTAGGAGAAAGCCACCTTCCCCTGTCCCCGGACCCCTACCCCTTCCGGCTTTCTCGCTGGGCAGAAAAATCAAAGGCATATGTTGATTGTTGTGATTGCCTTTGATAGGAATTAGTGGTTTCAGGGCGGTT
>Ga0310695_10003852_pt1 | contig 28672 bp, 25 predicted proteins | sample RumenRJG_04DNA_FD_203882 | JGI IMG/M metagenome (GOLD analysis project Ga0310695, IMG submission 203882) | Bovine rumen microbial communities from Lethbridge, Alberta, Canada - RJG_04 (v2) (version 2) | ecosystem: Host-associated > Mammals > Digestive system > Stomach > Rumen | place: Canada... | reverse complement strand
GAATACTGATAGATTTTTGAAGATTTTTGTCCTTATATTTCTTCCGGAGGTAACTCCGTCATGTTTTCTTTTGGACAAAAATCTTCAAAAATCTTTCAAAAAGAACTATTAGGACGTCTCATTTTGAAGATTTACGGGGGTGCCAAAGGCACAAAATCAACAAAAACAACCATCCAAAGAGATTGATGTTAGATTTTGGAAGATTTTTGTCCTTATATTTCTTCCGGAGGTAACTCCGTCATGTTTTCTTTTGGACAAAAATCTTCAAAAATCTTTCAAAAAGAACTATTAGGACGTCCATTTTGAAGATTTGCGGGTGTGACAAAGGCACAAAATCAACAAAAACAACCATCCAAAGAGATTGATGTTAGATTTTTGAAGATTTTTGTCCTTACATTTCTTCCGGGGGTTAGCATGACTGAATTATGCCTTTTTCGGGAGCGTTTTTCCAGGTATTATACTCACCTGTTTGTAAAATAAATTCGCAACTGACACCTATAAATCCGCAACCACCTCATAATCAGTACATTGAAATATTAAAAACAAAGAAGCGGCGCTTTTCGATGAGAGAAGTGCCGCTTTTTGATGCGAGAAGTGCCGCTTTTCGACCCGAAAAGCACCGCTTTTCTGACGAAGGAACGCCTCGTGTCAGGATTTTTCCGGCTCCGCCTGTCGTGCTTCCTCCTCTTCCTTCTGTCGACGCTCCTCGTCGAGTTTCTGGAAGTCCTTCTGTCGGAGGACGAACGAATTGGTGAGGTATTTTTCGCGGACGATGCTGTTGGCGGCCAGCTCCTCAGGCGTGCCGTGGAAGAGGATGCGACCCTCGAAGAGCAGGTAGGCGCGGTCGGTGATGCAGAGCGTGTCCTCGACGTTGTGGTCAGTGATGAGGATGCCGATGTTGCGGTACTTCAGTCGCCAGACAATCTGCTGGATGTCCTCGACGGCAATGGGGTCGACGCCTGCGAAGGGCTCGTCGAGCATGATGAACTTGGGCTCGATGGCCAGACAGCGGGCTATCTCCGTGCGGCGGCGCTCACCGCCCGAGAGCTGGTCGCCCTTGTTGCGGCGCACCTTCTGCAGGCGGAACTCCTTGATCAGGCTCTCAAGCTTCTCCAGCTGATAGTCGCGCGGGCGGCCCGTCATCTCGAGCACGCTCAGGATGTTGTCCTCGACGGACATCTTGCGGAAGACGCTCGCCTCCTGCGCCAGATAGCCGATGCCGGCCTGCGCCCGCTTGTAGACGGGGAAATTGGTCACCTCCTGGTCGCCCAGATAGATGTGGCCGCCGTTGGGGAGCACCAGTCCCGTGGTCATATAGAACGAGGTGGTCTTGCCAGCGCCGTTGGGGCCCAGCAGTCCCACGATTTCGCCCTGCCGGACATTGAACGAGACGTCGTTGACGACGGTGCGTTTGCCATAGCGTTTCACCAGTCCCTCGCTCCTCAAAACGATTGATTCTTCTGCCATAATGCGTTGATTTTGCGTGCAAAGTTACAAAAAAGTTGAGAGTTTGAAGCGATAGTTAAGAATATTTTGTAACTTTGCACGCAAAATTTAGAATAACATCATGCTGATTCACCGCTGGCTGACCACATTCGGCCGCTACTTGATACTGATGGGGCGCACCTTCTCCGTGCCCGAACGCTTCAGGATGTTCTGGAAACAGTACGTCAAGGAGATGGCGCAGCTGGGTGTCGACTCCATCGGCATCGTGCTGCTCATCTCGTTCTTCATCGGAGCCGTCATCTGCATCCAGATGAAGATGAACATCGAGTCGCCCTGGATGCCGCGCTGGGTGGCCGGCTATACGACGCGCGAGATCATGCTGCTCGAGTTTTCGTCGTCGATCATGTGTCTGATCCTGGCCGGCAAGGTCGGCTCGAACATCGCCTCGGAGATCGGCACGATGCGCGTCACCCAGCAGATCGACGCCCTCGACATCATGGGCGTCAATTCGGCCTGCTACCTCATCTTGCCCAAGATTGCCGGCATGCTGACCATCATGCCCTTCCTCGTCATCTTCTCGTCGGCCACGGGCATCGTCGGCGCCTATGCCACGGCCTACGTGGGCCACATCCTGTCGCCTGACGACCTGACGGCGGGCCTGCAGCACGACTTCGTGCCCTGGTTCATGTGGATGTCGATCATCAAGAGCCAGTTCTTCGCCTTCATCATCTCCAGCGTGCCGTCGTTCTGCGGCTACACCGTCGAGGGCGGCTCCGTCGAAGTGGGCAAGGCGTCGACCAATGCGGTGGTGTCGTCGAGCGTGCTCATCCTGTTCTCTGATGTCTTCCTAACACAGCTACTGTCATGATTGAGGTCAAGCATCTATTTAAATCGTTTGAGGACAAGGAGGTGCTGAAAGACATCTCGACCGTCTTCGAGGACGGCAAGACCAACCTCATCATCGGCCAGTCGGGCTCAGGCAAGACGGTGCTGATGAAGAACCTCGTCGGGCTGCTCGAGCCGACCAGCGGGCAGGTGCTCTACGACGGCCGCGACTTCGTCAGCATGTCGAAGCGCGAGAAGGTGATGATGCGCCGCGAGATGGGCATGATCTTCCAATCGGCCGCCCTGTTCGACTCGCTCTCCGTGCTCGAGAACGTCATGTTCCCGCTCGACATGTTCTCGTCGATGACGCTGCGCGAGCGGAAGAAGAGGGCCGAATACTGTCTGGACCGCGTCAACCTGGTCGACGCTGAGAAGAAATATCCGGGCGAGATCAGCGGCGGCATGCAGAAGCGCGTCGCCATCGCCCGCGCCATCGCACTGAATCCCAAATACCTGTTCTGCGACGAGCCTAACTCGGGCCTCGACCCCAAGACGTCGCTCGTCATCGACGAACTGCTCCACTCCATCACGCAGGAGTTCAACACGACGACCATCATCAACACCCACGACATGAACTCCGTCATGGGCATCGGCGAGAACATCATCTTCATCTATGAAGGCCAGAAGGAGTGGCAGGGTGTCTCGGCCGACATCATGGGCTCAAGCAACACGCGACTGACGGACTTCATCTTCGCCAGCGACCTGCTGAAGGAGATGCGGGCAGTGGTCATCAATCAACAGAACCATCAATCGACTTAAATCATATCATCGCCATGATTACATTCATCATCAGCCTCATCGCCCTCTTCGTGGGCTATCAACTTTATGGCCGTGTGGCCGAACGCGTCTTCGGGCCCGACGACAGGCCCACACCAGCCGTCAGCCATCCTGACGGCATCGACTACGTGGTGCTGCCGGGCTGGCGCATCTTCATGATCCAGTTTCTCAACATCGCAGGCACAGGCCCCATCTTCGGCGCCATCATGGGCATGTGGTTCGGGCCGGCGGCCTACCTGTGGATCGTCTTCGGCTGCATCTTTGGCGGAGCCGTCCACGACTACATCAGCGGCATGCTCTCGCTGCGCCACGGCGGTTGCGGACTGCCCGAGCTGACGGGCCGCTATCTGGGCGGCGGAGCGCGTAAGTTCCTTGTCATCTTCACGATGATGATGATGGTGCTCGTCGGAGCCTTCTTCGTCTATTGCCCGGCCATCATCCTGGCTGGCATCTGGGGCGAGAAGATGATGTGGGTCATCATCATCTTCCTCTATTATGTGGCAACGACGATGATGCCCGTCGACAAGATCATCGGGCGCATCTATCCCGCCTTCGCACTGTCGATGCTGTTCATGGTGCTCGCCATGGGCGTCGTCCTCTTTATCAAGCAGCCCGTGCTTCCAGAGGTGTGGGACGGACTGGGCAACTGGGGCGCTGAGCGACTGGGCCTGAACCAGCCCCTCTTCCCTGCCCTCTTCGTCACGATTGCCTGTGGCGCCGTCAGCGGATTCCATGCCACGCAGTCGCCCATGATGGCCCGCTGCATGAAGTCGGAGCGCCAGGGCCGCGCCGTCTTCTATGGCGCCATGGTCACAGAGGGCGTCGTCGCCCTTGTCTGGGCCACCATCTCGAGCTATTTCTTCTTTGCCGACGGATGGCGCGACGTGTGTCCGCCTGAGGTCATCGCCAAGTTTGAGGGTCAGGACGCCCTGTCGCTCATCCAGTTCTTCGACGCCCCGACGGTGGTCAACATCGTCTGCCATTCGTGGCTCGGCGTCTTCGGCAGCATCCTCGCCCTGCTGGGCATCGTGGCCGCCCCGATCACCACTGGCGGCAGCTCGTTCCGCACGGCCCGACTGATCCTGTCAGAGGCATTCCATCTGAACCAGAGCAGTGCCCGCAGCCGACTGATGCTCTCGTTGCCCGTCTTTGCCGTAGGCATCGCCCTGCTGGCCTGGCAGATAGGCAATCCCTCGGGCTTCAGCACCGTATGGCAATACGTCGCTTGGGGCACGCAGGTCATGGCCGCCATCACGCTGTGGATGTGCACGTCGTATCTGACGCAAGCCCGCAAGTGCTACTGGATGACGCTCCTGCCCGCCTTGTTCATGACCATGGTGGTCGTCGACTTCTTCTTCGTCTCGCCCACCATCTGCGGGCTGAGCGAGACGCTGTCCTACGTGCTTGCCGGCCTCGTCACAGTCGCCGCACTGGTTCGTTTCATCATCTGGAAGAAAGGACTGCCGAAGGAAGCAACTGAAGCATAAGGGAATACTTCAGAAAAAAATCCCGTTTCTCTTGGCCGTTTCAAAAATAAATTTTATCTTTGCAAACGGGAATCATCCTGATTATCAGCGTATGAGAAAGAGAATCGAGGTCCTGATGCTGCTCGCCATGATGGCCGCCCAGGTGCTGGCACAGCGGATGGTGGTCAGCGGTCTTGTCATCGACGACAAGACGGGCGAGCCTATTGCTCAGGCCAACGTGGCCTTGGGGCGGACGGGCATCGCCGTGGTCACCAACGACGACGGACGCTTCACGCTGAAGGCTGACGACATGGGCGAGACTATCGTCATCTCGCACATCGGCTATCAGTCGGAGCGCCTCACCCCGGCCCAGGCCATCGCTTCGCCACTGACAATCAGGCTGAAGCCCGGCAGCATCCAGCTGCAGGAGATCGTGGTCTGGACCACTGATCCGCGCGAGCTGGTGAACATCGCCATCAGCAAGATTCCCCAGAACTACAGCCGTCAGGCGGAACTCTATGAATGCTTCTATCGCGAGACGGCCATGAAGCGCCAGCACTTCATCTACGTGGCCGAGGGCGTGGTCGACATGTACAAGACGGCCTATGACCGCAACGTAGGGCGCGACCGCGTGGCCATCCGCAAGGGGCGCCGTCTGCTCAGCCCCAAGCGGAACGACACGCTGACGGTGAAGGTGATGGGCGGGCCTGTGCTGCCCGTCGAGCTCGACATCGCCAAGAACCTCGACTTCCTGCTCAATCCTGACGATCTGGCGTGCTACGCCTTCTCGATGGAGCCCCCCGACGTCATCGACGGACGGCTGCAGTTTGTCGTGGCCATCTCGCCCAAGCTGTCAATGCCCTGGGCACTCTATTACGGACGGCTATACATCGACCGCGAGACGCTGGCTTTCACGCGGGCCGACCTGACGCTCGACATGAGCAGCAGCGAGAAAGCCACACGCTACATGCTGGTCAGCAAGCCCACAGGCGTGCGCTTCAAGCCCAAGGAGATGAGCTGTCTGATTGACTATCGTTATGAGGACGGCGTCACACGCATCAGCTATATCCGCAGCACTTTCCGCTTCAACTGCGACTGGAAGCGCCGTCTCTTCGCCACGTCGTTCACGGCCTTCTGCGAGATGGTCGTCACGGACAGGACGCAGACGGACGTCCGCCCCATCTCAGGGCGCAACTCGTTCGACCAGCGCGACGCCTTCTACGACAAGGTCGACTACTTCCGCGACCCGCATTTCTGGGAGGACTACAACATCATTGAGCCGACCGAGACGCTCGACAAGGCCATCGACAAGCTCGTCAAGAAACATCGCTGACGCCAAGGCCCAGGGCTGTTCTGCAACAGGCAAAAGCGCAGGGAGATAGGCCAAAGGGACGACTTCCCGTTATTTCCGTCTATCTCTTTTTACGTTTTTTTTGCTTTTTTCCTTCTGATTATTCCCGTTTTTTTTGTATCTTTGCAACAAAATCTTTTAATCTACAAATAACTAGCATCAAAACTATTATGGACAAGCAGAAATCAATCGAAGCATTACAGTTTTTGTAACCAACCTCAACGCCCAGTCATTCCAGCACAAGCTGCAGGCCAAGATCTTCGGATCGCTGGGTTTCAAGAAGTTAGAAACTAAATATCTGAAGCACGCCGAGGAAGAGCAGGGATTCGTCAACAAGTTCATCGACCGTCTGCTCGACCTGGGGGGAGAACTCAAGCAAGAGGCTGTCGAGGCTCAGACGCTCTATCAGGACCCCGTCGAGTTCCTCAAGGCTGACTACAAGGTGTCTGTCGACGGCATCGAACTGCTGCGCAAGTGCATCGACGGCATCAAGGACGACCTCACCACCTTCGACATCATGAAGGAATATCTGAAGGACGAAGAGGACGACATGTACTGGAGCGAGGAGCAACTGGGCCTCATCGAGCTCATCGGCTCAAAGCCCTGGATAATGAAGACCGCTATCTAATATTCTTAATCTCATAACCATCATGAAAGAGCAAGTATTACAGGCCATGCGCGAGGCCGGCAAGCCCGTCTCGGCTGGCGACGTGACCAAAGCGCTGGGCGCCGACCGCAAGGAGGTCGACAAGGCCTTTGCAGAGTTGAAGAAGGAGGGCACCATCGTGTCGCCCGTCCGCTGCAAGTGGGAGCCCGCAAAGTAAAGAACGGGGCAAACACGGGTCTTCCGCAGTGACACCCAGGAAGGGCCCGACGACTGGAAGTGCCCCCGCTGCAAGAGAGGGAAAGACAAGTTTAATAAAGCATAAGGACACAGATGGCATTAGTCCTCGGACTGCTCATACCCCTGTTGGGCACCATGCTCGGGGCGGCTTTCGTCTTTCTGATGAAGGACGAGATGTCGCCACGCGTGCAGAAGTCGCTGCTCGGCTTTGCCTCTGGCGTCATGGTAGCCGCCTCCGTATGGTCGCTGCTCATCCCAGCCATGGAGATGGAAGCCGACGCCGGCCCATGGTCAGTCGTTCCTGCTGCCGTGGGGTTCCTGTTGGGCATCGGGTTTCTGCTCTTGATTGACGAGGTGACGCCTCACCTCCATCTGGACACCGAACGGCCCGAGGGTCCGCGCTCCCACCTGTCACGAACGGCCATGCTGGCCCTGGCCGTCACCATCCATAACCTGCCCGAAGGAATGGCCGTGGGCGTCGTGTTCGCTGGTGCAGAAGAGGGTGCTGCCCATCTGACGCTGGCCAGCGCCCTGGCCGTCAGCATCGGCATTGCCATCCAGAACGTGCCCGAGGGCGCCATCATCTCCATGCCCATGCGGGCCGCAGGCAACAGCAAGTGGCGCTCGTTCGCCATTGGCAGCCTGAGCGGTGCCGTCGAGCCACTGGGCGGGCTGGCCGTCGTGCTGCTGGCCTCGATGATGACGCCTGCCCTACCCTATCTGCTGGCCTTTGCCGCAGGCGCCATGATCTACGTGGTCGTCGAGGAGCTGATCCCCGAGGCCTCCGAGGGCGAGCACAGCAACCTGAGCACCATCGGTTTTGCCGTCGGCTTCGTGCTGATGATGGTGCTCGACGTGGTGATGGGATAGACCGGACGAGAAAAAACGAAGTGCCACTTTGAGGTCATCAAAGTGGCACTTCTGTATGTCTGAAGGAGCGTTGTGTCGTGCACACAGCGGCGTTTCGTCATTCATGGAATGCCGGTTCCGGAATCAACTGACAATCACTTGCCGATGCTGTCGGCGGGCGCCTCACTGCCGATGGCAGCACGGGTGCCGCTCTTGCGCGACCAGTAGTAGCCGCCGTCGTCCCAGAGATAGCCGTCGTAGTAGTCGTAGCGGGTCAGGTAGACCTCCATCGAGCCGTCGTGGGTCTTACCATACAGGCGGTTATTGCGGATGTAATAGCCGTCGATGATGAGCTCCGTGCCGTCCGTATACTGGATGTAGATATTGCCATACTCGACATACCAGCGGAAGTTATACGTCTGATACTCATAGCGGCTGTAGTCCACCTCGCGTCCGCGGCCGCCATAGCGATCACCCTGATAGAACTCGAACATGGTGGTGTACTCATGCTCGCGCACCGTCCAGTCGAACTGATTGTAGTAGATCTGACTGAGCTGACCTACCCAGCGTCCTGTGATATCGTATGCGATGTAGGCATCGTCGTCGTTCACCCAATCGCAGCTCGAAAATGCCATGGTGGCCATCATGGCCAGGAGCATCATCTTCGTGTAAGTGTAGATCTTCTTCATTGTCGTAACGGTTTTAAGTGTTATTACTGATGCAAAGGTAAGCAAATAATCCGACCCGACCAAGAGGAAATGCCTATTTCGTTATAGGGAATCTCCTATTTGTCGATTTTCTTTCCGAAATCGGGGTCGATCTTGAGGAATGCCGAGACGACGTAGGTCACGACGCACGAACACATCACGATGACGAAGAACATGCGGTAGCCGACAGCCTCCTGAAGAGCGCCTGCGAAGAGTCCGGGAATCATCATCGACAGGGCCATGAAGGCCGTGCAGAGCGCATAGTGCGACGTCTTGTGCTCGCCCTGACTGTAATAAATCAGATAGAGCATATAGGCCGAGAATCCGAAGCCATAGCCAAACTGCTCCAGGAAGACACAGATGTTGACGGGCAGGAGCGATGCCGGCTGCCACCAGGCCAGCACGACGTAAACCACGTCGGGCAGCGTGATGGCCATCACCATCGGCCACAGCCACCGCTTCAGTCCGTCGCGGCTGGCCACGACGCCGCCAAGGATGCCGCCAAGTGTGAGGCCGATGACGCCTACGGTGCCCTGCACCAGGCCGTACTCTCCGTCTGACAGACCCAAGCCGCCGTTGCTGACATTGTCGATGAGGAAGAGGCTCGACACCTTCACCAGCAGTCCCTCCGGCATACGATAGAACAGCATGAAGCAGATGCCGACCCACACCTGCGGCTTCTGGAAGAACGTGATGAGCGTCTGGACAAACTCGTGGCCGATCTGCGCCGCCGTCTTACGCTGCTGGTCGCCGTCCTCGGCCGGCTTGGGCAAGGCCCAGCTGTGATAGAGCCACAGGGCGATGAACAAGGCCGCCACGAAATAGAAGACGAGGCTCCAGGCATAGGCAATGCTGCGGGTCCACACCTGCACGGCGCCCGCCAGTCCGACGAGCAGTCCGCTGGAGAAGATTGTCGCGATGCGATAGAACGTGGAGCGTATGCCTACGAAGAAGGCCTGCTGGTGCTGGTCGAGTCCGAGCATATAGAATCCGTCGGCCGCGATGTCATGTGTCGCGCTGGCGAAGGCCATCATCCAGAAGAAGAACAGCGAGCCCTGCAGCCACCACTGTCCGGGTATGGTGAAGGCCACGCCGCCCAGCGATGCGCCGATGAGCAGCTGCATGGCGAGGATCCACCACCGCTTGGTGCGGAGCATGTCGACGAAGGGGCTCCATAGGGGCTTGATGACCCACGGCAGATAGAGCCACGAGGTGTAGAGCGTGATGTCAGTGTTAGACAGTCCGAGGCGCTTATACATGATCAGCGAGATGGTCATCACTGCCACGTAAGGCACGCCTTCAGCAAAATAGAGTGAGGGCACCCAGGCCCACGGATTACGTTTGTTTTGCATTTTAATATATTGTCTTAATCTCAGCTCCGCGATAATAGTAGAGCAGAATCTCATCATACTTCTTTCCCTGTTCGCCCATGACGGCGGCGCCGATCTGGCAGAGACCCACGCCGTGGCCCCAGCCGCGCCCATGGAGCCGGAAGCCGGCAGGCGTCTTCTCGACGGTGAAGTTGGAGCTGAGCAGATGCGTCTCGCTCAGCGCACGCCGTATCTCGAGCTCCTTGCCGATGACGAACGAGCGCTTGCTGCCCACGATGCGCAGACGCCAGATGCGCCCGCTCTTGCCGCGGTCGAGCGGCACGAGGTCGACGATGTCGCCCAGGTCGAGCTTCAGCTTGCGCCCGATGAGGTCGGTCAGCTGTTCCGCAGTATAGTCCACCTGCCACTCATAGAAGTCGGGCGTCTCCTGATCGTAGTCATTGAGCACCTGACGGAGCACGCGCTGGTCGCTGGTGTTGCAATAGGGATCCGCCACGGAGACGAGATAGGGCTTGGGGCTGTCGTCCCAACAATACTGGAACTCCTCCGTCTGTCCGCCGCAGCACTTCGAGAAGCGGGCATCGCAGAGCTCACCTCCGCAGGTGAGCACCTGTCCGCGGGTGGCCCTGACGGCCTCAGCCACGCGGGGCAGCAAGGCGCGCGTGATGCCCTGATAGCGCTGGCAGTGGTCGTCGGCACAGACGTCGAAGAGCGTGTGGTCCTCGCGGTCATACCATCGCAACAGCTCGTCGTCTTTCTTCACGAACGAGAAGAAGCCGTCCTTATGTTCCTTGTGCATCTGATAGAGCAGCCATGAGCGGGAGATGACGGCATGGGCCTTGAGCAGTTCGGGCGATGCCGTCGCGCTCATCTCGCTCGAGATGACACTCTCAAGGTATTGCTCGACGGGCAACTCATTGATGGCCACGATCTTGTCGGCGTCGACCACCAGCCGCAGCGTCCCCCGGAAGGTCTGCACCTCATGGCGCTCCCAGTGGAATCCGACGCCGATGGTGACATCGAGCAGCGAGAACGAAGCGTCGTCGCGCATGGGTGTGAACCGCAGCTCGCGATAGTGCTGGCCCCGCCAGAGCAGTCCGCCCTCGGCCAGACTGACCGTCTCGCGGCCGCTGACGACCGCGCCCTTGGCCTGATGGTCGCCATTGAGCACAAAGTCGATCTGCTGTCCGCTGACGATGCCCACGGCGACAGCGGGCTCGTCGCCCGATGCCGGCTCTACGGGCCGTTCAGCTGTCTGATGGCTCAGCCGATCGGTCAGCTCGCTGAGGGCGTCGTCCGAGAGGGCGCACTCGCGCAGCACGTCCAGCGCCTTGTCAGCGTCCATCCGCTCGAAGTCCTCGCGACGGGGTGTGATGATGAGCCCCGCCATGTCGAGGGCGCCGGGGCTGACCAGCAGCTGCTCGTCGCCCGACTTATAGTAGCAGTCCGGACGATGCTTCCCGCGAGGGAAGACGACGGTCACGAGGTCGTCGTCCTGCCGCCAGCAGATGACGTTCATCATCGGCTCGTCGTCGCCCTGCGGAATGTTCATCGCGTCGTAAAGGCGGGTGAAGAGCTGGATGCTCGTGCGCACCTCATGGGCACGGATGACCAGTGCGGCGACGGGATAGTCGTCGACCACGGCCAGCAGGCCGCTGCCATCGTCCGTCTGCACCACAGGCGTGAGGTTGCGCGACAGGCGGGCCCAGCTGCGCTGCAGTGGCAGCCATCCGCTGGTGCCGGCCTGCAGGTGGGCATGGTCTGGGGCGGAGGCGCCACAGCGCGGTCCGTTGTAGAAAACGGTGAGCCGTGGATAGCGGGCCAGCAGCCTCAACATCTCGCCATACATCGGTCGGATGCGCTGCGGCTGGTGGCGCAGCATCGGGATGGTGAAGTGCATGGGCAATATGGGGAACGGATTGACCAACAGCTCGTAGTCGTTGTCAATCTGCTTGAATATCTGTGATTCAGGACGATGGTCGCGACAGAGGAAGCAGGGGCGCTGGGCCACGGCCTCGCGCGTCATCGTGGCGCCCGTCGAGACGATGCGAGCCGGATTGAACTGCAGCCGGAGCGTGTCGCTGCCGACGCTGAGCTCGCGCGTCAGCACCTGCTCCAGCTGGCGATAGCGCGTGCGGGCCTCGGGCCACTGCCGCAACTGGCGGTCGAAGAATCGTCCGAGGGGATCGTCGTCTGACGGGGAGCCGTCGGCCAGCAGCTGCTGGCGGGCCCTGATCTCGAGCGTGCGGAGGCGGTCCTTATAGAGGTTGTTGGCGTTGACGCGCTCCACGCTGAGCGCTGCGTCGCTGTTGCCACCCCATCGACGGCAGAGGTAGAGCTCGTCGTAGATGCGACCAATGCGATAGCGGCGCGAGAACCAGAGGCCCATGGCATAGTCCTCGCCATAGCTGGTGTTGGGCAGCTGCACCTCGCGCAGCAGAGGGGTGAAGAAGGCGCGCGGAGCCCCCAAGCCGTTGATGCGCAGCGCATTGTTAGGCCCGTTCTCGTCCGTCCATTCCCGATGGGCAATGAGTCCAGGCGGCAGCGTGTTGAGCTCGAAGTCGCACATGCGATAGGAGCCGACGACCATGGCGCACTTGCGACGGTAGAACTCGTCGACGATGCGCTGCAGCGTGCGTGGCGAGGAGTAGAGGTCGTCCGAGTCGAGCTGCACGGCAAAGCGTCCGCAGCGCGGGTCGTTGACGGCCATGTTCCAGCAGCCGCCGATGCCGAGGTCGCGGCGCTCAGGCGTCAGCACGACGAGTCGCGGCTGGGCCATCTGGGCGAGGATCTCGCTGGTGCCGTCGCTGGAATGATTATCGACGACGATCACGTTATACGCGAAGGCGGCCTCCTGCGAGAGGGCGCTCTCGACGGCATCGCGGATGGTCTTCGCACGGTTATAGACGGGGATGACGACCGTGGCCTCCACGTCGAAGTCCTGCTCGCCGAAGTCGACGCTGAGGGCGCTCGTCGTGTCGAGGCGTGCACCGATCTGTTCCAGATGGCGGGTGCAGACCTGCTCCATCTCCACCTGCACCTCGCGGTTGGCAGGATTGACGTAGTCGAACTGCTTCTCGCCCGAGGCCCGCAGATCGGTCTCCTCCTCGCTGTAGAGCCGCTCGTTCAGATGGAGCAGCTCGCCCTGCCGACTCAGGTAGAGACGCAAGTCGTAGAGTCCGCCGAAGCGCCAGTCGGCATCAGTCTTCTGAGCCCAGTCACGCAGCAGCTGCGCCCTGACGAGCCACAGGCCGCCGAAGTCGAAGTCGTCGCGCACGGACCCCAGCTGATAGTCGATGGCGGGATGGCCCTCGCGGTCGGCATAGACCATGGCGGCCCCGCTGTCGTCAGCCACGAGCGCCATACGCTCCAGGGCTCCCTGGCCCAGACAGAGGGCGACGGGACGCGTCAGCAGCGCCACGTAGCGCTCCTTGCTGTGCTCTGCCAGACGGCGCAGCGTGGCCGCTGCGGCCATCGGCCCCGGCTCCAGCCGTACCACGTCGGGCGGCAGGCCCTCGTCCAGACTTGTTAGCACAAAAATATTAGCCACGGCCGTCGACTGCCTGAGGCTTTCTATGAGTTGCCATTCAGGCGCTGTGGCGCTGAAAGGCAGAAAAAAGTCAATCTTTCCGTTCATCTGACGTTCATGTTCTGAAAAGTCAGGTGCAAAGGTACAAAAAATTAGGATAAGCACCAAATATATTTCTAAACTTTCGCGCTCGACGTCGTTTTAAAGCGCAATTTATGTAAACAAAATTCATAATAGATTGTCCGATTTTTACAACCGTTTGATTTTCAGCCATATTCCATATACAGCAAAAAGAAACGGTGCTTTTCGATGCAAAAAGCGGCACTTCTCGACCCGAAAAGCACCGCTTCTCTCAGCGAGAAGTGCCGCTTTATTCCCAAAAACAGTACGCGATGTAAACAAAATTCAGAACCACCAAACCATCCAAACCACCCTGAAAAAAGCCCCGCCGTTTCACTTTTTCGGCGAAAGGCTTTGCCGTCTCAGAATTTCTTCGTACCTTTGCACCTTGTATAATTAAGAAACAGACAGATGAGAGACTTATTCCAAGCATATCGCACATTCTTCGGCAAGGGCGACGCCCTCTACCAGCTCTTTTCGCCCTATCGCATCTGCCCCCTGGGCGCCCACGTCGACCACCAGCACGGACTGGTCACGGGCTTTGCCTTCGACAGCGGCATCGAATTCCTCTTCTCGGCCACTGAGACGGGCAAGGTCGAGATGGCCTCGCTGTCGTTCGAGGGACTGATGACGTTCAACGTCCAGCGGCCCGTCGACGAGAAGCAGCAGAACTGGGGCGACTATCTCCGCGGCGCCGTCTGGGCCCTCCAGCAGGACTACCAGCTGAAGCAGGGCGTGCGCGGCATCGTCCAGGGGTCGATGCCCATTGGCGGCCTCTCGTCGTCGGCAGCCCTGCTCTGCGGCTTCGTCATGGCCATCGACAAGGTCAACCAGCTGGGACTCACCAAGATGCAGATCATCGAGTATGCCTCGCGGGCCGAGCGCAACTACGTCGGACTGAACAACGGCATCCTGGACCAGGCCTGCGTCGTGCTCTGCGAAAGCGACAAGCTGCTCTTCCTCGACACGCGGACGTCTGAATACAAGCTGCTGCCCTTCGGCGACGGTCGTCAGGCGCTGCCCTTCAAGCTCGGCATCTTCTTCAGCGGCGTCACCCGCAAGCTGACAGGCACCGACTACAACCTGCGCGTCTCGGAGTGTAAGACGGCCGCATGGATCATGGAGGCTTATGAGAACCAGCCGCTCCGCGAGCTGCAGGACACGCGTCTGCGCGACGTCGACGAGTCGGTGTTCAAGAAATACGAGGACAAGATGCCGGAGCGATTCGCCAAGCGCGCCCGCCACTTCTACACCGAGTGCGACCGCGTCGAGGCTGGCGTCAAGGCATGGCAGGAGGGCGACATCCGAGCGTTCGGCGAGCTCATCTTCCAGAGCTGCGAGAGCTCGATGAACAACTACGAGTGCGGCTCGCCTGAGCTCATCGCCCTCTACGAGATCTTGCGCCAGACCGACGGCGTCTTCGGCGGACGCTTCAGCGGAGCCGGATTCAAGGGCGCCTGCATCGCACTCGTCGACCCTGCCAAGGAGGACGACATCCGCCAGCACGTCACGAGCGAATACCTCAAGCGCTATCCGCAGTACCGCGACTCCTTCGAGCTCTTCTTCTGCGATCCTGCCAACGGCGTCGACTTCCTCTAGTCCGGTACGGTGCAATGACATTGCACCCTCAACAAAAACGCAACTCAAGAAAATGAAGACCATCATCATAGCTGCTGGCTATGCCACCCGACTGGGCGAGCTCACCAGAAACTTCCCCAAACCTCTGCTCAAGATAGGCAGCACGACGATTCTTGACCGCATGCTTGACGACCTCGACACGATTCCCGAGATCGACGAGCACATCGTCGTCACCAACCATAAGTTCGCACCCATCTTCCACGATTGGGCCCGTGAGCGCCAGGCCCCCACAGCGCCTTGCGATTCCGTCGCAAGGCAGTCCCAAGCCCCCACAGTGCCTTGCGATTCCGTCGCAAGGCGAAAGCCCATCACCATCATTGACGACGGCACGGAGACCAACGAGACCCGCCTCGGCGCCGTCTGCGACCTGCTGCTGGCCCTCGACCGCCTCTGCATCGACGACGACATCCTCGTCGCCGCCGCCGACAATATCCTCTACTTCCGATTCCAGGAGTTCGTCGACTTTGCCCGCCAGAAGCAGACCTCATGCATCATGTGCCACGAGCAGCCATCCATCGAGAAGCTTCAGCGCACGGGCGTCATCGTCGTCGACGATCAGATGCGCGTGCTCAACATGGAGGAGAAGCCCCAGCAGCCAAAAAGCCACTGGGCCGTGCCGCCCTTCTACATCTACCTGAAGCACGACCTGCCCCTCGTGCGCGCTTCCGTCGCTGACGGCTGCGGCAAGGACGCCCCGGGCAACCTGGCCCACTACATGGTCGACCGCACCACGATGCACGCCTGGCCCATGACGGCCGGCCGCTTCGACATCGGATCGCTCGACACCTACCGCGAGGCCCAGCGGCTCTTCGCCTGACGCCCCCCGCCGCCCTCTCATGTCCACGTGAGTTGCGGCACTGCCGCAACTCCCCAAAAATAACAAAAAGAAAACCATGCAAAAGATAAACCTCGAAAACAAAGCCATCCTCGTCACCGGCGCCGCCGGATTCATCGGCTCTAACCTCGTCAAGCGGCTGCTCGCCGACACCCAGACAGCCACCATCATCGGCATCGACAACATGAACGACTACTACGACGTGTCGCTCAAGGAGTATCGGCTCCAGCAGCTCCAGGACCCGCGCTTCATCTTCATCCGCGGCGACATTGCCGACCGCCAGACCATCGACCGCATCTTCGACGAGCACAAGCCCGCCGTCGTCGTCAACCTGGCCGCACAGGCCGGCGTGCGCTACAGCATCACCAATCCTGATGCCTACATACAGTCGAACCTCATCGGATTCTACAACATCCTCGAGGCCTGCCGCCACTCCTACGACGAGGGCCGCAGCGGCGTCGAGCACCTCGTCTACGCCTCGTCGTCGAGCGTCTACGGATCGAACAAGAAGGTGCCCTACTCCACTGACGACAAGGTCGACAACCCCGTCTCGCTTTATGCCGCCACGAAGAAGTCGAACGAGCTGCTGGCACATGCCTACTCGAAGCTCTACAACATTCCCTCGACGGGCCTGAGGTTCTTCACCGTCTACGGCCCGGCCGGACGACCCGACATGGCCTACTTCGGATTCACCAACAAGCTGCGCCGCGGCGAGACCATCCAGATCTTCAACTACGGCAACTGCAAGCGCGACTTCACCTACGTCGACGACATCGTCGAGGGCGTCGTCCGCATCATGCAGGGCGCTCCTGAGAAGAAGAACGGCGAGGACGGACTGCCCCTGCCGCCCTACAACGTCTACAACATCGGCAACTCCTCGCCGGAGAACCTCCTCACGTTCGTCGACATCCTGCAGCAGGAGCTCATCCGTGCCGGCGTGCTGCCTGAGGACTACGACTTCGAGGCCCACAAGCAGCTCGTTGCCATGCAGCCAGGCGACGTGCCCGTCACCTATGCCGACACGACGCCCCTGGAGCGCGACTACGGTTTCCGACCCTCCACCCCGCTGCGCCAAGGCCTCCGCGCCTTTGCCGAGTGGTATGTCGACTTCTATCACGTCAAGGGATAAGCGATGGAAGAAGGCAAGAAGGTGCTGATGGGCATGACCACGGCCGAGCTGAAGGAGGTGGCCAAGAGCCTGGGCATGCCGGCCTTTACGGGCGGGCAGATCGCGCAGTGGCTCTATGCCAAGCACGTCACGTCGATCGACGAGATGACCAACATCTCCCAGCGCAACCGCGCCTTGCTCAGCGAGCACTACGAGGTGGGGGCCATGGCGCCCATCGACTGCCAGCGCTCGCAGGACGGCACTGTCAAGTACCTCTTCCCCGTCCGCTGTTCGGAGAGTTGCGGCAATGCCGCAACTGACGAGGACGGGAAGCGGGCCGAAGCAAACGGCTGTTCGGTGAGTTGCGGCACTGCCGCAACTGACGGGGACGGATGCCGCTTCGTCGAGACCGTCTTCATCCCTGAGGCCGACCGCGCGACGCTCTGCGTCTCCTGTCAGGTGGGGTGCAAGATGAACTGCCTCTTCTGCCAGACAGGCAAGCAGGGCTTCGAGGGCAACCTGACAGCCGCCGACATCCTGAACCAGATCTACGCCCTGCCCGAGCGCGATGAGCTGACCAACATCGTATTCATGGGACAAGGCGAGCCGATGGACAACCTCGACGCCATCCTGCGCGTCACCCAGATCCTCACCTCGCCCGACGGCTACGCCTGGAGCCCCAAGCGCATCACGGTCAGCAGCGTCGGCATACGGAAGAAGCTGAAGCGGTTCCTCGACGAGAGCCAGTGCCACGTGGCCATCTCGATGCACTCGCCCCTGCCAGAGCAGCGCGCCCAGCTGATGCCGGCCGAACGGGCGATGTCGATCGTCGAGGTGGTCGGTCTGCTGAAGCAGTACGACTTCACCCACCAGCGGCGCTGCTCGTTCGAATACATCTGTTTCGGCGGGCTCAACGACTCGTTGCTCCACGCCCGCGAGATCATCAGGCTCGTCGAGGGGCTCGAATGCCGGGTCAACCTGATTCGCTTCCACCCCATACCCAATGTCGACCTGCCTGCCGCTGACGAGCAGCGGATGGAGCAGATGCGCGACTACCTGACCCGCCACGGCGTCTTCGCCACCATACGTGCCAGCCGGGGCCAGGACATCTTCGCCGCCTGCGGCCTGCTCTCAACGGCGAAGAAATCAGTCAATAACACCACTCTCAACCAAAACCTAAAATAAGAACAAATGGAACAAGAAAACAAAGTACGCGTAGCCATCACCCAAGGCGACACCAACGGCGTGGGCTACGAAGTGATATTCAAGGCGTTTGAAGACCCCGCCATGCTCGAACTCTGCACACCTATTATATATGGTTCGCCCAAGGCTGCCGCCTACCATGCCAAGGCTCTGGGCATTGAGATGCAGTTCAACATCATCAAGAACGCCAGCGAGGCTCAGGAAGGCCGCCTCAACCTGCTCGCCGTCATCGACGAAGAGGTGAAGATCGACCTCGGCGAGCCGACGCCCGAGAGCAGCAGCGCAGCCCAGCGGGCCATCGACCGCGCCATCGACGACTATAAGGACGGCGCCTACGACGTGCTAGTGACGGCCCCCGTCAGCAAGAACACCATCAAGGGATTCAACGGCCACACCAACTACATCGAGCGCCGGCTGAACGACGGGCGCCAAGGGCTGACCATCCTCTCGAACGAGGATCTGCGCGTGGCCCTCGTGACGAACAACGTGGCCATCAAGGACGTGCCGGAGGCCATCACCAAGCAGAAGATTGTCGAGAAGGCCGCCATCTTCCATCAGTCGCTGCGTCGCGACCTCCGCATCTCGAGTCCCCGCATTGCAGTGCTGGCCCTCAATCCCCGCTGCGGCGAGGACGGCATGCTGGGCGACGAGGAGCAGGAGATCATCAAGCCCGCCATCGACGAGCTGGTCGCCCAGGGCATCCAGGCCTTCGGACCCTATGCGGCCGACGACTTCTTCGGCACCTACTCCTACTACCGTTTCGACGGTGTGCTGGCCATGTATCACGACCAGGGACAGACGCCCTTCAAGGCACTGGCAACGGAGAGCGGCGTCCGCTTCACGGCCGGCTTGTCCATCGTTCGCACCGCCCCCGCCCACGGCCCCATCTTCAACCAGGCCGGCCGCAACATGACCGACGGCGGTTCGCTTCGCAACGCCATCTATATGGCCATCGACGTGCTGCGCAACCGCCAGAACTACGACGAGCCGCTGCAGAATCCCCTGCCCAAGCTCTATCACGAGAAGCGCGACGAGAGCGAGAAGGTGCGCTTCCGTGCTCCCGGCGAAGGCCGCTCGCAGCATCGTCCGAACGACAATCGGCAGACGGCTCAGGAGGCCCCTCAAGAACAAACACCTGAAGCAGAGTGAAAAAGAAATACCAGAACGGATTCTTCATCTTCGGACTCGTCGTGCTGGGCATCATGCTGACCCAGCTCGACTTTGCCGAGGTGTGGAGCGGCGTCACGCGTGCCGGCTACTGGTTCCTGGCCGTGGTGGCCCTTTGGTTCGTTCTCTACTTCTTCAACACGGCTGCCTGGTGGGTCATCATCAAGAGTCAGAAGCCGGAGGAGAAGACGCCCTTCCGATTCCTATGGCTCTACAAGATCACCGTCTCCGGCTTCGCCCTCAACTATGCGACGCCCGGCGGACTCATGGGCGGCGAGCCCTACCGCATCATGGCCCTCTCGCCCAAGATCGGCACCGAGCGGGCCACCGCCTCCGTGCTGCTCTACGTCATGACCCACATCTTCTCACACTTCTGGTTCTGGCTCATCGCCTGCGTGCTCTACGTCTGCACGCAGCACATGAACGTCTTCATGGCGACGCTCATCGCCTCCGTGGCCGCCTTCTGCCTGCTGGCCATCTGGTTCTTCCTTAAAGGATACAAGAAAGGCATCGCGGCCAGCGGCATCAAGCTGCTGCGCCACATACCCTTCGTCAAGCGATGGGCGCGCCGCTTCTTCGACGACCATGCCGAGCAGCTGGCCGAGATTGACCACCAGATAGCCGCACTCCACAACCAGAACCCGCGCACCTTCGTCACCGCCGTAGGCCTTGAGCTGGCCTGCCGCCTCGCCTCGGCCCTCGAGATTTTCTTCATCCTGCTGGTCATCCTGCCCTCGGCCAACTATCTGCAGTGCGTCCTCATCCTGGCCTTCACCTCCCTCTTCGCCAACATGCTCTTCTTCATCCCCCTTCAGCTGGGCGGCCGCGAGGGCGGATTCCTCATGTCGGTCAACGGGCTCGGCATGACGGCCTCGGCAGGCATCTTCGTCGCCCTCCTTGTGCGTCTTCGCGAGCTCATCTGGACCGCCATCGGACTGGCCCTCATCAAGTTCGACAAGAAGGATAGCCACCAGCCCCCGTCTGAGCCCTAAATAGAGTTAATTTTCTGCCAAAGTTGCAGCCGTTTCGGGAAAAAATGTGTAATTTTGTCAGCCGTTATGAATAGTGCCGAGCTACAACGCATCAAACAGAGGTATAACATCGTGGGCAACTGCGATGCTTTGAACCACGTGCTCGACGTCGCCTTACAGGTGGCGCCGACCGACCTCAGCGTGCTCATCATCGGCGAGAGCGGCGTCGGCAAGGAGATCATACCCCGCGTCATCCACGACAACTCCCCGCGCCGCCGCGAGAAATACTTCGCCATCAACTGCGGATCCATCCCCGAAGGAACCATCGACTCCGAGCTCTTCGGCCACGTCAAAGGCTCCTATACAGGCGCTATCAACGACTCGCCAGGCTACTTCGGAGTGGCCAACAAGGGCACACTCTTCCTCGACGAGGTGGGCGAGCTGCCCCTGGCCACACAGGCCCGACTGCTGCGCGTGCTCGAGACGGGCGAATACATCCCCGTAGGCTCCACCGAGGTGCAGAAGACTGACGTGCGCATCGTGGCCGCCACCAACGTCAACATCCGCAAAGCCATCAGCGAGGGGCGCTTCCGCGAAGACCTCTACTACCGCCTGAACTCCATCCCCATCCAGATGCCCTCCCTGCGCGAGCGTGGCGAGGACATCGTGCTGCTCTTCCGACTCTTTGCCATGCAGATGGCTGAGAAGTACAAGATGGACCGCGTCGTGCTCACTGACGACGCCAAGCAGTTGCTCATGCGCTATAAGTGGCCCGGCAACGTGCGACAGCTGAAGAACATCACCGAGCAGATCTCCGTGCTCAGCACCGAGCGCACCATCACGGCCGACATCCTCTCACGATTCATCCCCCAGGACAAAGAGAGCACCCAGCTGGCCGTCGTCAGCAAAGGCGGCGACCACTCCTTCGAGAGCGAGCGCGAAGTGCTCTACAAGATACTCTACGAGCTCCGCAACAACGTCAACGACATACGCCGCGAAGTGGGCATACTCAAGAAGCAGCTCGACGACGTGCAGGCACCACCGACCATCATCGGCACGGGCACCCCCATCGCCCCGCTCGCCCAGCACGTTGCCGCCCCGCTGCCCGAAATGGAAGACGCCGAGGCTGAGGAATACATCGAGCCGACGCCCGAACAGGAAAGTCTGAACCTCAGCCAGATGGGACGACAGATGCTCGAGAAAGCCCTCGAGCGCAACGGCGGCAACCGCAAGAAGGCCGCACAGGAACTAGGCATCAGCGACCGCACCCTCTATCGCCGACTGAAACAATATGGACTGGACAAAGACAAATAAGCCCCACGGCGCCATCCTCTGCGCCATGCTGATGGTGCTCACTGCCCTGTCGGCCCTCACGGCATGCTCCGTCAGCTATAGCTTCAACGGCGCCAGCATTGACTATACGAAGACGAAGACCATCCAGATAGCCGACTTCCCCATCCGCTCCAGCTACGTCTGGGGCCCCATGGCCAGCATCTTCAACAACCAGCTGAAGGACCAATACGCCAACCACACCAAGCTCACCCAAGTGAAACGCAACGGCGACCTGAAGGTGGAAGGCGAGATCACCCGCTACGAACAGCGCAACAAGGCCGTCTCCAGCGAGGGCTACTCCGCCATGACCGAGCTCTCGATGACCGTCAACGTCAGGTTCACCAACAACGTCAACCACGCCGAGGACTTCGAGCGACAGTTTACGGCCACCGCCAGCTACGAGACCACGCAGTCGCTCAACGCCGTGCAGGAAGAACTGGTCACCCAGATGGTCAAGGACATCACCGACCAGATCTTCAACGCCACCGTGGCCAACTGGTAGGAAGTGAATAGTGTAAAGTGAATAGTGAATAGAGAAAAGTGAATAGAGAAATAGACATAGCAGAGCTCATCAAGCACCCCGAACAGCTCGACCGCGACACACTATACGAGTTGCGGTCGCTACTGGCCCTCTACCCCTACTTCCAGACGGCCCGACTGCTCATGCTCCAGAACCTCTACCTCCTCCACGACCCCACCTTCGACGAAGAGCTCAGACGCGCAGCCATCTACATCACCGACCGGAAAGTCATCTTCCAGATGATCGAGGCCGCACACTACAAGCTCAAGCCTGCCACAAGCAACGACAAAGCGCCCAAGTCATCAGACGACGCCATGGGCATCGGCCACGACGGAATCACACTGCAGTCCACGCCGCAAGACCGCGAAAGCCGCACGCTGTCGCTCATCGACAACTTCCTCGAGTCGCTCCCAAAGGACGAGGAGGCCACGCCGCAGAAGAAGCCCAAGCGCCAGCCCACACCAGCCGACGCAGCCGTCGACTACGTCGCCTACCTGCTGGAAAGCGAAGGCGACGACGACTTCGAAGCCGCCGCCGAGTCACCCCAGCTCATCGGCCAGAGCCTCATCGACTCATTCATAGAACACGACAAAGGCAAGATCGTGCTCAATGAAAATCCTTTACTAAAACCCGAACTCGAGACGCCCGAGCCCGAAGCCGGCAAAGACGCCAAAAATGGCTACTATACGGAGACTCTCGCCCGAATTTACATCAAACAAGGCAGATATTCGCAAGCTTTGGAAATAATTCGGCAATTAAGTTTGCAGGATCCGAAAAAAAATGCTTACTTTGCAGACCAAATTCGATTCTTGGAAAAATTAATAATAAACAGTAATAAAAAATAATTTACAAACAATGGGACTTTACACACTTTTCGTAATCCTCATCATCATTGCCTCCATCCTCATGGTTGGCATAGTGCTCATTCAGGAGTCAAAGGGCGGCGGTTTGGCATCAAACTTCGCCTCGTACAATCAGATTGGCGGCGTACGTAAGACAACCGACTTCATCGAGAAAGCCACATGGGGCCTCGCCGCCTTCATGGTCGTCATGAGTGTCGCATGCGCCTACGTGGCACCCAAGGCCTCGACTGACAATGCCGTCATCAACGGCATCGAGAACCCCGTCACCAACCCCAACAACGTGCCCGGATTCGGAGCCAGCACCGACCAGCAGGAGGCTGCTCCCGCCGAGGCTCCTGAGGCTGCCAAAGCCGAGGACGCAGCTCCTGAGGCTGCTAAAGCCGAGAAGGCCGAGTAAGAAAAAAGAGGCGGTCTGGTTCCGCCCCCACTCTCTTCCCAATACCCCCTGCTTAGCTCTCACTCACATCGAGAGCCAGGCAGGGGGCTAAAAGGGTTTTGGAGGATTCCACGGACCGTCAACAAGTCAGCCTTTTCTTCGTCCCTTATTACATATTAGGATATTTTCATGTTGCCATATTGCTGTATTTCCGTATTATTAGAGCACTGCGCTAAACATTACCCAGATAAACATGCCTGATGCCTTCCTCGAGTGCGATTTGCTTGGCTTCCTTTAGCGTATGAATAGGAGTCGGAGGAATGTCCTGCATCTTGAAGCGAGGGAAGAAACGGCTGAAGTGCAGAGGATTATCGGCGAGGCCGTTGCTCTTTAGCCACTGGCACATATGGCGAATCATCTGCATGTCGTCGTTGATGCCAGGGATGACGAGGTTCGTCAGTTCTATCCATACGCCAGCAGCGCGCATCGAGAGGATGGTATCGAGCACTGGCTGCAGATGGCCTCCGCTGACCTTCATGTAGATGTCGTCGGAGAATGATTTCAGGTCGATGTTGGCCGCATCGAGATATGGCAGCAGGTCGTTCAATGGTTCCTGACAGACATAGCCAGCCGTGACGAGGATGTTCCAGAGTCCAGCCTCGTGAGCCAGCCGTGCCGTGTCCGTGATGTATTCTAGGTAGGTCAGCGGCTCGGTGTAGGTATAGGCGATGCCGGGGCAATGATGTTCTATACAGAGTTCTACAACGGCTTCCGGAGAGAGATCGTAATGTTCCACCTCCGATGGCACGACCTGAGAGATTTCATGATTCTGACAGTTCTGACAGTGGAAGTTGCAGCCCGTACAGGCGATGGAGAGGCATTTGGTGCCAGGATGGAAGTGATAGAGCGGCTTCTTCTCGATGGGGTCAATGGCCAGCGAGCAAGGCCGTCCGTACACCTCACTGACGAGCACGCCACCCTCATTGCGTCGGCTACGGCAGACGCCCGTCTTGCCCTCACTGATGCGGCAATGATGCGGGCAGAGCTGACACTCCACCCTGCCATCATCCAATGGTCTATAATATCTACATTCGCGCATTTCCTGTAGCGGTAGCAAATTATTCACTTTTCACTCTTCACTTTTCCCTTAAAACACGATCGCCTCATACACGTACAGTTCTGCATCCCGCCAGCCATCCCATCCGATGCCCGCTTTGTCCTGTGCGCAATGCGAGACGAACTCCTCCTTCGTCCAGTTCACCTCATCGGCCACCTGCGGCAGATACGTCCCGCTGCGATACCCCCGTCGGATATAGATACCATGCCGATGCAGTTCAAACTCGTCCAGACTCTGAATGCGTCGCATAGGTGTAAGCACTGAGATCTCAATATCGATGTCCGAGAGTTCATCAGCAGTGACAGGCATGAATCGCGGGTCTTCGAAAGCAGCCGCACGAGCCATCTCTGCCACAATCTCATTCAGGGGCACATCCTCGCCAAAATGCCCGATGCAGCCACGTAGCCGGCCATGCTTATGCAGCGACACAAATGCGCCACACTTTCTTTTAAGTGAAGAATGAAGAGTGAAGAGTGAAGAATTTGCTACCGCTATCTCTTTTCCATTCAGCGAGTCCTTGATACTTGTCAGTGCTATCTCCTTCAACATCCGTTTCTCATCCTCCGACAGCGAGAACTCCTGCGATGACTTGCGCACGATGGCAAACGCATGATAGCCTACCACCCGGCTGTGGTCCGACTCCTCGGCATCCCCAGAGTTCTGATACATCAGGTGCTTCACCTCGTATGTGCTGTCAATCATCATCAGCAGTGTTGCGATGGCCAGTTCTCCGCAGGCACTCGTAGCCAGACCTGGCACGCCATTCCGTGCATTCTCTTCCAGCGCAGCGATAAACTGCTCCACATCGCCACTCTCCACGGCCTTGCCCGTCCGGGTATCCACCTTGCAGGCATCCTCATACTTCGGATAATGCGAGAAGTCGCTGCTGACAATGAACAGATTATCCGTCGTCAGATACGGCTTCAGTGCCTCCGCTATCCGCTTCAACTTCTGGAAGTCGCTTGTGGAAATGATAATCGGCACGATGGGCGGCACGTCTTTAGTGAAGAGTGAAGAGTGAATGGTGAAGAATCGCTGCAGGAATGGCAGTTGCACCTCCAGGCAATGCTCTCTGTCGTGCGCTTTCGGCTCGTATCGGAACACGCTGTCAGCAGCCATCAACGCCAGAGCCGTCTCACGATCCACCTTCACCTGTCCCAACGGCGTGGCATAATAGTCAGCCACCGTGTTCACCGAAGCCCCGTCGAGCCATTCGTGGTGACTCGGCCCCAAGAGGAATATCCGCTTAAACTGCTTATCACTCGGAATCGCCATATACGCCGCTGCCGCCACATTGCCCGAGAAATAATAGCCCGCATGAGGCACAATCAGCGCCGCCACGTTCCGATACGCCGTCTCGCCACGATGCCGCGTCAGCAGGCTGTCCACCTCCTCGCTCAGCTCCTTAGCATCACCCGTATAGAACCGGTTCGCCTGCGTCGCCGGTCTCACCACCGGCTCTCTGCTCGTCTGTCCGTTACACATATTCATCATCATGATTGTCGCTAAGATTGTCAGTACAGTTTTCATTATTCATAGACTCGCTTTCTTTGTTGTTGATAATCGTTCTAATGCCATAGCATCCAGACCGCATCCAGCAGCACAATAGTGCAGGCAGCACTCATCCGTCATAGCCATCATAATCAGCCGCGCTATCTATCATGTCAATTGGTCTGCCCTTTTTGCCGCAACCGGGTCTGAGCCTCATCAATTCTGATGTCGGTTTCATATTCTGTCGAAACCTATTATTGATTGCAAAGGTACTAATAATTTTTCAAAGAAAGGCAGTCTGAGAGGACAAAATTCGACAGTGTGACGAAGAGAAGCCTTGGCCCGTAAGCGTGAGGATAAATAGAGGGCAATTACTGGTCCATACGGATAAAATACCGTGGTGCGTCCATTTATGAAGCCTCATATAGGCATCCAAAAAGCATCGGCATAAACTTTTTTGCAAAAAATCGACGAATTATTTGGCAGTTTGGAAGAAAATGACTACCTTTGCAACCGCAATTCAGATGGTGCCCGTAGTTCAGTTGGTTAGAGCGTCAGATTGTGGTTCTGAATGTCGACGGTTCGAGTCCGTCCGGGCACCCAAAAGTTAAAGTCCTGTAAGTAAACAACTTACAGGACTTTTTATATCCAAACCTTTCAAAGTTGTAGGCACATTGTAGGCACACTTTTAAAAGACACCTCAATTAACGTTTCGCAACACCCTAACAGAACCTACGATTTTTTGGCAAACTCATACCTTTCGGCACCTTTATTATAACTTCTCGAGTGATTTAAACTTTATTTCATTTATAAACACATTCCTATTTTGTAAATTTAGGCTCTCTACTATATCCTTCACTAAATTTTTCTCAATCTGCACTATCTGTTCTTTGCCCTCTACTTCTACTTTCTGTTTAGCCAATAAATATTCTTCAGTGATTGTATGCGTAGAGCAAAAAAGAATAACTTGCCGTTGACAGTTAGATGCAAAATCCAACATTGTTTTAAAATCTTCTTCTTTCACTGCCTGTTGTGCAGGTTCATCCATAATCAAAAATCCCGGATGGCGCGTACCTTTAACCAAAAGCGAAAGATAGTATGCCCACAATGCTCTGATAAAATCCGAGGCAGATGAGGCAGATATTATCGGTTCTATGTTCCTCCCTTCATCTACAACAGGAAATAGTTGCTGACTTGATTTGTCATCTGTCTCTATGAACACCTGTGTTATGTCTGTCTGACTCGTATAGCCAAAATTATCCAACTCTTTCCTGAATTGGCTCAGGAAAGTTATCACAGAATTATCAGTCTTTACATCATTGTCTCTCAATTCCTTGATTTTATTTTTATTATCATCAAACTCCTTCTTGATTAGTTTCAATTCTTCGATGATTTCTTTAATTTGTCGGTTCACCTCTCCCAACTGAGCCTTTTTGTTAGATAAAGAGGACAATTGATATACATTTCCAACTACTCTTGCTTCTACATCCGTTTCTTGCCCACCCACCAGTTTCAATTCATACTCAGCCTCTTTGACAAGTTTCTCAAAGTAGAGCTTGTACATCTCCTTTTTGGCTACCGATTCTTCAAGTCTTGCCAATACCGCCTCAAGGAACTTCTTTTGGTCCTTTCTGGCTTTCTGAGATTGCTCTAACTCTTTAGCGCTGAACACATTGTTCATTGCTTGCCCAATGCCTAAAGGCTGATGGCAAGTAGGACATTCCGTTAAATCAAATCCAGTAACTATATTATTGGTTTTCAGTTGATAGTCTATATCTTTTATCTCTTTGGATATAGTTTCCAACTGTTTTCTCACCGACTTGATCTTTCTGCTTTCACTTTGCATCGACAAAAGGAATCGGTTTCTTTCTTCTTCCGTTCTTTTCAATTTTTCCTTTGTCTCAACAACTATAGGGGCTGCATTAACTGGTTTTATAATAGCATTTTGCTCCTGAAGCTGATTGATTTGGGCAGCAAGTTCTTCAAGATATTCGTCAAGTCCCTTCTGCCCATCCCGGCTAACTACAGTCAAATCATTTATATCTGTATCCTGGTCTGTGATTTGGTGTTCTAGATAGTTGATGAAAAGATTATTATATGACAAGAGAGCATTATTTTTTACCACATTTTCAGTTCAACTCTGACCAAGCACTCTATTTCTTTCCGAAAGAACCCGTATGCTGTCATAATTGGTTTCTGGGCTTATTTCTAAAAGATATTCAATGACCCTCCGCTTATAATTGTAGATATTAAAGCTTCTTACTGTCGCAAGAAAACTTGCCCATCCTCTTTTCTGTTCAATAAAACTGGCAGAAAAGACCATCTGCAAATATAAAGGATTGTAACCTGTCTGACTATTGGCCTCGACCTGCACAATTGGCAATTGCAAAAACTCAGATAAAAATTTGAAGTATCCATTATTGGCCTCATGGTTTCCTGCGGTATGAATGAAGTATTCAATTTTCTTTTCACCTTTCTTAATATCAGACAGGGGCTTGTTGTAAACCATCATGACTCCATCTTCGTTTACAACTCCTGGCTTCGTGATGATTCTTCTTAGTGTGACTGTTTCACCCTTAGAATTCGTCAGCTGAATATATACGTATGAATTATCGACATCCCAGACCTCTACAACATCACCAGTTTTTGCTATGAAATAGTCTTGTACACCCTATGTCATCAAACTGAAGGATCCAGTTATTCTCGGTGATGTCAATGGTGATGGCAAGGTGGACGCCGCCGATGC
>Ga0310695_10003851_pt1 | contig 28677 bp, 24 predicted proteins | sample RumenRJG_04DNA_FD_203882 | JGI IMG/M metagenome (GOLD analysis project Ga0310695, IMG submission 203882) | Bovine rumen microbial communities from Lethbridge, Alberta, Canada - RJG_04 (v2) (version 2) | ecosystem: Host-associated > Mammals > Digestive system > Stomach > Rumen | place: Canada... | reverse complement strand
TTTTTTTTCTTGATTGTTACATTTTATTGAAAAACTTAAAATTTTTTATTTGAAAAATCTTAAGGTCTTTAACGACAAAAACTTTATAATTTAGTAAAATAAATCATTATGAAAAAATATTTATATTTTTTATTACCGACAATTTATGTAGCATTAGACCATATAACAAAATTTTTTGTTATACAAAATATTCCGTATCGTTCATTTATAAAAATAAATGATTATTTAAGTATTGTAAATGTATCGAATACAGGTGTTGCTTTCAGTATGTTTCAAAATAATAATATGTTTTTTATTGTTTTGGTATCATTGGTAATAATATTTTTAATATATTTTATAATTAAAAATAGAAAAGAACTCACAAAATTACAAACACATTCTTTTCTTTTGATTTTAGCGGGTGGAATAGGTAATCTTATAGATCGACTTTTTAGAGGTGCCGTTGTAGATTTTATAGATGTTGGTTATAAAGAAGTTTACAGATGGCCTGCTTTTAATGTTGCCGATTCTTGTGTTTGTATAGGTATAGGTTTGTTTGTAATATCTGTTTTATTCTTTAGTAAAAAGAATAAGTAATATTAATTATTAAACTAGTTCTTTATTATTTTCTTTTCGCTGATATAAAATAAACCCTTAAAAATTATAGGTGCAAGAATTAAATTGCACAACATTTGTCCCCAAGTGTTATATGTTATTTCAAAGTAAGGATAAGGTGTTTCCGTTCGCACAATCAAATATATTAAACTTGTTCCGAATTGAACAATAAGAAGAGAAAACAACATAACTATAACTTGAGTTAATGATTGCTTTTTATCTAATTTTTTATTAAATCTTCCGGATAAGTATCCTGAAATTGTAAATGTAAGAGTTCTAATACCGAAAATATCGGTTGATAATATATCCCAAATTAAACCATAAAAAAATCCTGTCAATTCGCCTTTTATAGATCCTTTGTTTAATCCGATAAAAACAATATAAATTAAAATAAAATTAGGATAAATATTAATAATTGAAAAATATTTCGGAATCACAAATTGCAATATAATTAAAACAAAAAACATAAAAATTGATATTAGAATTTTAAGCATTTTATTTATCCTTTGTCTTTAAAATTATAACTTCGTTTATGCTTTCCGTTTGACAATAAGGTAAAACTAAAATTTCTTCATAATCACCAAGTTTTGTTTTTGAAATTTCGGTAATTTTACCTATAGGAATTTCTCTGTTAAATACATTACTTAAATTTCCTGTTACAATTTCATCATCTGTTTTTATTTTTACATTTTGAGGTACATAGGATAAGTTTAAAAGTTGTGAATTATAACCGTTTATTAAACAATCTGTTTTAGAGTTTTTTATTTGTACCGGAATAGAAAAAAGAGAATTTGTAATTAAAGCTACTTTTGAACTGGAATTGAATACTTCAAGAACTCGTCCGAATACACATAATTTATTGTTTTTTAATACACATAATACAGGTAAATCTTTTTCTATGCCGTCAATTTCACCTTTATTTACAAGTGCCCACTGATACCATTGAGAAGGTTCTCTTGTAATGATATTTGCTATTATTTTTGTTGTGTCTTGCTTTTGAGGTAAAGAAAGTAAATTTTTAAGTCGCAGATTTTCTTCTTGTATTAAATCGAAGTCCGTAAGTTTATAATTTAATTCTACGATTTGTTTCTTTAATTCAATATTTTCTTGATTTACATTAAGAATATTTGAAATGTTTGAAATTAAATTGTTTGTTGCACTGAAAGTTTCGGAAGTAAATTCTAAAGTCGGGGATATTATTGAAAAAGCCAAATATTTTATTGCTTTAACAGTTGGAGTAATTCGTGCAAAAATTAATATTAAAGATATTATTATTAAAATAAATAAAATTTTATTGGCTTTTTTATAATTAACTTCTTCTTTGTTAAGTGACATAAAATATATTCGTTATATAAGACTTTTTTGCATTAATTTAAGATGATCCAATTCTTCCAAATATATTCCAGTTCCTCTAACTACGCAGGTTAAAGGATCGTCAGCTACATTAATAGGAAGTTCTGTTTCTTGAGCTAAAAGTTCAGGAAGCCCTCTAAGTAAAGCTCCTCCTCCCGCGAGAACAATACCTCTATCAACCAAATCCGCTGATAATTCTGCAGGTGTTTCTTCCAATGTGTCTTTGATAACTTCAACTATTGATTTTACCGGTTCCGATAATGCCGAACGAATTTCTTCAGATGTAACGGTTGTTGTTTTAGGAAGACCTGTAACTTGATCTCTACCTTTAACTTCCATACTTAATTCTTCTTCCATGGGGAAAACAGAACCTATTTTTATCTTTACATCTTCGGCAGTATTTTCTCCGATTAATAAATTATATTTTCTTCTGAAATATTGAACGATAGCTTCATCCATCTTATCACCTGCAACATCTATTGCTTTTGAAACAACCATTCCTCCTAAAGCAATAACGGCAACATCCGTTGTTCCTCCGCCGATATCAACAATCATGTTTCCTTCAGGTTCTTGAATAGGTATTCCGGCTCCTATTGCTGCTGCCATAGGTTCTTCTATGATATGAACTTCTCTTGCTCCTGCTTGTTCTGCAGATTCTCTAACGGCTCTTCTTTCAACTTCTGTTATTCCCGAAGGAACACCTATAACTATTCTCGGATGTAACAATCTTTTTGATTTGTTTACTTTTTTAATGAAATATCTTATCATTTTTTCGGTTGCGGCAAAATCTGCAATAACTCCGTCTCTTAAAGGTCTTACGGCAACAATATTTGCAGGTGTTTTACCCAACATTTTTTTTGCTTCTCTTCCTATTTCAAGAACATCTTTGGTTTCTTTATCCATAGCAACAACCGATGGTTCGGTTAAGACTATACCTTGTCCTTTTACATATACTAAAACAGCGGCTGTTCCCAAATCTATACCTAAATCGTTTGAAAATAATTTGAAAAGATAATTAAACATATTTTTATACCTTCTTTAATATTGATTTTATATTGGAATATTATACTAAATATATAAAAAAAATAACAATGAAAATTTTTATAGAAACGGTTTTATTACTCTATCGAGAGTTTTGTTTAAAAAAGATATTATCATTCCATAGTTTGTTATCGGAATATTGTTTTCAATGGCATGATTTTGTCTTGATATCATTTGTTTTCTGTTTATCATACATCCGCCGCAATGAATTATCAATGAATAGTCTTTTAAATTTTTCGGATAATCTATTCCTGAACAAATATCAAATTTAATATTAAAACCCAAATAATCGGATAATAATTTAGGAATTTTTACTCTGCCTATATCGTCTTTACTTGCATGGTGAGAACATGCCTCTGCAATTAAAACTTTATCTGTAGGTTTTAAATTCTTTACTGCTTTTATTCCGTCTAACATTGTTTTAAAATCTGCTCTGTTTGCTGAAAAAATTATTGAAAAAGTCGTAAATGCCACATCTTTAGGAATTACATCAAGAACTTTTTTTACAACTTGACTGTCGCAGATTACTATATCTGGATTACTTTTTAATTTTTCCAATGTCTGTTTCAATTCCGTTTCTTTTGTGATAATGACAATAGAATTTATATCCAAACAATCTCTTATCATTTGAACTTGAGGAAGAATAAGTCTTCCCTTAGGTGCTCCCAAATCAATCGGAACAACCATTACAATCGTTTGAAAACTTTTTATAATTTTATTTGTTAAAGGAGTTAAATTTAAAGTTTCTTCAGGTATGATATTCAATAATAATTTTTTTAATTCGTTTATAAAATTATCTCTGTAATTTTTTTCATTTAGTAATTGAGATTCTATGTTTTTATAACTTTTAATTTTGTTTAAAAAATCCGAGGATAAAATTTCTTTTTTATAATTGTTTATAAAAAGAACAAAATTTGTTTTTGAGTTTGATAAAGTTGAAACAATGTTGTTCTCGTATTTAGTCCAAACATTTGGTTCGAGTACGATTATTGCAATGTCACATATATCAAATATTTTTTCTGTTTTATTTATTCTTTGTTCGGATAAATTTGATGTGTCATCTATTCCTGCAGTATCAATTAATGTAACCGGTCCTATAGGTGAAAGTTCCATTTTTTTATAAACCGTATCGGTAGTTGTTCCCGAAATATTTGAAACAATGGACGTTTCTTGCCCGGAAATATAATTTATCAATGTCGATTTTCCAACATTTGTTCTACCGAAAATTCCTATATGTACTGATAATGACTTTAAATTGTTATTCATATAATTTTTGTTCCTATTTACAAGGATGAGGACATGTTCCTATATGGTCGCATATGGTACAAATATTGGTTATGTTACTTTTTTTTCTTGTTATATTAAATTGTCTTGCTGCTTGGTAATTTTTATTATTCCATAATTTAAATAACGATTGATTAAAAAAGTTTCCAAAATCATTTTTTTCATCTTCTACAGAACAACAGGGTGAAACGGAACCGTTTGCATTAATTACAATGGTTGTCCATAGACAATAACAATGTTTAGAGAGTTGTTTATATTCTTTTTTGTCATTTTCATTGATTGTATAATTACTATATTCCGGTAATGTAGAAATCCAATCTTCAGGACACCAAGGTTTCATAAAATTAATATCATCAATACCAATATCTGTTGCTATTTTTTTTGCCATATCTAATTCTTGTTCATTATGTTTGAAAACTAAATATTGCCACATAATGAAAGGAGAAACTTTGTGGTTCTCTTTTTTTGCTTTCACTAATAATTTTAAGTTTTCAAAAACAATACTTAAATTTCCGTTTCTTCTGTATTTTTCATATGTTTCTTGAGTTGCACCATCAATAGAACAAATCAATATGTCAAGACCGGAATTTATTAAATTATTAGCTTGTTCTTGTGAAAGTTTTGTATTTAGATTTGATGAAACTATAAGATGGAAATCATATTTATTCTTGATAAAAGAAATTTCTTTTATCAAATCTTTATTTAAGAATGGTTCACCCCAATTACATAGCATTACTTTTTTTAGATATGGACCTAATTTATCAAAAATTTTTATAACTTTATCGTATGGCATTATGCATTGTTCTCTTGTATTTCTTCTTTGTCCTGTAGGACACCAAACACATTCCAAATTACATAAACTGCTTGTATCTAAAACAAGAGAAAAAGGCTTGCCAAATAAAATACTATGACCTTTTTTCATTTGCCAATTTACTAATTTATAATTTAATTCTTTTATTAATTTTTTCAACATATTCATAGTTTAAAATTATAGAAAAAATAAATAAAAAAAAACAGTTTATATTGTTTGGAATTTACATATAAACTTTTATATAATTAAAATTCAAAGAACAAATAAGGATGTTTTTAATGGATAAAGTTTTATATATAATAGATGCAAGTGCATACATTCATAGAGCATATCATGCAATAAGACCGCTTACAACATCTACCGGTATTCCTACAAATGCCGTTTATGGCTTTATAAAGCTTATCAATAAAATAAAAAATGAACAAAAACCGGACTATATTGCGATATGTTTTGATCATCCTTCAAAAAATTTTAGACATCAATTGTCACCTGTATATAAAGCTAACAGAAAACAAATAGATGAAGATTTGATAAAACAAATGCCGATAGCAAGGCAGGCAGTTCATGCTATGCAGCTTGCTTCATTTGAAGTGGCTGGTTTTGAAGCTGATGATATTATAGGTACGGTAGCAAAGAAAGCTGAAAAAGAAGGAATAAAAGTTGTTATAGTTACCGGTGATAAAGATTTGTTTCAACTTGTGAATGATAATATTCATATTTGGAACGAATCTAAAAATATAATGTTTGACAGTCAAAAAGTTTATGAAAAATATGGTTTATATCCTGATAAAATTGTAGATATGTTAGCTTTAATGGGGGACAATTGCGACAATGTTTGCGGTGTTAAAGGTATAGGAGAAAAAACGGCAGTAAAACTTATAAATACTTACGGCTCTGTTGAAGATATTATTGCAAATGCAGATTCTATTAAAGGTAAAATATCACAAGCTATTAAAGATGGTGCAAACGATGTTTTATTAAGTAAAAAGTTGGTACAACTTGAACTTAATGTTCCAATAGATGTTTCCGTGGAGCAAATGAAATTTAATAATAATTTGTTTGAAATAGAAACGGCCAAAGATTTTTTTAAAGAATATGAGTTATATAGTTTTATACCTAATAAAAAACAACAAAATAATTTTCAGTTAGAACAAGAAACAAAAGAAACAGTTGTACATCCTGTTCAAAAAAATATAATCCATAAAGAAACAAAAAATATTGTAAAAATAGTTGATACAACAGAAAAAGCAAAGGATCTTAAACAAACTCTTTTGCAACAAAAAGAAATATCCGTAAATATTGAAACTGCAGGTTCGGGCATAATGCAAGATTTGATAGTAGGAATTTCGTTATGTTACGGACAAGACAACAATTATTATATTCCTATAAATCATAATGATTTTATATTACAACAAGTTCCGGAACGAGATTTTGTTGAAATATTTAAATCGGTGTTTGAAAATGAAAACATACAATTTATCGGTTGTGATTTAAAATTTATTAAACATATATTAAAAACATTAAATATAGAATTAAAAAATATTTCTTTTGATATTATGATTGCTTCTTATTGTATAAATCCTTCGCAACAACATACAATAGAAAATTTAGCATTGAAATTCTTGGATTTTCATATAAAAACGGAAGAAGAAATTTTTTCAAAAGGAACAAAAAAAATAAAAGCCGATAATATAGATATAGAAACATTGGCAGACTATTCCTGCTCAAAATCAATAAGTATTTATAATTTGAAAGATAGGTTGTTAAACGAATTAAAAAAGAATAATTTGTTATCTTTGTTTTATGATATAGAAATGCCTATTGTTCAAGTATTATATGAAATGGAAGATATCGGCATAAAAACGGATAAAAATTTTTTAAACGATTTTGATAAAGAGTTAGTAAATGCAATATCTGTACTTGAACAAAAAATTTATGATTTGGCAGGTGAAACATTTAATATAAATTCACCTAAACAGTTGGCAACAATATTGTTTGAAAAAATGAATTTGCCTGTAATTAAAAAAACTAAAACAGGCTATTCTACGGATGAATCCGTTTTGGTAGAACTTTCTCAATACGATATTGCTAATGAGATATTAAAATACAGAGAATTACAAAAGTTAAAAACAACTTATGTTGATTCCGTAAGAAGATTTACCGAAATTGAAGGGGAAAGAATACATACAATATTTAATCAGGCAGTAACTACAACAGGCAGACTTTCTTCTTCGGAACCGAACTTACAAAATATTCCTATAAGAACGGAATACGGCAGAAAATTCAGGAAAGTTTTCGTGGCAGAAGAAGGTAAAATATTTATTTCAGCCGATTATTCTCAAATAGATTTAAGGTCTTTGGCACATATATCCAAAGATACTAACTTAATTAAAGCTTTTTGTTCCGGACAAGATATTCATACCGCAACAGCCATGGAAGTTTTTAATATCGCAAATAAAGAAGATGTAACAAAACAACAAAGAATGGCTGCAAAATCCATAAATTTCGGTATAGTTTACGGTATATCTTCTTTCGGTTTATCAAAACAATTGGATATTCCGGTAAAACAAGCTAAAGAATATATAAACAGTTATTTTGCAAAATATATCGGTATAAAAAATTGGTCTAACAGAATAATAGAAGAAACAAAACAAAAAGGTTATGTTAAAACAATTACCGGTAGAATAAGGTATATTCCGGAAATAAATTCTACAAATAAACAAATAGTATCTTTCGGTGAAAGAATGGCTCTAAATACTCCCGTTCAGGGAACATCGGCGGATATTATTAAAATAGCTATGATAAATGTGTCCAAAAAGTTAAAAGAACAGAGTTTGAAAGCTAAAATCCTTTTACAGGTTCATGATGATTTGTTGCTTGAAGTTCCAAAAGAAGAAGAAAATATTGTAATAAATATGCTAAAATATGAAATGGAACATGCGGTAAAGTTAGATGTTCCTTTGTTGGTTGAAGTAAAAGTCGGAACTAATTGGGCAGAAATGGAAGGTATAAAATGATAATCGGGCTTACGGGTAGTATAGCTACCGGAAAAAGTCAATCATCTAAAATATTTAAAGAACTCGGATGTTATATAATTGATGCCGATAAAATATCAAGAACATTAACTGTTAAAGACAGTAAATGTTTGAAAGATATTGTCGGTACATTCGGTACGGATGTGTTAAAAGATGACGGTTCGTTAAACAGAAAAAAGTTAGGTGAAATTGTTTTTAACGATAAACAGGCAAAAATTGAACTTGAGAGAATAATCCATCCGCATATAATAAGAAAAACAAACGAAATAATAGCAAAAAAATATAATAGTACGGATATTATTGTAGATGCTCCTTTGCTTTTTGAAGTTGGTTTAGACAGAATTTGTGACAAAGTTATAGTTATATATGCACAATATCATTTAGAGTTGATGCGTCTTATGAAAAGAGATAACCTTTCAAAAGAAGAAGCAACCAAAAGAATAGCATTACAAATGCCGATAGAAGATAAAATGAAATTGGCAGATATAACTATAGATAATTCCGGAACACTTGCGGAACTTAAAAAAAATATAAAGTTTATATATAAGCAGTTGGTAAATGAGTACAAATCTGTTAAGTAAAGAGGTATTAATATGAAAAAAATTATAAGTTTGGTAACAATTTTGTTTTTAGCAAATATTGTTTGTTTTGCACAAGTGAAAAGTTTTAAGGTAGAAGGTACGGAAGACGTACCTTCAAATAAATCTCAAGATGAAGTGGTAGCCGGTTTAATGAAATCATTAACAAATCAAGCAATAGAAAAAGCAGAGATAAATTTAAAAGATTATAAATTGTCGGATAAAGAATACGATGAATTTATAAAAGCCGTTCCTAAAATTGAAATAAAAAGCAAGAAAATATTTTTGAAAAAAAATTCTCAACAATGTGTAAATATGAAATTGAATGTAAAAATAGATCCGGAAGTTGCAAATGCTTATTTGGAAAAAGTAAAAAAAGATAAAGAAACGAAGATGAAAGAGATGGATACGAAAATAAGACAAGAAATGGTAAATGTAAATGTTAGTACTGTAAGTGCAACAGTTATAAATACAAGTTCAACAACTGCTGTAAATTCTGCGAATATAGTTGTAAGTTCCGATACTGTAAGTAAAATATCAATAAATGAAGCCGTAAAAGAAGCAAATCAAACAAAACAAGAAGTGAATAAATTATTGGATAATTTTGATAATTCATTAAAAGAAAGCAATAATGAAATTTCAAAAAATTATGAAGCAAAAATATCGAAGATCAATACAAATATAAAAAAAGATCAATGGGAAACTACTCAACAATATAAGATAAGATTGGAAAAAAATAAAAAAGAGCAAAAAAAATTAGAGAAAGAAAAAGAACTTTCAATCAATGATAATAAAATAAAGATAGCTAAATTAGCAACAACAACAATAAGTCCGTTAATTGAAAAATTAAAAAGTTTTCAATCCGAAACTTATTATGATGACGGAAATACAAATGCACAAATAGTTTCTCTCGGAGAAGTAAATGCAGATGAAAAGTATTTTATAATAAAAATATTGTTTGAAGATGAACAATCAATAATTTCAAATTTAATATATGATTTCTCAGATATTGATATTGAACAAGCAAAATCAATGTATCAAACACCAAATCAATTTGTAATATCTCCATTGTTTTCCGTGAGTGAAGACAGTGATGGAAATGCGCAGAAAGTATTAACGGCATTTAATGTTAAACATTTGGGAATAGTTAAAGAAAAAATAATAAAACTTGCAGCAACAGTAAAACAATTTAGTGAAATAAAAAAGTTTGATTTTTACAATAACTTAGTAAACAAAAAGTAGTTTTAAACATGTTGTAAAAAAAATTTTTTTTTGATATACTCTCAGGATAAGTACTATTGGAGGTATTTTAAGATGTCTTACAAATGTTATGTTTGTGGTAAAGGATCTTCGTCAGGCAATACAGTTAGTCATTCAAATAAAGCAACAAAAAGATTATTTAGACCTAATCTTCAAGCTTTAAGAATAATTGTTGACGGAAAGAAGACAAAAGAATATGTTTGCACTTCTTGTATTCGTTCTGGCAAAATTCAAAAAGCTATATAATTAATAAAATAACTTTTTAATAAAAAAGGCAGTCTTTTTAAAATAAGATTGTCTTTTTTATTTTTCGGGATGTTCTCTAAGATATTTTCTTATTCTGCTTCTTGCTTGGGCTGTTATTACTATTGATAACCAATTTTTGCTCGGTTTGATGTTTTTTCTTACGAGAACTTCACAAATTTGACCGGATTTTAATTTGTAGTCTAACGGAACCATTTTCCCGTTTACTTTAACACCCATACATTTATCACCTATATCACTGTGAACTGCATAAGCAAAATCCAAAGCTGTTGCTCCTTCCGGTAGTTTAATAGGATCTCCTTTAGGTGTTGAAACATAAATTTGATCAAAATTACATTCTGTTTTTATTGCAGTTAAAAATTCATTTGAATCGTTTACATCTTTTTGTGATTCCAAAATATGTTTTATAAATTCCAAATGTTCTTCAAGTTCAATATCATTTTGTTTCTTTGACGAAGAATTTTTATTAAAACTTTCTTTATATCTCCAATGTGCGGCAATACCGTATTCTGCTCTTCTGTGCATTTCTTCCGTTCTTATTTGAATTTCGACAATCATATCATTATCATTAATAGTTATATGTAAAGATTGATACATATTTGCTTTAGGAACAGCAATGTAATCAGTAAAAGAATTTTCAACAACTTTGAAGTTGGATTGTATTTCACTTAATATTTCGTAACAATGTTCTTTTGTATCCGTTATAACTCTCATACCGAACAAATCCTGTATTGCGGAAAAGGGTTTTTCTTGCCTTTGCATTTTTCTGTATATCCCGTAGAGATTTTTAGGTCTGGATGTTATTCTGAATTTTATATTTAACGGTTTTAAAGTATCCAAAATCTTTGTTTTAACCGACTCTAAATTTGAAACATTGCTTCCTGCTTTTGCTTGCCATTTTGCTTTTATCTCATTGTATTTGTTAGGATACAATACTTCAAAAATCAAATCTTCAAGTTCGTTTTTCCATTTGTATATACCGAGTCTGTGAGCAAAAGGAGTATATAAAGACAATGTTTCCAATGAAATTTCTTTTTGTTTATCAGGAGAAAGATATTTTATCGTCCTCATATTGTGAAGACGATCTGCGAGTTTTATTATAATAACTCTTGTATCTTTAACTACGGCAAGAAGCATTTTTCTCCAGTTTTCAGCCTGTTCCGTTATATTATCGTTAAATTTATAAGAATTTATTTTTGTAACACCTTCAACAAGAGTTGTTACTTCTTCACCGAATTCTTCTTTTAATTCTTCTCTTACAACAAGAGTGTCTTCCAAAATATCATGTAACAAAGCGGCACATAATGTAGGAATATCCAACTTTAATTCAGTTAATATTTTTGCAGTGTTGAAGCAATGGACAATATAAGGTTCTCCGCTTGCTCTTGTTTGACAATAATGTGCATTTGATGCAAATTCAAATGCTTTTTCCAATAAAGATAAATCTTCATTTGGCAAATACTGTTTAACTAATTTTTTTAATTCTTCAATCATTTTAAATCAATACCTTTAATGAAAATACATATTTGGATATATTTTCATCATCTGTTTTATATGATTCTCCTGCTACATTAAAAGATAGAACTGATATATTTAATCCGAAACCATAAGTGTATTTTATCTCATCTTTTTTAGATAAATCTTTTCCTGCGGCACCTAAACGAACACAAAAAACATTACTTATGTATTGTTCCAATCCTACTGACACCAAGTCATCATCATATTCACCGAAACGATAAAATTTCTTGCAGTAATCGGCTAAAAGATTAAATGTTCCTAAAGAATAACCCAAACCTGTTCTTATACCGAAAGGTAATTGATCATAGTCATATTCATCCCACCACATAAAACCTAAAATATTTTCGAGATTAATTCCGAAGAATATAGTTTTATTTAAATTTTTCATGTATCCTATATCTATTGTAAATCCGTTTCCGTAAGAACTTTGTGCAAAAGGTTTATTATCTGTTAAAGAAGATTCCGATATCGTTCCATAAAGATAAGATATGTTTAAACCTATTGAACTTCCGCTGTCGGTTTTGTTTGCCGCGGAAATTGTAATTGCTTTAATTCTTTCATGTTTCTTGTAAAAGTTTTCTCCGTCACTGATTTTTATTTCATTTGAAGATAAAGTCCTCCAAGAAAGAGCACCTTGTTGTTGTAATACGACAAAAGACTGCAATCCCAAATCAATAGGATCTATAAAAGATATTTCATTTTTTGATAAGTTACTGTCTCTTATGATTCCTATCATAACTTCAGCTTGAATTTTTTCTGATGTTACATATCCTAAAGAAGCAGGATTAAGAGTAATGCCTCCTATATCTCCCGGCATAGCAACACCTGTTTGCGCTAATGCAAAACTTCTTGCGCTTACAACCGTTGCATCATAACTTATAGGCATAGTAGGCGGTTTTTTTGCAAAAGAAACAGAAGTGGAGATAATAAGAGATAATATTGTTAATAAAATTTTGTTTTTCATATAAATACCTATTTTAAATTATATAATTTTGCATATATTCCGTTTTTGTCAAGCAATTCCTGATGTTTTCCTACTTCTGCTATTGATCCTTTGTCTATTACTACAATTTTATCTGCATTTTTTACCGTGGAAAGTCTGTGTGCAATTAAAACTACTGTTCTGTTTTTCATTAAATTTTCTATTGCTTCCTGAACAAGTTTTTCAGATTCACTGTCTAATGCCGAAGTTGCTTCGTCTAGAACAAGTATAGGCGGATTTTTTAGCATTGCTCTTGCAATTGCGATTCTTTGCTTTTCTCCGCCGGACAATTTCATTCCTCTTTCACCTATGAATGTATTGTAACCGTCAGGTAACTTTGATATAAAGTTATGTGCATTTGCCGCTTTTGCCGCAGCTTCTATTTCTTCATCTGTTGCATCTAATTTTCCGTAAGATATATTATATTTTATCGTATCATTAAATAAAAACACATCTTGAGAAACTATTCCCATTTTATCTCTTAAAGAAGATAATGTGAAATTTTTTATATTCGTTCCGTCAACTAAAATTTCACCTGAAGTAACATCGTAAAATCTTAGAATTAAATTTGCTATTGTACTTTTTCCTGAACCTGAAGAACCGACAAATGCAACAGTTTGTCCTTTGTTTATATTCAGATTAATATTTTTTAAAATAGGTTTGTTTTCCTCATATTCAAAACAAACATTTTTATAAACAATATCTTGAGAAAAAGTTTTGATTTCTTTTGCATCGGGTAAATCGAAAATCTTGTTTTTTTCATCCAATATTTCAAATACTCTTTCCGATGCGGAAATAGAATGTTGAATTGTAGAATTCAGTTGTGCAAAATTTTTTATCGGTTGATACATTTGTTGAACGGCCAATATAAATGCCGTGAAATCTCCTAACGTCCAAACCCCGTTAATAACATCTTTACCTCCGAACCATAAAACAACGGCAACACCGGTCATAGATAAAAACTCCATAACAGGAGTTGTTCTCGCATCGACTCTTACAATCCTTTGTTGAACATTGTAATAATCTTTATTGTTAACGGCAAACCTTTTTTCTTCGTGTTTTTCTCTGCAAAAAGATTTTATAACCGAAAAACCGCTTAACATTTCCTGTAAAGAAGTATAGATTTCTGAAATTTGAATCATACTTTCTTTAGAGGCCTTTCTTATTTTTCTTGCAAATTGTATAAGCGGTATACTTAATATTGGAAGAACTACTATTATAAAAAATGCATATTTCCAATGTAAATAAAAAAGTCCGCCTATCATTCCTATTATTATTAATCCGTCTCTTATAAGAGTAGGTGGAACTTTAAGTAATGCATTTTGTAATGAACCTATATCATTTGTTACTCTTGACATAACTTTAGATGATGTATGTGTTATATAAAAACTATGAGATAATGAAATTAATTTGTTGTATAATTCCTGTCTCAAATCTTTAATTGCATTTTGTGCTACATAATTTAAGAAGTAAGTTTTTCCGTAATCGGCAAGTCCTTTTACAATATATATTAACGGCATAACCAAACATAAACTTATCAACATTTTCTTTGCTTTTACCGGATCGTCATTAACAAAAACACCATCCATTATAATTTTGGATAAATATACCAATAATGCCGCAACACCGGAATAAACCGCCATAGATATCATTGCACAAACAAATCTTCCTTTATATGGTGTTGCATATTTTAACAGTCTTTTATAATCCATTATTTATCCTCCAAAATTCTTTTTGCTACTCTTTTGTAAACTCCGACAGGTCCCAATTGATTTCTGAATTTTAAAAGTTCTTCTCTTATGTTGTTGTAAGTTTTTATATCTGAAATTTCCAAAATTTTTTTTGATAGAATGTTACTTGTTGCTTTGTGTTGTATGCATTCCGGAATTAGTTCTTTGTTTAATAAAATATTGGCAAGAGTTATATATTTTACTTGAACTATCAATCTTGCCAATAAATAATTGGCCCAAGACAATTTATACATAACAACCATGGGAATTCCCATTAAAGCATTTTCCAAACTCACGGTTCCCGAAGGACATAGAGCGATATCTATTTTTTTTCTTTCTTCAAAATTGTTTCCGTTTTTTATTTTTATATATTCCGGAATATTTTGTTCCGTTTTATCAACGGAAAATAAAACGAAATTTGCATTAGTTTTTTCTTTTAATTTTTTTACTGTATCAATTATTATAGGTAAATGTCTTTTTATTGTGTTTTTTCTGCTTCCTGCAAAGAGTCCTATTGTAAGATTATCTTTTAATGCTTCGGTATTTTTTTCTTGAGCTGTAGGAACCAAATCGACTAAAGGATTACCCTCAAAAAAAGTTTGTACATTTTCTTTTTCATACATTTCTTTTTCAAAAGGCAGAATAGGAAATGCTGTTTTAACATACTTTGCTATGTTTTTTATTCTGTATTTCCTTGATGCCCACACTTGAGGGGTAACAAAATAATAAACCGGAATATTTAAACTATGTGCGAGTTTTGCTATATGAATATTAAATCCGTAATAATCCACTAAAATTACTTTGTTTATTTTATTTTCTATTAAACATTTTTCTACTTTTTTAAAAACTTCCTTTAAGAAAAAATATTGTTTAATCGGGAAAAAACCGAAAGCATTTATATTTACAATATCTTCAATAAAAAAATCAACATTCTTTTTTAAGCAATTTCCGCCTATGGAAAATATTGTAGTTGTTGCATATTTTTTTAATTCTTTTGCCAAGTTCCCTGCATGAATATCACCGGAAATATCTCCGGCAGAAATAAATATTGATAAATTATTATTTAAATTATTCATAAATAAATCCTTATTATATTCTTAAAATTATATTGAATAATGAAAGAAATATCAATAAAAATATATTGAAAATCGAATAATTGAAAAAAAACTATAAATAACATAAAATATAATCCTATTTATTAAAAAGGATTTGTAATGATAAAAGCTTTTATTTTAGCGGCAGGTGCAGGTACACGACTAAGACCTTTAACTTATGAAGTTCCAAAACCAATGATACCATTGGCAAATAAACCTGTTATAGAATATACGGTAGAAACATTAAAAAAACATAATATTTCTTCAATAGCAATGAACTTACATACATTGCCTCATTTGATAACGGATTATTTCGGGGACGGTGATAAGTTTGGAGTAAGCATTTCTTATTCTTATGAAGAAAATCTTTTAGGTACTGCCGGCGGTTTAAAAAAATGTAAAAAGTTTTTTGATTCTACCTTTGTTGTTATGTCCGGAGACGGATTATCCGATGTGGATTTAACATCCGCACTTGAATTTCATAAAAAGAAAAAATCGTTAGCAACAATGATTTTAAAAAAAATTGAAACAAGATTCAGTTATGGTATCACTCTTACGGACAGATTTAATAAGATTATTAATTTTGTTGAAAAACCTACTTGGGGATCTGTTTTTTCGGATACTGTTAATACCGGTATTTATATTTTTGAACCGGAAATATTTAAGTATATTCCCGACGGTTTTTATGATTTCGGACACGATTTATGGCCTAAACTTTTAAAGTTAAAAAAGCCTATTTATGCCTATACTACAAACGGTTATTGGACGGATATAGGTAATATCGACGAGTATAAAAAAGCGACAAAAGATATTTTGGATGGCAAAATTAATTTAAATATTTTGGGTAAAAAATTAAAAGAAAAAGAAGTTAGAGCAGGAGCAAATTGCTTAATTGATAAAACGGTTAAATTCATAGGAAAATCCGTTATAGGAAACAATTGTAAAATAGGCAAGAATGTTGTTATTGATAATGGTACAGTAATAGGGAATAATGTTGTTATAAAAGATGATGTTATAATAAAAGATTCGATTTTGTGGGATAATGTTGTTGTCGGTAATGAAGCAAAATTGTATTCCAGTATAATAAGTATAAATGTTCCGAAAAAATTGTCTGTATATAATGGTTTATTATTTGATATAAAATAGGAAAAATATAAGGAGTTAGTAATGGATAAGAAGCAAGAAAAAGGTTGGTTTTTTACATCCGAATCTGTAACAGAAGGTCATCCCGATAAAGTTTGTGATGTTGTTTCCGATAGTATTTTAGATGCAATTTTAAAACAGGATGATAAAGCAAGAGTTGCTTGTGAAACTTTTGTTTCCAATGGGCTTTTAATTGTCGGCGGAGAGATTACGACAACAGCTAAAATAAACAAAAGAGAAATTATAAAAGAAGCAATAAAAAATATCGGTTATACGGATTCTAAATATGGTTTTGATTATAAAACATGTGCAATAATGGACACGATAAATACACAATCTCCCGATATTGCACAAGGTGTTGATACCGGCGGAGCCGGAGATCAGGGCTTGATGATAGGTTTTGCTTGTAAAGAAACAAAAGAGTTAATGCCGTTACCTATAATGTTGGCACACAAATTGGCATTGAAACTTACGGAAGTAAGAAAGAAAAAAATATTAAAATATTTGGGACCTGACGGAAAATCTCAGGTTACTGTTGAATATAGAAATTGGAAACCGTACAGAGTAGATGCTGTTGTTATTTCCACACAACATACCGAAGAAATTTTGGATAAATCAGGTAAACAAATTACAAAAAAATCCAAACAGGAAATTTTCGATAAGATTATAAAACCTGTCGTAGGAAAATGGATTGATAAAGATACAAAAATTTATATAAATCCTACAGGTAAATTTTTGGTTGGCGGTCCCCAAGCAGATACCGGCCTTACTGGAAGAAAAATAATCGTTGATACTTATGGCGGTATGGCTGCACATGGAGGAGGAGCTTTTTCCGGAAAAGATTCTACAAAAGTAGATAGAAGTGCTTGCTATATGGCAAGACATATTGCAAAAAATATTGTTGCTTCAGGTATTGCTGATAAATGTACCGTTCAGCTTGCTTATGCAATAGGAGTAGCGGAACCTGTATCAGTTATGGTGGATACTCATCATTCGGGTAAAATAGCAGGGAATTTATTGGAACCGATAGTGAGAAAAGTATTTCCTTTAACTCCTAAAGGAATAATAGAATATTTGGATTTAAGAAAACCGATATTTGCAAAGACTGCTGCATACGGACATTTTGGCAGAGAAGAATTTAAGTGGGAAAAAACAAATAAAGCTGAAGAAATAAAAAAACTTGCAGAAAAGTTATTAAAGTAATTTTATAATAAAAATTAATTAAAAAAAGCACTTGGTAAAATGTTACTGAGTGCTTTTTTATAGTATAATAGTAAATATGAATAAATTAAGTATAATTGATTTTAAAGAAGAAAATATTGAAAATATAGTTGAAATAGAAAAAACTTCTCTCTTTTCTCATTGGACAAAACAGATGTTTAATGAGTCTTTTTCCAATAAGAATCATTTTTTTAAGATTGGAATATATAATAATAAAGTGGTAGGTTATATAATTTATTCCGTTATTTTGGATGAAGCCGAAATTTTAAATGTTGTTGTTGAATCAAATTACAGGGGAAACTCTTTTGGAAAACAATTGTTAAATTATGCTATGGAAGATATAAAAAACAACAAATGTTCGGTTGTTTTTTTAGAAGTCGCAAAAAAGAATATAATAGCACAATGTTTATATTCTAAAATTGGTTTCGTCGGATATAATATAAGGAAAAATTACTATAAAAACGATGATGCCGTTCTTATGAAAAAAATACTTTGATTCTTTTTATTTTGTCTTCTTTAGACTTGCAACAGCCATTGAACAAATACCTTCACCTCTGCCTATAAATCCCATTTTTTCGTTAGTTGTTGCTTTTATTGCTATAAATTGTTTTTTTATATTAAGTGTTTTTGAAAGGATTTCTTTCATTTGTTCTATATAAGGATAAATCTTCGGTCTTTCGGCTACAATGGTAATGTCGGTATTGATTATTTTAAATTTTTTTTGTTTTAGAGTTTTAACTACAATTTTTAATAATTCCACACTTGAAATGTTTTTGTATTTTTCATCGGTGTTAGGGAAAAAATGTCCTATATCGTTTTGACCTGCAGCACCAAGTAATGCATCCATTAAAGCATGAATTAACACATCCGCATCACTATGTCCGTCAAGACCGTTTGTGTCGGATATCTTTACTCCTCCGAGAAACAGTTTTCTGCTTTTTTTGAATTTGTGAACATCATATCCGAAACCGATAAACATTTTTTTTACCTCTGTTTTAGAATAAATTCGGCTAATTTAAAATCTTCTTTATGTGTTATTTTAAAATTTTCATAACCGCTATCAACCAAATAAACTTTTTTATTGTGTTTCTCTGCAAGTTGAGCATCATCGGTGATAGTTTTTTGTATTTTGTTTGAATAAATCTTCTTAATAATATTTGTTTTAAATATCTGAGGGGTTTGTGCTTGCCAAATGTTGTTCCTGTTTATGGATTCTTTTATGTATTTGCCGTTATAGGAAAATTTTATTGTGTCTTTTGCTTTACATGCGGCTATTGCACATCCGTATTTGTTTGCTTTTATTAAAACATCGTTTATTATTTTAGGAGTAACAAGTGGTCTTGCTCCGTCATGAACCGCAACAATATCAATATTATCTTTTATACAATTTATACCGTTAATAACAGAGTTGTATCTTTCTTTTCCGCCGCAAACTATATCTATGTTGTATAACTTTTTATATTTTTTAAATTCAAGTTCTTTATCTTTTGGAACAACTAATATTATTTGTTTGCATTGTTTGATTTTTTTAAAAGCGAGAATACTCCATAAGAACATAGGTTTTTTTTGTAATAATAGAAATTGTTTCGGTTTTGCAGAACCGAATCTCTTTCCGGATCCTCCGGCAACTATTATTGCTGCTAAATTCATTTTTAAATAACCTCTTGAATGTTATTTTCTTTTTGCAGTTTTGCAAATAATATTTTGTTTGTTGAAGAATGTAATGAAGATGTTATTTCTATATTAACTCTTTTACCTATGAAACTTTTTGCATAATCTACAATAACTGTTGTTCCGTCTTCCAAAAATCCTATTGCCTGTTGTTTTTCTTTTCCTTCCTTTACCAAGAAAACGGAAATTATATATCCGGGTAAAACTATCGGTTTTAATCTCTCATGCAAATCGTTAATATCAATAATTTTTATATTTTGCATAATGCTTGATTTTGTCAAATCGAAATTGTTTGTCATGATTTTTGCTTTTATGCTCTTTGCCAATTTTATTATTTTTATTTCCGTAGATTTTATATTGAAATAATTTTTATACAATACTTTTACTTTTTTATTCTCTTTTATTTTTTCTAAATTTGTTTCCAAAACTTTATTTTTTGTTCTTTCTATTTTTTCTTCAATCTCTTTTATGACAAATCTCGGTAATATGAATTTTTCAAAGAGATTAGAGTTTATTATATCGACTATTCTTGCATCCGAAATAACACTTGTATCCAGTATTATATATTTTGATTTTTTTAAGTTTTGAGTTAATAAGAATAATATTATCGATAAAATATAAGAAATTAATAATAATATTAAATTTTTTGAAATAAAATATATTGTGGCAGGATATATAAGAAATAATATTATATTAATAATCATGTTTACTCCATATTTTTTTTAAGCAATTGAAAAATATTTTTTGTTTCCGGAAAGATGTTTGTCCATCTGTAAAAAGAAACTGCTGCCTGATATATAAGCATTCCTTCTCCGGAAAAATATTTTATTTTGTTTTTTAATGCAAATTTTTTAAACGGAGTAAGTTTGTTATATATAATGTCGTAAAAAACTATATTTTTGTTATAAGTATTTATTTTAAAAGGCAAAATATCATCTTTTTTCATTCCGCATGTAGAGCAATTAATCAAGCAGTCTATAGCTTCTAAAAAATTTGTGCTTATTTTGTTTGTATCAATAACATTAATGTTTTTATATTTTTTTGAAAGAGATTTCGCTTTAGATATTGTCCTTGATGTTAAAAATATTTTTTTTGTTTTTAATTCGTTAAGTGCATAAAGAATAGCTTTTGCTGCTCCTCCCGCGCCGATAACCAGAACATTTTTGTTTTTTAAATTTATTTTGTTTTTTTCCAAATCTTTAATAAATCCTTCGTAATCTGTATTATATCCGAAAAGTTTGTCGTTTTTATTTACTATAGTGTTTATGCTTCCTATTTTTTTTGCACTTTTATCTATGTAATCAACAAATTTCATTGAATTTATTTTATGAGGAACTGTTATATTTACACCTGCAATATTGAGAACTCTTATTGACTCTATGGCTTTTTTTAAATTCTGCGGTTCTATATTAAAAGCAGTATAAACATAATTCATTTTATAGTCTTGTGCCCATTTATTATGTATCAACGGAGATAAAGAATGAGAAACCGGACATCCGAAAATACCTAAAATTTTTGTTTGAGAATTAATATTTTTCATAATCTTAAAAAGTGTTGAAAATACAATAAAAAATAAAATTTTGTTTATTTTATCAAAACTCTTAATGTTTAGTCAAATATTTATGTTGAATTTTCAGTCCAAAAAAGATAAAATAAACAAGATATTTTATATAAATTTTTAATAAGGATAAACAACTATGATAAAAAAAATAATTGGTGCAATATTCGGTTCACAAAATGAAAGAGATATAAAAAAAATAAGACCTGTTGTAGAAAAAATAAATTCTTTGGAACCGTCAATAAAAGAACTTTCCGATGAACAATTAAAGAATAAAACTTTGGAGTTTAAAGACAGACTATCAAAAGGTGAAACTTTGGATGATTTGTTGCCTGAGGCTTTTGCATGTGTTAGAGAAGCATCAAGAAGAACAATTGGTCTTAGACATTTTGATGTTCAATTAATCGGCGGATATATTTTGCATAAAGGTAAAATTGCGGAAATGAAAACCGGTGAAGGTAAAACTCTTGTAGCCACTCTTGCGGTTTATCTTAACGCTCTTGAAGGAAAAGGTGTACATGTTGTAACAGTAAACGATTATCTTGCAAAAAGAGATAAAGAATGGATGGAACCTGTTTATAATGCTTTGGGGTTAACGGTAGGTAATGTTTGTCATGATGTTTCAAATGAAGAAAGACAGAAAGCTTATCAATGTGATATTACTTATGTTACAAACAATGAATTGGGTTTTGATTATTTAAGAGATAATATGGTTGTAAGAAAAGAGCAGAGAGTTTTAAGAGGTTTAAACTATGCTATCATCGATGAAGTCGATTCCATTTTAATAGATGAAGCCAGAACTCCTCTTATCATATCAGGTGCAGGTGAAAAATCAACGGATAAATATTATGTTGCAAACAGAATTGTTCCTTTATTGAAAGGCAGACATATTACAGAATCGGAAGAAATAAAAGCAAAATATGAAGGTATAGATTTGTCTAAAGGTTATGATTATTTGGTTGATGAGAAAAATCATACCGTGGTTTTAACCGAACAGGGTGTTCAAAAAGCCGAAAAAGTTTTGGGATTAAAAAATATTTATGATGATATGCAGTCGGAATGGGTTCATCATATAACTCAGGCAATAAGAGCACATGAACTTTATAAAAGAGATGTTGCTTATGTCGTAAAAAATCAAGAAGTTGTTATCGTTGATGAATTTACGGGAAGACTTATGCCGGGAAGAAGATGGTCGGACGGTCTTCATCAGGCAATAGAAGCAAAAGAAAATTTGCAAATAGAAGAAGAAAATCAAACATTGGCAACAATAACATTCCAGAATTTCTTTAGAATGTATAATAAAATTGCAGGTATGACGGGTACTGCATTAACCGAAGCAAACGAATTTTGGGAAATATATAAACTTGATGTTATAGAAGTTCCTACAAACAATCCTATGATAAGAAAAGACTGGCCGGATGTTATTTATAGAACGGAAAAAGAAAAATATAATGCAATAGTTAACGATATAGAACAATGTTGGAAAAAAGGACAACCGGTGTTGGTTGGTACAAGATCAATTGAAAAATCCGAAAAAGTTTCCGATATGTTGAGAAAAAGAGGAATTCCTCATCAGGTTCTTAATGCAAAATTTCATGAATTGGAAGCTCAAATTATTGCTCAGGCAGGTAAAAGAAATGCCGTAACGATTGCAACGAATATGGCAGGTAGAGGTACCGATATCGTATTAGGTGCGGGAGATGAAGAAGAAAATAAATTTGTTAAATCAGTAGGAGGTTTGTATATTATAGGTACTGAAAGACATGAATCAAGAAGAATTGATAATCAGTTAAGAGGTAGAGCCGGAAGACAGGGAGATCCGGGAGCTTCAAGATTTTATCTTTCAATGCAAGATGAATTGATGAGATTGTTCGGATCCGAAAAAATGATTGGCTTTTTCCAAAAAATAGGCCTTAAAGAAGGAGAAGATATTCAACATCCTTGGATATCAAAAGCAGTTGAAGGTGCACAGAGAAAAGTTGAAGGTATGAACTTTGATATAAGAAAACATTTGATTGATTTTGATAATGTTATGAATAAACAGAGAGAAGCTGTTTATCGTTTGAGAAATGAAATATTGGAAGGAGAAGATTTTTCCGCAACGATTCAGGATATGATACTTGAATCTGTTGAAGAAAAAATAGAGCAGTGGGCACCTCAAAAAACTTATCCGGAACAATGGGAATGGCCTCATTTTCATGCTTGGATGATGAGATCTTTCGGAATTAATTTTGAAATGAGTAATCCTGACGAATTAAGCTATCTTACAAGAGAAGCTTTAAAAGATATATTGTTGGAAAAAATTACCGATGCATATAACAAAAGGAAAGAAGAAATCGGTGCCGAATTGTTTGCACATATAGAAAGAATGGTTCTTCTTCAAATGATAGATGTTGCCTGGAAAGAAAACTTATATGAATTGGATCAATTAAAGAAAGGTATCGGTTATAGAGCATATGCACAGAAAGATCCTAAAATAGAGTATCAAAAAGAATCTTTTATCTTATTTGACGGAATGATGAAAAGAATAAGAGAAGCAACAATAGAATATGTATTTAAAGTTCAGGTAAATGTAACTGCTCGTCCAATACCTACGAAACAGACGGAAAACAGTGATCCTACAACGGTTTCTAATGCACAACAACAAAATAATAGAGCGGTTCAACAAAAACAAATTTCTGCAAGTGATATAAAGAAAATAGGAAGAAATGATCCTTGTCCTTGCGGAAGCGGCAAAAAATATAAAAAGTGTTGCGGTAAAAATATTTAATCTGTTGTGAGAAAAAAAACAAATTTAAAATATTTCGTTTTATCCGTAATATCGGGAATACTTTTAGCATTATCATTTCAAAAATTTAATGCTTTCTTTTTAGCATGGATAGGTTTTATACCTTTGTTGTTTTGTTGTAACAAAGGAAATACAATACTAAAATCTGTTTTTTACGGTTTTATTTCAGGTTTTGTTTGTAATGGTATATCTTTATTTTGGTTATATCCTTTTCTAAATTATAATTTGGAATCTTATAGTCAAGCTATTATTGTTGCTAGTCTTTTGTGGGGATATTTGGCTTGTTATTTTGCAGTATGGTCCGGTTTTGTAAATTTAATTCAAAAAAAGTTTGTTTCATGCATAGTTGTTCTTTTTGCTCCTTTTTTATGGATGTTGCTTGAATATGCAAGAACATATTTATTAACCGGATTTCCTTGGAATTTGATTGGTTATTCACAAACACATTTTTTATATTTTATTCAAATATCGGATATCTTTAGTGTTTATGGAGTTTCTTTCATAATAGTATTAATGAATGTAATGATTTTTTGTTCCATAAAAGAAAAGCGATTATTGCCGTTAATAGCTGCATTCGTTGTTTTCTTGTCGGTTATATCTTACGGCTTTATAAGAATAAAATATTTGAATATTGACAACGATAATGAAATATTGGTCGGAGTTATACAACCTAATGTGGATCAATATAAAAAATGGGATTTAAAATATAAAGAGTCAATAATAGAAGAAATAAAAAGCAGTGCAAAAACATTTGAAAATCAAAATATAGATATGATGGTTTATCCTGAAACTGTAATTCCCGGTTTTTTGGGAGAACCTGACATTGAAAATTTAATAGAAGAAATATCTTCAATTGCAAAAATGAATTTGATAGGTGTTCCTTGCAGTGAAGGAGAAAGTTTTTATAATTCAATAGTTTCTTTTGATAACAAATCAAATGTAATAGATAAACATTATAAAACACATTTGGTAATATTCGGTGAATTTATACCTTTTAGAGATATTTTGGCTAAATTCTTTTCAATATTTAATTCTTTGGGGGATTTTTCCAAAGGAACTCAAATGAATGTATTTAATTATGAAAATATTTCTGTCGGATCATCTATTTGTTCCGAAAATTTCTTTTCAAATTTGTCGAGAAAACTTGTAAATAACGGAGCAAAAATATTAACAAATCATACAAATGATGCTTGGTTTTTGGATTCTGCCGCTCCGTATCAACATTTTTCCATGAATATATTCAGAGCAATAGAAAACAGAAAGTATATGGTAGTTTGTGCAAATACGGGATTATCAGCCGTAATAGATTTAAAAGGTAAAATATTACAAAAAACACAACTGAATGAAAATATAAATTTTTCTTATCCTGTTTATCAAAATTCTTATAAAACTTTTTACGATAAATTCGGTAATGTTTTAATATATATAGGATTGGTAATAGTTACTTTTATATTTTTTATGCTTTTTATGATATAATACTTTTATATTTATATTTTTAGGAAAATAAATGTTAGAACAACTCAAAGAAAAAATTAATAATTTAAGGAGGTCTCTTTGATATAGATGTTAAAATCAAAGAGATAGAAAAGTTAGATAAACAATCCGTTGCAACGGATTTTTGGCTTGATCAAAATAATGCCAAAAAGGTTATGTCTAAATTGGACTCTTTAAAACAACTTGTTAACACTTGGAAAAACTTGGATTCTCAAATTATAAGTTTGGAAGAGTTATTTGTTCTCTTAGAAAATGAGCCGGATGAAAATTTAAATAAAGAGTTGGAAGAAAATCTTAAAAAGTTGGATTTTGAAATAAAAAAATTGGAAATTCAAACAAAACTTTCCGGAAAACACGATAGAAATAATGCAATTGTTGCAATTCATGCAGGTGCCGGCGGAACAGAATCTTGCGATTGGGCACAAATGTTAGTCAGAATGTATTCAAGATGGGCTGAAAATAAAAATTTTAAATTTAATATTGTAGATGTTTTAGATGGAGAAGAAGCGGGTATAAAGAGCATAACATTTATGGTAAATGGACTTTTTGCATACGGCCTTCTTCAAGCTGAAATCGGAGTACACAGATTGGTTAGAATATCTCCGTTTGATGCGAATAAAAGAAGACATACTTCTTTTGCAAGTGTTGATGTTATTCCTGAAGTTGATGATGATATAGATATTGTCATTGATGAAAAAGATATCAGAATAGATACTTATCGTTCTACAGGTGCCGGCGGACAACATGTTAATACTACCGATTCTGCCGTTAGAATTACACATTTACCTACAAATATTGTAGTTCAATCTCAAACAGAAAGATCTCAATTAAAAAATAAAGCAACAGCAATGAAGTTGTTAAAAGCAAAACTTTATGAATATGAACAGGAAAAGTTAAGAGAATCTTATGAAAAACATTACGATGAAAAAGGACTTATAGCTTGGGGAAGTCAAATAAGATCGTATGTTTTTATGCCGTATCAATTGGTCAAAGATCATAGAACCGAATATGAAACCTCTCAGGTTGACAAAGTTATGGACGGCGATATTGATGAATTTATTAATCATTATTTAGATTGGAAATTGGAAAATAAAAACAAATAACTTTTGTTATTTTTTATGTAAAAGGAAAATAATAAAACAAAATGAATTATTATGCATTCTTTCCAACTGTATTTTCTTTAATGTCCGTTTTTTTGGGTATATTTTCTTTTATAAAAAATCCTAAATTGAAATTAAATCAAATATTCTGCTTCTTATGTATAGTTATATACATATATGTCTTTTCTTTGTCTTTAATGTCGTGGATTAACAAAGATATTTTTATTACAATCGTTTTTTCTAAAATAAATCTTATAAGTTTGATTTTTATTCCTGTAATCTTATTACATTTAATTTTTTATTTCGTAAAAAGTAAGTTTTTAAAATATATAAATTTACAGTATTATGTATCAACGATTATTGCCATTATAGGTGTTTTTACAAATTTGTTTTATAATGGTGTAAATTTATGTTTTTGGGGCTTTTATCCTTCAGCGGGAAACTTATACTTTATCTTGGTCTTTTATATCATTTTATTGTTTTTTTTGGGGATTTATTTGCTATATAAAAATTTAATGAATACGGATTTATCATTAATACAAAAAGAACAAACAAAATATTTTATTTCAAGTGTTTTTTTATTAATGTTTTTGTTTTTTGATTTTATATCTGTATTTGGAGAACTAAATACATATCCGTTTGGATATATATTTATTTTCTTCTTTATAGCGAATATCAATTTCTGTGTTTTAAAAATAAATTTAATTGATTTTAAATTGGCAACCATACAAATATCAATATTGTTCATTGTATATTCTTTTATAGTATCTATACCGTTACTTATATATATGAAAACAAATAATGGTTGGGTATCTTCAATAATACTTCTTGTACTTTCGTTGTTAAGTTTTGATATTTTTAAGTTGTTTAGTAAAAAAATTGAAAATTCATTTTTTTTAAAACAAAAACAGTATCATAATTATCTTTTAAAAGTATCAAAGTTGATGGTACAAGAACACGATTTAACAAAATTATGTGGATTGATAGTGAGAATTTTATATAAAAAAATACAAGCTGATTTTTGTGCAATGTTTATTTATAACGATAACAATTCAACTTATTATTGTACTGCTCATAGGGGAGAAAAAATAAATGTTTCAAATATTAAATTTAATAAATCTTCTCAAATTATTAATTATATTACAATAAAGTCCGTTCCGTTTGTTTTATCTCAAATTTTTGAGGAAGAAAAATACATAATAAATAATATACATAAAAACAGTTCTTTAATAATTCCTATAGTAAATTTAAATGGTTTAATGGCTTTTATTGTTTTGGGAAATAAAAAAGACGGTTCTTTATATTCTCGAAAAGATTTGGATGTGTTTAAAATATTATCAAATGAAATTTGTTTTGCAATAGAAAATTGTAAATTTATGTATAAAGTTGATAATCAAAAGAAACAATTTTTTGAAGCGGAAAAACTCACTAAGATAGGCAAAATGGCAGATGGTTTTGCAAATCAATTAAAAAACAGATTAAATCAATTTTATTTAATGGGAGAAGGTATTAATTACGAATTAGCAACTTTTAAAAATTGTAAAGAAGATTTTATAAAAAGAGAAGATAAAGTAGATATTATGTTAAATTACATAAGTCAAATGGCTGATTCTATAGTTGATGATGTAAAAAAAACGAATAATGTTTTACAGAATATCTTAAATTTTACAAAAGCAAAAGATCAAAATGAATTCTTTTCAAACTTCTCATTAAGACAGATATTGGAACAAAGTTTGCAGTTATTGAAAATTAAATATCAAAGAGAAAATATAAAATTAATATTGCATCTTCCGAGTAATGATTATATTTACGGAATAAAAACTCAATTACAAAGGTGTTTTTTTAATTTTATAGATAATGCTTATTATGCAGTTCTTGAAAAGAAATTAAGTATAAAAAAATCAATTATAAATTTAAGGAATGAAGAGTATATACCGCAAATAATAATAGAATTGAAATATGTAAATAATTATGCAAAAATTTATATACAAGATAACGGTATAGGTATAAATTCCAAAGATAAAGATAAAGTGTTTTCTGCGTTTTTTACCACAAAATTAGAAGAAGAAAAAAATTCCGGCATAGGACTTTATATTATTAAAAAAATTATAGAAGATACTCATAAAGGTAAAATAGAATTTAGGTCGAAGTACGGTTA
>Ga0310695_10003850_pt1 | contig 28678 bp, 23 predicted proteins | sample RumenRJG_04DNA_FD_203882 | JGI IMG/M metagenome (GOLD analysis project Ga0310695, IMG submission 203882) | Bovine rumen microbial communities from Lethbridge, Alberta, Canada - RJG_04 (v2) (version 2) | ecosystem: Host-associated > Mammals > Digestive system > Stomach > Rumen | place: Canada... | reverse complement strand
ATCGACGATAAAATCGCCTATAATGTGCTGACGCTTGAATGTTACCCCCAAACCATCTGCTCTCAGATATCCCCAAAGCAAAGCCTCTGCTTCTGTAGGGTGGTTCTTGTTGTGTTGTGCATGCTTTAGCAGCAAACGATAAAGGGCGGGGTCAGCTGTCTGGTATGGATAGTTCATGACACACTTGTGTCCCCCTCGGGGGACGAAGAGGGGGCCATGTCTGCCATTGCCTTGACGAGTTCTTCCACTTGGAACGGCTGGCCCTTCACTTCGTTGTACTGGGCGGGCACGAAGCCGTTGACCTTGGCACGCAGGAAGCCGGCGAGCTGGCCGAGGTTCTGCTCGGCCACCACCACCTTCGGGTATTTCAGAAGAACCTCCGACGTGTTCTTGGGCAGCGGGTTGATGTACTTGAACTGCGTCATGGCCACCTTCTTGCCCTGTGCGCGCAGCTCCTCCATGGCACTGTACAGATGGCCGAAGGTGCTGCCGAAGCCCACGATGAGCAGGTCGGCATCGTCTTTGTCGCCCAGCACCTCAAGGTCGGGCACGGGGATGCGAGCCACCTTGCCGGCACGCAGACGGCACATCGTGTCGTGGTTCTCAGGGTCGGTAGAGATGGCACCGGTCTTGCCGTCCTTCTCCAGACCGCCGATGATGTGTGTGTAGCCCTCCTGTCCGGGAATGGCCCAGTAGCGCACCAGCGTCTCCGGGTCGCGCTCGTAGGGTGTATAGTGGCCTTTCTGCTCGGGCGTTACATAGTGCGGCTGGATGGCCGGCAGCTCCTTCATGCTGGGCAGACGCCAGGCAGCCGAACCGTTGGCGATGAAGGCATCGGTCAGCAGCACCACCGGAGTGAGGTGCTCCAGGGCAATCTTGGCAGCCTCGAAGGCGGCGTCGAAGCAGTCGGTGGGGCTCAGGGCAGCGATGACGGGCATCGGACTCTCACCGTTGCGGCCATAGAGGGCCTGCAGCAGGTCGGTCTGCTCGCTCTTGGTAGGCAGTCCGGTGGAAGGACCACCGCGCTGTACGTCGACCACTACCAGCGGCAGCTCGTCGATGACGGCGAGGTTCATGGCCTCACTCTTCAGGCAGACACCCGGTCCGGATGTCGATGTCACGGCCAGAGCACCGGCGAACGAAGCACCGATGGCCGTAGCGCATCCCGACACCTCATCCTCACACTGTACGGTCATCACGCCGAGCGACTTGTGCTTCGACAGCTCGTGCAGGATGTCCGTAGCCGGAGTGATGGGGTAGGAGCCGAGGAAGAGCTTCAGTCCGGCCTTCTCGGCAGCAGCTATCAGACCGTAGGCCGTGGCCTTGTTGCCCGTGATGTCCATGTATCGGCCGGGCTCCTTGATGTTCGATTCGATGCGGTACGTTGCCGGAACACTCGAGTGGGTGTTGTGTCCGTAGTCGTAGCCGGCCTGCACCACGCGCATGTTGACGTCGGCCAGGGCAGGTTTCTTCACGAATTTCTTTTTCAGGAAATTGCCCACCAGCGTCAGGTCGCGGTTGAAGAGCCAGCACACCAGACCCACGGCGAACATGTTGCGGCACTTCAGGATGGCCTTGTTGTCCATGCCCGAATCCTTCAGACACTCCTTCACCATCGTTGTCAGCGGGCACTGCACCACGCGGTCGGGGTCGATGCCCATCTCGCCGAGGTAGTCGTCGGTCTCGAAGGCTGCCTTCTTCAGGTCGGCCGGTCCGAACGAGTCGGTGTCGATGATGATGGTAGCCTGTGGCTTGGCAAACTTGTACTGCGTCTTCAGGGCAGCGGCGTTCATGCAGACCAGCACGTCGCACTTGTCACCCGGTGTGTACACCTTACCCTTGCCGATGTGTACCTGGAATCCCGAGACACCTGTCAGCGAGCCTTGCGGTGCGCGGATATCAGCGGGATAGTCGGGGAATGTTGAAATACCGTTGCCTACGGATGCAGACACCGTAGAGAAAATGTTACCGGCCAGCTGCATGCCGTCGCCGGAATCGCCGGAGAAGCGTACCACCACTTGCTCCAGCTCTTTCACTTCGAGTTTTTCTGTCATGTTTATGGTATTAATATGATAGACTTTTTCGTTGAACTTGTTAAATAGGGTGCAAAGGTACACATAAAGTTGTAACCGCAAAAGAAAAAGTGGAAAAAACATCGTTTTCTTTCCACTTTATCCATGTTTTTTACTGGATTTCAACGCTTAACGTCTTCCTGATGTCGGCCGAAGAGGTGCCTACGAAGAGATGATAGCGCCCAGGGTCGGTCACCCATCGGTGGGTATTGACGTCGTAGTATTTGAAGTCGTCGGGGCTGAGTGTCAGCGTTACCGTGCGCTGTTCACCCGGTTGGAGCATCACTTTCTCGAAGTTCTTCAGTTCCTTCTTCGGGCGCAGCACAGGGCTCTCACCGTCTTTGCCCACATAGAGCTGTACCACCTCGGCGCCAGCCATCGTGCCTGTGTTCGTTACGGTGAGTGACAGGCTAATGTCGCCCCGCTTGTTGTCGCTGCTGACGATGGGTTCCGACAGGCTGAACGTGGTGTACGACAGTCCGTAGCCGAAGGGATAGAGGGGCTGCATGCCCTTCTCTTCGTAGCCTCGATAGCCGATGAAGACGCCCTCCGTCCATGCCACATGCTGGTGTCCCTGGTCGGAGTAGGTCCGGAACGACGGATTGTCTTCCGCCCGCCGCTCGAAGGTCATCGGCAGTTTGCCGCTGGGGCTGAGCTTGCCGAATAGCATGTCGGCCAGAGCGCGGCCGCCCTCTTGTCCGCTATACCATGCCCAGACGAGACCTTTCAGCTGTGGCTGCCAGTGGCTGCTCTCTACGTTGCCGCCGGCATTGATCACACCGATGGTCGGCACACCGCTGCGGGCAACCAGTTGCATCACTTCCTCGCGCTCAGCCTCAAGGGCAAACGTGCGGTCGCTGCCCTCCGATTCGAGGTTCTTGTTGAATCCCTCGCAGGCGATGATGAGGTCGTAGGCACCCATCTGCTGGCGGATGCGCTCTTTCCCTTCGGGGTCAACCCTGCACAGGCGAAACTCGATGTCGGCCAGTCCGCCCTGCTGATAGTATTCTATCTCGGCACGATACACCCGTCCGGCCTCCAGCCGCTTCTGTTGCTTGCGCCATCGGGTGGCCCCGTCGTTCCAGTCGTCGACGATGCGTTCGCCGTCAATGCTGAGTCGGAATCCATCGTCGCCACCCACCATGAGGATGTAGTCGCCAGTCTCTCCGACGCTAATCCACGTCTGATAGCGAGCCGAGAACGGTCCATCGGGATTCATTTTCTTGACGGGGCGTGCCACCCAAGGCGACTTCAGCTGTCGTTCCGTCCGGCTGGCAAGAGGCGTTCCTTCCATTACCTTATTATTATAATAGGTGGCGGCGAACCCCTTCTTCTTCAGTTTCGTATCGGCAAAGCAACACTGTTCGGTCACGTTGGGGTTGATTACCGGATTGAGCAGGTCGAGCTGGATGCCCCGTTGGCGGCAAGCCTCGCGCAGCCCGTCGTAGGGCGTCGTGCTGCGGAAGGGCATGACGTTACTGCTTCCGCCGCCGTAGACATACTCGCTGGCGTTGTGTCCTGTCAGGCAGATGCGCTTCACTCTGGGGCCGATGGGCAGGATGCCATCCTCGTTCTTCAGCAGCACGAAGCCCTCTGCCGCCACGTCGTAGGCTGTCTGGGCGCTCTCAGCATTGTCTAAGGCTATCGTCTTGTCAGACTCGGTATGGCTGAAGATGTCGAAGTAGAAGCACGTGCGAAGGATGTTCAGCACCTTCTCGTCGATCATTTGCTCCGTCAGACGGCCCTCTTCTATCAGCGGGCGAACCTTCTCGGGCGTCATCACACTGCCGCCGGGCATCTCAATGTCCACACCGTCGCTCACCATCAGGTCGGTATGGTGGGCAGCCCCCCAGTCGGTCATCGTCAGGAAAGGATATTGCCACTGGCCCCTGAGCAGCTGGTGCATCAGCCAGCGGTTCTCTGCCGTCCACGTGCCGTTGATGCGATTGTAGCTCGACATGATAGATCCCACCTTGGCTTTCTGCACGGCATGGCGGAAGGCAGGCAGGTAAATCTCGTGCATCGTGCGCTCGTCGACATCGGCGCTGATGGTGTAGCGGTCGGTCTCAGGATTGTTGGCGGCAAAGTGCTTGATACAGGCGATGACGCCGGGATTCTCTTGCACGCCCGTGATATAGGCTCCCGCCATCTGTGCCGCGAGGTACGGATCTTCGCCCATATACTCGAAGTTGCGGGCGTTGAGCGGCGAGCGATAGATGTTGACGGCCGGTCCGAGAATGATGTTGACGCCGCGGGCCCGGCTGTCGCGCCCCAGAGCATAGCCGTATTCATGGGCCAGCTGTCGGTTCCAGGTGGCGGCGAGCATCACTGTGGCGGGGAAGGCCGTGCTCGAGGCTTGTCGCACACCCACTGGTCCGTCGGACATGTGTACCTTCGGGATGCCCAGTCGTTCGATGGGACGGATGTCGAAACCGGCGCCGTCGATGAGCGAGAGCTTTTCGTCGAGCGTCATCTGTTGCAAAGTTTGCCGGGCCTTCATGTCGGCCTGGGCCAGCTTGTCTTGCCCCATTGCCGGCACGAGTTGTGCCAGCAGGAGCAGGGTCAGCATACTGTTTTTTAGGGAATTCGTCATGATTGTTGGTTTTTTGTCGGTGCAAATATACAATAAAAACATCATGCTTCCAAATTATTTAGCCAATACTTTAAGTTGACCAAGAAAATGACTGATTTCTGGTCACCCGATGACCAACATCTGGTCATGTCGTGACCAGATATCGGTCATGCCGTGACCAATGCTTGGTCATGTGGTGACCAGACGTCGGTTATGTTGCGATGTTTTTCTGTTATCCGCAAGTTTTCTCACATTTTTTTTCTTTTTTGTTTGGCATTTCCCCTGATTTGATGTATCTTTGCACCGTGTATCTATGATGCGCGACATTTTTGTACAATCACCTATCGAATGAAGACGAAGAAAAAGATAAAATTCAACAGCACAATCAAGAAACGAACAATCTTGAAAGCCAGCGACTACAGTCTCGATATATCGAAACTGATATTGGCAGGTGTTGTGCTGGCAGGCGTTGTTGATCTGAACGTAAACAAGGCATTTTTGCTTGTATCAGGCATTGCTGTTGTATTTATTTTCGCCCTGGTTGGATTTTTTCTGTACATATTAGGAAACCAAAGTAAACTATAAAGGATATGATAATTTATTTGTTTGTTTTTCTGGCAATAATAGGCCTTGCGGGACTTGCTTGGACATTACGTGAACTATATAAGTCTGCAAAAGACAACGGATGGGTTATAGGATAGCCCATTATCCAAAGGCTTAGCATAGTAACTAACTATTGCTGTCCGATAAAAATGTGAGTTAGCTCAATCACCCTCTGAAACTGCCGATAAATAGGCAAGTGTCTTTTGGTTTTCAAAAACAGGCCCCCTCTCGAATAGTGAGAGCTGCATTCCCTGCGTCTGCTCCAGCTGTCTGGCCCTAATGATCTTCATCCACTGAGCCTCCGGATTGTCAAGGAAGTCGTACAATCCTATGTATGAGGTGAGCAGAATCCTCACGGCGACCATCAGGTTCGACAGACTGCACTTACGTGTGGTCTTGCTCTTTATGACCTGCATCAGCAACCATGCAATGAGGCATACCCATATCTGGATTTGTATGGCATTCTGGTTGTCTCCAAGGAAATACTTCAGCGGGAAGTTCTGCTTCAGACGTTTGAAAAGTGTCTCGATTTGCCAGCGACGCCGGTAGACCTCGCACAAGATGTCCGCTGGCGTTTCAAAGTCATTGGTAATGAAGGTGATAGTGCCTTCCTCCTTGTTGTCCTTCCATTTGGTGATCCTGCGGCACTTGTGCTTGCCGGACCGTTTCTCCTTGACCATTACCACCCCGCTTTTCGGCCTGCGGCCACGTCTGTGGCTCAGTTCCTCCTCTTTCATGGGGCGCTCCCACCTGCGAGTCCACGATAGTTCCACGACCTCGTCACTGACAATGATGTCCTTTGACTCTTCGGGAATTTCACGTGTCTCAAGCACTTTGTAGCGGCATTTCTTCTTCTCCCTCGTGACGTATGTGATGTCGTCATCAGCGAACTTCTGCCATGCCTCGTAGTCCACGTAACCCATATCGAAGGTAATGCAGGAACCGGACGGTATGGGCATCTGGGAGAGCAGCACATGGTCGCTCGTGGCAGCGTCGGATATGACCACGAAAACGGGCACGTCCTCATCGGCACGAATGACCGTGTGAGCCTTGGCACCGCCTTTTTTCTGCCCATTAATCGAATTGCGGCCAGTGCCGCGGAACACCTGTGAGAATAGGCTTATCGTGGTGCTGTCCATGATAAATAACGGCCTTTTTAGCCCTTTTACGGGCCTGCTGTCCGACAAACGGCTCCTGTAGCGGGCATAAAGCACGTTGTAGACCGCCTCGAAGAAAGCCGGGGTTCGGCGGGCATTGGCATCAGACAGCGTACTGCGGCGAACCATGTAGTCCATGCCGAAATGGTTCATGCGGCTCGCAGCCGACAGAAAGCCAATCTCCAGTTCGCGCAACGACACAAACTCGCCAAGCGTCGCAAACAGCATAATGATAAGATGCTGGTAGGCATCCAAACGTTTGGTATACCTGTCTGCCTGCAATTTTACGGCAATTTGCATGATTTCTTCCTTGTCGAGCATTTTTATTACCTCTCCGAAGACGGGAATTCCAGAATTTGTTGTACCTTTGCCCATGATTTTGTAAGTTTTGTTGTTTCGCAGCTGCAAAATTACAAAATCTTGGGGGAAAGACTCATGTCTGGCCCCCTATTTTTATGGATTCTACATTACACCGAAGTTTTATCGGACAGCAATAGTTTTTGACATAATTTCCGGAACGCTGAGGTGTTGCAAGTGTCGCATCTCATAAACCAGCCTCATTTCGTTGATACGATTGGAGGACTTCACATAACTACTTTCATTGGGCTTCTTCACCATAATTCTTGAACTTTTGGTGTCAACCTTATTTAAAATAAGACAGCAATGCTCTTGCCAGTCATCGCTATATTCCGACAACATCTGACTCTCCGGCCAGCAGATTACTACGTAGTTCAGATCTCTTCAAACAAGTCATAAGTTATGTTGCTCATTGTCGTTTCGCTTTTCTCAAGACTATCTGAAAAACTATTCTCATCAAACAGCGGCATAGTATCAATGTTTTTCTTTTTCTTCTTCACGTAATCGCCCATCGGTTTGGAACCAAAGCGCAGTCGGTTGACAATGGTTGTAATAGCCTCGTCGCCAATATCCACTCCAATCCAATTGCGTCTCAATTCTTCTGCTGCCACAAGCGTAGTTCCCGAACCAGCAAAACAGTCGAGCACCAAGTCGCCTGGCCTTGACGAAGTTTCGATGATGCGTTTCAGCATATCAATGTTCTTCTCGGTTGGATAGCCTGTAATAAGAGTATTCTGATTGTTTACGTCGAGATAGTCAAGCCAGATGTCCTGCACAGGGATTCCACTGCTTCGCTCCAGATAGACCTTCCGGCGTGGATTCCCATTTGCCGACCAATAGATTTCACCATTCCTGTCCATCTCTTCAAGTTTGTCGGGGGTGAATTGCCAATGCTTTCCCTCTGGCGGCATCATACCGCGCCATTCGGAACCTGTAGCGCCATTACGAGTGCCAGGAGCATGGACGGGGACTTTCTTATAACGCCGACCCGTTCCCTCTTCTATATAGGGGTATTCTTTTTGTATTTTCTCGTCGGTCCATTCCTCGTAAGGACGGTTCCAAACAGGATTTTCTGTTTTTGAGTAAAACAGAATGTAGTCGGAAATGTTGCCATATGTCTTGCGGGTGAAATTTTTCGACTTGCATTTTTTTCGGGTAATCATTCCTTTGAAATTCTGCATCCCGAAGATTTCATCCATCATCACCTTTACGTGGAACACCATGTTGCTATCCAGATGCACGTAAATAGAACCATCATCTGAAAGCAACGTGTGCATTAGTTCCAATCGTTTACGCATGAACGAAAGATATTCCTGAATATCGAAACGGTCATTATACGCCAGTTTGAAATCACGAGTCTCGAAAGCACCACCAGTATTATATGGCGGATCTATGTAGATGAGTGTCACCTTGCCGCATATATTCTTATCGTTCAACAAGAGGTTAAGCACATCAAGATTGTCTGCATGATACAATCGCTTGATGCCGTCTGTCTTGCCGGATGTCGTGTGCTTGAACTTGATATTCTGCTGAGGCAACACACTCTGTTGGAATAACTGCCTGTTGCCTATTGAAACTCCTACTGCCATAATTCTTCATCATTTACTGTTCAACCACTCTGAGGTCAGTCTTTCCCTGAACATTCTCAGCGTCATGACCATTATATGTCCACTGTCTATCTTCTCCAGCTTGGAATAGTCATCCCACATGGAACCAAGTAAAAGACCGGGGCCGTCGTTGACGAAGATAACCTTAGTAGATAGATGATGTTTCTTCGTATATCCAAGAATCTCTTTTGCGCAATTGGAATAACCGCCGGTTCGGTCATCTTCTTGTGCTCCGCCTCTGTCGCCATCATAGCGAGCGAGCCCAATTGCAAGTACATCGCCTGCGTCGTTCTTGATTACAAAATCTACTGGACGCGTACGGTTGGGATAATCATTGAATACTGATTGCAATTGAACATCAGAACCAGCACGAATAGGCCCATCTATTTTCAAATTTGGGAAAGTGTTTTCGAACATTGTGAAGAAGCGTTCTGTTAAGTCATACCCTTTCTTGCCTCTGTCCTTATACTCCCACAACAAGGCGCATAGCGCCTCGTCAGGGAGAGGTCGGCCCTGAAATGCTGCCTGTACCCGGTCGATAGTCCTGAAATATTTGCCATACTCTTTGCACACCATAGGAATCATCGACTTTTTCTTCAACATCTCAACTGGTGCTTGGGGGTAAACATATTTGCGAAACACCCGGCACAGTTGTACACGCATCCAAGCTTGTTTCAGTTCCGTAATCTGTTCTAATAGTCTTTCTGAAGACTCCGAACTCTTCAGGAACTGGCCAAACATAACAAGTACAGGCTTATAGAGTTCACAGGCATCTGGCAAAATGTCTGGATAGAAATCGCCGTTGGCCATCGTAATCCAGTTTTGCGCATCTTGCTTATAGTCTGCAAATAATTTGTTGCGTCTTGTTTTATTCATATCTTATGGTTATATATTATTTATTTCACATAAATTCGAGCATCACCTATATCACCTATATATGCCTTATGTATTGTGCACATTCTTATCTATTCTAAATAAATTCTACTACATGCCTAAGTTCTCCAAGCAAGAAATCGTCTGCATCTAAATTGTATGTCTCGTTTGTTTCCGGATCCTCGCACAGAAAACGCAAACCGTTCTCAATCCAGATTTCTCTAACGTCTAACTCCAGAACTTGAGAGAAACAACAAGAAATGAGACGGGGCCTGTTCTCGATGAAAGAAATTTTTCCCTGTGATTTTTCTATTGCAGCCTTGATGTTTTCAACAATAAGCCCATTCATCTCAACCAGAATGTCATCCAAGGTAAGAGTACCAGACAACACTCCTTTACGAATTAACTCTATAATCGGTTCTTTTGTCATATCAATTTGTCCACGTCAATAAATCCTTTGACTTTCCATTCCTCGCCATCTGTCTCCAGATGTTGCTTGTATGTACTTATTTCTGCTGAAAGCAGTTCTTGAAATCTGTTCTTGTTCATGTAAATTACGTTTGAAAATGTCCGACTTACCCACTAACTCAAAAAGGCTGATTGATGCCCCTTGTTCCGTGTTGCTAATTTTTGCCCACAAAGATACGAATATTTTTCTAACGAGATGCATAATCGCCTAAAAAAATACTTTCATTAGCATTCTTTTAATGGAAAAACGTCCAACGGCCGAGCGGTGAAGTCCATTTTAATTGGATAACGGTTTTTTTCATAAAATGGAAATCATAAAATGGAAAAAAGTTAGTGTCGTTAGCATTTTTTTTGGTAACTACTCCCATCTCACAGGATTTCTGGGACTATTGGAGCGATGGTCCTCATCTGGAAGATTTTTCATGGCTCACTTACAAGCATGGTCAGCAGCAGAAATACTGTTGACCATGTTATAAGGCGACAGAAAACGTGAACGTACAGAAAACGTAATCAGCGGCAGCCGCATCACCAACGGCGGGGTTGTCCGTTCTTATCTAAAAAGAAGAGAAAAAGTGTTATTTCCTTTGCACGTTTTCGATTTTTTTGTAACTTTGCCGCCGTGAACGCGAACAGCCGTCGCCGCAGAGCGGCAAAAGTACTGCTGGCAGTATACATCCCGATGTTGCTGCTGCTATCCCTCCATGTGCACCACCAGCGTATGGCGGAGGCGGTCGACTGCTACCAGTGTGCCCACCACCAGCCGCATGCCGGACATATCACGGCCGTGCAGGATGCCCTGCACGACTGCTTGCTGTGCCAGCTTCAGAGCGAGGCTTTCGTGGCTGCCAACGAGGTCGGTGTGCCGGTGATGGCTGCTGCGAGCGATGATGTCGCTGCAATACAGCAGCCAACGCGGCAGACTACGGTGGCGAGCGTTCGTTTGCGAGGTCCTCCCGTCTGTTTATGTTAGTGTTTTTTGGAAGCATGTTTCTCGCTGAGAAGCATGCACATTACCTAATATAAACAGCGAAAGATATGATGATACATCTTTTGGCTGCCGCCATGCTGTGGTGCGAGCAGCCAGACACCACCGTCAGCCTCCAGGGCGTGACGGTGACGGAGAATGCCCGACGCGACTATCAGATGCGCACGTCGCAGTCGGCTGTCCAGGTGAGTCATGCCTACCTGGAACAGAACTTTGCCGGCAGCCTCATGCAGTCGCTCGAGGGAATACCCGGCGTGAAGGCCATGTCGATAGGCTCCGGACAGTCGAAACCCACCATCCGCGGACTGGGCTTCAACCGCATGGCGGTGACCGAAGATGGCGTGAAGCACGAGGGACAGCAGTGGGGCGACGACCACGGACTCGAGATCGACCAGTTTGCCATCGACCGCGCCGAGGTGGTCAAGGGTCCGGCAGCCCTGCTCTATGGCTCGGATGCCATCGGCGGTGTGCTCAATCTCTTCACCAACCATATCCCGACGGAAGGCTTCGAAGGCGGCGTGCAGCTCTTCGGACGTACCAATAACGAGCAGCTCGGACTGTCGGCGAAGGTGGGCGGACGGCACAACAGGTTCTTCTATCGTGCCAACCTGACGTGGATTGACTATGCCGACTACCAGGTGCCGACGGACAGCATACAGTACTACTCCTACTATATCCGCCTGAAAGACCGCCGACTGCGCAACACCGCAGGGCGCGAACGCGACGGAAGCCTGATGCTGGGCTACGCCGGTTATAACTTCCACACCGACATCCGCGTGTCCGACTCCTACTCGAAGAGCGGCTTCTTTGCCAATGCTCATGGGCTGGAGGTGCGACTCTCCGACATCGACTACGACCACTCGCGGCGCGACATCGACCTGCCCCACCAGTGGGTGAACCACCTGAAGGTGCTCAGCCATACTACGTGGCGCAACGAACAGCTCGCCGTGGAAGCCAACCTGGCCTACCAGAACAACGTGCGCGAGGAGAACTCCGAACCCGTTTCGCACGGCTATATGCCTACCCCGCCCAACACGCTGGAACGTCGCTTCGTGAAGAATACCTATACCGGCAGCCTCGGACTGAAGATGTCCGTCGGCGAAAAGCATGAGCTCAGCACCGGTCTGCAGGCCGAATATCAGCACAACCGACGCGACGGCTGGGGGTTCATCATTCCCGACTTCGAGCAGATGAGCACCGGAGCCTACCTCTTCGACCGTTTCACCCTGCGCGACAATCTCATCCTCAATGCCGGCATACGCTATGACTTCGCGCGTACACGTGTTCATTCTTATTATGACTGGTATCCGACGCCGATTGGTGCGACATACGGGGATAGTCGAGGGTGCGAAGGTACGGGGGTACGGGGGTACGAGAATAGTCTTGAGGGGTGTCTCGCGCCTTCGCGCCTTCGCGCCCTCGCATCCTCGCAGGACTACGAGTACATGGAGCGTTCGGGCGCTTTCGCTCGCCACTTCAACAGCTTCACCTGGTCGGTGGGCGTCAACTATAACGTAGGCCAGTGGGTGCTGAAAGCCAATGTCGGCAAGAGCTTCCGCGTTCCGATACCGAAGGAGCTGGGAGCCGACGGCATCAACTACCACATCTTCCGCTACGAGAAAGGTAACAGCCGGCTCGATCCCGAACAGTCGTACCAGCTCGACATGAGCGTCAGCTGGGGCAACGAAACGTTCAACGTGCAGCTCGACCCCTATCTGAACTATTTCCCCAACTACATCTATCTCAACCCGACAGCCGACTACGTGGAGGGACTGCAGCTGTACAACTACCGGCAGGCTCGCGTGCTGCGCTATGGCTTCGAGGCCCAGCTGCAGTGGAACATCACTCGCCATTGGGAGGCCTCGCTGCGCGGTGAGTATCTCTATGCCGAACAGCTCTCGGGCGAGAAGAAAGGCTATACGCTGCCCTTCTCTACGCCTTGGTCGGCCGATGCCGACGTGAAGTACAACTTCGCATGGCGAGGCAAAGGTTTCGTGGGACTGAACCTCCACATCGTTGGCGACCAGCACGACATCGTGCCGCCAGAGAAACCTACCGACGGACACGTCACGCTCAACGCTTCGGCGGGGAAACACTTCGCGCTGGGGAAGAACATGCTGAAAGTGGCGCTCCATGCTGACAACCTGCTCAACAAGCGCTACTACGACCACACCAGCTATTACCGCCTCATCGACGTGCCCGAGCCTGGACGTAACTTCTCGATGATGGTGGGGCTGGAGTTTTGAAGAATTGAAGAAATAGAAAATTAAAAAATTAAAGAATTAGAATATTTAAAAATTAAAATAGAAATGATTATGAAGACAAAGAATTTTCTGTATACGGTTCTCGTTATCGCATGTTGTGGCATCGCCGCTTGTTTCACCGCCTGTGGGGGCGACGACGACGATAAAGACATGAACAAACCGGTTATCTCCGACCAGGGCATCACGGCCAATCCTATCGACTGCCAGGAGTATCACCGAGGTGAGACAATCCCCTTCTGCTATACCTTCACCGACGATGTGGAGCTGGGCAACTTCAACATCGAGGTGCATTCCAACCACGACCACCACACGCACAGCACGTCGGCCGTGGAGTGTGAGGAAGAACACGACCACGAGCAGGAGTCGGTGAAGCCCTGGGTCTATAATCAGGACTACTCGATTCCCGCCGGACAGCGCAGCTATACGGCACGTGTGGATATCGCCATCCCCACAGACATCGACGAGGGCGACTACCACTTCATGATTCGCGTGACAGACCGCGCCGGATGGCAAGAGCTCAAGTCGGTGGCTATCCGCATCGAGGAGTAGGGCTTTTGTTGACAAAAAGGACATGTTCCTTTTAGTCAGCTGGACTTTTTTTAGTCAGCCGGACTTGTTTTTCTCCAAAAGAACATAAAGAGTGGCAATGCATTCTTTATGTTCTTTTGTTCTTTTATTAAAAAGAAAAAAATGTGTGGGAAATATTTGGGATTAACAAAAAAAACAGTATCTTTGCAGACGAGAAAATAAAACTGGATTACCGAACTGTCAAAATCAAACATCATGAATAAAGTATTTTTCACATTGCTGATATGCCTGCTGATGCCGACGGTATCGCAGGCAAAGATTGGGGATCGTTTTCAAGTCATAGAAAATGGTATTCGTTGGCAATATACGGTTATAGCCGATGGCGAGGTGGAAGTCGGTTTTGATGAAATGGGATGGTATTACGAATCTACTTATTACGTGGATTCACTCATCATTCCTTCTGAAGTAAGAGGTTATAAAGTGACTCGAATTGCAGATTCGGGATTTGAAGAGCTTCCGGACTTTGAAACGGTCGTGATGCCTGAAGGACTACGAACAATAGGAAAGAGGGCGTTTCGGAAAAATTCCATGCTTGTCAATGTCGTATTTCCAGAAAATTTGGAAGTGATAGGAGAAGAGGCTTTTTATGGCTGTTTCAGTTTGGAGGAAATAAATCTGAAGAATCATGTGAAGGCCATTCACGAAAGTGCTTTTTGGGGGTGCTATAGTATGAGGGAGCTACGCCTTTCTGAAGAACTTCAGACCATAGAGAATTGGGCGTTTGCATATTGTAGGAATCTGAAATCATTGTATTTGCCGAAGAATGTCTCTTACATCCACGGCTCTTCATTATGGGCTTGCTTAGGACTCGAATCTATTGAGGTTGCAGAAGACAATCCCTATTTCGATTCCAGAAACAATAGCAATGCCGTAATCAAGAAAGAGGGAGATGAATTAGTGTGTGGTTGTTCCACTACAATAATACCACTAAACGTGAAACGAATTGGTGACGGTGCTTTCTGCTTCCAAGGGAATAAGCCGATCCTCCATGAAGGTATTCCGAACAGCGTAGAAAGTATTGGTATGGATGCCTTTACGGGTTGTACTTTCGACTCGTTACTAATTACAAAGAACGTGAAAATTATAGATGATATGGCTTTTTCTGGTTGTACATTTCTTGTAGCCTGCAAGATTGAAGAAGGTGGGCTTAAGGTGATTGGAAACGGTGCCTTTGAGCGTGCCAAAATTCCTGGACTGACGATTCCTCTGTCAGTGGAAGTTATCGGTGAGCGTGCTTTCTCACAATCTACTATACAATCGGCCGTTATTCCATCAGCCATTAAGACTGTCAGCAATCATGCCTTTGATGATTGTAGGGAACTCAAGAGTCTCGAATTGCAGGAGGGCGTTGAAATCATAGGGGGCGGTGCGTTTTCTGGGTGTAAAAAGCTCGTGTTTAATGACATTAAATTCCCTTCTACCTTACGGGTAATTGAAAAAGGAGCTTTCTCCTATTGTAATCTTTCATACATAAAGATTCCTGATGGCGTTGTGAAGATTGGTCCCCGTGCTTTTCAATATTGCAATGTCAATGGTTTTGAACCAACGTCAGTATATCTGCCAGCCAGTTTAAAGGAGATAGGAGATAGCGCCTTCTTTACGGCCCACTCTGTTCAAGTCACAACTGCGATTCCCAATCCTCTTCCGATAAAAGAGACTGTTTTCACTTGTAATCACGATGGACATGACAAATTGTGGACATACCGTAGTAACGGCGTTTTAACCGTACCGAAAGGGTGTGCAGATTTATATAAGGCTACTTACCCTTGGAGTCTATTCAAGAATATTCGCGAGATAGAGCATATAGGGATCGATCAGCAAACAACGTCAAAAGCCCCTGCCGTGGAGAAAGCCCGCTATACAGTTGGCGGGGTGAAAACCAAAAGCCATATACAAGGGCTGACTATCGTTGATATGAGCGACGGCAGCCGATGCAAGGTTATGGTGAAATAGACTATTGGAAGATTATTTCTGAGCAGTCTTAAAGAGTAGGTAAGCTTTCGGGCTCGCTTTACAAGATAGGCATCAGCTTCTCGACGAAGACCCGCCGCCTGGAGGACTGGCGCGCTGTACGATAACATGAGGTAAGCGCTACTGGCAAATACCATAACCATATATGAATCTTTGCAGCCTGGAATAAAGGAAAAAGGCAACGGCGTTGTCGTGATTGTGAAAAGTTGACGTAATCTTTCATAAAAGTTTGTAAGGGCTGTAAAAATTATAGCGTTTTTTTGACAGAACTGATTACCTTTGCAGTAGTCAGGATTACAAAATGTAGTAGAAATGAAAAAGATTAGGATGATGATGGCACTGATGCTGTTCGCCATGATAGCACGTGCCGACAACCAGTATCTGGTGTTTCAGACGCAGGATGGAACGGAGACATCGGTGGCGACGGAGAATCTCGTCATCACCTTTGGCGACGGCATGCTGCTAACGAATAAGGAGATGTCGTTCGATGTGGCCGACCTGAACAAGATGTTCTTCATGAAGTCGACCGGCATCAGCGATGTCCTCTCTGATGAGGCCGACGGCGAGGTGACAGCCTTCCTGCCCTCCGGCATCGAGTGTGGCACCTTCCACAATGTGAACATTGCCCGCGCCATGCTGCGTCCGGGGGTGTATATCCTGAAATCGAAGAGTAAAAGCGTAAAAGTGATTGTGAGATGAACAGACTGTTTGCAACCCTCCTGCTGCTGGCCTCGCTCAGCGTGGCTGGCGCCCAGACGCTCAACGTACAGACGGGCGATGTCACCTATGCTTTCGCTACAGAGGCGACGGGCGACATGTATTTTACTGGTTCGCAGTCGGTGACCATCTGCGATCGTGAGTTCCTTGTCGACGACATCACGCAGATGACCGTTACCGACAACGATACCGACGACAACACCATCAGCGTCAGCTGGAACGGCTCGACGGCGAAAGTGGTCGTGGCGGGCAATATTGCACAGTATATCACCACCGATGTGAACGGCGGCCATGTGAAGATTCTGGCCGACGAACTGCTCGACGAGGAAGTGACGTATACGCTCAGCGGGGCGAGCACCGACGGCTCGTTCTATATGGACGGCGAGAAGAAGGCTTCGTTCATCCTCAACGGACTGACGCTCTCATGTCCCGACAGTGCTGCCGTGAATATCCAGTGTGGCAAGCTCATCACGATGATACTGGCCGACGGAACGGCGAACACGCTCAGCGACGGTATCAACGGAACCGACGACGAGACGACCGACTCGCATAAGGCCCCGCTGGTCGTCAACGGCCACTCCGAATGGTCGGGCTCGGGCAGTCTTACTTTGAACGGCAACGTCCGCCATGGTTTCTTTGCCGATGAGTATGTGCTGTTGCAGAGCGGTCTTGGCTCCATCACGGTGGAAAATGCCGTGGCCGACGGTTTCCATGTCAACGAGTTCTTCCGCATGCAGGGAGGCACCGTCAGCATCACTGCCTCGGGCGACGGTCTCGACGTGGGTGCAAAGACAAGCAGCACGGAGACCGACAACGGCCGCATCGTCATGGAAGGTGGCTCGCTCGCTGTGAATACCTCGGGCATCGACGTGAAGGGTATGAAGAGTGACGCCCGCATCATCATTGCCGGCGGAACGGTCAGCGTCACGACAACGGGCGATGGCAGCAAGGGTATCTCTTCGTCGGAGCTCATCAATGTGACGGGTGGCAAGACGACGGTTGTCACCACTGGCAATATCGCCACGATCTTGAACGACGAGAAGAAGCCGCACGGAGTGAAGGCAGCGGGCGACATCACGCTCTCGGGAGGCGAGATCTATGTGGCAGCAGGAGCCGATGGCGGCAAGGCATTCGACAGCGATACCTATATCTTTACGAATGGCGCCACGGTGATGGGCATCGGTGGCAAGGCCTCGACACCATCGACGCTCTCGACGAGCAGCTTTAATAAGTATAAGGATGTCAATGTGGCGGCAGGCTCGACAGTCAGCTACGACGGTGTGTCGTTCACCGTTCCTGCCATCTACAGCAATAGCTCGGCGAAGATCCTCGTCTCAAAATAAGTTTTTTGTCACGCAGATATTATTATTCTGAGTCACACTGATATTGTGTTTTGAGTCACACAGAAATCACGGAAATACACAGAAAAAAGCGGGTTGACACATGACCCTTTCTGTGTATTTCCGTGATTTCTGTGTGACAACAAAAAACTACTTCACGTATTTCTTGCCGTTCTGGATATAGATGCCACGCTCGGGGATAGCCTGCAGTTCGCGACCCTGCAGGTCGTAGCATTTGCTGTTCTGAATCTTGTTGGCAACAGCAGTGTCAATGCCGTCGGGGTCGCCCTGCAGCGAGTAAACGAACGTTACATGCACCTTTGCACAGGCTACCTCGTTATAGCCGCTGCCGAAAGTCTTCTTCGTGCAGGCGAAGAGCTGGAACGAAGCCTTGCACTGACCCTCGACATATTCAAAGTTCTCGTTGGTTGCGGGGAACCACTCCGTCTGGAAGTCGCTCGATCCGTACGCGGCAGGGCCGTTGTTGTAGGTGCCTACACCTTGGTTGAACATCATGCAGTTGGCGGGGAAACAGCACTGGATGGAAGAGTTGTCGGGAATCTCCTCGATGACGCACTGCACCTTTGCCAACACTTTGTCGTCGGTAGCATTGCTCTTCACGAACAGGCCCGTGCGCACCAATACACCACCCCAGTCGTCGGTCTCTGCTTCGTCACAGACCAACTCTGTGCCATCGGCAATGATGTTGCCGTCTTTGTCCATAAACTGGAATGTCTCGTCTACCTGGGCAAACGTGCTGGAAGCACTTGCCGCAAACATCATCATTACAAGCGTAAATAATTTCTTCATAAATGCGATTTTGTTTAAAAATGATTGTTGAATAATGTATTTCTTAATAAATCGGTGCAAAGTTAGACGTTTTTCATGAAACTTGCAAAGAAATTCACAAAAATATTTTTCCGTTATCGATATTCTTTGTAATTTTGCAACCACTAAGACGTTTTATTAATCAAAATAGAATTATGAAAAAGTTATTTCTTTTAGTTACGGCATTCGCCCTCTCCTTGGGCAGCGCATGCGCACAGAATGCCAAGTTGCAAACTTTAATGCCCACACAGCAGCTGGTTCAGAAGAACCTTAATGGTGCTTCTGCCCGTAAAGCTCTCGGGCAGAAAAAAGTGGAATTAGGTGAGAACCAGCTTCTGATGGGTGCCTACCTGACCGACGAGGTAGCCGAAGCTGACGCTGGTCTCGGTCTTACAAGCTTTCCCGGAACTGTCAGCATCGCTCAGTTCCTGCCTGTTGAAGCCATCCAGGTGTACGAAGGGGGTTCGGTAGTCAAGGTGCGTGTCGGGCTGGCCAATGCTGCCTCCATCTCGCGAGTCTTCATGAATACCATCGACTCAGAGGGTAACATCTCAGCCACTCCCCTCTTCGAGGAGGTTGTAAAGTCTAACCAAGCAGGATGGAGCGAGTTTGAACTCACCAATCCCGCTACACTTGATTTTACTGGTTTGTATGGTATTTTGCTTGGCTTCGACTACGTCCAGACCAGTGACGCACAGTCGTATGGCAGCTATCCTATCTCCTCGGTTGAGGCATCACCAGGTTACCCCGTCTACGCATACGGCAACTTCGGCAACGGTTTGGCATGGTATGATATGGGTCTGCAGAACCTCAGTATTCAAGCTTTCGTCGAGAATGAGAACTTCGAGAAGGTGAACATCATGCTCAATTCTTTCACCCTTGACAAGAAGTATTATCAGGCTGGCGGAAAGGCCAACTATTCTATGAACCTGTTCAACTTCGGAACAGGCAAGTCTGAGAGCTACAAGGTTGAAATTGCTCTTGATGGCAACCTCGTAGACAATGTGGAGGGAACAGAGGTGGCTTCGATGGAAACCAAGCAGGTTTCTAAAGAGATAGACCTGCCTGAAGACCTGGCTTTAGGTATGCATACGATGACGGCCAAAGTCGTGGAAGTAAATGGTGAAGCTATCGCAGAACCTCAGACCGCTGAGGCCTCATTCTTTGCTTACGAAGAGTCTAAGCCCCGCCAGAAGAACCTTATCGAGCAGTTTACATCTCAGAACTGTACCTACTGCCCGCGTGGCATCACCCTTTTCTCCGACCTTATGGAGCAGCGCAACGACATCGCATGGGTGTCTGTTCACGGATATATGAATGGCAATGATTCCTTCACCACTGAAGAGAGTCAGGCCATCGTTAACTACTGTGGCGTCCCGGGCTATCCTTATGCTACTTATAACCGTTCGTTCGTTCCCGATCTGGCTGAAGGCAACGAGATTGCCTATGGCCTGGGCTATAACATGAACTATCGTACTCAGATTGTCGCTATGCTCAGTGAGGTAATCGACGAGACAGCAACAGCTCCCTCGTTCGTAACGCTGAACATTGCTCAGGAGTATAATCCGACCACACGTAGGCTCGTTGCTACCGTTGATGGTGAGGGCGTAGCCAACGCTGCCAGCGTTCTTAACGGTCAGGGTCTCTTCGTCTACATCACTGAGAATGGTGTCGTAGCTCGTCAGCTCAACGAAGGCAAATGGGTGAACAACTTCACTCATCACTATGCTCTGCGAAAAGTGCTCACCAACGTCACTGGCGACAACATCGAGTGGGACGGCGACAACTTCTCACAGCAGTATACCTACGATGTGCCGGAGTCGTATGTTGCCGAAAATCTGCAGATTGTGGCCTTCGTGGCTCCTATCGTCAATGCGGAAACTCCCGATCTGATGAATATGGCTGTCAACAACTGTGAGACGGCTAATGTTGAAACCTCTACTACAGGTATTACCTATCAGTCTTCAGATGCTACATCGACCGTCAGCTACAACCTCAACGGCGTTCAGCTCGCTGCCCCGCAGCAGGGTGTGAACATCGTCCGCATGGCCAACGGCCAGGTCAAGAAAGTAGTGGTCAAGTAAGCACCGAGCGTGTTTGCTCATGCTTGAACGAGCTAAGAGTGCCGGTCCTTGCAGGCGACTGGCACTCTTTTTTTATTCCAATCTGCCGCTCATCAGAATGTAACAGACCATCAATCGCGATACTACATTAATAAAGTAGTCGCACTACATTAATAATGTAGTCACACTACATTAATAAGGTAGTCTCACTACATTATTAACGTAGTGTTGGAATTTGCGGCAAATTGCAGCCTCACTTGCGGCAGATAGTAGCCTGATTTGCGGCAGATTGCATTCGCAAATGTGCTGTAAAGCATGGGTCAGTGTGTCGCTACGCCCACTTCTGCGCGATAAAAAACCACTTGTTTCTTTGTCAGTATCAAAAAAAGTAGTACCTTTGCAAGCGAAAGTATTATAATGTATTACAGCTATGGCAACAACAATCACACGACGCCCTGCATCCTTCCGCCTTCGCACCGACCTGCTGGAAGGCCTCAAGCGCAATGCTGCACGCGAGAACCGCACACTCAACAACTACGTGGAGAGCGTGTTGCTCGACATAGTCTATAACGAACCCAACGAGGAAACCAAGGCCGCTATCGAGGAGGCAATTAACCGAAAGGTCTATCCTGATAATGAATTGTATAGTAGTGCAGATGAATTGTTTGAGGCTCTGAATGCAGAAACGGACGCAAAATGAAAATAAACAGTATTGTCGAGTTGGTCCGCTTGGGCACTCATGCTGAACTTTTTGGTAAATAGCACATTACTTATGGCAACGAAAGATAAGACACTGACACCCATGATGCAGCAGTTCTTCTCGCTCAAAGAGAAGCACCCCGACGCACTGCTGCTGTTCCGCTGTGGCGACTTCTACGAGACTTACTGCGACGATGCCGTCGATGCCAGCCGTATCCTGGGCATCACGCTCACTCACCGCAACAACGGAGCCGGCGCAAAGGGGAAGGACGAGATGGCGGGATTTCCCCACCATGCCCTCGACACTTACCTGCCCAAGCTGATCCGCGCCGGGCGGCGTGTGGCTATCTGCGACCAGCTGGAAGACCCGAAGCTGACGAAGAAGCTCGTCAAGCGTGGCATCACCGAACTGGTGACGCCCGGTGTGGCGATGGGCGACAATGTCTTGAACTATAAGGAGAACAACTTCCTGGCAGCCGTCAACTTCGGCAAGGCAGCCTGTGGTGTGGCCTTCCTCGACATCTCGACGGGAGAGTTTCTTACAGGTCAGGGCACCTACGACTATGTGGAAAAGCTGCTCACCAACTTCCAGCCGAAAGAGATACTCTACGAACGGGGCAAGCGCGAACTGCTCGAACGGCAGTTTGGCGACAAGTCCTTCAGCTATGCCCTCGACGACTGGGTGTTCACCGAGCAGACAGCCATGCAGAAGCTGAAAGCCCACTTCCGCGTGAAGTCGTTGAAGGGCTTCGGTGTTGACCATCTGCACAGCGGTATCGTTGCCGCCGGAGCTATCCTGCAATATCTGGAAATAACACAGCATACGCAGATAGGCCATATCACGTCGCTCCGCAGGATAGAGGAGGAGCGGTATGTGCGGTTGGACAAGTTCACCGTGCGGTCGCTCGAATTGCTTTACCCGATGCAGGAGGGCGGACGGTCGTTGCTCGACGTGCTCGACCGCACTGTATCTCCGATGGGGGCGCGAATGCTCAAGCGATGGATTGTCTTCCCCCTGAACGAGCAGAAGGCCATCAACCAGCGGTTGGATATGGCGGAGTGCTTCTTCCGTGAACCCGACTTCCGCGAACTGGTCGACGCGCAGTTTGCATTGATGGGCGATCTGGAGCGTATCATTTCCAAAGTGGCGGTAGGGCGTGCCAACCCTCGCGAGGTGAACCAGCTGAAGACGGCGCTTCTGGCGTTGAAGCCTGTCAAGGAGGCATGTCTTGAGAGTGGCAACGAGGCCATCCGCACGATAGGGCAGCAGCTGGAACTGTGTGAGGAGATGCGTGACCGCATTGCCCGCGAGGTGACCGACGATCCGCCCCTGTTGGTCAACAAGGGCGGTGTCATCCGCAATGGAGTCAGTGCCGAACTCGACGAGCTCCGACAGATTGCCTATAGCGGTAAGGACTACCTGCTGCAGATACAGGAGCGCGAGGCCCGACAGACGGGCATCAGCTCGCTGAAGATAGGCTATAACAACGTCTTCGGCTACTATCTCGAAGTGCGCAACACCTACAAAGACCACGTGCCTGCCGAATGGGTGCGCAAGCAGACGCTGGCACAGGCCGAGCGCTATATCACGCAAGAGCTGAAGGAATACGAAGAGAAAATCCTCGGGGCCGAAGACAAGATCCTTTCGTTGGAAACGCGTCTGTTCAACCAGCTCGTGGCCGACCTGCAAGGCATCATTACCGCCGTGCAGCGGGATGCCACGCTCATTGCTGAGATGGACTGCCTGCTCTCGTTTGCCAAGTCGGCCGAAGAGCACAAGTATGTGCGGCCCGTCATCGACGACAGCGACACGATTGATATCCGTCAAGGCCGCCACCCCGTGATAGAGGTGCAGCTGCCCATCGGTGAGCAATACGTGCCGAACGACATCCTGCTCGACACCACACGCCAGCAAATCATGATGATAACGGGTCCGAACATGGCCGGTAAGTCGGCCTTGCTCCGTCAGACGGCGCTCATCGTGCTGATGGCGCAGATAGGCAGCTTCGTGCCGGCTGAGAGTGCACGCATCGGCATGGTGGACAAGATCTTCACCCGTGTGGGAGCCAGCGACAACATCTCCCTTGGCGAATCGACCTTCATGGTGGAGATGACGGAGGCGTCTAATATATTAAATAATGTAACGCCGCGGTCGCTCGTCCTCTTCGATGAGCTCGGACGCGGCACGTCGACCTACGACGGCATCTCCATTGCCTGGGCTATCGTAGAATATCTGCACGAGCATCCTAAGGCTCGAGCCCGCACGCTTTTCGCCACCCATTACCACGAACTGAACGAGATGGAGAAGAGTTTCAACCGCATCAAGAACTACAACGTCAGCGTGCGTGAAGCCGACGGCCGCGTCATCTTCATGCGCAAGCTTGTGCGTGGCGGGTCTGAACATTCCTTTGGTATCCATGTGGCGCAGATAGCGGGTATGCCCAAGAGCATCGTCAAGCGGGCTGAAGAGATATTGCATCAGCTGGAGGGCGCTCATCCACAGTCGCAAGTGAAGGGAAAGGGTGCCGATAGCCCCGAAGCGCAGAATACCCCCACGGGTGATACGAGTCTCCCCTCTTTAGGTGGGGTAGGGGGAGGCCTTACCCGTGAAGGCATGCAGCTCTCCTTCTTCCAGCTCGACGACCCCGTGCTCTGTCAGGTGCGCGACGAGATTCTCGGTCTCGACATCAACAACCTTACGCCTATGGAGGCTCTCAATAAACTCTTCGAAATCAAGAAGATTGTAGCAGGAAAGTCATAAAAGGTGAATAATAAGAGTTATATTTGGTTAAACTATCATAAATCACGCAGCCGCAACTCCTTCAGAGTTCGGCAGTTCGCAAATAATAAGTACCTTTGCAGTCCGATTACGAGGGGGTATGCTTAGAGCCCCCGTGGACATCGTGTAAATAGCCGTGGCTTTGGCCGGCCAGGGCGGTTTGTGAATCGTTGTCCAAGCAAGTCATTTTAATAAACGTTTTTTAGTAGTAACAATTTAATTTAGAAATGAACACTTTAAGTTACAAGACCATTTCCGTCAACAAGGAAACAGCACAGAAGGAGTGGGTCGTTGTCGACGCTACCGACCAGGTGGTGGGACGTCTCGCCTCTAAAGTGGCTAAGCTCATCCGCGGAAAGTACAAGCCCACATTCACCCCGCACGTTGACTGTGGCGACAATGTTATCATTATCAACGCCAAGAAGGCATACTTCACGGGTAAGAAAGAGACCGACAAGCTCTACACCCGCTATACTGGCTACCCTGGTGGACAGCGTTTCAACACTCCGGCACAGCTGCGCCAGCACCCCTACGGCATGGAGCGTATCCTCCGTCACGCCGTGAAGGGCATGCTGCCCAAAGGCCCCTTAGGTCGCAAGCTGCTGAGCAACCTCTATGTTTACGACGGCACAGAGCATCCGCACGAGGCTCAGAAGCCCAAGGCAATCGATATTAACCAGTATAAATAAATAGAAGTAAGATATGGAAATGATTAATGCAGTTGGTCGTCGTAAGAGTGCCGTTGCACGTGTCTACGTCACCGAAGGAACAGGCAAGATAACAATCAACAAGAAGGACCTGACCGAATACTTCCCCTCTGCCATCCTGCAGTATGTGGTGAAACAGCCGCTGGAACTGCTCGAGGTCGCTGAGAAGTACGACATCAAGGCTAACCTCGACGGAGGTGGCTTCACTGGTCAGAGCCAGGCTCTGCGTCTGGGCATCGCCCGCGCTCTGGTGAAGATCAATGCCGAAGATAAGAAGAACCTGAAGAACCACGGTTTCCTCACACGCGACAGCCGCGAGGTAGAGCGCAAGAAGCCGGGTCAGCCGAAGGCTCGCCGTCGCTTCCAGTTCAGTAAGCGTTAAAATAATACTGAGCATCGTTTAGCATCTAAACCGCTGAGACTTGTATTCTCAATTGTCAATTCTCAATTGTCAATTGTCAATGATCAATTACCCAGTGGCTGATTCTAACAAGAATTAAAAAGAAAGTAAACAACCCATTAAAAAGCATTTAACAGAAATGGCAAGAACAAATTTTGATATGTTGCTGCAGGCTGGCTGTCACTTCGGCCACCTCAAGCGCAAGTGGAACCCCGCCATGGCCCCCTATATCTTCATGGAGCGCAATGGCATTCATATCGTAGACCTGCACAAGACCGTGGCCAAGATTGACGAGGCCGCTGAAGCCCTGAAGCAGATCGCAAAGTCGGGAAAGAAGATTCTCTTCGTTGCTACTAAAAAACAGGCCAAGGACATCGTCGCCGAGAAGGCAACGTCTGTCAACATGCCGTATGTCAACGAGCGCTGGCCCGGTGGCATGCTCACCAACTTCCCCACTATCCGCAAGGCTGTCAAGAAGATGACCACCATCGACAAGATGATGACCGACGGTACCTACAGCAACCTCTCAAAGCGCGAAATCCTGCAGATTAGCCGCCAGCGTGCCAAGCTGGAGAAGAACCTCGGTTCTATCGCTGACCTGACTCGTCTGCCCAGCGCCCTGTTCGTGGTCGACGTGATGAAGGAGAACATCGCCGTGCGCGAGGCCAACCGCCTGGGTATCCCCGTGTTCGCCATCGTCGATACCAACAGCGATCCCAACGACATCGACTTCATCATCCCTGCCAACGACGATGCCAAGGACTCTATCGAGGTTATCCTGAACGCTTGCTGCCAGGCTATCGCCGAGGGTCTCGAGGAGCGCAAGGCTGAGAAGGCCGACGAGAAGGCTGCCAAGGAACAGGCCGAAGAGGCTGAAGAGGCTCGCCCCCGTGCACGTCGTGCCCGCAAGGAAGAAGCTCCCGCTGAGGCTCCCGCCGCTGAGGAAGCTCCCGCTGCAGAAGAGGCTCCTGCCGCTGAGTAATTTTTTAATATATCGTAAATCGTAAATTTCCAAATCGTAAATAGTATTATGGCTTACAAACCAAATATGGAAGACATCAAGAAGCTCCGCACCATGACTGGTGCAGGCCTGGCCGACGTGAAGAAAGCGCTGACCGAAGCCGAAGGAGACTTCAACCAGGCTAAGGACCTGCTCCGCGAGCGCGGACTGGCTATTGCCGCTAAGCGTTCCGACCGTGAGACTTCGAACGGTTGCGTACTCGTCAAGGCCGTCGACGGCTTCGCCGCTATGATCGCCCTGAAGTGCGAGACCGACTTCGTTGCCAACGGTGCCGACTTCATCGCCCTGACACAGAGCATCCTCGATGCCGCCATCGCCAACAAGTGTGCCGACCTCGAGCAGGTGAAGGAGCTTACGCTGGCCGACGGTCAGAAGGTGCAGGACGCTGTGACACAGCGTTCGGGTATCACTGGCGAGAAGATGGAGCTGGACGGCTATCTGACACTCTCTGGCGACAACATCGAGGTCTACGACCACATGGGCAAGCACATGCTCTGCACCATGGTACAGACCAACAAGCTCGCTCAGGATGCAGGCCACAAGCTGGCTATGCAGGTGGCTGCCATGAAGCCCGTGGCACTCAACGCTGAGAGCATGCCGCAGAGCATCCTCGACGAGGAGTACAAGACGGCTGTCGAGAAGACCAAGCTCGAGCAGATTGAGAAGTATGTCGACTCTGTCCTGAAGAAGGCTGGCATCAACCCCAACCTCGTTGACAGCGAAGACCACATCGAGAGCAACATGAAGAAGGGATGGCTTACTCAGGAAGAGGCCGACAAGGCTCGCGAACTGAAGGAGAAGGCTGCTGCCGAGAAGGCTGCCAACATGCCTGCTCAGATGATCGAGAACATCGCCAAGGGCCGCGTGCAGAAGTTCCTCAAGGACAACTGCCTCGTCGACCAGGAGTTCCAGTTCGGCGACGGCGACAAGGAGACCGTCAGCGCATGGCTCGCCCGTCAGGACAAGGAGCTTTGCATCTGCGACTTCAAGCGCTTCACGCTCGTTGCTGAGTAAAACCTCTCAACATAACAATAGGGAAGTCGGTCTCATATAGGCCGACTTCCTTTTTTTATCGACAGGAGAACACCGAGAAAGGACCCGTTATTCTCACAGTTGGTCCTAATCCCGAGGTCGCTCGCCTACGCGCCTTTCCTTGTGTCGCAGCAGTGCATAGGGAGCACACTCCTCTTTTCCTTAACTCCGTAGAAATAATGATCTCACGCAGAAGCACTGAGATCGCAGAGCTTTGCGCAGAGATGATTTTTAGTTTTTATGTCAACGGAGTATAGGAGAAATGACATGTAGGGACATACTCTTATGTATGTCCGAAATAACACCGATGGAAATATGCCATGTGTATACGAACGGACATACATACATGAAAGTATGTCCCTGCTGTTGACTTCGTTTTGACACGCCCCTATCCGAACCCTGCATGAGCAAAGAGGATTCTATGTGTCATGGAGAGGTGTCAGGTCTTTTTTGCTGAAGGGAAAAGCTGTTTGGTTGAATGTTTTTGCTTGCGTCGCGGAAAGGCAGTAATATTGCAGCGAGTTTCATTTAAGGTAAAAAGAAAGGATAACGATTATGAAGACATGGAAAATCTTGGTAACGATGTTTGCGGCCACGGTGTTGGTCGGTTGCACAAGCGACGACCCGTCGGAAGACGGATGGACAAACGAATCATGGAATGAGACTGGCGGACAAGGAACAACCACTACTGGTACGGCCTTGACGGGCGACCTCGGCTCCTTCGACGTGGCTATCGACGACACACAGCTCAGCGAGAGCGACGATGTTCCTGCGGCGAGCGACGCTTTGTATGAAGACTATGTAGAAACCTACTCGGCTGAAAGTGTTATCCATATCACCTATCATGGTGAGACGACAACCATCGACGGAACGGCCGACGGCGTCAGCGTGACAACCGACGGAGCCCATGTGGTGGTCAATTCTACGGTGAAAGGCATGCTCTACGAACTCTCCGGTTCGACGACCAACGGGTCGCTGAAGATCTATAGTGAAAAGAAGTTTGAGCTGGTGCTCAATGGTGTTGACATCACCAATCCGTCGGGCGCTGCCATCAACAACCAGGGTAAGCGGGCATACGTCGTAGCGGTTGAAGGCACGGAGAACACGCTCCGCGACGGCTCTTCCTATACCATGGTCGGCGATGAAGACCAGAAAGGGGCGTTCTTCAGCGAGGGCAAACTGGCCTTCAGCGGCTCGGGTAAGCTCAATGTCTATGCACAGGGAAAGAATGGTATCGTCAGCGACGACTATATCCTTGTCCGCCCCAACACCAACATCTACATCAACTCGTCGGCCTCTAATGGCATGAAGAGCAACGATGGCATCTTCATCCGCGGTGGTGTACTCAACATCGAGGTGTCGGGCAATGCCGAGAAAGGCATCAATACCGAGGGGAATATCACGGTAGACGGTGGCCGCACCACCATCATCACCACGGGAACGACCGAATACGACAGCGACGACAACGAGTATAAGGGTTGTGCGGCGATGAAGGCCGACAGCGCCGTGACCATCAACAACGGCGAGGTGCTGCTCAAAAGCACCGGCAATGGCGGTAAGGGACTGAAGGCCGGC
>Ga0310695_10003849_pt1 | contig 28679 bp, 26 predicted proteins | sample RumenRJG_04DNA_FD_203882 | JGI IMG/M metagenome (GOLD analysis project Ga0310695, IMG submission 203882) | Bovine rumen microbial communities from Lethbridge, Alberta, Canada - RJG_04 (v2) (version 2) | ecosystem: Host-associated > Mammals > Digestive system > Stomach > Rumen | place: Canada... | reverse complement strand
ACTAATTCGCACCCATGTTTTTTTGCATAATTTCTTACCTTTGCAATATCAAATGCGCTAGTACCAATACTATAAAGTAACATATATTTAAAATTAAGAGAAGATTTTAAAGGTATTATATTCTCCCATTCCTTTTTATCTAGTAATAATGTTGGGTCCAGTGTTACTTGAATATTATCAAATCCCAAGTTTAAAAGTAACTCTTTAAGATTTTCCTCTCTGACAGCAATCTTGTTCATATGAGATACCAGATTCTTCACTCTATCCATATCTTTATTTGACGATGGCAATATACCCATACTTGCGGAATATGCTACATGGCATTTTGTTTTGAAATTATTATCTCCAAAATAAACGGGATTATAATCGCCTATCCCTGAGTGTTTACGCCATATTTGGTCACTTCCATAAACAATAACATCGAATTCTTCTCTTACATTACTACAATAAGGATATATGTATTTTTCAAAGAATGGCTTGAAATTGTTTATACGCTCTTTCTTGTATTTATAGTGCTTTATTGAATCAACAATATACCCATATCCTCCAGGTACACTTAGGTATTTCAAGCTTTTCAAAGAAAAAGCTTCATATTTCATAGAATGATAATCGGGCCAATAATCAACATAGCGTACTTCATGGCCCAGTTTTTCCAATGCCACACGTGTAGCAACTGCCTGAAGGCAGGCACCGTAGTTTAATGTACGGTGAAATGTTAAGATTCCTATTTTCATTTATTTCCTTATTTCAATCTCCAATCTGGAATCTTTATACAAAGACCTCAGAAAAGAACAGTATTCATCAAATAAAATGTGGGATTTCTCATCAATAAACATATACCTCTTTGGATTAAACAAATATGGTATAAATTTTGCTTTCCCTACCAATCTCAAGGCCTTGGGATATGACTTCCGCCTATCTGAACTCCATAAGAACACTTGAATTGTTTTTTCCAGCATGGTAAAGAAAAGTCCTTTGATTGTATACTTATTTCCTCCATTGAAAGTAGTGCCAAGATTATTTGCACCAGAAGGCTGATTCTTTTTCCTGATTAAATGGTTCTTCTCAGCCATCTTAATTAATTCTTCTGCCTTGCCAATATGACGCAGAAGTTTTATCTGAAGTATTACACCTTGAATCTCATGTCTCTTTAAAGAAGTACTCCGATACTTTAGATTAAGCTGTTGTGGTGTGAGTTCAACGACTCTGTTGTCTGGTGTTAGTAGGCTGAATGACTCGACGATTTTATTTACCGAACATCCACGACATCCGCAATTTCCATAAATCCCAGCTGCTACTGTGCCGGGAAGATCTGTTAAGCCTTCAAAGCCGATATATCCTTGTTCAATGGCATACTTGGATATTTTACCAATAGCCACTCCACAATCACAAACAAATTCATTGTCGGTATCTTTCCATGAGTTAACTTTTTTTGTACAGACGACATTGTCGGCAGTGTATGATGGTAAAAACAACGTATTGGACGAATAACCAATAATATCATATTGCTCATGATTATTATTGAGCGTCATGATAAGGTCTTTCAATTCATCCTGCGTTTCAGGATAATAGAGTTTCTTTATTCCAGATTGATTCTCTAAGTTTTTCTTGTTTGATTTAACCCAAGATATCTGTTGAGCGGAAATATTTTCGAATATTAACATTGCTTTAAAAACTTACTGCTTAAACCTTTAACCTTTGACAATATCAGAGTTCGTTCATTATACGAACATCCCAAATAAAGAATGACCACAGAAGATATGCACATGAAGAATATAACGTTAAAAACAAATGTAAAGAAGTTCTCAGGCAAATAATAATCAACTATGATTGCGGGAATCACTGCGATACCAGCAACCAATAGACATTTTAATCCAATATTCTTCAAGAATGTTAAGGGATTAAAAGACGGTATAGTCTTGGGAAGCATAAAAACGCGCGCCATAAAAGCAATCACCTCAACTACTATTGCCACAATAACTACACTTTGAGGGTTGCAACCAAAGTATAGACAAATAAAGCTACCAGGAAGATTCAATAAATTTATTCCACCTACTACAAGCTGGTAATCTCGAACATTTCCTGTAGCATTTTGTGCAGTAATAAGCGGTTTTGATAAAGCAGAGAACAGCATTACAATAAGTGTTAACTGTGTGAAAATCACAGTGTACTCAGGTATTTGTTTTAGCCATATACCTATTATAAAATGGGCATTGATTATAATTGGCAGGGATAGTATCAATACCAAGTAAAAGGAGAACTTAGATCCTTTATTGATGAGATTTAACATATACTTCAAATCACCTTTTGCATAAGATTGTGTAATCTGTGGATTCATTGCCAGCATGAAATTACCGACAAATTGATTAACGGCACCATCTATTTGATTTGCGAGGCCGCGTGCTGCATTGACTGCAGGTCCAAAAAAATAATTAAGTACGAGGTTGACGCCATGATTTTTCAATACAGCTGCACCATTTCCAATTAAATGCCACAATGAATAACTGAACATGTGTTTAAGTAGAGGCTTATCTAACACAAATCGATAATGACATTCTTCAAAGTGCTTCCTGCAATACACTTGGTACATATATCGTATCAAAAATTGGAGAATCATCAATAGTAAAGCATAGAACACCAAACGATCAAACGGTTCGATATAAACAAGAAAAGAAATACCCAGTTGTGCAAGACCTTGAAAAAGACCTATATAAGCAAAAGCTTTCATCTTCTCATGTGCTATGATGCTGGCATTGTATGGAACCGTTATCAAGTTCATGCAAAAATTAAATACAGAGAACTGGAAACACCAATTTGCTGCTGTCAATCGTTCTGGTGACAAAACCATAATATTGTTTACATACCATACTCCAATAGCCTCAGACAAAATTGCAACAAATATTGCTAATCCCCATTGTATAGTAACAGCCGTTGAGAAAACAATGTTTTGCCTTTCAGGGTCACCTTTACCTAATTCAAAATTAAGAAAGCGAGTGCATGCACTTGTCAATGCTGCACTAATAAGTGCAAACATCGAAACGAATCCACCAACAACATTGTATATACCATAGTCCTCTACTCCCAATGCATCTAATATCACTCTACTTGTATAGAGTGTCACTAGCATTAGGAATAACATTCGTACATAAAGTACCAATGTGTTCTTGGCAATTCGTTTGGTATTATTTGTATTATCTTTGATTGTAGACATTTTACCTTCCTGCTATGATTCTACTAAAGGCGGTCAGTCACGTTTAAAAATATCTCTTGTATATACATATAGATGGCTGATGTAAGAGGTATGATGGCTGATGTTTTAGTCACGCTTGAAGATGTCACGAGTGTAAACCTTGTTTTGCACATCATCAAGGCAACTTTCATTGTATATCACTTATTTTCGTTTTCGTTGTTATATCCCCGCTTCAGGCACAGTGTCGCATTCGCGCCACAGAGCCTTTCGCTCCCCACACAAGCCGTGCAGCCGCTAAAGCGTCAGCACCGCCTGCCTTTCCTACCCACACTAATTCAGCAAAGAAGTAAATTATTGTATTAAAATAGAAAGATGGCTTTCAGTTCTTTGACACTGAAAGGCATACCCATTTCTGGAAGAATCAGATCCTATTGCCGTCTTTATCATGATGACGGTAGTAGTCATAGAACCAATCATATTTCACAAACAGGTCCCAATAATAGGTAGAGGCATTTTCACCTGCTGGAGCAAAATTCTGCCATTTTGGATGCAAATCGGTAATTGACTGTTTGCCAAAAACTGTACAAAGAAATACTTGCTTATCTGCCGTCTCCGTAAGGAATACGATTTGGGCGACCTCATAAGCAGATGAAGCAGCCTTTTTCCAAAGCAATCGTATATTCCTCAACGTTTCATAGTTCAGTTCCAAAGTCTTAATTGCATTGTCATATTCTGAATCGACATCCTCTGTTACTATCATTCCTGACGGAGAATAGAAATACTTGCTTTCTATATCAGGGATAATCGGCAAAGGCGGCATTTTCGCGTTCCCTCTGGCACTATTGCAATGATGCGAATCCATACACGAAGCCACGAGGTTCTCGTATGCCACCATGTGAGGCAACTTAACCTGTTGAACAACCGCTTTCTTATTTGCATAACGCTTCCCTTCAAATGTCTCGGAATGACTCACATGGTAATTCAGCAAATCAGAATACTTGGCATAATATGGCAAATCGCCAACTGGGCACTTCTTGGGGATAAGATGTTCAATATTGCTATCCCTCGCGTCAACACTAATACGACGCATACAATAGCAGCATCTACCCTCTTGCTCCCTTAACAACAATGACTTGAAGTCAGCATCCGCATGCGGGGAATGGGAATCATATTGTTGATTGCGCAACCGGTTGAAGGCCTCCTCACTTTGTAGGCTGGGAATAAAAGAATGAGAGGCTAAATCATACGAGTCTTCGATATAGTCTCTTGTATATCCTTCTCCGTCAGCAATATTCTGTTGCTTGTTGATATACTTCATAGTTCTTCCTTCCGTTCCTCAATGTCACGATGCAATTGTTCCGTGTCGCCAAATTCGCGTACCAGCATTCCATACACTGCATCAGCTTCTTTCTGCTTGTCCCTGCTGAAAAGATCAATATAACGATTCAGCAATTCCTCATAACGCACATTTTTTCCAGGAGCATCCATGAAGTCACGCATCGTCGCAGTGGCATCTATACCTTTCAGGTTAGGTAGCGCTTGGGGTTCTTTCCAACCTTCAGCAAGTTTGTAAACAACGTTATCGCTATCCGCGTCTTTACCCGACGTATCCAAATTTGAAATAACCAAAGCAGAATGAGTTGTCAGAATAAACTGTATCTCCTTGAATGTCCTATGCAGGCGTTCTACCACTTTTGCTTCCAATGATGGATGCAGGTGCAGGTCTATTTCATCAATAATCACAACGCCGTCACTCTCCTTACCCTTGTTGAGTAAGTAACTTCTGAACGCAATATCTATTACGATGTAAAGGATTCTCTTATAACCGGCAGGCAGATAATCTACCGACCAACGCTTTCCATTTCTATCCTCAATCTCAATCTTTCCGTTTTGTCTACCTGGGCGGAATCTCTTGAACGGGAGAATCTCGTCATCCTCCGTAAATACCCTCAATGCATTCTCTACATAATCATTCTCTGCCAGACATGCCTGCAAAGCCTTTTGATCATTTTCACGCTCCTGCTGAGCTTGCTGGTGGGTAATCGTGCTTCCAGAATAGCTCAGCACATTGCTGCCTGTTGCCTCTGCCATTCCAATACTTGCATCCAGCTGGGCAATGTTTTCCTTATGGTAGTTAATGATGGCAAGATTCTGCGCAAGTCTATCTACAAAGTAACTTGTCATTCCCTGATAGCTATTCCAACAATAATACCCAAAAGTAGGTGATGCTGTTATAAGCTCATTAATTGTCTTTTTGCTTCGATATGGGTATGTGTCTGAATAGAAAGCCAAAACAGGGAAAAGTCTTCTGGCATTAACAATATCCAAGAACTTATATGCCTTTGGAGCATAAGCAGACTTGCTCAGTGTATATGTCTGAGTGCTTGCCTGCATAGCCCATGACAAAGGCTGCTGCTCAATTTCAGCATCAGCATTAATGGAAATCTCCTTTACGGGGAGGCCCGTTTCCACGTCAAGCAAGAAATCCTGTTCTTCGCTGAAATTCTCTGGCCTCAAACTTTTTATACCATCTGCGAGCAGGAAACCTTCATAATTCTTATCGTTGATAAATGCAAAACTCAGAGCCTTGTGGATGGCATCTATCAGCGTAGATTTACCCGCACCGTTCTTACCTATCAGAACAGTGACACCGCTAGCAAATGTAATTTCAAACTGCTTAAAACAGCGAAAATTGCTTATATTCAGTTTTTTCAGTTTCATATTGCAAAAATAACGATTTCAGACCTATTTTATTGCATTTCTTATTAATTATTATTCTTTATTAACCATTTAAGGATTGTTTTACTTCATTTTGCTCTCTATACTTTATACAGAACGAAGAAAAACATTATAGTTTCTCCTCAAGGAAATTTTAGTGATTATCCTCATCCTTTTCCTCAACGACTTCAAACTCATTCTTTAAAAGTCTAAAGAACACATCATTCCTGCTGGAGGCCAACTTGTATATATCTTCAAAGGAATACAATTCTATCCTTATAGGGACTTCTATTTCATCACTATTTTTCGGATAAAAAACATCATCCTTATAGCGAGAGTCTTTTAAGAAAGGAATCCGTCTAAACTTTCCACCGGCACTAATGGAAGTCACCTCTTTTTGAATATCAGCCTTACGCGCCAATATGATTGCCTGATATTGGATATTACTGGTATCTTCGTTCCAATTCAGAATCTGCTGCGGTTTATTATACACATCTGTTGCGTATCTTTTCACCTGCCCTATCATACTTTCCTTCGCATTACCTGCATTATGAGCATGTGTGGTTGATTTTAATTCCAAAATCAACACCTGCTTCACCGATTTAGGATCATCTGACCAGATATAAATATCAGATTTCTCTTCTCCTGGCTTAGTACTCTTTCCTTTAAGTGTTGAAGAGAAAGTGGTGAATTTATCATGCCACAGGGACAGCATGCCACAGGGACAGGTCAATGCCATCAGAGTTTCTGTATCAGCCCGCGCCCCACACCTGTCAATCTTTCGAGTTGTCTATGCGATGCACCCTTAGCTTTCAATCCTTTCAGTACCATCCTTTTCATATCGTCATCAAGTTTCTGGAAAGCACTACTGTTAGTCACATTAACCCTCTCTATAATCATCTGCCACACTTGATCATCCGACGGTCTGCCTCTCGAAGGGTCTTCAATATCTATACACCTGATATCCTCTGGCAGCATCTCGTTCATCAAATCATCCAGTTGGCAAAAAGGCACTCGATTCAGCACAGTCGTTGTATCACATATTTGAAACACGGGATCCACAGTACCTGCATATTCGCCCCAGCTACTATATGCATAATCCTTGACACTCATTACCATTCCTGCCTTCACTGGGTTTTGGTGGATATACCTCAAGAGGGTCACGAAGTAAGCCATATCGTTCACAGGCTCACTCTTAAAGCGCTCTTTAAACAAGTGTCCGTCACGTCCATATTTCCCGTTATAGTAATACACATAAGAACTCGCTATGCGCTTCACGGTTTCGCCCAAACTTTCATCCCGCTCACGTATCAAAAGATGGAAGTGGTTGCCCATCAGACAATATGCATAGTATATACAATTAGTACCACAAGGTTTCCCGTCATCATCGTACCTTACCCGCATACGGTCGAGAGTATTAATAAACCGGTAGTTATCTTCCTCATCTTCGAAGATATTCTGGTGATTAATGCCTCGCATCATCACATGAAATATACCGGTACTCGATTCCTTCCTCGCTTGTCTTGGCATATTGTACGTTTATCGTGTCAATTTATTCTGATGTCATTGACCTGTCCCCGTGGCACCCCGTAAAAGCCGCCTTCCCGAACCGCCTCTTTCTTAACACTTGTTCACTATTCCGTATAAAACTTTCTTAAAGCTATTGCCCATTTGCCCAAAATGTACTACCTTTGTATAGAAATGAGCTGGAAAGGCTTAATTTCCCGGATGTCTGATGAATGTCTGACAACTCTGGAAACGGTGTTTTCGTTTTACACTGACTGTCAGGCTGTTATGCGGAAGTTCACATTAGCTTCAGAAAACTGAGAAAGCAGCGAGCGCAAAGATGAAAACTCGTTTTCACACTTTGCCGAGTCGCGTTCGAAGTCGACGTCAGTCAACTCTTTCAGTCGAACAACAACATCTTCCATCAGCCTTCGTACGTCTCACTCCCATCTTCTCCATACTTCCCATCCTTGGCCTCGTATATCACCGATGGTTCTATCACCTCCACCGTATGCCACACGCCTTTCGGCACTTGACATCCGTATTTGCCTTCAGCTGGACAGAGATACAATCGTTCCGTTTCTACCAGTTGTCCATCCGCCACCTCGTAAAGTATTTCATACATCTTTCCCGTAATCAGAATCACATTCTCATTACTGTTTGGATGGCGATGAATTGCCACCTCCGTCCCTGGCAGCATAGCATTCATCATACGCTGGCTACCGTCCTCTGGCGATGTACGCATATCGTAGTTCACCCTCTTTCGAGGATTCTCCTTCGCCAGATTAAACAGCCCGTCTATTAGTTCCTTATCAATAACCATAAGCTTTTATTCGTTAGATTTGTGTCATTCGTGTTCACTTCTTCAGCGAAGCCAAATACTCTTCGTGCAGATGATAATACTTCATTTTAAACGCTACATACCCCGCTGCAAACACCACTGCAACCACTATGAGATATATCCAATGTGCCAATATCGTATTTGGACACAGATAAATAAAGCCCAGCGACACGGCAAGCTGCAAGCCCGTATAAATGAGCGATACCACCACGTGACTCATCTTCAACTCATTCGCCATCAGCTGATACGCATGCTTGCGGTGTGCTTCTCCAAGATGCTCATGCAACATGATGCGATGGAAGATCGTCATCATGCCATCCAAGCCATATATCAGATACAGCACAATCCACGTCACATCCCCTGTCGCCAACATCAGTCTGCCCACAGCAAACACCAATATCAGTGCCATACCAATCGATCCCACGTCCCCTGCAAAACACTTTGCCTTGCCCTTGGGACGGAAATTAAACAGGCTAAACACCAGCACCCCGATAATCGCCACAATCAGGTACGACTCCTCCACGAAACCTGGAACCATGCACCCTGAATCTTGAAACGTGAAACCTGAAACCAGCAATAGCGGCACGAGCATTGCCAGCGAGTAACCGGCTGTTATCCCATTGATGCCATCCATGAAGTTGAATATGTTCGTTCCGCCCACAGCCACAATCAGCGCAATAGGCACTATCCACCACATATCCCAATGCAGCAGCCCCATTTCTTGGAACACCAGGAACATCGCCGTAAACTGCACCACCAGCCTCACCGAGTCGGGCAGCGAGTGGATATCATCCACAAACGAGATGCCCGCAGCAAGCGTCACACCAGCCAATAACCACGGATACTGGAATCCGAAAAACGCACTCCAAACCCACAGTCCGATGGTGAAGATGATACCACCGCCACGGAGCACAATCTTCGTATGACTGCTCCGCTCGTTCGGTTTGTCAATAATGTTACACTTATCCGCTATGCGGAAGTAAATCAACTCTGCTGCCAACAGCAGCACTGCTATAATAATATATTTCATCTAAATAATTAATTATTTCCTATTGAATTAATTGCTATACTCCAAGCAAACTACGCCCCTCCTATCAACTTTCCGAACTCCCTTGCCGTTTTTTCAATCTCCTGTCCAAGATACTGTCTTATATCCTTAGCACCGCTCTCATAGTTATGAAACTCATATTCCCAATGCCTGATAGTATCAGTATCAAAACAAGGGTAAGATGCTGGCGAACATATAGCAGCATACTGAAATGCATGATACAACTCATGAGCCATGTGTTCAACAATAGCATTCTCTTTATCCATCCCAATACAATATGGCAGGTACACGGCATTATTATGTTCACTATATCGCCCGTATTCCTCATCATTGTCACGGAAGAAATCAAGTTTACAATTCAATCCCATCACCACCTTAAATTTCTCAAAAAGGTCGTTCAGTGAATCTGCAGAGACTTCCATCTTATCCATGTCATCTTCATTATTCAACGGATCTAGACTTTCCCTTTCCGTAGCAACGGCCCTTTTGAATTCAATTGCGATTTCCTTACAATCCTCAATCATCTGATTATATACGACTGTTGTACACTTCATAGCCTTCCATTTTAATACAGCCCCTCATTATTCTTCTGCAACAGAAATATACGGATTGACGTTTTTCATCCTCCACACATCTCCATCTCTAATAAAAAACACACCTGGTACATCTGCTACATCTGAAAAAGGCAATCTTTCAGTGTCCGTTACAGAACGTTTATATTTCAAATCAACAGAGCACAAGAAAGCGCTTTTTGATGTTTTCTTACATATAAGAAAAGAGGGTATATCCGTTTCTTCTTTCTTAAAATGGAAATTGCGGACATACTTAATTTCTCTCTTGGTCATCGAAGGTCCTGTATTAAACACTTCGAGCCATGCTTTAGCCAAATCAGAACATTTCTCATTTTTCAGAAGTTCATTAGCATTTTGTCGCACATATTTGGCAACGGCATATTTTGTAGAAGAACTGTCAATCTCATCTAACATAAAAGACAACTCAGTAGCCACTTTTCTGGAATTAATACCGCATAGGTATAACCGTGCAGCCCATCTAGAAGGAACACCGTATGATGCCATCAGGCTCATTTCCTCATAACATTCTTTAATCCTATCTTCATCTACCTCGCTGAATCTGCTCACCAATGCATTCAACAGCCAAGACACAGTGTTTCCATAATATGATTCAGCCAAACTAATCTCGTTATAGTTCATTGGTTCACCAGAGAACCAATCTATACGAATACTACCTAGCACATCCATATCTGGAACATTTATCCTTTCTGAAGGAATATCCTGAGCAATTTGGTCAAATTGATGGAAGAAATACAACTTATCATCAAACTTATGCGACGAATTAAGGTATTCATCTGCGATTCTCATCAGTTCATCTGCTTTCTCGTCTAAATAAATAGCCGCTTTCAGAGGTATTCCAGAAGAAGCAAATGCACGGGGCATCACTTCTCCATTTACAAATCTTCTTAAAGCATGTACTCTAGCTTTAATGATTTCTAAATGTTGCGACCTTAAAGCCTCGTCTTCTTCCTGAATAACTGCCAATGAATTTTTAAAGTGTTCGTCTACCCACTGCACATCATCACTGTCACTATCCCTATATGCCTGGTCAAGCGTCAATAGTGAATCATCTATCAACTCAAAAAAAGCATTCCACGACAAATCGCCATCTTCTTGCGGCAACCGGTCTAATTGATTTTCTGCAATAAGCTCAAGAAGTTGGTTAAAGTCAATATCCATTTCCCATTGAATCGCGCATAGTTTACTAAGATATACATATACGCCACTGATTGCTTTATCTGTAGCAATTTTATCCATATATCTTGCCGCTTGCCGCCTACTTTTCTTTTCATCCCGAGTACAATCGCAAACAAAGAGGATTTTACCTTCAGTATCAATGTAAGAACGACCTGCTCTACCTGCCATATTCCAGAAATCATTCGTACTCAAATATGTTCCCCTTCCTAATACCGTATTAGTGACTATCAGTGTAGAAACTCCGAGGTTTACGCCCTGTGCCAATGTATTTGTGGCGTATATAAAACGTGCTTTGCCTTTTCTTAAAAGTCGTTCCATATACCTACGCACATCTACCTTCATTTTGGCGCTGTGACACAGAATACCCTTTTTGGCTAAATCTATATACTCACGGTCTTCCTCCAATTCTTGACATACCAAATTGAATCGTTTCCAATCCAAATCGTCATCACCCCAATCAATATCAGGATAATCTTTAATCAACCGGAACATAGTTCTGGCATTTGGTAAAACCCAATCTGGTCTTGTAATATAGATTAGCACCGCCCCGAGTTCTGATAATTTAATGGCAGCTTCCGCTATAGATTGTTTCTTATCTCCGTTTGTTTTCACAAAACCGCTATTAAAACAAGGTACTTCTCCTTGCCATTCAATATCTATTCTGTTGCCCCGATAACACATCAGTCCTATACGCTGGGAGGATGGTCTCCACGTATCATGAACTACATTATCCTGTTTACCAGAAAGCCACTGTGATATATCGTTAGCGTTGGGAAGTACTGCTGACAAGAGCAGAAATTTACCTCTATTCTGTTTAACGATTCTACGCAATTCTTCAGTAAACATCTCGTTGGCTATTTCTCTTGGCTTCGGACGAAGGAGGTGGCCTTCATCCATCACCACCAACTTGATGCTGTTCATTTCTTCATCATTAATACGAAGTATTGCTTTGGCTTTCTCAGGCGTAGCTATCATCACCCTAGCGGTTTCCATCTCATTCCTGTCCAAGGCCGTAATTTGCGCACCACCATACAGGTGGGTTACTTTGAACCCCATTGGATCAAATGCATTGGTCAGCGTTTCCTCTACCTCAGAAGCCAACGAACGATAAGGTGCTATATATAACACCTTTGATGATGTATCTCGAAGCAGCGACTGCAATATCACTATCTCTGCTATTCGGGTTTTACCACTACTGGTTGGCATACTTACAACTGAGCTCTCTTCCATAAGAACTTTTTGCAATGCATTCCTCTGGCTAACAAACAATTCTGTTATTGGAGCTTTTTTGAAAGTCAGCGAGTGTATATACAGTTCCAACTTTTCCTTTGCACTTGCATCCCAGTCCTTTTCAGGCATACCCAGCCATTCCCAAACTGCTCGCCATCCGTTATCATCCACTGTAAACATAGGATGATTGTGAAGGTTTTTCCAGAGTGAACTATCATTAAATCCGTCAAACACTATAGTCAATAGCCTAAAAAGCCACCAGACTTCAGCATCAACTTCTAATAAAGCCAGTTCTGTAGCATCCCTTAATATTTCTATTGATTCATCTAAGTACCTTTGATTCCCATAATAAAAGTAGTTCAAAACCAGAGAAAATGCTCGCGCTAGCAAAATATCATAAGGTGTAATTTCTTCTTTATGCTCTTCTTCCAACAGCACATTTTTAATCTCATTTTCCAACAAATTAAAGCGTCTGTTCAAAAAAGCATAGATGATTCGGTTGATGAAACCGTCGTACCTTCCTTTTGATATTACAACAAAGGCTTTCGAATATTGGCTTGCACAATAATATGCCAAACCACAAATCATTAGATTAAATCCTCTTTCTGGAATCTCTGTCTGACTGTTTGCGAAATTATATTCTAGCAATTGGGCACCCTTATTGAAATAGGTTGATGCGGATTCGTGTCGTTGGTTGTTATAATAAGTACAGGCTATTTCCAGGCAAATATATGCCACATTCTCTGACCTGAAAGTTAGTCTTTGGTCAAATTGTGGGAAGTTGGCTTCATCCTCATGTACACCATAGAGTATATATCTTGCATTAGCTTGCGCCTGCAAGGTCTTATAGGTTGAATAGCGCTCCAAACGTGACGCGATCTTCTCTATTTGTTGTAATGAAGGCATAAGTTTATAATGACTTGATTATTGCATCAGCTCTTTTAAAGGCCTCGTCTACAATCTCAACTGGATTATCAACGCCAAGTGAAATCATAACCAAACGTGAGTTCGTTGATTTTAGATGTTTCTCCACCTGCTTTGTTGTATCTTCGCCAGCTCTTGCATCCGATTTAGTGCTAATCAGAAACCCGACATTTGTAACGGGCACACTACCATCTTCCACTTTCTGGTGGAGTTCTGAAATACTATCAGCCAAATCATACTCTCCCCTGTCATCCAAGACATTGGCCACAAATTCCATTGACACAGGAAGTCTTTTTAACCCCTGTAAGTTATTGACTATTTCATTAACAACGGCTTTGCTGGGTGTGCTTCTAAACTTGCATTCACCATAAATCACCTCTGAGAAAAGATTGTCACGTTTGAAAAGGAGGACATCGTCACCTTTCATTGCCTGGTCTGTATTCGTATTGTATTGTAACTTATGAACAATGGGGTCAAAGCCCCTGCTTTCTTTCAGATACTCCATCAAAACAATCTCCCCAAGATTGCCTTTCTTCGTATTTTCAGCTTTTGGGAGTAACTTCATATTATCTATGAATGTTTCTAATCCGTGTTTATCAAGAATAGCTTTCTTCCGTGTATTTATGATTTTCCTTCTACTATGGCTATGCACATGGTAGTCAACAATCCATTTAGCAAGCTCATCGATGGCAGCATTACGCATACCAGTATTTTCCTCCAACATACGATGTTTCTTATTCCCTGTTGTGGGAAGGTCTGTAGCATTTAGCCAAACGCCGTATATCTGAGGTGCAACAGGATGTTGCCCTATCAACATTTCTTGCTCTGTCTGTGCCATTTCGCTTAAAATGAAATCATACCCACTGATTCTTACGTTTATTTTGCTCCGTAAGTTCCTTCCAGCATTAAATCATTACATCTTCGACGTAAACAAATGGTCAAAGAACGGATTATTCCTTTCCTTCGCATTCTTCAATAGCGTATGGAAATCCATTGCCTCGATATGGAGATTCAAATCTGGGTTAATCTTATAGTATGACCCGAACGGTGTTTTTCTCCACTGACGGTTCTTATTATAACGGATAAGTTCATCAGGCATTTCATCCATTACAATATAGCCATACTTGGGTGTATCTTCAGACACATGCACCTTTTGCCCCTTCCAGTTCTTTTTCTCTTTTTCTTTCCCATATAGGAAATCATCAAAGTAGCCTTCCACCAACTCCGAAAACTCCCATCTGTTATCGGTCTTCTTCTTTTGATGCGCAGTATCGCCAGGTCTTTTGAACTCGAAGATAACCATTGAGCCAACCTCACCCATCTCTTTGTCTCCGTATGATATAGCATTGTTTACCAACAGATGGTCATCGTTTATCATCACGATGTCAGGTTCCTTCGAGCTCTTTATTTGACTCATCGAAGTAATGGACTTATCAGATGCTATATACCTGAAAGTCGAGAATCTGTCGTCAAGTAGCCAAAGGTTATGGTACTGATAGTTCACGCTTTCGTTGGTAAGCCCCATTGGGAATATCAAGTTATGAATCATGCTCTCCAACTCATATTTCCCGTCCTCTTTCATTTCCAGCATCTTCTCAAACAAAGAAATAATGGCTTTCCTACGAGTAACGTATGCTACCAAATTGTCTGCATCATACGCTGTTCGCTTCTTGATGGTGTCAATAATACCACTTATCTCTTCCTCATTCACTTCGCGTAACTGGATGAACTTGTCTATCTTTTCAGCTATCTTCTTGTTCTCGGTATATGCCACTCCATGCAGATATGCTTCCTTCTTTTCGTCTGTTAGGTTCGGTGGCATCGCCTCCAGTATATCATCCCTCAGCAGAAAACTTCTGTACTCTGGCGATGTTGTTGTTATATAGTTCTTTACCTCCTCTATGTTCCTCTTCTTGGTTTCAACCGCATAAGTCTCGTACATGGTTGAAATCTCTTTGGCCACACCCCTCAGAATATCTTCAATCGTAACCACCTTCTCCATACCCTCTAAATATGGCATATCATCTGCCTTTTCGGGTATTTTAAACATTGTTCTTGAATTGTTGACACTATTATCCAAGTATTCGGATACCACATAGATGTCTATAAATTTCGACTCTCCATTTTCTGTTATCGGATAGTTATACAGTGAATCAACATCAGCCAAGTTTCTTTTTGCACCGACTACTCGAGAATTAGCACAAAGTGAAACATAGTTATACTTTCGGCTAGTAATCTTATCAGACTTCACCACATATAAGTGAAACTTCTTCCCTTCTACCTCAATGTCTTTCTCCTTCTCTTTTGATTCCAAAGAAAAATAGTTGTTCACACTCAGCGAACAGTTTTTTCCCTCTTGTGTTTTCTCTGTAATGTTGATGATTGGCAGATTATCACACAGGTAATATATGAAGCAATGCTCCATTATTCCGCGTGCTATATCCTCAGCATTACGGGCTGTACTTGATATAAGTTCCTTGTTATTACAGTTCCTTAATACAACTTTTGTTTGTGGTGCCGATGGTTTTATCTCTTCCTTTGTTTCTTCTGTTATTTCATTATCTTTGTCGAACTTGAATGAACGCTTCAACCACTTCCCATTTTCTTCATAGACACTGGTTATCTCCATCCTTTCAAAGAGTGCCAATATGGTAAAACGGCCAACGCCTTTACATCCATACTTTTTCCTGTTCAAATCACCGTAAGGGCTATTGAACGAAATAAAGTTTTCTTCTGTAAAGCCCTGTCCGTTATCTATGATTGTTATGTCCTGAATAGGAGGAACGTCTCGACCATACAAATCCGAAACATATTCTCCTGCAGCACGCTCAATGAAAATCTCAATTCTCTTTTCTTCGCGTGTTACTTTGTCCAAGCTGATAATAGAATTGACAACAGACTCATAAAGCGGAAGAAACACTTCTGCCTTGCTCAAATCTATTGAATTTACAAAGTCTTTAACTTTCAGCTCCATAACAGATAGTCTTTTACATTAATTCCGTATGTTCCAGCGTAGCGCGCTACGCCAGCCACCCCAAATCACTTATAATACGCCGAGGTATCTACTTCAAACTCTTCCATTTTGCCAATCTTGAGAATTGGATCATATATTAAATTGCAATCAAACTCTGCTGGGAATGGCATCTTAAACTTACATTCCTCTTGATGGTCCAGACATATCTCTACGTCGCAAACGCATTTACCACGAACCCAAATAAAATCAGCCAGAACATTCACTTCCGCAAATCTGACCTCCCTTATTTCCACTATTTGGCAGTGGTGTCCCAATGCTTCAACACTTGAAGGGATATTCCCTTCCTGGAGATAACTAAGTAATATCCTATCGAAGCCATCTATATCCACCAAAGCTTTTTCATTTTGATAATTGCCCATTACTAGCAGCATTTGCGCCCCTTCCAGCTTAGCAGCTTTCTGTAGCCTGGCATATATGCCTTTCTCTTTCGCTGATGTCACTATTTCGACAATATACTTTTTATCCTCTTTCTCAGCATATATATCTGCGACATCCTCCCCAAAGCGTTTCTCTGTTTCCACTTTGAAACCCTTTTGCTCCCAGTCATCAATTACCTGGTCTCTGACAATGTTCTCCCAGTAACGTTTTACGAACTCCTCTCTTATCTCCATATCTCACCCAGCCTAAAGTTATAAAACCTTGGTGTTACTTCACCACACTCAAAATAGCCCATAACGTCTTGATAACCTTCTTCATCATTCACGCCACTTACGAAATCAATAATTGCTCCAAGGCTTTCTTCATCAAGATTAGAAACATCAACATAGTTAGAAGCATTGTTACAAGGAACCCCATAAACCTGAAAGTATTTCACCGACTTATCGTCTGCATAAATGCACTTTTTAAACGCATCGACTGTATATTTCAAGTAATTATCAAAATCACCAAACTGAGAATCTTTATAGAAGAAGACAAGCAAAACGTATAATTCAGATCTCCTATCAAAAAAGGCAGGGGTGCCTGCTCCAATGTTATACTTCGCTTTTATTTGATTTAGTAGCGACCGTTTATATGGTTCTCTGTTCTCTGGATTGTTCACAGATACCGGATAATCGTTAAAAGCCAAGCTATATATTGCCATTTTTAATCAAATTATTGCTATTCAAAGCTTTAACTCCTAATCAGTAATCATTACATCTCCAAGAATCCATTCTTCCATAATACCGTCAGTCCCGTTGCGATTTCATCTATCGCAACGCAACCTCCCCACATCCTATATACATACTCCGGCGTAACGCACCCGAAATCCATGGAACAGGAGCGGGCCTCGTTTTCCATGAACTCCTTTAGTCTGTCTATAATGCTCTCCATTTGATTATAGCCTCTTCTTGATATATTGCGCTACAAAGTATGCACTGGCATAAGAGCAAACTTTATGGTACTTGTCATCTTTTTCCCTGTCACCAAAATCTGCAATACCCTTTACCAGTACGCAGTTTTTATTCAGCATATGACCTGCCAGATATAAACCGTAGCCTTCCATATCCAACCCTTGCAGGCTCCTGTTATCATCACTCAGCAAACGCTTCATGAATGCCTTGTCGCCTACCACGTATGAGCCGCAGGCTCCTGGTCCCACAAAGATATTTGGCATATTCATGTCTTCTATCAACAAAGACTTACGTTTCAGCTCCGCATAAACCTTTGATGCTGCGAGATCCTCAGTGACAAAGTCGTTGAGTTTTGATAGGGTATCATAGTTACAAGGCATCTGCTTGGGTTCGGGCTGCACCATCTGCTCATTAGCATCATTCTTTACCAGCTTGCCACTGCCATAGTCATATTCTGAGTCAGCAATGAACAAATCACCATAGTTTACACCTTCTTTTTTGAAACCAGCGCAAAAACCTGTCATAAACAGTGTATCCAAGTCAAACCGGCTCAACAAGAACGAAGCTGTTATGGATGCGGCCTGCATACCCGCAACATTATTGCAACAAGCTATCACTTTAATAGTGTGTCCCAATTCGGTACGCATCTGCGTAGCATAGAGTGTATAAGGACAGCCTTCCACGGTCACCACATTCCATTGACCGCCAAAAGCAAGTTTCATCTGTTCAAACTCTTCCTGCAACGCACAAAGCACGCCAATTTCATAATGACGCTCATCTTGAACAGACTTCAACAACTGCTTCTTGGTCTCAATAATCGTATCGACTGCTTCCTGAAGCACATCCTCCCAATCAGTTTCTTTCAGGTCGTAATGAATCAGTTTCCACAACTTCTTTTCATACTCCTGTTTGTGCTGCGCAATCTTATCTTCATATTGTGACAGCGCAATGATATAAACAGGTTTGTGCAAACGTCCTACTCGCTTCAATTCATCAATAAAGTTCTCACTATTCCCTTCTGCTTCGACCTCCTCACCATCATTGATGGGCATCACAAGGTCCAGAATAAGCAGGTCATAAACATTAGCCGCCAGTTTCCTGCGGCCACTGTTAATCGACTCTGCCAACTCTATCTCGTCTGCATTCAGCAAGCATCTCTCCATCAAGACCGACTTGATTTTGGCGGTCTTTTCCGGAGTGTCGTCCATAATAAGTACTCTTATCATAACTTCGCTATCAGTTCTTTCAAGTGTCTAATCCAATCCTCGTTTCTCAGGCTGTAATATACAAAACCTTTATAGAACTCAGGGTATTTCTCCCTGAATCCTTCATCGAGTTTGTCTATCTTAATGCCATCCACAAAGCTCTCGTACATAGTCACCACAATAACGGGAACATATATCTTTCGAAGCTTCATAAATCGCAGAATGTTAGACCCTGCAAGAGGTTCTTGTTCTCCGTCTGACTCCTCTGGACTAATATCGTAGGTATTCATACTTACATCCAGCAGAATCAGGTCGTAGCGTTTACCATTATGCACTACTTCTGACAATGCTGAGTTATACGAGCGTTTGTCCTCCACACTAAAGTCTGGAAGATTCTCCTCGCAAAACTGGCGTAGCCTATTCAGCTTCGAGTCATTGTCCTCTATTATCAGTAGCCGCTTGTTCATTTGCTTTCAAAATCTTTGTGTAAATTGTCACATCAGTAGTACAGATACCGTCTTTTGCCTCTATGGCAATATCATTTGAATCCGTCTGCAAGTCCCACTTCAATATCTTCTTAGATTTGGCAATACCACTACCACCTTCAGAATTGTAGTAAGAAGCCTTTGCTGATAGTTTCTCTGCAAATTTCTTATTCAGGGCCTCTTCTTCGCCCGGCTTCACTTTATTTTCAAAATGCAGCGTCAGTACATCCTCGTCAATCTTGAAACTCAATACGACGGGCCTTGTTCCGGTTTCATCTACTTCGCCATGCTTCAGCATATTTGTTATCAGGTTTGACAACAAATCTTTGTAATGCAGCACGAAGTTCGATTTCAGTTTGAACGATTCACCCTCAATCTTGGGCTTACCCGTTGCCTTATACTGAGGATATGCTGTCTCAATATTATTGAATACCTGGTGTGTCAGTTGTTTAAAGTCCACATCCTCCAATTTCAGACCCGACACATTAAACCAACATTCAATGTTTTTGATTTTGCTCGCTATGGTAGTACTAGCTTCTGTGATTGCAGACTGCAAGAACGATTGCGCATGTCCTACTGGCAACACCTCTGGTCTTAGGTCGTATTGCAAGGTATCAAACAATGCATTGATATGCTCTGTAAAATCCCCTGCTATGTAATGCCTAATATTCGCCAGACTGCTCTCAGTTTTCTGCCATAGCCAATCTATCATCAGCTTACAGAACTCTTCTTTACCCTTCTTTTCAGAACGTAGCAGTATACCAATCTCCATAGCCTTTGAAGGAAGTTCATCGGTATCTGTATTATAGTTAAACAGACCTTTAGGTTTCTTTTCCTTGTCATAAATCTGCAGACGCTCCTTTATCAGGTCAACAACCTCAGCATCAAAATTCTTCGAGAACTTGGCCAAAGCGTCGTTCACTATATGATTCTCCGACGAGCTCAGGTTATAATGGTCTGCCCAGTACGAAGTAGGCTGATAATTGTTGTCTTTTGTCTGGAGTATCAGATTCCGCTGAGCCAGCTCCGGTCTCAATTTACTCTCCAACTCACCGTGGCGTACACGGGTACTCAGATAAGCGACCAGTCCGAATTCACTATATAGGAATTTGTCTCTGATATAGTCATACAGCGAATAAAACACCTCATAGACACCATTTTCGCTCAGCCTTGTCTTCGATTTCAAATCCTCGCCTTCTACTTCCTTCTCGCAGAAGAATATGGTAGAACTGGCAAGATCGACGGCAAAGAAGCTTTTCTTGTCTTTTATAATAATGTCCAGCAACTGCATGAAGCGGTTATACAAGCCGTCTATCTCATTCAACTTATACTTCAAGATGGCCTGGTCATTAGCATATATCTTTCCTTCATTCAGGTTCGATGACACCCTGTACACCAATAACGCATCCTCCACCTCCTTGCGCATTTGCAGGTAAGTTTCCTTATTATGAGTTTCCAGTGAAATCAGGTAGTTCAGGATCTTCAAGCGTTCATTCAATCTGTCTTTCAGGCTGGGTATATTGAAGTAGTGCCTCAGCGTCTCGTCATCATTCATGATGGCAAAGAAAGCCTCCTGTCTATCTTCTGGCTCATCCAGTTCTCCTATCAAGTCTGACGGCCGTTCAACGCCCTTAGTCTCACAGAATTCCAGCAGAATGAAACTCTTGTCAACACCGTCTTTGCAATTCAATCCCATAAAGATAGCCAAGTCAATGTTCCTATGGATATCCTCATACAGTTTGTCTTGCAGATATTTGATAATCTCATCCGTATCAACCTTCTGAGTAGATGGCTGGTCGTTCATCAGGAAGTCAACATACAGCGTAATAGCACGTTCAACCTTTCCGGCCAGGAACAGGCATTTCACCATATTCCTTACAGCTTTCTGTCTGTTGGGCAACCACGATGTTGATACATCATAATAGTTTTCCCACATCTTAAAGGCCACATCATACTCACCTTTTTGCATCACAATGGTAGCATTGTGCGGTAGCTGAATATTGTAGCAGGCTATTCCTTCAGCCAGTTCTTCGCCCTGCAATCTTGATTCATATACCTTGCAAACGACAGATTCTCGCTGCTTACTGTAGCTTTTCAGGTATTCAATGGCGTCTTCAGTTTCTTCATAAGATGCTTGGGCAAATTCGGGATCAAAGTTCTTAGTCCAGAGAGCTCTTATCTTGTCATCCACCTCTTCGTTCATCTCGTGCTTCACGAAAACATGCATAGCAGCAGCCAGATGGAATCCATACAAGTTCTTGTTCATCTGGAACAATGAGTACACAGCATCCCTGTCACCTTGATAAATCAATGTTTGATATACAAGCCTGCAAAGTTTGTTGGCCGGAATATAGTCACCTCCTGGCAGAATATTTTGATAGTTCTTACCCAAATAAATCAGGCAGCGCCCATATAGAACATAAAGGTCAAAAGCGCTTGCATTCTCCTTGATATAAGCTTTGCACTTATCAATCGTTGACTCATAGTCGCCAGCATAATAGCTGTCCAAAATCTCTATAAGGTAACTGTCAAAATAATCCTCCTTTTGGGTTTTTCCTATCTTTACAATGATAGGCAGCAGCTCTTCATCACCTGTTCTGGCATAAAGGTATGTCGCCCTACTTTTCAGGTTATCATCCAGCTCTCCTCTAATGGCTTCAGTCTTCAGAAGGTTTACAGCCATCAAATAACGGTCAACCAAGGATGAGATTGACTCAAACAGCATATTGAACGACAACTCTTCTTGATCAATATGGTTAAAGAAGTTGAGTCTGAACAGGTAGTAGCGATAGCAGTCCTCATGGAACAACGTCTTGTTTCGTTTGTACAAGGCATCCAAGTCCTCGTCAAACTTGAAAGGAGAAATATTGGTTGTGGTTCGGTGGTGCAACATATAAACCATCATTTGCAGATGGTTGATATCTACGTCCTTTGTGGATTCAAGGCAGTCAGACATCATCAGGATGCCGTCTTTCCTTTTGTCCCAATATTCATAGAGTAAGAATCTGGCCTCAAAGTACCACAATGATACGCCAAGTTTTTTCTTTACCTCTTCGGTTATGTCATAACACTTACCCCATTCTCCCAACAGGAACAGTTGCTCATATTCTTTCTTCTTTTCAAGGAACCATTTGATTTCCTTTGTATATTTATTGAAATAGCTACAGAACCAAACCAATTCTGAGTTCAGCGATACTGGGCGAACAAAAGAAGGAATCCGGGTACACAGCTCCTTATAATCCTTTGGGAACAAATTGCCCTCTATCTCCTGATTGATAGATTTTGAATAGACGGCCACACACTTTTGCATATCACGCAAAAAGGTGATGTCCTCAATACTCTTCAAACTATGGAGAGCCAATGATTTCTTTCCACTATTAAAGAAATAACGGAGGTACATCTGGCGTTCGTGATGCAAGATGCCGTAGTTAGGATTGGATTTATAGTTTCTCTTCTTCCTCATCATTCATATCAGAATCGGAGTAGCCTCGCTTTTCTCTCGTCTCATTCTCGCTCTAGCCTTACTCATGAGTGAGCTTAGAGTATGCCTAGAGTATGGCTAGAAGCAGCTTAGAGTATGGCTAGAGTATGCCTAAAGGCTATTTTTAGGGCTCCTTTGTGTTATTATTAACGTTTTGGGGATTGATGTTCACCTGTTGCGCAGTGGGTATTTGAATAGTGGTATTACCTTTCTCTCTTTGCAATACTGCAGGTACTATACCATCAATTGCTTTGCTGATTTCCTCATCCAGACACCCATGTTTGGTAGCTAAGTTGTAGAGCATATTAGTAAACTCCTCTGCCCCAGCCTTGCTGAATCGTGCTTTTACTATCTCTACCATTTCCGTGAAAGTAAACAACAGGACTTTAGGATCATCCTTTTGTTTCTGAAGCAAAGACTTCTGTTCAAGCTTCTCCCTCAGTTCTTGCAGTTCACTCTGATGGCGGGATTCTATTTCATGAATACGATACTCCTGAAACTCTTGCAGCGACTTAAATTCCTTTTGCAGTTTCTCCAGCTGCTCCTTGTAGGTCATATCCATGCCTTCCATATACTTAGCTTCCTGCTCTGCCACTTGATGATAAACCCGTGCTATGATACCGTCGTGCAATTTAGTGAAATTCACCTTGCAACTTTTGTCACCCACTTCACTATACGAACCCTCTATGAAGGACAAAAGAGCGTTCTGTTCTTCTGGGGTTTCATATAATTCCAGAAAACGCTCAATGGACTTCTGCGAAAAGTTATCTGTGACATCACGCCAAACTCTACAATCATCCTTACCAGTCACCAAAGGCAATTCATCAACCGGTGTTGGCATTGGTTTAAAGAACTTAGGAGGTAGCAAACGGTCACCTGCTGTAAACTTGATGATAATATAAGCCAGACGCTCGTCTTCCCCCTTACCAATCAGAGGATAGAATTGATCTACAAAACATTCCTCATTGAATGTTGTTCCATCCTTACAACGCAATATGCCCCAAACTATACTGAACACCAGTTTAGCTGCTTGCGCAGAGCTGAGCCACAAAGTCTCCTCTTGAAGATAGCGGTTAGCGAGATCAGTACCAGGATTAGGGTCAAGATTTACTCTCACACACTGGTAATATGCCTCGTTAAAGATTGTCAGCATGGATACAGGCAACGGCTTTGGGCCATAGTTAAGCAGCACATTATATACACAACGGTTGAAAGGACTATTGCGCAAATAGTCCGCCATATCATCATGCCCCTTGTATAAGAGTATACGTTGTAATTCTGCTACTGTCATTCCCATTTATTTCTCTTCTAGTTCTGTCAAAATCTCATCAACCACCTTGCAGTACTTAGGTTCTGGATCCATACCCAAGGCTCTGCGGATGGGATGCTGGTCTTCGCCGGCCTCCAGTGCACGGGTCATGGCCGCAGCACTATAAGGCTCCTCGTAGAAACCCTTGCTGTCCAAGTAATGGATGATGTTAGCCACGAGGTTGCGATTATAGGTGCATTGCTGCTTGCCTGGGTCATACAGGTCAACAGAAAAAGCCTCATGTTCTACAATGATAGCCCACAAGGTCTCATACTTCTTATCCATCGTACCCTTAAGCTTAGGGCGGATACAACTGACATAGTTCAGTATTTCTTTCTGTATATTGCCCGTATCAATCAGGTCTTTCTTCAGCATCTCTCTCAGTGTCATAGCACCGAGCTTCTTGCCGTCAGGCTTTCCACCCACAGCCTCAGCAACGGCAGCATTGCCCTCCTCGCGCGAACCTATAATGAAGGTATTCTCCACCGTAGTCGCGTTGGGATTCACGTTGTAAGCCGTCTTTATATTGATAAACGTATTGTTCTGACCGGGGTTACCCTCAATCGTGAACTTAGCGTCATTATTCTCCTTATCCATATTACATCTATTTTTAGTGTTATCACCAATTTATGCCATGAATTTGCCAGCCTGTACGCTGGCTATTAAGAGTCTTTTTGCGTTCTGCAAACGTATTGTAAGTTATTGATTTTCAAGCCTGAAACCTGAAAGAAAGTATCCACCTGATTTCATCTTGGTTTCACCCCTCTGCCCCCAGTAATTTTGCACCAGAGATCAGACGAAAAAGGCATCCCGGGTAGCACGATTCCGAAGGTCTCACAGAGTTAATAAACATTGTAAAACTTATAAAAAAAGAACGCGTATGAACAACATTCTTTTATCTCAGCACTTCTGCCTGGACGAGTTCACCAAGAGCTCCACGGCCATCAAGCATGGCATCCAGAACAATCCTCCTCAGGAGGCTGTCGAGAACCTGCGCCGCCTCTGCGCGAACACCTTGGAACCGCTCCGCGAGGAACTTGGTCTGCCGGTGGTCATCACCAGCGGCTTCCGTACCAAGATCCTCAACGACCTGTTGGCTCACAGCTCTGAGCGCAGCCAGCACATGCAGGGGCAGGCAGCTGACTTCTATGTGGCCCCCGGGCAGTCTGGTTTAAGTCGTCGCGAACTGCTGATTAAGGCTTTCCGCCTCATCATCACCAGCGAGCAGATTGACTACGACCAGTTGATCCTCTATCCCTCTTTCATCCACGTGAGCTATGTCTCTCGCGAGCGCAACCGCCGCACCATCCTGCTTGGCATGCGCAATGGCAAGCTTGGCTACGGCAAGTGCTCCGTGCAGAACGCTCTCAAGATCGAGTAAACTCGAGTTTAAGGTTTCTAGTTCCATGTTTCAGGTGGCGCCGCCTGTACTTGAACCTTGAATCTTGAATCTTGAACCAATTTTTTAACCCTTTAAAAATTTAAATTGTATGGCACAGATTAAACAAGTCGGCATTGGCCGCAAATCAACCGGTACCATCGATGGTATCACGTATTACACTCTCAACGGCAAGACTTATGCCCGTACTACTCCCACCATGCCTGCCAGTGTGTATAACACCACTGAGGCTCGCATCCGCCAGGCGGTCTTCAAGATGATACAGATGCACATGAAGCATCACCTCCGTACCATCCGCCAGACCATCACCAACAAGAGTGGTTCGCCCAGCAACCGCTACTTCAGCCTCAACTACAAGGCACTCTCTCAGGCCCTCCAGGCTCTGGCTGAGCTCTATGTAGAAGGTCAGGATGTCACCATCACTGATGTTGAGCAGACCATCAGCGACTATGCCGCTGAGCATCCTACCAGCATCAAGATCGCTTCCAAGAGCGGCTATCAGGATGTCTATCTCACTGGTCCTTGGCCTGACACCATCACCCTCAACGCCCTTGCTGGTGACCAGACCGTCATCATCATCGTAGCTGAGAACGGTACTCAGACCACCATCAACGCTGACGGTTCCGTGACCACAGATCAGTATCAGGGAGGCTCTTCTAGCTCTGGTTCTAACACCGGCAACGGCTCACAGTCTGGCGGAGGTTCCAATACCGGAGGTAGTGAGAACACAGGCGGTTCAGGTTCTGAGTCAGGAGGTGGCTCCAACACTGGCGGTGGTTCCCAGACTAACACTGTAGCAGCTCCCACCTTCTCAGGTGAAACTCAGTTCACCGAGAGCACTCAGGTAAGCATGTCTGCTGAGTCCGGTGCAAGTATCTACTACACCCTCGACGGCAGCACTCCTACCACAGAGAGCACTCTCTACTCCGCTCCTGTCACCCTGACTGACACCACCACCGTGAAGGCCATCGCCATCAAGGACGGTGTCTCCAGCTCAGTAACCTCTCGCACCTTCACCAAGGGCGGCAATGCCGGCGGCGGCGAAGGCAACGGCGACATGGAGTAATCCTCTCTCTCCCCGGGTCACATAGGCCTTACGGCCATGTCAGGTCTGTGTGACCCTTCTTAATCATCAATTATTTAACGTATTAAACAATTACTACGATGAAAAAGATTCTTAAAAAAATCCTTGAAAAGGTATTCAAAAAGGTCATTGACAAAACCGTCTCTGACGCAGTGTCTAACCCTGATGCAACTCCCGAGGTGGAACCCATCACCATTCCTGGTGACAACTCCAAGAAAAGCGTGTGGAAGTTCATCATCCAGTTGATCATCAGTATTCTGACAGCTCTGGCCGCAGCCCTCACCACCACCAGCTGCGTAAACCACTTCTAATCTCTCATTGGTTTCAGGTTTCAGGATTCAAGTTCCAAGTACGCTTAGGTCTTGGTCCTGAGACCTTACCTGAAACATGAAACGTGAATCTTGAAACATTTTAATCCTTAAAATTATCATGCAATGCGTAAAATCGAATATATCTTCATTGACTCAGATCGTGAAAATCACGATGGTAAGTCTGGTCGCCACGTTGTGCCTAACTTCGGATACCACTACGTCGTCAATTCAGAAGGACTTGTCCTTAATCCAACCGACATCAGTCTCACTGCTAACATCATCCAAGGCCCCGTCTATGCCCCTGACAAGTACAACAAGTGCTCCATCTTCATCCGCTACTGCGGCTCCATTCGAAGCGAGGCTTGGCTCATCAATCCAGATGCCAGCGTCAACGCTATTATGGCTCAGCGAGCAGCCCTTTTGCAGCTACTGGTCCACTTGCGCAAGCACTTCCCAGAAGCCAAGATCCTTGGCGTGTCAGAGATTGACGGCAGAGAGCTCTATTGCAAGAACATCATCGTTAGCGATGCCATGAATCGGATTCGCAGGGAACTTTCGGAGCAGTGAGTACAATGCAAACATGTTTGAACATTGTCGAGTCGCGACGAAAGTCAGCAATAGCTAACTTAGCGATTTACCTTAATATGCAACAGATTCATTATTCTGGGCCTTGAACGGAACTACAGCGAAAGTTGTGGTTCCGTTATTTATTTCATCCTCTCCTCTGCTCTCATCTCATCCTTCACGCCTTGGATATAGCCTTAGGCTAACGACTGGCGATACCACTCAAAGAGTTTGGCAACTCCATCCTCTATCTCAACCTTATGCGTCCAGCCAAGAGAGTGCAGTTTGCTCACATCAATGAGTTTACGCATTGTTCCATCAGGTTTAGATGCATCAAACTCTACTGTTCCTTCAAAACCAACAGCCTTCACTACCAATTCTGACAGTTCGCGGATGGTTAACTCCTTACCAGTACCTACGTTGATGTGGCAATTGCGGATTTCACCTAAAGAAGGGATATATCCACCACGGCCTGTTGAATGGTTGCGGTCAACCACTCCATCAGCAGCTACACCATAGTGTACGCTTGAGTATTTCTCTATGCCGATGATGTCTTTGAAGTCCACATTCAAAAGAACATGCACAGAAGCATCAGCCATATCCTCCGACCAAAGGAATTCGCGCAATGGCTTTCCTGTACCCCAAAGAGTAACCTTATTATCCTCAATACCATACCAAGCAAGTATCTTACGAATGAGTGCTTCATCGCTATTGCCATCAATCACATAGCGTACCTGCTCACCATTCTCCTTGATGTTTGCACCAACAGGGCGTATCGACAAATCACGACGGATCTTATCCCAAGCTCCATCGTGAATGAGTTTTGCCAAATATACTTTGCGCATCATGGCAGGCATCACATGACTGTTCTCCAAATGGAAGTTATCATTCGGGCCATAAAGATTGGTAGGCATCACAGCAATATAGTTGGTACCATATTGCAAGTTATAGCTTTCACACATCTTCAAGCCTGCAATCTTAGCTATAGCGTACTCCTCGTTCGTATACTCCAAAGGCGAAGTCAAGAGGCAATCCTCTTTCATAGGCTGGGGTGCGTTCTTTGGGTAGATGCAGGTGGAACCCAGGAACAGCAACTTCTTTACCCCATGCGCATACGCCTCTGAAATCACATTGCACTGTATCTTCATGTTCATCATGATGAAGTCGGCACGATAGAGCATATTGGCCATGATGCCGCCCACAAAGGCTGCAGCCAGCACCACAGCATCTGGCTGTTCTTCATCGAAGAA
>Ga0310695_10003845_pt1 | contig 28699 bp, 20 predicted proteins | sample RumenRJG_04DNA_FD_203882 | JGI IMG/M metagenome (GOLD analysis project Ga0310695, IMG submission 203882) | Bovine rumen microbial communities from Lethbridge, Alberta, Canada - RJG_04 (v2) (version 2) | ecosystem: Host-associated > Mammals > Digestive system > Stomach > Rumen | place: Canada... | reverse complement strand
ATACCACATTTGGATTACCAGATAAAAAACAGATCTGAACGAAGAAAAAAACACTATCCCCATCGATATTCTCCAATATTTTATTTAAATTTGCAGTGGAAACATAGAGATCGGAAGATATGAAACGCCCACTACTCTCCCCTGCTTTGCATCGCATTGGGCTTTGCCTTTTGCTTTCTGTTATGCCGCTTCTGCTTGCTGCACAGAAGAAACTCAGTGGCAGCGTGGTGGATGCCGTGACGGGCGAACGGCTCTCCTTCGTAATGTTTTACTTGGCTTCCGGTCGCGGCACGCTGTCCAACTTTGACGGCGATTTCATGCTGGAAATCATGCCCGAAGACAGCGTCACCATCACACACGTGGGCTACGAGAAGATACGCATCAAGGCCGACCTGCTGCCGCGAATCGTCCGTTTGAAGCCGATGACTACACAGATGGCGGAAGTCGTGGTTCGCCCCATTGACTGTGATGCCATTCTGAAAAAGGTGATCGAACGCCTCAAAAAGGAGCATAAGGACAACTCGGACAAGATGAGCAATTATTTCATGCGCACAGCCTACTGGGACGATCGTGGCAAGGAGCTGGTGGAAGCTTTTGCCGATGCTTTTAGTGCCGTAAACGTGAGCCAGTTGAGCATCAATTCGGGCATCAAGAGTGTGGAGACAGCAGACAGCACGAATCGGAAAGAAATCATTTCGACCAACGTGCACAAGATTCTGGAGGCAGGCCCCATGACCTTCGATTCCAGATTCTGGGAAATCAAGGTGGTACCGCTGAACGACTTTAAGAAAGTGCGGAAACTGTATGACGCCACGGCCGTCCGCATGGACGACGAGTCGGGCGAGTCGCTCTATCGCATCAATATGAAATTCTGCGGAGTATGGCCCGATGAAGCGGATGAAAAGAAAAAGGAGAACAAACATCTGACGAGAGCTGAACTGAACGCCATATACAGGCAGCGGCAGAGAAATCGTCCTCCCCTGCTTGAAGGCACACTCTACATTCGGCAGAGCGACTATGCGCTGATGCGCTTTGACGGACAGATGATGGGGCAGTTCATGAAGGCGCACGACGTACGCGACACGCTACACCTCGATATCCACATCCAATACTCTCATGAACGCGGATTCACCGAGGTCTCGCACATTGCTGCAGAGGGACGTCACCCCTGGATGCGTTTCCGCTCCCTGCTGTTCAACCTGCATGACAAGGTGGACATACATCAGGGCACCGTCGTGAGGGGCAATCTGCTGAATGCCATTCAGGAGGCTGGCTACGACAGCGAACTGTGGAAGAAGTATGACATCGTACGCCGCACGAAGGAGGAAGAAGAGATTGCCTTCGGGAAGGCGCAGGACTCCCCTACTCCCGACGAAGAATCGGACTCGCAGAAACAATAGCTTACTATACCAACAAATAACAACATTTTAATTCACAACAACATTAAACATTCAAACTTATGATTATCTTCCAAGCAGAAACTTTAGAGGCGGCCAACGAAGTGGTTAAGGCCGTTGAGAAAGGCGAAGTGAGCCAGCTGGTATCGCAACTCATCGACCTGTCAGTACAGGCTGGCAAGAGCATCCTGGTGGCCATACTGATCCTCGTGGTCGGACGGTTCATTGTCAAGCTGATCAACAAGCTGGTCGGCCAGATGCTCGACCGCCGGAAGGTGGACCCCACCATCGCCTCCTTCACCAAGAGCTTCGTGAACGTATTGTTGATGGTGTTGCTCATCATCACGGTAGTGAGTGCCCTGGGTGTGAACACCACCTCGTTTGCTGCTCTGCTGGCATCGGTCGGTGTGGCAGTCGGCATGGCCTTAAGCGGCAACCTACAGAACCTGGCAGGCGGACTCCTGCTGCTCTTCTTCAAGCCCTACAAGGTGGGCGACTACATTTCGGCACAGGGTGTCGAGGGTGTGGTGAAGGCCATCCAGATCTTCCACACCGTCCTGACCACCGTCGATAACAAGGAAATCTTTGTGCCGAACGGCGCACTGAGCAGCGGTACGGTAGTGAACTTCAGCCGTAACGACCTTCGCCGTGTGGATCAAGTGGTCACGGTGGAATACGGTACCGACGTCAATGCCGTGCGTGAGGCTGTGATGGACATCGCCAACGCCGACAGCCGCATTCTCAAGGATCCGGCTCCCTTTGTGGAACTTGGTGCACTGGCCGACAGCAGCGTGAACTTTACCGTACGCCTGTGGGTGAAGACCGCCGACTACTGGGGCGTATGGTTCGACATGAACCGCAAGGTGTATGAGGAGTTCAACAAACGCGGCATCGGATTCCCGTTCCCGCAGATTCAGGTACACCAGAGCTAATCATACTACTATATTATATAGTGGACCAGATATTCCACACGTATTCTGTGGAATCATAAATCGAGCAGGAGGTGAACATCAGTCAGAGGTGTTCACCTCTTTTCGCTATGTTCATGCCGAGCATACAACGAAATGTGCCCCACCCGAAAAGGGATAGGGCACGAAAAAGTCACAAAGGAAATGCGAAACATGCTGCTGTGCTTCGTTTCCTTGGGTGACACAGGTCAGTCAAGCGCGGCGAAGGCTTGGCTGAGGTCGTCTATGATATCATCAATATGTTCCACGCCAATGGAGAGGCGAATGGTGGTGGGTGTGATGTGCTGCTCGGCCAGTTCCTGAGGCGAGAGCTGCGAGTGCGTGGTGGTGTAGGGATGGATGACCAGCGACTTCACATCGGCCACGTTGGCCAGGAGGGAGAATATCTTCAGATGGTCGATGAAGCGCCATGCATCCTCCTGTGTCCCTTTTATCTCGAAGGTGAAGATGCTTCCGCCGCCCTGTGGAAAATAGTGTTCATAGAGGGAGTGATCGCGATGGGATTCCAGAGCGGGGTGGTTCACACGGGAAACACGTGGGTGACTGGCCAGGAAGTCCACCACACGCAGGGCATTCTGGACGTGACGCTCAATGCGCAGGGGGAGGCTCTCCACGCCCTGAAGCAGAATCCAGGCGTTAAAGGGGCTGATGGCTGCGCCCGTGTCACGCAAAAGGACGGCTCGGATGCGAGTGACAAATGCAGCTGCACCGGCCACATCGGCAAATACAGCACCATGGTACGAGGGGTCTGGCTTGGCTATCGTGGGGAACTTGTCGGCATTGGCCTTGAAATCAAAGCGACCGCCATCGACAATCACGCCTCCCAGGCTGCTGCCATGTCCGCCAATGAACTTGGTGGCAGAGTGTACCACCACGTCGGCACCATGCTCAATGGGACGAATCAGAATGGGGGCAAAGGTGTTGTCCACAATGAAGAGTATCTGATGACGATGGGCCACACGAGCAACGGCATCGAGGTTAAGCACATCGGAATTCGGATTGCCAAACGTCTCGGCAAAGATAACTTTCGTATTGGGACGGATGGCATTCTCTAATGCCTCCAAGTCGTTCACATTCACGATGGTGTAATCTACGCCCTGCGTGGAGAGGGTATGCGTAATGAGGTTGAAACTGCCGCCGTAGAGATTATCGGCAGCCACCAGATGGTCGCCATTCTGAAGTACATTCTGCAAGGCATAGGTAATAGCAGCAGCTCCGCTGGCCACTGCAAGTCCTGCCACACCTCCCTCCAAAGCAGCCACGCGCTCCTCCAGCACGCCCTGGGTACTGTTGGTCAGTCGGCCATAGATGTTACCCGGATCACGAAGTCCAAAGCGGTCGGCCGCATGCTGGCTGTTGCGGAAAACATAGGAGGTAGTTTGATAGATAGGCACTGCACGGGAGTCAGATGCTGGGTCGGGAGTCTCTTGGCCGACATGGAGGGCCAGTGTTTCAAGATGAAGCTTTTTCATAATTCAATTATTTATGGTTAATGTTGATCTGCACTGCAAAGGTACGACAGCGCAGGTGCTTCATCCAAATATTTTGCAAAACTTAGAAAAAGATTCCACAAGGCAAGACTCACTCCGCAAGAAAATTCTACGGACATCCCGTCGCACAGCGCTTCGCGGGAAGATTATTCTTTGTGCCGATAGATGCGGAAGCCGGTGACAGCCATAAGAATGGTCATCAACGGGCTCAGGTAGCAGAAGAAACAGTAGGGAGCATAGAGAAATGTAGATACGCCGAGCACTCGACTCTGCGTCATACCACAGGTGTTCCATGGGATTAGAACACTGGTCACCGTAGCGCTGTCCTCCACGGTACGGCTCTCAAGGCGAGGCTCATATCCGCCCTCTTGATAGAGACGTTGGAACATATTACAGCTGAGCACAATGCTCAGGAACTGGTCTGCACAGACGACATTGAGAAAGATGCCAGTGAGCGCAGTGCCCGCCACCAGCGATACTGTGCCGCGAACGAAGCGGAGCACATGCTGTACAATGCTCTCTACCATACCAGTCGCCGTCATTGCAGCACCAAAGACAGTGGCACAAATGATGAGCCACACGGTGTCCATCATACCAGCCATTCCGTTGGTGGAGATAAGGCTGTCAAGCGTGGACGAGCCAGTGTGCAGATGAGTGCTGCCATAGACGGCTATCAGCGTGGCACGGAAACGGCGTTCGAGCATCGTGGCACCTTCGGGTGATATCTCGTCAAGCAGATGCCCTTGCACAAGCAAGCCCATCGCAGCACCCAGTAGGATGGAAAAGAAGATAACCGCCGTTGAGGGTAAGCGAAGCAGGATCATCGTCAGAGTGCAGAGGGGAACAAGCAAGAGCCAGGGTGAGATTTGGAAAGTGGCAGCCAACGCTTCCTGCACGTCGATTACCTGTGCCATGTCAGCAGCTTCCATGCCAATGCCCTTAACACCGAAGATCAGAAGCGTGAGGAGGAAGGTGGGCACGGTGGTGTACATCATGTAACGTATGTGCGTGAAGAGCGGCGTACCCGCCACACTGCTGGCCAGCACAGTGGTATCGCTCAGAGGGGACACCTTGTCACCAAAGTAGGCACCGCTGATAATGGCACCGGCCGACCATCCCGTAGGCATTCCCAACGCCATTCCTACGCCCATCAGAGCCACGCCAATGGTGGCAATGGTGGTCCACGAGGAACCTATCACCACACTGACAATGGCGCTGATAATACAGGCTGACACTAAAAACCAACGAGGACTGAGCAATTCCAGACCATAATATATAAAGGTAGGCACGATGCCTCCCACCATCCAGGAACCGGCCAGACCGCCAATAAGCAACAGGATGAGCATCGCCACGGCGATGTCCCCCACCCTGCTGCGTACGACATCCTCAAAGTCGTCCCATGTCAGCTGACGTTTCCACAAGCCCAGCGAGACACACAGCGCCGTGGCTGTGAGTAATGCTATCTGACTGGCTCCGGACAGCGTCTCGTCGCCAAAGACTGCCACCACACAAGCAATGAGTGCCACCAGAAAAACCAGTGGCACACATGCTATCCAGAGTGGGGGAAGTCGCTTCATTGTAAGAAGTGGAACTTTAAGCGACCTTGTTCAGCTTCTTGATAATCGAGAAGATGAAGATGGCGGCAAGCAGGCAGATTGCCATCAGTGTGCCCCAGACGATTGTGAGGTCCATGCCCCACATGTGTCCAGGAATGCTGACAAGCTTATTGCCGATTGCCGTTGCAACGAACCACCCGCCCATCATCATGCCTTTGTACTTCACAGGTGACACCTTCGTTACGAACGAGATGCCAATCGGACTCAGCAGCAGTTCGGCAAAGGTAAGGATGAGGTAGGTTCTGACTAACAGCGAAGGACCCACATTTGCCTGATGAACATGGTTTACGGGATCAGCAGCAGGAAGTCCTACAGAATCCAGGGTAAGCCACAGATAAGCACAGGCAGCCACAAGCATACCCAATCCAATCTTGACGGGAGCCTTTGGTTCTTTACCCTTGCTTGCCAGCCAACCGAACAGGGCAACGCTGACGGGCGTCAGGATGACAACGAAGCAGGGGTTGAAATGCTGGAAGATGGGAGCCGAGATTGATGTCTCGACACCTGCAGCAGGTACCATATTATAAAGGAAGAATGCGCCGGCAACTATCATTATTGCTGCAAGGATGCGAGGCAATCCCTTTGACTGGAAGATGCCGAACAGGCCATAAACGATGAAGATGAGCGCCAGGAGGTTGCGCACATCGAACATCATGCTCTCGATGCCTGTAGAGGTCTGAGCAGTATATTCATCTGCAAACCATGTAAGCGTGAGGCCATTCTGATGGAATGCCATCCAGAAGAAGATTACGACGGCAAAGACGAGGCAGAGGCAAACGATGCGCTCCTTGGTGTCGTTCTCGACAGCAACTTCTGCATCCGTTGTATTCGCAGCCTTGTCGGCTTTCTTTGTCGTGCCAATTACATGTGCAAACGTTCGCTTGCCCAGATAATAGATAAGGATGGATGCAATCACACTCACGCAAGCAACGGCAAAGGCAAAATGATAGGAGTCAGCCTTGCTGTAACCGAGCGACGTCTGTGCCCAGTTCATGATGGTAATGGCAGCCGTAGGTGCAAACAGTGCACCGATATTGATGGCCATGTAGAAGAGCGAGAAACCGCTGTCGCGCTTATCGGCAAACTCGGGTGCATTATATAGGTCGCCCACCATGACTTGCAGATTGCCCTTGAAGAGACCTGTTCCCAGAGAAACGAGCAAAAGTCCGGCACCCATGGCGATAACAGCCGGAGTCTCCTTCCCCAAAGGCACAGAAAGGATGAGGTAACCGATGAACATCACCATGATACCCATGACGACCATCTTGCTGTAACCATACTTGTCGGCAAGCATACCGCCGAACAAAGGCAGCAGATACACGACGAACAGGAAATTGGAAAACGTCTCGCTGGCCCAACCGGAGTCGAAACCGAAGTTGTCGTGCAGGAAAAGCACGAAGACGGCCAGCATCGTGTAGTAGCCGAAGCGCTCGCCCGTATTGGCAAGAGCTAATGTCCAAAGACCTTTAGGCTGTCCCTTGTAAGATAGCAACAGGAAGCAAAACCAGATTACAAACAGTCCCACAATAATGGGGGTAGATAACGTTTCGAACATAGTTTATTTGATTTAAGTTAATATTTTGACCACAAAGTTATAAAAAAATGTTCAATGTTCAATGTGCTATGTTCAATTTGTTGTACTTTCGCAGCTCAAAAAGAAAAAACATGAAAGGATTGACTCCAAGAATCATCAGTTGTGTGAAGGACTACAGCCGTGAGACGTTCATGAAGGACCTCATGGCGGGCATCATCGTTGGCATTGTGGCTTTGCCTCTTGCCATTGCTTTTGGAATTGCCTCGGGCGTGACACCCGAGAAAGGCATCATTACTGCCATCGTGGCAGGCTTCCTCATCTCTCTGTTTGGAGGAACGAAGGTTCAGATTGGAGGTCCTACTGGTGCCTTCATCGTCATCATCTACGGAATCGTCAACAATCCCGAGTATGGCCTGCAAGGCTTGCTCATTGCCACGATTCTGGCTGGCGTGATACTCGTTGCCCTTGGTGCTTTCCGCCTGGGCGTCATCATCAAGTTCATCCCCTACCCTATTATTATAGGTTTCACGGCAGGTATCGCGCTGACCATCTTCACGACGCAGATCAGCGACATTCTCGGCTTGACGCAAACCGCAGTCACCACTACAGGCGAAGTCATACGCATTCCCTTGCAGACGCCGGGCGACTTCGTGGGCAAATGGATATGCTATGGCAAGAACATCGGCACGTTCAACCTCTGGAACTTCATCGTTGCCATCGGCTCCCTGCTGGTCATCATCTTCTCTCCCAAGGCATTGAAGAAAGTGCCGGGCTTGGGCAAGATTCCGGGTTCGTTGTGGGGTATCCTGATTGGCACCATTGCCGTCTTCATTATGAAGCAGCAAGGCATCGAGGGTATCGACACCATCGGCGATCGTTTCCACATTCAGGCGCAGCTGCCTTCGATGGTGGTTCCGAACATCACTTTTGACCTCATCAAAAGGCTCATGCCGGTGGCTTTCACGATTGCCATTCTTGGAGCCATTGAGAGTCTGCTTTCCGCTACGGTTGCCGATGGTGTGATCAGCGACAAGCACGACTCGAACATGGAGCTCGTTGCTCAGGGTATTGCCAATATGGTGACGCCACTCTTCGGAGGCATTCCTGCCACGGGAGCTATCGCGCGGACCATGACGAACATCAACAATGGCGGTAAGACCCCGGTTGCCGGCATCATTCATGCGGTCGTGCTGCTGCTCATCCTGCTTCTTCTCATGCCATACGCCGAGTTCATCCCGATGGCTTCGCTGGCTGCCGTACTGGTCATCGTGGCCTACAATATGAGCGGATGGCGCACGATTCGTGGCTTGCTCAAGAACCCGAAAAGCGATGTCATCGTGCTCTGGGTGACCTTCTTCCTGACCGTTGTCTTCGACCTGACCATTGCAATTGAAGTCGGGCTCATCCTTGCCTGCGCACTCTTTATGAAGCGCATCATGGAGACCACTGAAATCTCGGTCATCCGGGACGAAATAGACCTGGGCGACGCATCGGACATGGCTGTCAAAGAGGAGCATCTGGTCATCCCCGAGGGCTGTGCCGTCTATGAAATTAACGGCCCATACTTCTTTGGCATTGCCAATAAATTTGACGAGTTGATGACCAACATCGGACGTCATCGTCCGCGCGTCAGAATTATACGTATGCGCAAGGTCCCCTTCATAGATTCTACAGGCATTCACAACCTGCAGCACCTCATTGAGATGAATCACGAGGACGGCATTCATGTGATTCTCTCTGGCGTGTCGCCCAAGGTGCACAGTCAGCTGCAGCGTGCCGGATTCTACTCTCTCATGGATCAGGATCACATCTGTCCTCACATCGACGTAGCGCTGCAGAAAGCTCGGGAGTTTCTCGGCACTGGTAGTGTTAAATAAAACCAAAGGCAAGACAATTGCGCACGACAAATCAGTCATATTTCAGAGGAATTCTGTATCTTTGCACGCCGAAAGACAATGATGATACAGAATTACCGAAGAAGAGATATGATGAAGAAAAGCTTTCTGCCCATAATTTTATATGCCTGTTGCCTGCAGGCAGTAGCTCAGGATGTGAATACGCTCTCCACCGACACGCTGACGGAGCAGGATCTTGGGACGCTGAGCGTTACGGCCCGTCGTGCCGGCACGTCGCGCATGGCCGGTGCTGAGAACGGCATAAAGTTAAACCGCGAGGAACTGTTTCGCGCAGCATGCTGCAACCTGGGAGAAAGCTTCACCACCAACCCTTCGGTGGACGTAAACTATACCGACGCCGCCACGGGCGCACGCCAGATACGCCTGCTGGGCCTGAGTGGCACCTACGTGCAGATGCTCACGGAGAATATGCCTGCCTTCCGTGGGGCTGCAGCCCCGTTCGCACTAGGGTATGTACCTGGCACGTGGATGCAGGGTATCCAGGTATCTAAGGGAGCCTCCAGCGTACGCAACGGCTTCGAATCCATTACCGGACAAATAGACATCGAATATCTGAAGCCCGAAGCCGACGAGGGAGCCACCATCAACGTCTATGGCAACAGCCTGAGCCGCATGGAGGCCAATGCCGAGGGCAACTGGCATCTAACCCCGGCACTCAGTTCCGAGCTGCTGGCACACTATGAAAACGAGTTTGCCCACCACGACCGAAACCACGACGGCTTCCTCGACCAGCCGGAAGTGGAGCAGCTAAACCTGCAGAACCGCTGGCAGGCACGCAAGGGCAACTATATCTTCCACGGCGGCCTGGCTTTCTTGCACGAGAACCGCACAGGAGGGCAGAAGCACTCGGCCGCCACTGCCCCACTGCCCCGCTACCGCATCGGCATCGAGACCGATCGCTACGAGGCTTACATGAAGCATGCCTACATCCTGGATGCCGAACACGGGTCGAACATTGCAATGATTGTCAATGCTGCGTTCCATGACATGGATGCCGGCTATGGGCTCAGGACTTATCGCACCGACCAGACGAATCTCTACGGGCAGCTCCTCTATGAGACGAACATCAAGCACCATCACAACCTCGCTGCCGGGCTGAACCTGTTCCACGACCGCATGAACCAGCGCTACCGGATGGTGCACGATTCCTCCCTGCCCTTGACAAAGGACAACGCGCAGGAGACCACAGGCGGAGCCTACGCACAATACACCTACACGCCCGACAGTCGATTCACCTTTATGGCAGGGTTACGTGCCGACCGCAGCAGCCTCTACGGCACCTTCGTCACTCCGCGACTGCATCTGAGATATGCACCCGCAGACCTTGTCAGCTTTCGCCTCTCTGCCGGACGCGGAGTGCGCTCGCCCCATGCGCTGGCCGAGAACCACAATCTGCTCTCCAGCGGACGCACACTCCTGATTGGCCCTATGCATCAGGAATCGGCATGGAACACAGGCCTTAGCACCGCCTTCTACATCCCCACGGGCAACAAGACACTGAAGATGAATGTCGAATATTACTACACCACCTTCAGCCGACAGTTGCTCATCGACTATGACTCCGCTCCCACCATGCTGAGTCTTTACTGTTCCGACGGCCGATCCTATTCCCATACGTTTCAGGTGGATGCCACCTATCCACTCTTCGAGGGCCTCGAGCTGACTGCAGCCTATCGACTGAACGACGTTCATGCCACCTACGACCGGTTGCGTCGCAAACCACTCACCAGCCGTTATAAGGCACTACTCACGGCCAGCTACAAGACACCGCTCGGGCTTTGGCAAGCAGACGTGACGTGCCAACTCAATGGCTCCGGACGCATGCCAGTAAGCTACATACGCCCCGACGGGACCCCCTCGTGGAACAAGACCTATCCCACCTATGCCTGGCTCAGCGCACAGGTGACGCGATGGTTCCGACACTGCTCGCTCTATATTGGCGGGGAGAATCTCTGCGACTATCGGCAGAAGAATCCCATCATCGATGCCGACATGCCGTGGAGCCAGACCTTCGACCCCACCATGGTATGGGCGCCGCTGCATGGTATCACCGTTTATGCCGGCATCCGCGTCAATCTGGGAAACAGACAATAACTCCATCGGGAAAAAAATATAGAACAATATGAAAATGATCCTTATCACTCTCTGCGTTGCCGCTTGCACCGCTTTTGCCACAGCAAAAGATATCAAGACCCTCACGCTGACAACCAACCCGCAGATGCACTGTGCCAACTGCGAAACGAGAATCAAGAATCAGCTGCGTTTCGAGAAAGGAGTCAAGCGCATCGAAACAAACGTGGAAAAGCAGACGGTACAGATTCTGTACGATGCCGATCGCACCGGTAGTGAGCAACTCATAAAGAGTCTTGGCAAGATTGGCTATAAAGCGACGCCGGTGAAAGACGCCGCAAAGGCAAGCAACGCTGAGAATAAGAGCAAGTAACTCAGGATTCCGAAATATCAACGCACACCCCAAGGGCAATGCCTTGGGGTGATTGACGATGCCCCTTCAGACTGCATGTATTATAGGGGTATTACTCACGAAATACGAGTTCGTAAGCTTCCTTCACCTCACCCTTTGGCCTCGCCCACGATAGCTCCGCGAAGCGTGAAGCTAAAGCTGAGGCCATGTCCACCCGGAGAGACTGCGGCGTGGATGCTTCCACCATGCAGCATCACAGCATTCTTGACGATAGCCAGCCCCAGTCCTGTCCCGCCAGTCTCACGGCTACGCCCCTTGTCCACCCGATAGAAACGCTCAAAAATGCGTGACAGATGTTCTGCCGCCACACCCACGCCATCGTCGCTGAAACAGAAGTGCCACATAGGGCCCTGGCGTTGCGCAGTGAGCGTCAGAGTGGTATCGGTGCCGGCATAGTTAATGGCATTATCCAGCAGATTGCCAAAGATGCTGTACAGGAGCTGAGGGTTGCCCATGAGGCATACCGAATCGGGCATTTGATTGATGAACGTCATACCGCGACCCTCCATGCGAGGCATTGCCTCACGGACAATCTCGGAGACCAATTCTGAAAGATTTACCTCCTGCATCGCCACCTGTTCTGGAGCTGAGTCCATACGGTTCAGTGTGGAGATGTCCTGTAACAGGGCCGAGAGGCGCCGTGCCTGTTCATGGGTTCGATGAACAAACTGCTGTCGCATGGCCTCAGGAAGGTCTGGATTGTCCATGAGTGTCTCGGCATAGCCCATGATGCTGGCCACGGGTGTCTTGAGTTCATGGGCAATGTTCTGAGTGAGTTCCCGTCGCATAGCCGACTGCCGCAGTGCCTGCTCGCGATCGATACGCCGGTCCATGCGCTTCGAATAACGATGAAGCAGGAAACCCAGCAGCATCATCACCACCATGGAGAACAACAGCAGATGCCAGTCGCTCTCATCTGTAAGCGGCTGGATGACATGACGGTCGTAGTCCTCAAAGAGAATGAAGAAGGAGGCATAGACCACGAAGACCGCCATCACGCTGAGGAACATCTTGTTCCCCTCGGTAAAACGTTTCATGAGAAAATGTAACCATATCCGTGGCGCGAGGTGAGGCGCGAAGCCAGTCGGCCGATCTTCTTACGCAGGCGGGCCACGTTTACGTCCACGGTGCGTTCGGTCACTACGACATCATTGGGCCAGATGTGCTCGATAAGTTGCCTACGTGAGAACACCTGTCCACGATTGGTCAGAAAGAAATACAGCATTTCGAGCTCCGTACGAGTGGTCTGAAGCAGCATGCCATCCAGCATCACTGTCTTGTCCTTCATATCGACAACCAGACCATCACAACTGATTGCGCTTTCGTCCACGGCATCCGAGGAGGACGTACGCCCCAGAACCGCCTTGACGCGCGCCACCACTTCGCGCACGGAGAAAGGCTTCGACACATAGTCGTCGGCTCCTGCATGAAAGCCTTGCAGCACATCGTCCTCACTGTCACGGGCCGTCAGAAAAATGATGGGGATGTCACGCGTGAGCGCGTCGGCACGCAACAGACGAGCCATCTCAAAGCCCGACATTCCAGGCATCATCACGTCGAGAAGCACCAGATTAAAATCCTTCAGCGGGATTGAAAGTGCTTCCTCGGAACTGTGTACCGTCACTGCCTCGAAGCCTGCCGCAGAAAGATTGAAGCGAAGTATCTCACAGATATCCGGTTCATCGTCAACTATCAGTATCTTTTTCATTCAAGTGGATTTAGATGGTGCAAAGTTACAAATAAGCGAGCGCATGACAAAAGGAAAAGGACTTTTTTTCTATATGTTATACCGAGCGAGAGTTATTTTTCTATTTTCGTGCAAACCTCCTTTCGCTCGCCTTTGCCACATGGCCTGTTCGAGAACTTCTTGGACCAAATTAACCTCTTCGAGCCTACACACAACATTTTTTCTTGACAAATTGTTTTGTACAGATTGAAGCGAAACGCCACACTGGTTTCCACAACATGCCTCATAGCCCAACGCGACGTGCCGCGCAGGGTTGTGAGGCGTGCCTCTCTGAACGATAAAAGCCACGAGAATCGCGTAATCGCGAGCATAGGGTCGGTCGAACAGGAAAATGTGAATTTTTACGGATGCTGATATTCAGTATATTGAGTAACAGCCTCCATCAATCCGCCGCCATTTTTGCCTCAAAAAGGGTCATTTTCCGCCCCTTTTTGAGGCATGTCGAAAGACAGCAAACGAGCCATCCTATTCCGAAATATCAACATTGGGCAAACGTCCGCAACGCATCTCCACCACGTTTACCACATAGTCCACCATGCGCTCACACTCGCAGACGAGGTCGATAAACAGTGTGCCGATGGCAAAGCCATAGTGACGTTCGTTCACGGCATGTATGTTTTCGTTCTTCATCTTCATGCGCAGCGAGTTCACATGTTCCTCTGTCTTAGCCAACTGAATTACGTCTTTACCCGAGAACTTTTCGTCCAGCACACGGTTCATCAGCTCGAGTGCTTCCCCACTAGCCTTCATAATTTCGAGCAGTCCTTTCTGTTGTTCCTCCGTAAAAGGCTGCCCAGCCTCTGATCGGCGCATCAGTATGTGCCCCATCTTCAGGCAGGCATCGCCGATGCTTTCCAATTCGCCTATCTGTGCCAGCATCTGACGTAAGTGAGCCTTCGACTCGTCGCTCAGATGCTCCTGACCCGTCTGGTCCAGGAACTGAGCAATCTCGCTCTCCATGCTGTCGGCTATTTCCTCATACTTGTCTATGCGTTCGAATGTCTTTTTACGCTCGTCCTCTGCGTCCTCGTTTTCCAACTGCACCACCATCTCGAACATCCGCTGCATGCGATGACCAAAGTGGGCCGTCTCGAACTGTGCCTGCAGAAGTGCCATCTCGGGTGTGCTGATGGGGCCTCGCTGGATATATTGCAGACGCATGGGCTTCTCTTCTTCGTCCGATTTGTCGCGTATCACGAAATGGCAAAGACGCTCTATCTGAGGTACAAACCAAATGAGGGCAGAAGTATTGAGGAGATTGAATGAAGTGTGGAACGCGGCCAGTACATAGGCCAGGCGATCCGTCTCGAGTTCGCTGCTCGACGGATCGACACCAAGTAGCGAGCAGAGGGTGTCAACAAAGGGATAGAAGACAATCAACATCCACGTCACGCCAAAGGTATTAAAGAACAAATGGGCAAAGGCGGCACGCCGTGCCTGTACAGAACTGGAGAGAGCCGCCAGGTTGGCCGTCAGTGTGGTTCCGATATTCTCGCCCAACACGAGAGCAATGCCCTGATACAGCGGGAGCACGCCGCTCGTACACAGCACCATCGTGAGAGCCATCAGCGCAGCCGACGACTGCACCATGCAGGTGAGCACCGTACCGATGCCGAGGAAGAGCAGCAACGTCCAGTAGCTGCCCGTGTCGAATGAGCCGAAGAACTGGATGAGGGCATCGTTGTGGGCCAGATCCATCTCTTTGCCTGTAGCCGAGAGAGTGCCCAGAGAGAAGAATATCAAACCCGCTCCAAAGAGGAAATACGAGAGGCTCTCCTGCCGCCGGCTATAAAGGCAATAGATGGCAACCACAAACATGGGCCACACAATATTACTCATGCTGAACGTCGTACCGGCCGACATGATCCAGGCAGTGAGCGTCGTTCCGATGTTTGCCCCCATAATCACAGAAATGGCCTGCGTCAGGGACAGCAGGCCTGCGTTTACGAAGGAGACGGTCATCACTGTAGTGGCAGCACTCGACTGTACAGCTACTGTTACGCCAAGACCCGTCAGCACACCCGTAAGTCGATTACGTGTCATGGCGCGGAGCGAATGACGAAGTTTGGGCCCAGCCATCTTCTGCAACGCATCGCTCATCGTTTTCATCCCATAAACCAGCAGTGCCAGAGCTCCAAACACTTTGGTAATCGCAATCCAGTAAGTTTCGTTCATTATATATTCATTTGCATTTTACGCTACAAAGGTACAGACATTGTGCGACCTGCCCGCCATAGAAATGTTACAAAAGAGTTACAAAATGATGAAGATTGTACTATGGACGTTCAGAATGTAAAACATTAATGTCAATATTTAAGCCCATCCAGCGATGAAGACGAACGTTCAGTTCCTGAAGCATCTCAGGGCGGACTTGTACAACTCTCAGAGGCAATCCGAGCATTTCCTTCACCTTCCCAGTGCCTGGCGGCGCTGCATGGCTTCAAGATAATAATAGTCGGCATAGTTGATCGGCACATCCACCTCGCTGCCTGCCGGACGGTGGCCTACGCTATGCAGCAGGAGGAAACCGTGGTGAGTACCCTCCGGGGCACGATAGGCACGATAGAGGCTCTCGGTAACCTTGTCGGCATAGGCCAGATAGCGGGCGGCATGCTCGTCGTCCACGTAGCGGCTAAGCTCGTAGAGCGCGGAGGCACAGATGGCCGAAGCCGAGGCGTCGCGTTCGGTCTGAGCCGTGTACTGGGGCAGTTTCATATCCCAATACGGAATCCCGTCCTCGGGAAGATGGGACCAGGAGAGCCATAGGTCGGCAATGTCAATGGCCTGTTTGAGGAAGCGCGCCTCGCGGGTGAAGCGGTAGCACATGGTAAATCCATAGAGTCCCCATGCCTGGCCGCGTGCCCAAAAGGAGTCGTCTGAATTGCCCTGCGCCGTGTTGCGCTTGCGCACTTGTCCCGTCTCTGGGTCGTAGTCGATAACGTGGAACGAACTATGGTCGGGACGGAAGTGGTTGCGCATTGTGGTCGTAGCATGGCTCAGGCAGATATTCCAGAAAGTGGAATCGCCCGTGAGTTGTGTGGCACGGAAGAGCATCTCGAGGTTCATCATGTTGTCAATGATGACGGGGAAGAGCCACTTGTCTCGATTGTGGTCCCAGGAGCGTATGCAGCCCACGGTGGGATTGAAGCGTGTGATGAGCGAACGAGCGCTCTGCAGCATGACGTCGCGCATGGATTCCTCGCCCGTTATCTCAAAGCCCTTGCCGAAGCTGTTGTTCATCATGAAGCCCAAGTCGTGAGTGCCGCGATTCCACTTGGCATCCTCGATGAGCCACGTCTGGCTGACTGCTTCCTCGCGCCAGGCACGGTCATGGGTGTATTGGTACATCATCCACAGGCTCCCCGGCACAAAGCCCGAGCACCAGTCGTTGGGATTCACCAGCGAGAGACGTCCCTCCTTGTCTTCGGTGCGGGCAATCACCTTCTGCCCGGCGCGGTTATCCTTGGTACGGCGTGCCTCGCGCGATTCCTTTGAAAGAAGCTCCAACTGATGGGCTGCCGAGACATAAGCATGGTCGGTGAGGCTGGCGTCGTACCACAGGAGGTGGAAGCGGTTGCCCAGATCCAGATTACGGTGTTGGCGGTAAAGCGCCTCATAGGAGGAAGGCGCTGCATGCATGTAGTGTCCGTAGCGATAAAGCAGGCGTGCCAGGTCCTGCTGCTTCTCGCCCCATCCGTGGATTTGCTTATAGGGCCACTCCTCCACCGACTTGCCCATATAGGGAGACAGGAAATTCAGCGCCTGATAGAGACTTCGTCCGTCGGTACTCACATAGTCTTCGAGATTGACGCCTACGCGGTGGGCCAGCATGCAGAGGTCGGCAAAGAAGTTTAGGTTGTAGATGCTGTAATGGAACGAGAGAGTGCGTCGCAACTCCTGCGGCTGAGAGCCGTCGGGGGCTATCTGCGTGTCGATGCGTCGCTGCGGCACCTCTGAAATCACCTCGCGGGCTTTCTCCATATCACCCACATAGAGCGAAAAGGCAGCGAGCATCACGTCACAGCACACTCCGTGGTTGTTTCCTCCGGCACGTTCCATTCGTCCCTGCTCACTCTCCTGCATCCATCGTAGCAGCCGGCTCACCCACGCACGCATCTCCTTACAGTCGCGGCGAGTGAGAGCTGAAGCCTGTCCGTGCTCCAAGAGCAGCAGAGCGTCCAGCATGCCCACAATCGAATAGGCATCCAGCACACCGTAGCTGCGACCGCGGTTGCCGTTGTGTCCCCTGGCCACCTGCGCATAATTCAGGTTCGGGTTCATGCGTGTGGCCTTGTCAAGGAAAAAGACACGCAAAAGCTCCACTGCACGCTGGGCATAGGCATCGTTGCCGCTCAGGTACCATGCCAGGGAGAGCGTCTCAATACGGTTGCAGGTGGTGCCCAGGGGGATGCGGTCATATCCGTTCAGCTCGGGGTTCGACTCGCCGTCGCGGTTCACATAGGGCAGTCCGTCGGGCTTCGAGGGGTCGGGCCAGTAGTAACGGGCCAGGCTCATATAGTCGTGCTTGTCGCCGCTCTCAGGCACGGCCTGCTTGTCCATCACCGAGAGCGGACGAGCCTGCAGGCATGCGTCGGCCTGCTGTAGCAGATGAGCGAAGGCTGCGGCATAATATGGTTCGTGGATGGATTCCTTCACGCGGGCCAGGTGGGCAGAGTCCCACACATTCTGCCCCTGCATGGCAAGGGCGCAGACGGCAAGAAAAGTAATAAAAGCAATACGTCTCATGTAGAATAAAAGCTAATTTCACAACAAAGATACGAGTTTTTATGTGAAGCATGAGGCTTCGTAGGAGTTTTTTTCATAATTTTGCAGGACAAAACGCAGAAGAAAGCATAAGACAAACCAAATATGAGAAAAATTCAACTAATTGCCCTGTGGCTCGTCGCCCTGACAGCCCGAGCACAGGTAAATTACAAAGTAAACGTGGAGAACGCGCCGAAGAGCCAGACTCTCTACCTCGTGACGGCATTGCGCGGCAACGTCCTTGACAGCCTCACCACCGACACTCAGGGCAGAGGCACCCTCGAGGGACAGGCCGACGAGGGATACGTCGTGGCACTGACGGCAGACAAGGAACACATCACACCCCATGCTACCTTCCTGCTCGACGGCCAGGACATTGCATTCATATGGGACGAGGGGCAGCCTCGACTGCAGACAGCCTCAAACACCAACAAAAGCTATCTGCAGATGCAGCAGGCCATGTCACGCATGAAGCAGAGCGAACAGCAGATACTAATGGAGTACAGCGCCCAGCGCCTAAAGTATCAGGGACGCATGCCCGACTCCACCTACGCCCGCCTTATCGGCCTCTATGAGTCGAACAGCCAAAAACTGCGAAGCATGCTGCAGGCTGCCGTCCAGATGAACCGCAACAACCTGATTCCCGTCTATCTCATCCGCACGAACACAACGCTCTACGACACAGACTTCCTAAGCCAGTACGTGGCAAGCTATCCCCTGGCAAAGCATGAGGACATGAAACCCATCCTGACACTTCTCGAGGGCGAGTCACACAAAATCAAGGGCACACGCTTCGCCGACATCTCCATGAAGAACCTGGCCGGAGAGACAGTACGCCTGAGCGACTGGGTGGGTCGCGGACAGTACGTGCTCGTCGATTTCTGGGCGTCATGGTGCGGACCCTGCCGCCAGGAGATGCCCCATGTGAAGGAAGCCTATGCAACGTATCATCCCCGGGGATTCGAAATCGTCGGCATATCGCTCGACAACAAGCAGGAGGCCTGGCAGAAGGCCGTGACCGATCTGGGCATCACCTGGCCCCAGATGAGCGACCTCAAGGGATGGCAGTGCGAGGCAGCAAAACTGTACAACATACGCAGCATACCAGCCACAATTCTCTTCGACCCCGAAGGGAAAGTCGTGGCCACCGACCTGCGCGGAGATGCGCTGGCCAGAAAACTGGAGAAACTAATCAAATAGAAAAGGACACTCCGCCTCCACACTTACGCATAATTCATAATTCATAATTCATAACAGAACGACGATGAAACCAGAACTGACAAAAGACATTCGCTACATCGGAGTAGATGACCTCGACATAGATCTCTTTGAGGGACAGTACAAAGTGCCCGAGGGCATGAGTTATAACAGCTATCTCATCCTGGACGAGAAGGTGGCCATCATGGACACTGCCGACCGACGCAAGGGCGACGAGTGGCACCGCAATCTGACCGAAGCACTCGCCGGACGCACACCAGACTATCTCGTGGTGCACCACATGGAACCCGACCACGCCTCGCTCATCGCACGTGTGGCCGAGGAGTTCCCTGCCCTGCAAATTGTGCTCAGCGCACAGGCACAGAAGATGCTGTCCCAGTTCTTCGAGCATACAGACTTCACGGGACGCACCCTCGTGGTCCGGGAAGGCGACACACTCCCCTTAGGCCGTCACACACTCACGTTCATTGCTGCCCCCATGGTACACTGGCCTGAGGTTCTGATGTCATACGAATCGCAGGAGAAGATACTCTTCGCGGCCGACGCATTCGGCAAGTTCGGTGCCCTCTGCCATGAGACAGACGACTGGGCATGCGAGGCACGTCGCTACTACTTTAATATATGTGGCAAATATGGCATCCAGGTACAGAATGTGCTCAAGAAAGCCTCCGTGCTGGACATCCGCACCATCTGCCCACTCCACGGCCCCGTGCTCAGTGGAGACCTCACCCCCTACCTCAAGCTCTACGACACATGGAGCCGATATGAGCCTGAAAGCGAAGGCGTCCTGGTGGCCTATGCCAGCATTCACGGCGGCACGGCAGCCGTAGCCCAAAAGCTCGCAGAGATGCTCCGACAGGCAGGTGCACAGAAAGTGGCCCTCTGCGATCTCTCACGAGACGACCAAGCCGAAGCTGTCGAGGATGCCTTCCGATATCCCTGCATGGTGGTGTGTGCCAGCAGCTACGATGCCGGAGTGTTCCCACCCATGCACGACTTCCTCTATCATCTGCAGATAAAGAACTACCAGAAACGGCGCGTGGCCATCGTAGAAAACGGCTCATGGGCTCCCACGGCAGGCAAGGTGATGCGCTCAATGCTCGAAGCCATGAAGGATATCGAGATAGTGGAACCCATTGTCACCATCCGCAGTCGCATGAAAGAGAATGATCTCCCTGCACTGAAGGCACTGGCAGAGGCGGTGGTATAGTTCATAGTTAAGAGTTCATAGTTCATAGTTCATAGTTAAGAGTTCTTGGCGCAGAGTTATTTTCCCTTTCAGCCCGAAGACCTGCAGCGCGTGCTGTCTGCGGCACTCAGCCGTGGAGGCGACTATGCTGACATATTTCTGGAAGATACTGTCATACGCAGCATCGAGTTGCAGGACGGCATGGTAAGTCAGGCTGTACAGACGGTGCTTTACGGCGCAGGCATTCGTGTGCTTCGTGAGGAGCAGACGGGCTATGCCTATACGATGGACCTCACGATGCCCGCCATGCTGCGAGCCGCCCAGTATGCCGCCAGCATCGGACAATATGGAGACCATTCGGCACAGCCCTTGTCTGTCCAGACATCTCGGGGTACTTCTACTGCGCCCACTCGCCAGGAGTGCCTGTCTCTCCCCGTACCGGAAGTCATGCTTCCACGTCAGGTGCGCGACACCCTGATGCGCATCGACCAGGCTGCACACGAGCAAGACCCACGCATCGTCCGCGTCAAGGCTTCGCTCAATCAGCGCACACAGCACCTGCACTTCATCAACAGCCAGGGAGAACATTTCACCGACGTACGTCCCCGCACCACGCTCTTTGTCCACATCGTCATGGAACAAGACGGACAGACACAGATGGGATTCGCCAGTCGCATGATGCAGATGGGAGCCGAGATGATTACACACGAAACTATTCAGACGGTAATTTCCGAGGCAGTCAGTCGTACCGCCTTCCTCTTCGGTGCCAGTCGCATCGAGGGGGGCGAGACGCCTGTGGTAATGGCTGCCGGAGCCAGCGGAATCCTGCTGCACGAAGCTATAGGACACGCCTTTGAAGCAGACTTCATCCGCCAGGGTACCAGCATCTTTGCCGGACGCCTGGGACAGGAGATATGTTCCACAGACATCACCATCATCGACGACGGCACGCAGACGGGCGATGCAGGCTATCTTGCCTGGGACGACGAGGGAACCACGGGACAGCGTACGGTGCTCGTGAGCGACGGCAAACTACAGAATTACATGCACGACCGTATCAGCGCACGTCACTTTAACGTTCCACCCACAGGCAACGGCCGTCGCCAGAGTTTCCGCCATCCACCACAGCCACGCATGCGCAGCACCTACATGCTGCCCGGACAGACCTCGCCCGAGGACATCATACGCAGCGTGCGACGCGGCATCTATGCCCAGGTGTTCACCAATGGGCAGGTGCAAATCGGGGCTGGCGACTTTACCTTCTACATGAAACAGGGGTACCTGATCGAGAACGGACGTCTCACACGCCCTCTGCGGGACATGAACATCATCGGCAACGGACCGAAGGCATTGCGCGACATCAGCCTCGTGGGCAACGATCTTCTGATGGACCATAGTGCCAGCATGTGCGGCAAGGGTGGGCAGAGCGTCCCCGTGAGCCAGGGGTTACCTACGGTACTGATTAACAAACTGACAGTGGGATGAACCGAGAGACCGCACATATAGCCATGGATATGCTTCGGGACGAAGGATGTCACGACATGCGAGTCACCCTCATGCACAATCATGAGGATACGATTCAGATGCGTGGATCTGCACTGGAACGCCTGCAGTATGCTACTGCCACTTCGCTGGCACTCAACCTCTTTATCGACGGACGCGAGGGTTTCTTCTATACCAACGATCTACGTGCCGAGTCGCTTCGTCAGTTTATCCACGACGCAGTACTGACCACACGCCTGCTGGAGCCAGACCCCTCGCGCACCCTTGCCGATCCTTCGCGCTACTATCATGGAGGCGGACCGGAGCTAGACAACTGCGACACGACCCTGCCCGACATTGCGCCCGACGAGAAGATACGCCTGGTCAGGGAGGTCAACCAATGGCTCGAGCATCGGGACTGCCGCATCATCAGCGCAGAGACGCATTACACCGACCGACTGCACACGGCATATTATCTGATAAGTAACGGATTTGAGGGATATGAACAATCCAGCCATTGCACGTTGAGCACCATTGTCACCGTCGATGGCGGAAAGGGGCAACATTTGATGGACGGATGGGGCGAGACACGTATTCGCTTCCAAGATATGCCACGAAGCGGCGTCGCCCCCGTAGCTCTGCATCGTGCCCTGCGCAAGATAGGTCAGCGCCCCACGACAAGCGGGCGCTACACTATGATCCTGGAATCCCCCGTGGCTGGCAACATTCTCATGCCGCTGCTCTCTGCCATGAGCGGACAGGCACTTCAGCAGCGAACCTCTTTTCTGGCCGGACGGTTGGGACAGGCCATCGGCTCTCCCCTGCTTCATCTCGTCGATGACCCACTCATCCCCGGCACGCGTGGTGCATGCCTCTTCGACTACGACGGAGTAGCCACACAGCGACGCACGCTTTTCGACCAAGGCCGTCTGGCCACCTTTTTCATCGACACGCCCTGTGGACACAAACTGGGCATGCAGCCCACCACACAGGGCACCCATCATCTGATATTCCAGCCTGGCGAACTCTCCCTTTCGCAACTGATGAGACAGTATCCCGAAGCCATTCTTGTCACGGACTTCAACGGAGGGAACTGTGACCCCACGACAGGAAACTTCTCGTATGGAATCGAGGGTTTCTTGCTCCACGAGGGAGAAATAGTGCAGCCTCTGAGTGGCATGAATATCACGGGAAATATGCTCACGCTGTGGCAGAATCTGGTGGGCAAGGCCAACGACGCCGACCCGTGGGAGACGGAACTAATACCCAGCCTGGCATTCGACGACGTAGCTTTCGGAGGATGCTGACTCAGCGCTTCAGCAACTTCCGCCCCCCCTTGATGTGGAGTCCCGGTGCAGTGCCCGCGGTGCGGCGTCCCATTAAGTCATACGTCACCTCATCCTCCTCGGATGACGATGCCTCGGGAGCCCCGATGCCATCGTCGAGTACTTTCACCAGTGCTGTAACAAGCACAGGTCGATGGTCCGAAGCTGCGGGTTCTGCCACCACCCTGCTGCCCGTGCGAATCACAGATCGGCCCATCGTGGCGATATAGTCAATGCAGGATGTCGGCTTGTCGGCAGGGAAAGAATAACTCTCCGTGCCCGTTGTTTTATTCAGGATGACAAACGACTTCTTCAGCTGTGTAATGAGTTTGCTTTCGGGCTTGTCATTCCAGTCGCCACAGATGATGAAGGGCTTATCCCAACGGGCAGCCTCCTCCAAGATGATATCTACCGAGGCCAAGCGATTAGACTCCACGAGATCCAGATGCGTGCAGGCAAACACATAGTCTTCAAACTCACAGACAAGCAGCGTACGCTTCTCCTGACCGGGCAGCGGAGTATTTCTCACGCTGAGGGGTTTCTCCTTGCTCAAGATGGCCACGCCATACGCGCCCCCACTCAGGGGAATGGCACGTCCAAAGGTGCCATACATGCCACACTTCTCTGCCAGATACTGCGTCTGGTTCACCTTGTTTGAGCGTGGAACAATGTTATCCACCTCCTGAAGGCCCACCACGTCAGGCGTGGTTTTATTGATGACTTCTGCCGTGCGGTCCAGGTCCACCACATTATCCATGCCAGCCCCGTGGCGGATGTTATATGAGAGAATCGTTTGACGTTCATAGCTCTGTGCCATCGAGGTCGGGCTCCAGCCGAGGCCTAAACATGCGAGCAATAGGAATATAAACCGTGCCTTCATTGTCGCTTATAGTTTAATGTTTAATGTACAAGTATCGTCCACTCCCATCCCTGTTTCCTTCGGTATGGTTCTGCAAAGTTACGAATAAGTGAGAGAAGAGCAAAACAAAAGACGAAGTTTTTGACTTACTCTTCTTCCACACCTGCCTTTGGCAGGCAGAAGCGTCCCAAAGGGCCGAGCGCCGAACGAAAGTCACTTCGGCCAAAAGGCCAGAGTTACGAATAAGTGAGGTTTAATTGTATCTCTGTATCTGATCCTTAGCAACATCATACATATCGCAAGGAAAGATTTCGACTTCAGACGGCCCGGGCCGTCCGGTTAGACGCCTCGGGCCGTCCGAATAGACGCCCCAGGCCGTCCAACCGTCCGACCCGAGGCGTTTTCCTTATCCAGCCGACTCCGTCTCCCTCCTGAGCCGATTCCTCATCCCTTCTGAGCCGATTCCTCATCCCTTCTAACCCGAGTCCACGTTCGATCGCTCGACTCTGCCGCATTGCTTTTAGTGCAAAGAACAACTAATTTCTAATCCCACTACCCCATCCTCACATAACGACCCACCAGAGCTCAATTTCCAATTCTTCGACACGTGAGGCACTACATTTTTTGAGTATAGTGTCGTACAACACTTCACAAAAAAAGAGTTATTCCCTTTGCCGTTCCGTGTGAAAGTTGTAACTTTGCACAGCCGAACAAGGAACCATTAAATTAACCAACATCAAAAAAAAGACACATGAAACAGACAAAGTTTATGGCCCTCCTGCTCTTTGCAGGAATGACGCTCGTGGCCTGCGATGATGACGAGAACGAAATCGAGCCCAGCGAACAGCAGAATACAATGACGCTCACTTTTGAGGGCAGTTCATGGAATTCGCTGATTGACAATCCTCAATACTACGGCCCGCTGCTCTATGGCGAGAATGCCAAGGACTATGCCTGGACCGATGCCACCACACAGTTGCATGGCGGGATGACCAACGCCTGGGGTGGACAGTACGGATTCTCCGAGGGCGGCATTGCCATCAGCAATTACATTGATGCCGACGTGAATTCCCAGCGAAGCTATGATTGTCAGCTGTCTGTACCCGTGAGCAATGGGAGCAAGAATTTTGCCGTCGTATATTGCGATGCCAACCTGACCTTTGCCGACGGCGTAGCCCGACAGATTGAGTCGATGGACATGATAGGCACTACCTATCTGATTAGCGTAGCCAAGAATGGTAATGACTATGCCAAGGCGCTGAAAGACAAGGGTGACTATGTGAACCTGATTATCACAGGCTACAACGGCGAGACGGTGACGGGAACATCCACTGTAACGCTGGCTCTGCAGGGCGGCTCACTCGACAAGTGGTACACTCATTCTCTGAAGGGACTGGGGAAAGTGACACGCCTCCACTTCACAATGGACGGAAGCGACAAGAGTTTCGGCTACATGAACACACCCACCTACTTTGCTTTCGACAACGTGGTGGTGAAGAAGTGACAAACAAACATCGGACCACAAAAAGCAATGTACGCCCCGGCCCGTATGTCCAACCTTTGCATGCTGTCGGTTGCCCTTGTGCTACTGGCAGCATGCAATCATTCCAGCCCCGGACTATCCGAGGAGGATTTCTCACACCAGGGGCGGGGCGTCTTCATTCTGTGTGAAGGAAACTTTCAGGCCGGAAACAGCACGCTCTCGTATTACGACCCTTCCACACGCGAAGTTGAGAACGGCGTGTTCCAACGTGCCAACGACCGGAAGTTGGGTGACACGGGGCAGTCCATCACCATCGATCGTGGCACAGCATACATCGCCGTGGAAAACAGTGGCATCATCTGGGCCATCGACACCGAAACATTCCGCGTCAAGGGACAACTGACTGCAGGGCAGACGGAGCAACACATGATAAACCCACGCTACGTGTACGTATCGAATGCCGAGAAGGCTTATGCAACCGATCTCTACGCCCCCTATATCACCATCTTCAACCCTACGACACTTGCTTATCGGGGCTACATCTCCACGGCTCAGCCGCAAGCGTATGGATATTCCAACACAGAGCGTATCGTGCCCTACGGACAGACGCTCTTTGTCAATTGCTGGTGTTACAGCCGAAGCATCCTGGTCATCGACACACAGCAGGAGGCAGTGACAGACAGCATCGTCCTGAGCAGCTGGCAACCAAAGGCTATGCTTTTGGACAGCCACAACAAGCTTTGGGTACTCACAGACGGCGGTTACGGAACCGACGGCAGCACGTCATCCTTTAGTGACAACGTACCCCACCTCTATCGAATCGATGCTGCCACACGCCGCATTGAATCAGACGAGCCACTGGACACGGACGAAGCCAGTGTGGAAATGGCCCTCAATCCACGGGGTGACACTCTCTACATTATCAATAACGACCTCTATCGCATGGCTGTCACAGACGCACATCTCCCCGTGCGACCCTTCATCAAGGCACCCAAAGACAGCCAGGGACGACGCCACAAGCTTTATGGTCTTAACGTGAATCCCTATGACGGCGACATCTATCTGGCCGATGCCGTGGATTACAGCCAGGCAGGTGTGGTTTACCGATACTCGCGCGAAGGACAGCTCGTGGACCACTTCCGCGTGGGCATCAACCCCAGTTGCTTTGCCTTCAAGTAAAAGCCTCTCTCCCACTCTTCGGATAACAACCATCATGAGTATGCATACACCTGAAATACGACTTTCCAGCCCTACCCGTTCTCTATGGAGGAAAATGGGGACTGGCGTCCTTCTCCTCCTTTTTTTCTCGCTCCTTTCATGCAGCGACGACAGCCCAAGCGGGCCACTGCCCGTTATCAGCTGGGCCATGTCGGGCGCACGATTCCGAGTATATACCGACGAGGTGCTGAGCCTGGTGCCCGATGTGGAGCACACTGACGAAACCACCACCTATCTGTGGACAATGGACGGGGAGACCGTAGGCACCGAAAACCACTTCGAATTCAGCAGCCCGACGGCAGACGAATACTATGTGAAGTTCCGGGTGACAAACCGTTTCGGGCAGACAGACGATGAGGTAAAAATCACGGTGGTGCAGGCAGAGAAGAACACCATTCCCGAGCTGCCCAGCGACAGCACGCTACGCTGCCTCTTTCCCTTCAGCGAGATCAACATCCCCATCGGGAGAGACATTGAGATACGTCCCTACATCCTGGAGAATACCGAGGGATATAGCTGGCAGTGGCAGGTTAATGGAGTTGATGTAGATGGCTCGGGACAGACCGTGACGGGCAGCCCACGACTCATATTCCGAGCCACGGAACAGGGAACGACCAACGTCTGCCTCCTATTACGTAACGATACATCCGAGGTCAGACGAGAAGTCATCGTTCATCAATGTCCTCCTGCCGGAACATATCGACGCACCACTCCGAGCACGCGGAGGATGGTAGATAAAGTCTATGAATATCAGCCAGCACCAGGCCATCAAGTGAATGGTTACATCATTACGGGAAGAAGCTTCCCCGATGGCTGCACGCACGAACAAGCCTGCGATACCGTGCTCAGTCATTTCGAGCGCCAGTGGATGACAAGCCTGGGCGGATGGGGTGGCTATCTGGTGGCAGGCTTCGACCACAGCGTACCGCGCAACGACACAAAGCCAGACCTCTGTATCAAGGGTAATCCGTACGACTACCAATCGGAACCTGGCATCATCTGGGTGAGCCAGGACGTGAATGGCGACGGATTGCCCAACGACCTATGGTACGAACTGGCCGGCTCGGAATATGGCACCCGCAATCACACGACAGGCTATGCCATGACATACTATCGTCCGCAGCATCCTCACATGGGAGTAGCATGGAAAGGAAGCGGCGGCGAGTCGGACTATATTCCGTACATGAGCTACTGGAATCCAGCCGATTATTATTGGCAGGACTGGCAGCGGGACAAGGAGACGCTGACATTCTTCGGCAGCATGCTTGAGAGTAACGTATCGTATAGCAACGGCGTTTCGTCGCTTCCGCCATACGCTTGGGGATACGCCGACAATCTGGGCGAAGACTACATCGAGGGGACACGTGGCCGTATGGGATATTACAGTATAAGGCGTGCGCGCACGTGGGACGGCCAACCTGCCGAACTGGAATACATTGATTTCGTCAAGGTGCAGACAGCCATTACAGGCCATACACCCAACCTGGGCGATGCGAGCACCGAGGTGTATGGCATCATGAGTAACGAATAAGGATGAGAGTCTTTGCCCGAAGTCTGCTTTGCCTCCTCGCAGTCCCTGCATTTCTGCATGCACGCGAGGCGGACGATGAGGCCATTCCGGAACGCCGCGACACCCTGCGCACCGTGCAGGTTACGGCCACGCGCCGCTTGCGCGACACGGGGCTGCAGATGACCCGGCTGGACACACTGGCGCTGCGCGAGAATATCTCACTCTCTATGGCCGACGTACTCACTCAGCACAGCACACTCTTCATCAAGAGCTACGGACGTGCCACCGAGTCGACAGCCGAGTTCCGCGGCACATCGCCCAGCCACACACAGGTGCTCTGGAACGGCATGCGCATCAATTCTCCCATGCTGGGCACGATGGACTTCAGTTTCATCCCATCCTATTTTGTGGACGATGCCACGCTCTACCATGGCGCATCCAGCCTGGCCGTGACGGATGGAAGCCTGGGCGGTGCCATTGAATTGCGCACACGCTCCTCGG
>Ga0310695_10003842_pt1 | contig 28716 bp, 19 predicted proteins | sample RumenRJG_04DNA_FD_203882 | JGI IMG/M metagenome (GOLD analysis project Ga0310695, IMG submission 203882) | Bovine rumen microbial communities from Lethbridge, Alberta, Canada - RJG_04 (v2) (version 2) | ecosystem: Host-associated > Mammals > Digestive system > Stomach > Rumen | place: Canada... | reverse complement strand
AAAGGAGGAAAAGCTAAAGGCAGAAGAGACACCATATACTCCGGTCTGTTCTTCCTCATCACGTTCTTATAAGTCGAATGACAGCGACAATATGCGTGGCTTCGATCCTACATCAGAGGATGACATGGACGATAACGGACTGTCCCCGAAGCGTAAACAACTTCGGGGACAGTCTTTGTTTTTTATAGCAGCCTCAGCCACTGCTCCACAGGGATGCCACGGTTCTTGTCCTCATTCTCCTTATTGGCATCGATAAGACGATAGAGGGCATCCATGGCCTCACGGGTGCTCTTTCGCAAGGATTCTCCTTGAAGCAGATGGCCGATGAGAATGGCTGAGAACATATCACCAGTACCCGGGAAATGAACGGGAATTTCCTCATAGGACAATTGGAAATAGGTGTCCTTATAATGGTTGTAGCCTACCACCGATGGCTGGCCATCTACCAGGATACTCGTAATCAGCGCACTCTTGGTTCCAATCTCACGAAGTTTATCAAGCAACAACCGAGCTTCTTCGGCATTGACGCCGGCAGGATTATAAGTGCTGTCTGTCAGGTAGGCTGCCTCCGTATAATTCGGGAAAATAAGATCCGCAACAGCTACCATTTCACGCATACAGTCCACACGTTCTGGAGTGACGCCATTGTAGAGCTTTCCCTCATCACCCATGATAGGGTCAACGAAGATAATAGTACCCCGCAAAGCCTGCTCCTTGCAGTAATCGGCTACCATCCTTGCCTGACGCTCACTACAGATAAAACCTGTGGCGATAGCATCAAAAGAGAAACCCAGTTCTTTCCAAACAGGAAAGACACCCTGCATATAGTCGGTGGTTTCCATAATGTTGAACTTACCGTAGTCCAACGTATTAGACACCAATGCCGTGGGCATATTATAGACAGGATAGCCCATATAACTTAAGATGGGCAACATGGCTGCCGTAGCTACCTTGCCATAACCTGCCAAATCGTTGATGAGTAATATCTGCTTCTTTGCCATTTCGGCTGCAAAGATACGATTAAGTGAGTGAAAAACCAAAACTTTTTTGAGTTTTTCCGAGCGTGAGTATCTTCACGGAGGAACGACGTAAAGGTAGTGCAAAATTTCGATTGAGCGAAGAGAAAGCAAATGTATTTGCTCTCTTGAGCGTGAGAAATTTATCAAAATGAGTGGAAAAACAAAATATATTTTGATTTTTCCCGAATGCAGCCTACCCATTCCCGAACTTTGTTCGCCTACCCGTAGCCTTTCATGGCGCGAAGCGACATAAAGATACGATTAAGTGAGTGAAAAACCAAAACTATTTTGAGTTTTTCCGAGCGTGAGTATCTTCACGACACGAAGTGGCGAAAAGGTATATAAACCTTATTTATTTCTCCAAAGTAATGGCCATCAATCCTACGACAACATCATTGGAGAGGGTGCGAAGCGTGAGCGACTTGAGTTTCTTATTGGGATTGATGGGCATTTTCAGCATCTGTGCTGCACCACCGGGAATCTCACGGCCATAAACACCCGTGATACCTAATAATTTACCAAGGTCGCGGCTCACCTGTCCTGTGCCTAAACAAAGCCGATAAGGACGAGGTTGCAATGTCTTGAAAGCCTCCTGATCCACATAATAGTCCTGCTCAATGGGACACCAGTTGAATGGCGGAATGAGATGGAGCGTATCTGTCGTATGATCCTTATAGGTGACTTCCACGACGGCATTGTCGAGACGTGTCTGCATATGGTTGGTACTTCCCGCCAGTAGCAGATAGGCATAGCGGTATTTCCCCTTCAGTTTGAAGTTAATCTCTTGAGGATAATTGTCCCAAAGAGAAGTATAGGCGATGTTCTCGCCCTTGGAAGGCGTGATAAATGGAATGCCGGCCACATAGTAACGATTGTCACTAATCTTCGTACGCAAGACACTATCATTGATTTCCGGACACAGTTGCGGATGGCACCATTCGCCCACTCCTTGCGTGGGAATCTCCAAGGTAGTGACATTGGGACGTGGCGAGAGATACTTCTGTTTGAAGATGTCACTCACGCTGGCATTGAAACGTTTGTGAATGGCAATGGGAACACGCTGGGAAGTCTTGAAATCAGAGGGCTCATCGAGTCCTAACTCCGTAGCCGTAAAAGGACAATGCAAGGCCGTGGGCTTGTATTCCGCATCCCTTCCCACCAGTTTTTCAATATCATGTTTGAGTCCCTGGTCAGCATAAGCTGACTCATAACCATATTCCTCAAGAATGGCTGCTGGCATCCGGAACTCCTGCCGTTTCTGCGTAGTTCCCACATGATCCACATATTGTCCATTGCCTAAATTAAGGCGAAGGATGATTTTCAAAGGCTGCCGGAAGTTCTGTTCCACCTCATAGACATCCTCTCCTGCCTCACGCCGGTATGTATATGATAAATAAGGTGTACGGATGTTTGTGTGTTCCCACTCCAATGGGAAGCCAGGACGTATGATACAGACGGAATCGAGGGCATGGGGAACAATACCGTAAAGTCCCTGAATGAGCGTGCGGGCTGCTGTTCCCGTACAGTCTGAGAAGTCACGATAACACTCTCCACGGGCAGCATCGAGGAAACTGATCTGTCCGAAATTGCCCGGACTACTGCCTAAATACATCTGATCGAGGATGTTGGCTTTGAGCAATTGGAATCCCTCACGGGGTCTGCCTGCCTTGAAATAGGCCAACGACATGTTCATCACTTCTGCTGTAGCCACGTTATTGATGCTCCAGGAATAGGGCATCCAGTCGCTGGTGCTTACCAGAGAGAACTGCTGTTGTGCGGGTTCTATTTCCTGAACGCCATTCTGGATAGCATATTTCCGGGGAACATGAAAGCGCAAGGGAAGGTGTGGAATAAAGGAATCCACATACTGAGTGGACTGGTAGGCCTGCTGATCCGTACATACACCACAGTCAATGGGCGTGTAGATGCTCCACAAGGCTGCATCCTCATGAACCCGTTTCAATCCCATCATATCCTGATATTCTGCCCAATGGTTCTTGCCTTTCACCCACAGACGGCTATTCATGGCCTTCAGTATTTTGTCAGATTCCCGCTGATAACGGCTCCCGTCTTCGCCTATCAGTCTGGCAATCTTGGCAGCCATCTTGTTAGCGCGGTAATTATAAGCTGACGAATGGGTGACGGCTCCACCATTATAATAAAGCGCATCACTCGCCCAAATGCAGCAATAGGCATCGTAAAGACCATCATCATCGGGGTCATAGTTGCGCTTCTCCCATTCCAAATGACGGGTGATGACAGGCCACATCTTACGCATATAGGCTGTATCGGCGTCATATTCGAAATGCCACATCAGTTCATCGATGTAGTTCAGGTTCATATCGTAGTGATGCATCTGGTCGTTACGGTTAGGATTACGGCAGATATAGCCGTTGCTATACATCTGCGTTCCCCATTTCTTCTCAGCCCTTGCCAGATTCAGCGTGGAATCCTGCGAAGGATGAGGAATCGTTGGCGGCACATTTGTCACCTGACTGGCAGCATAGGCATCGAAATGACTTTTGGCACGATCCCGCCATCCCAGCACATCTGCCAGATAGCCAGCACGCCATCCTGCCAACGGCGTCCTCCAGCCTACTGCTCCATGAAGCCACGTCATCCCATCCCAAGCACCGTCAGCAGCGGCTACAATGGCAGAGCCCAGCGGATTAAAGAAAGGATCGGGCGTGTAGAACATGATCTGACGCCCATAGTCTTCAATACGCTTTTCGGTAGCCTGCATAAGCTTACAGAACGTAGGCCAGTCCACATTCTCGAGTTGCAGACTATCCGACATCACCTGGGCAAATCCCCGCTGCTCCCATGTTACCTTCAGACGTTGAAGCACTTCCCCGTCACTTTCGAAGCAGCCAGGCTTATCTGCGCCAATGTCACCATTGCGATGCAGTCGTTTCTCGCGTACACCCGTAACAACAGCTTCTATTTCCGGTAACTCTTGGAATCCAACGGTATAGAAATGCCAGGCTGCACGATCTGCATCTACCAGACAGCAAACATCCAGCAAAAGACTGGCTCCTCCCCAACTTTTATCCTCCAATCGGTACCACCGCTGCCCTCGTGCATAGCGAGCTTCACAATGGGTTGTACTGTCAAGAGCCACCGTATGGCCTTTATAGGAAACGCGGAAACTCACATTACGGCAGCTGCGGGAGTTTAGGAACAAGGCGAAAACAGGACGGTCACTGGTTTCCAACCGATAAGAGGAAGTGCCGCCATAGAGTGCCCGCGTGTAACGGTTGTTGCCGTTCTTACACACCACCACATCATATTCAGGCACATATTGCAGTTCACGCACAGCACCGCGCTTATCTTCATTATAGGAGGTTGACTCAATAAAGTCACCTACGCGTTTCTGTGCCTGAACGGGCAACAGACTCAGAAGAGTGAAAAGAGAGACAATAAGGATTTTTTCCATTCTTCTTGTTTTGTGGACAAAGTTACGAATAAGTGAGGACAAATACAAATAAAACTTGTTTTAATTTGTTTTGTCGAACGACAGTAACTTATCTAAAGTTACGAATAAGTGAGGACAAATACAAATAAAACTTGTTTTAATTTGATTTGTTGAACGACAGTAACAGGCTCTCCATTTCAAAACTATGCATTAAAACCACTTATACCATCCTTCAATCTCTTCTGAACCCTAAAGCAATTTAGTCTAATTTACTTAGCAATTTAGTCTAAATTGCTTTTTGAATTAGACTAAAACAAATGATAAAAGGAGTTTGCCTGACTTACAATATATGTATGCAGACCATAAGGCGATGACGGAAAGGCGGGCGTTTTTTAAGGCCTTTCCAAAGAAATATCAGCAAAACGTCTTATCTTTTGAACTATTTTTTTAACTTTGCAGACAAATTATTACCCCATGAAACAGACTATTATTACTTTTCTACTGCTTGTGCTTTGTCTTCCGGCAAACGCAAAGATAGACCGCCAGGCAGTCATCAACCGAAACAATCCAAAGGTTAACAGCATCGACTCTTTATCATCGCTTACCGTGGGCAATGGCGGATTTGCCTTTACGGCAGACGCCACAGGACTGCAGACTTTTCCTGAAGTTTACAGCAACGGTGTGCCTTTAGGCACGATGAGCGACTGGGGATGGCATTCTTTCCCGAACACCCAAAACTATCGCGCAGAGGAAGCTTTCGACCAGAAGATGTACTCCATTGAGAAGTTTCAGGACGAGCGTCGCAAGGCTGCTGCCAATTATCTGCGTGCCAATCCCCACCGACTGCATTTAGGCACCATCGGATTCGACATTCATTCCCCAGAAGCCATTATGGATGCCCGTCAGGAACTGCAACTCTGGAAAGGTTGGCTGCAGAGTGATTTCTCTTGGAAAGGTAAAAACTATCAGGTGGAAACGGCCTGCGATCCTATCCGTGACCTTGTAGCAGTACGCATCCAAGGATCAGGAAAGGTCATCCCCATTCTGTTCCGGTTCCCCTACCCTACAGCTGGCCATTCAGATGATGCCTGTAACTGGGATGCTAACGACAAACACTCCACAGAGATTGTCAAGGCAGGCCATCAGCAGGTGCTGCTGAAACGTACACTCGATGCGACCACCTATTATGTGGATATCCGCTGGGAAGGCAAGGCTGCCTTTAAGGCGCTTAACCGTAACGGATTCAGACTGACCCCACAAGACAAACAGTTTGCCTTCACTTGCGAATATCGCACGGCTGCCGGCTCTGTAGCCAATAAGGATGCGGAAAGTGTATTCAAGGCTTCTGCAGACTATTGGACGAATTTCTGGCAGACAGGTGGCATTGTGGATTTCAGTCGTTGCAGCGATTCCAGAGCCAAGGAGTTGGAACGTCGCATCATCCTTTCGCAATATCTTTTGGCCGTGAACTGTGCCGGTAATACACCCCCACAAGAAACGGGTCTCACCTATAACTCATGGTTTGGCAAGTATCATCTGGAAATGATATGGTGGCATCAGGCACAGTTTGCCCTTTGGGGACACCCCGAACTGCTGGAACGTTCACTTGACTGGTATTTCCGCGCAGAGCCCATGGCCCGTAAGATTGCACAGCGCCAAGGTTACAAGGGCATCCGATGGATGAAAATGACGGATCCCAGTTCAGAGGAAGCGCCCTCGAAAGTAGGCAGCTACCTCATTTGGCAACAGCCTCATCTTATCTATCTTACCGAACTGCTCCGACGGGCAGGCACCAATATTAGCCGATTCTCCACCTTGATTGAAGAAACCGCTGAGTTCATGCTTGACTATGCCCGTCAGTCATCTGCCGGAAAAACAGATGGCACTTATGCCCTGAGTGGTTGCATTCCTGCCCAGGAAACACTCTCAGCATCGTCAACTGTGAATCCTCCTTTCGAACTGGCTTATTGGCAATGGGCGATGAAAGTGGCAGGTCATCCCATCCAAATGGATACGCTGGCTTATAAGGACGGGCTTTATCTGGCTGCTGCCGATGCTACCGATACCTATACGAACATCAAATATATCAGCGACCATCCTGCCGTACTGGGTGCCTATGGCATCATTCCCGATACAGGGCTCTTCAATAAGAAGCTGATGCAGAAGACTCTCGACTGGATCTGGGACGGATGGAACTGGGACAAGACCTGGGGATGGGACTATCCGATGGTGGCCATGTGTGCTGCCCGTTTGGGTGACAAACAGAAGGCCGTGGATGCCCTGCTGATGCCCAAACGTACTAATACCTATCTGGTAAGCGGACATAACTATCAAGACCAGCGCCTGCGTCTTTATCTGCCAGGTAACGGTGGATTGTTGACGGCTGTTGCCCTGATGTGTGCCGGATGGGACGGATGCAAGGAAAAGAACCCCGGATTCCCTGCCGGATGGGATGTAGAATGGGAAGGCCTGAAGGCTATGCCGTAAAAAAGAAAAACTCTCCCCCCGCCCTCCCTGTGAGGGAGGGAGCAAATAGTATAAGAGATAGTCATAACTCTGCTTTCTTAATTCTAAATTCTAAATTTATAATCGCCGTAGGCGACACATCGTAATTCGTAATTCATAATTCTAAATTTATAATCGCCGTAGGCGACACATCGTAATTCATAATTCTAAATTCGTAATTCTAAATTGAATAACCTCAACCCCATTCAGGCATTGATGCAGCAGAAGATTTTGCTGCAGATGGAATATGCTGCCGAGAAAGAAGCCTTCCGCAAACTGACCGAGACCATCGGCATGCAGCGGAAGCTGAAAAGGGGTGATGCCTGGTGGCCTGTAAAGACAGGCAAAAGCTATTATAATTCGCTGAACCAGCTTTCCATTGAAATCCACCGCACACAGGATCAGGACATCGAGCATAATTTCGAGTTTGGAAAACCTGTAGCTTTCTTCAGGGCACTTCCGGGGTTATCAGGAAATTCTGAGAAGTCCGGCGTTTCCGCGAATACCATCAAATACTTTCCTTTCACGGGAACCGTCTCCTATGTAGATGGTGACCGCATGGTCATCGTGGTTCCTGATAACACGCCCGTCATTGACTTACAGAATGCGGAAGGCCTCGGCGTACAGCTTTCATTCGATGAAACAAGCTATAAGATGATGTTCGATGCCCTTGACCGTGTGATGAAAGCCAATGACAACCGTTTGGCTTATCTCCGTGACCTTTTTTATAACACGCAGATAAAACCCCAGACCTTTTCTTTCCAATCCATCACTTTTCCCTATCTCAATAAAACACAGGAAGAAGCCGTCAACTGCGTGCTTCGCTCTAAAGACGTGATGATTGTCCATGGGCCTCCGGGAACCGGAAAGACCACTACCCTCATGGAAGCCATCAACGAAACACTCATGCGTGAAAGTCAGGTGCTGGTATGCGCCCAATCGAATATGGCCGTTGACTGGATTTCGGAGAAACTCGTTGACCGTGGCATTCCTGTCCTGCGCATTGGCAATCCCACCCGTGTCAACGACAAGATGCTCTCTTTCACTTTTGAACGGCGGTTTGAAGCACATCCAGATTATCCGCAATTGTGGGCTATCCGAAAGGCTCTTCGGGAATTACGGGCCAAAAGAAAGCGTGGTGATGACAAATACCACCAGAAAGTGGAACGGCTGAAATCAAGAGCCACCGAACTGGAGATTCGCATCAACAGCGAACTCTTCGGAGAGGCACGCGTCATTGCCTGTACTTTAGTGGGGTCAGCCAATCGTCTGCTACAAGGCATGAAGTTCAGCACCTTATTTATAGATGAAGCAGCCCAAGCCCTGGAAGCTGCCTGCTGGATTCCCATCCGAAAAGTCTCACGCGTCATTTTGGCTGGTGACCATTGCCAGTTGCCTCCTACGGTAAAAAGCATTGCAGCCCTGAAGGGAGGACTTGGCAAGACGCTGATGGAGCGCATTGTGGAAAATCATCCGGAAGCCGTTTCTTTGCTGCAGATTCAGTACCGCATGAATGAACAGATTATGCGTTTCTCTTCCGATTGGTTCTATGGCGGGAAGGTCATCAGCGATGCCAGCGTGAAAAACCGTGGTATTCTCGATTATGATGATCCTATAGAATGGATTGACACCGCCGATATTGGAGCCAAGGAAGAATTCATCGGGGAATCCTTCGGGCGCATCAACAAGCAGGAAGCTCTGCTCACATTGGCCGTTCTGGAACTCTACTTTGAAAAAATAGGAAAACAGCGTATTCTGGAAGAACGCATTGACGTGGGTGTTATTTCCCCTTATCGTGCCCAAGTTCAGTATTTACGGCAAATGGTGAAGAAAGAGCCTTTCTTTAAACCTTACAGAAGCCTCATTTCCATCAACACCGTGGACGGATTCCAGGGACAAGAGCGCGACATCATCCTCATCTCGCTCGTAAGAAACAATCCCAAAGGTGATATTGGTTTCCTGCGTGATTTGCGGAGAATGAACGTAGCCATTACACGCGCCAGAATGAAACTTATTATCTTAGGTGACAAGGCTACCATGAGTTACAATAATTTCTACAAAAAACTATACGAATATTCTAATCTGTAAGTTTTTATCGATAAAAAGTAACAATTTGCTGAAAAAGTTTGGCGGTTCCAATAAATTTATTTAACTTTGCCGCGGAATTCTAAAAAGAATAGATTCATAGGCACAGATACATAATTATTCATCGTTTCATAAATAAGTTATTATGAGAAAGGGTCGACGAGATGTCGCTCCTTTCTCGAGTTTATATACCTACCTTATTGCAAGTTCGTTACAAAAATCCAACCGATTTGCATTTCACGATAAAAAGCATTACCTTTGCAAAAAATTTTCTGAAAGTAGAATGAAACAGCATTACACAGGGCTATCACAAGCGCAGGTACTGCAAAACAGACAACAATATGGTGTCAACCTTCTGACACCCCCTGAACGGGAACCGCTTTGGAAGAAGTTTCTCGGCAAGTTCACCGACCCCCTCATTATTATTCTTCTCGTTGCAGGTGTCCTCTCCATTGGCATTTCCTGCTACGAGTATTTTGGTCTTCACCAGGATGCTTCCGTTTTCTTTGAACCCGTAGGTATTTTCATTGCCATCTTCCTTGCCACCGGTCTGGCTTTTATTTTTGAAGTAAAAGCTGACCGCGAATTTGCCATTCTCAATCAAGTCAACGATGATGAACCCGTACAGGTTATTCGCGATGGTCATTCGCAGATGGTGCCCAAGCGCGACATCGTGGTGGGAGATATCGTGATACTTACCACAGGCAGTGAGATTCCTGCTGACGGAGAACTGCTTGAAGCTGTACAATTGCAAATAGATGAATCCACTTTAACAGGAGAGCCTATCTGCAGGAAAAGCGTTGTGGCAGAGGAACAAGATTCCGAAGCTACCTTCCCTTCCAACCATGCCATGCGAGGAACGAAAGTCATGGAAGGGAATGGGGTGATGCGTGTCTTTGCCGTGGGTGACCACACAGAAAACGGCAAGGTCTTTGTGGCGGCACAAATAGACGATAGCGTCAAGACACCGCTTAACGAACAGCTGGAACGGTTGGGAAAACTCATCTCGCAGGTCAGTTATGCCATTGCTGCCCTGATTGTGGTGGGCCGCATCATTGTCTATCTGACTCAGAATGCCGACTCACTTACTCCCATCACTGAGCATCTGACACCCTTCCTTGCCTATCTGTTACAGTCCGTCATGATTGCCGTGACACTCATCGTAGTGGCTGTTCCCGAAGGACTTCCCATGGCAGTAACCCTTTCACTGGCCTACAGCATGAGGCGTATGCTGAAAACCAATAATCTGGTGCGTCGTCTGCATGCCTGTGAGACCATGGGAGCTGCAACCGTTATCTGTACCGACAAGACCGGTACACTCACACAAAACCAGATGCAAGTGGCCGATATAGAATATTTCTCTCCAAAAAACGAACACGACGATACGGAAGAAAAACTTCTCCATGAAGCCATTGCACTCAACAGTACAGCCAATCTTGATCCACAGGCTTCCGTCATCGGCAATCCCACGGAAGGAGCCCTGTTGCTTTGGCTACGTGACAAAGGCATTGACTATCTGGAAAAACGCCGGCAGACAACCGTTCTGAATCAACAACCTTTCTCCACCGAAACCAAATACATGGCTACTGTTGTGGAATCGCAGGTGCTTCCCGGAAAACATATTCTATATATAAAAGGTGCTCCCGAAATCGTAGCTGGTTTCTGCAAGATTACTGAAGAGCAAAACCTGGTTTTCAATAAACTGCTTGCCGAATATCAGCAGAAAGCCATGCGTACACTGGCCTTTGCCATGGGTATCGTCTCCGACAACTCCGATCATTCCCAAATCCCAGAAATATCTAACCTTCAGTTAATGGCGCTTTGTGCCATCAGCGATCCTGTCCGCGCGGATGTCCCGGCAGCTGTTCAAGATTGTCTGAATGCAGGTATCAAGGTGAAAATCGTGACGGGTGACACCATAGGAACAGCCCGTGAGATTGGACGTCAGATAGGACTTTGGACGGATGAAGACACAGATGATGCCATCATCTCGGGGGTGGAGTTTGCAGCCTTGTCTGACGAGGCATTGCTTCAGCGAGTACAAAAATTGAAGATTATTGCCCGTGCAAGACCCATGGATAAGAAACGGTTGGTGGAAGCCCTTCAGCAGAAAGGAGAAGTGGTGGCAGTAACTGGTGACGGCACCAATGACGCGCCTGCCCTCAAGGCTGCTCATGTCGGCCTTTCCATGGGTGATGGAACTGCTGTGGCTAAGGAAGCTTCGGATATAACTATTATCGACAACTCTTTTGCTTCCATCGGACGCGCTGTGATGTGGGGCCGTTCACTGTATCAGAACATTCAGCGTTTTATTCTTTTCCAGATGACGGTCAATGTCTGTGCTTGTCTGGTGGTATTGGCAGGTGCCTTCTTAGGCACCCAATCGCCGCTGACTGTCACACAGATGTTGTGGGTAAATCTCATCATGGACACCTTTGCAGCCATGGCTTTAGCTTCACTTCCTCCCACGGAACGCGTCATGCAAGACAAGCCACGCCCCCGTCAGGCTTTTATTATCTCCAAGCCTATGCAATGGAGTATTCTCGTCACGGGTGGTATCTTCACGGTGTTCTTATTAGCTGTGCTATGGGTTCTTGAGAAAGGCGGAATGCCCCTTTATGACCTCAGTCTGTTCTTCACCACATTTGTAATGCTTCAGTTCTGGAACATGTTTAATGCCCGTGCCTTCCAGACAGGTCAGAGTGCACTTAGACTGAAAGGATGCAAAGGCTTCAACTTCATTGCCACGTGCATCTTTATCGGTCAGATTCTCATCGTCACTTTTGGTGGTCAGATGTTCAACGTGACTCCCCTTTCCCTTCGTCATTGGGTGATGATTATCTGTGGCACAAGTATTGTCCTATGGATAGGTGAACTCGTTCGGTGGATTCGCTCAAAAAACAATATTTGACCTAAAAGTAATAAACAAATTAAGAATTATTTAGTACCTTTGCACCCAAATTTTACATTAAAGAAGAAAAATGGATATTCAGAAAGAAATCACCAGTGCTGTACTGAAAGCGGTGAAGGAGCTCTATGGGGCTGATGTCCCTGAGAAAATGGTACAATTACAGAACACGAAGGAAGGTTTTGAAGGAAACCTTACACTCGTCGTGTTCCCTTTCCTCAAAACTTCCCGTAAGAAACCGGAAGACACCGCACAGGATATCGGTCAGTGGCTGCAACAGAACACCCAGGTTATCAGCCAGTTCAATGTGGTAAAGGGTTTCCTCAACCTCGTCATTGCTCCTGCTGCCTGGATATCTCTGCTCAACGACATCAACTCCGATGAGCATTTTGGTGAAAAGCAAGCCACAGAGGATTCTCCGCTGGTTATGATTGAGTATTCATCACCCAATACCAACAAACCTCTCCATCTCGGACATGTACGCAACAATCTGCTTGGCTGGTCGTTGGCTCAGATTCTGGCAGCTAATGGTAACCGTGTGGTGAAAACCAACATCGTCAATGACCGTGGTATCCACATCTGCAAGTCCATGCTGGCTTGGTTGAAATGGGGAAATGGTGAGACACCTGAGACTTCCGGCAAGAAAGGCGACCACCTTATCGGTGACTACTATGTTGCTTTTGACAAGCACTATCGTGAGGAAATCAAGGAACTCGTGGCACAAGGCATGGATGAGGAGAAAGCCAAGCAAGAGGCTCCGCTCATCAAGGAAGCCCATGAGATGTTGGTGAAGTGGGAACAGAATGACCCTGAGGTTCGTGCTCTTTGGGAGAAGATGAACTCCTGGGTGTATGCTGGTTTCGATGAGACCTACAAGGCACTGGGTGTCAGCTTCGATAAGATTTATTATGAATCCCAGACATATCTGAAAGGTAAGGCCAAGGTGGAGGAAGGACTGGCGAAAGGGCTTTTCGAACGTCACGAAGACAATTCCGTCTGGGCCGACCTCACCAACGAAGGACTCGACCAAAAACTGCTGCTCCGCAGTGATGGTACTTCTGTCTATATGACACAGGACATCGGTACTGCTGAGATGCGTTTCCAGGACTATCCCATCGACAAGATGATCTATGTGGTGGGCAACGAACAGAACTATCATTTCCAGGTGCTCTCTATCCTGCTCGACCGTCTTGGTTTCAAATGGGGTAAGGAACTCGTTCACTTCTCTTATGGTATGGTGGAACTCCCCAACGGTAAGATGAAGAGCCGTGAAGGAACAGTGGTAGATGCCGACGACCTGATTCAGGCCATGATTGAAGGTGCCCGCAAAGTGAGTGAGGAGGCAGGCAAGAGCAAGGACCTTTCAGAGGAAGAGCGCAATGAAATTGCACGCATCTGTGGTATGGGTGCCCTGAAATACTTCATTCTGAAAGTGGATGCCCGCAAGAACATGCTCTTCAATCCTGAGGAAAGTATTGACTTCAACGGTAACACCGGTCCTTTTATCCAGTACACCTATGCCCGTATCCGCAGTATTCTCCGCAAGGCAGAAGAACAGGGAATCACCGTTCCGGAAGCACTCAACACACAAGAGTCACCCATCAACCAAAAAGAAATTGACCTCATCCAGAAGATGAATGCCTACAGTGCTGCCGTAGAACAAGCCGGTAAGGACTACAGTCCCAGTGGCATTGCCAACTACTGCTATGAGCTGACCAAGGAGTTCAATTCCTGGTATCACGACTACAGTGTGCTTAATGCAGAGGATGATGCTACCAAACTCACCCGTCTGGTACTGGCCAAGAATGTAGCCAAGATTATCCGTAATGGTATGGCTTTGCTCGGCATTGAAGTTCCCGAACGTATGTAATCAGCAATGCCCGTTAGAAACAAAAAAGTGGTTAGGCTCAACGTCTAACCACTTTTTCTATGATGAATTCTTCTCTATTTCAGAATCTTATATTCAAATGGTTTGAGCGTTAAGGTCTCTCCCAATGTCTCCTCGGCATTACCATATAGATTCGTCACTTTCTGTCCGGCCCATGATGAAGGCAGTTCCATTGACTTCTCCTCATTACGAACATTCACAGCAATCAGGAACCTGTCTTCACTGTCTTGTTTCTGGAACAACATGATGTCCTTATTGGGATAAGCCGTCATCTCACCTTTTCTCAAAGCCGGATACTTGTTGTAAAGACCGATCAGATGCTGATACTCCTGATAAAGACCAGCATTAGCAGTCCAATCCACTGGTACATATTTAAAGAAGTTGATGGGATCAGGATAACCCACTTCCTGGGAACCGTAGACAAGGGCTCCTCCATGAGGGAAGATAGTGGCTACATAAGCAGCCATGGAACCCCGTTCATTGGTAAATTCCTTCACCGGAGTGGCAATGGTGGAATGGTCGTGATTGGTAGTAAAGCGCATCTTGACTTTTCCTGCCGGCAGACTATCGTATTCCGCCTTGTCGGCCTTGAACAGATTCTCTGCACTATAACCCTTATTGAACACATTCACGAGTGAATCCTTGTAGTCCCAACCATAGTTCAAGTCAAAGCCACCAACGGTAAAGTTGTCCACACGCTTACCCTCAGCCAGCATCACAATCTTACGATTACCGGCAGCAGCACGGAGGGTATCGATGGCTTCCTTCCAGAAATCGGCAGGCACACCATCAGCCACATCACAACGGAACCCATCAAGTCCTTCCTCCACAATCCAGAACTTCATGGCATCAATCATGGCAGCACGCATTTCCTTGTTGTCATAATTCAAGTCTGCCACATCCAGCCAATCCCAGGGACGTGGATGAATAATGGTATCGGTTTTTGCATCATGGGTGTACCAATCGGGATGGTCTTTGACCCAAGGATGATCCCAAGCCGTATGGTTGGCCACCCAGTCAAGTATGATTCCCATTCCCCGCTCATGACAGGCCTTTGAAAGATTCTTGAAATCTTCCAAGGTTCCGAATTCAGGAGCAATGTCTTTGTAGTCCTTGATACAATAGGGAGAATTTTTTCCTTTCTCCACACCAATAGGACTGATGGGCATCACCCAGATTACATTCACGCCTAAAGCTTTGATGGAATCAATGCGGGCGGCCACCGCATTCAGAGAATGATCAGGGGCAAACACACGGGGGTTCACCTGATACATCACGATATCAGCGGGATCAGGCAAGACAAAAGCTTCCTCCGTCTGAGAACCAGGCTTACAAGCCAGCAGCACACTGGCCATACCGATGAAGAGCAATAGCTTTCTCATTTTCATAGATTTTTTGTTTATACTGAATTTTCGTGACAAAGATAAGGAAATTTTTCCATTTTACATCTGACAGACAATAATTTATGTTACCGTTGTCAAGAAATCGTTTGCACAATGGATGATCGTTTCTTTCTGAAATGGTCATCAACAAAAAAAAAGTGAAACATGCTGACGTTTCAGGAAAAGTGCTTATCTTTGCATCCTGATTATGGATACCAGTTTACAGAATCCTCCAGATTACCGCCACGACACCGTGCTTCCCCTGCCACTTGAGGTGAAGGCAGATGCATGGGCGGTGGATGCTGGCTGTAGTGGTAATCCGGGCCCCATGGAATACCAGTGCATTGATCTTCAGACTGGTGCACGCGTGTTTCACTTTGGTCCCATGAAGGGAACAAATAATATCGGTGAGTTCCTGGCCATTGTCCATGCTTTGGCTCTCTGTTGGAATCAAGGTCTTTTCGATAAGACCATCTATAGTGATTCCTACAATGCCATTCTCTGGGTTAACAAGCGCAAATGCAAGACAAAATTGGAGCGTACGCCCGAAACAGAGTCTTTGTATCAGATTATCGAAAGAGCCGAAAACTGGCTGGCCACTCACAACTTCCGCAATCCCATCATCAAGTGGGAGACATCGAAATGGGGCGAAATCCCAGCTGATTTCGGACGTAAATAAAAAAGAAATACTGGAAGATAGAGATCTTCTATAAACTATCAATCATTACTCATTATCAAAATTCATGAACGTAAAATTATTTATTATGGGAATGTTGGCATGTATTCCTTTGTGGGCCAATGCCGACGAAAAACTTTCAGGAACTGTTATAGGCACCTTGGAATCTGTGGACTATAGCAATGGACAACAATCCACCACTGTCAACAGCCGTGAAAAAGCCTTTGACGGGGATTCTAATACTTTCTTCGCTTCTTATGAGCGAAACTACACTTGGACTGGCCTTGACCTGGGTTCTCCACACATCATCACAAAGGTAGGCTGGATGCCCCGTAATGATGGTCTGGGACCCAAGCGCGTACAATTGGGTGTCTTTGAAGGCTCCAACCGCGAGGATTTTATGGATGCGCTGCCACTCTATATCATTACCGAACAAGGCACCATTGGCGTGATGTCACAGGCTGATGTCACCTGTTCCCGTGGATTCCGTTATGTGCGTTATATTGGTCCTGCAGATGCCCGTTGCAATATTGCAGAACTGGAGTTTTACGGTCATGCTGGTGAGGGCGATGATTCCCATCTGGCTCAACTTACCAATCTTCCTACGGTGAGTATCCACACTTTGAATGGAGAGATTCCCTACGACAAGGAAAATGATATATCGTCACAGGTAACCATCATCAGTGACAACGGCACAAAAATACTATCTGAACCAGGAGGAGTCCGTGAACGTGGAAATGTCTCACGCTCTTTCCCCAAGAAGCCTTATCGTATCAAGTTTGAAAGTAAGCAACGGGTGTTGGACGCTCCTGCCAAAGCCAAGAAATGGACGCTTCTCAACAACTATGGCGACAAGACCCTCATGCGTAACTTGTTGGCTTTCAATCTCAGTCAACGTATGGAAATGCCTTATACGCCTTACGGAAGGGCGGTTGACGTATTGCTCAACGGTGAATACAAAGGGTGTTACCAACTCTGCGACCAAGTGGAAGTGAATAAGAATCGAGTGAACATAACCGAAATGGAGCCCACAGACATCAGTGGTCCGGCCCTTACAGGAGGCTATCTCATTGAAGTGGATGCCTATGCTTACGATGAAACCTCATGGTTTAATTCAAATAAAGGCAACCCTGTCACCATTAAGTCACCTGACGATGACGAGATTGTTCCAGAGCAAAGTGCTTATATCAAGAACTATTTCAACAAGATGGAAGCTAATTGGAGTCAATATCTCGACCTGAACACCTTCTTGCGCCATTTCCTTGTTGTAGAACTTTCGGGTAATACGGATACTTATTGGAGTGTATATATGTATAAGGATCGCGACAGCGACATCATCTACACTGGTCCCGTATGGGACTTTGACATTGCTTTCGAAAATGACTACCGCACCTATCCTATCAATAGTAAGTCAGACTATATCTATCGCAGTGGCGGCAGCTGTGCCGGCAATATGAAAGACTTTGTGGACAGAATTGTTGTTTACAATGCGAATGCACGTAAACAGTTGTATGACATTTGGGATGAAGTACGCCAGAAGGGTCTTACCGAGGAGAGTTTATCAGCTACCATTGATGCTTATGCGGAGGAGTTGCAACAATCTCAGCAACTCAACTTCCTGCGCTGGCCTATTCTCAACCAGAAAGTACATATGAATCCACAGGCATTGGGAAGTTATGCGGCTGAGGTGGAGAATGTACGCAAATTCCTCAAAGAGCGTGTGGCTTGGATTGACAAGAAGTTGGGCTATACTTATGTGAATGCTATTGAGGGTGTGATGGAACACACTTCAGCAGCTATTAACGGGAATCTTCCCTATGATGTACTCTCACTGAGTGGACAGCTGGCTGGTCACGACATGAACGCGCTTCCACAGGGTATCTACATTGTTCGTCAGGGACAGACAACCCGCCGCATAACCATTAAGTAATATTAATATATTTATACCACAGATGAGTGGGAAGGTAAACTATCTGGAATACCAACAGAGAATGTTACCTTCCCATTCTTCTTGCTGATATAGGCGTGCATCCGCAGGCAACTGTGGGGCAGGAGTTCCTTCTGCAACCGTCATGGAAGCCGTTTCCACGCGGATTTCATCCCATAAGCCGGCATCGATAAAAGACTGAAGCGTCTTTCGTCCTCCCTCCACCATTAAAGACTGTATTCCATCTTGATATAAAGAAGTAAGCAGCGTATTCAAACCTCCCTCCCCTCGGGAAGGATTGAGGGTGGATCCCAACACCATCCTCTTCGGATTCTTCCCACACCACTCCCGCACATTCAGTTGAGGATGTTCCCGTTCATCTGTGACACGCCCAACAAGAATGGCATCATATTCGGAACGGAGTTTGTGGACAAGCATCTTGGTGTAAGGCGTAGAGATAGCCAAGGCTTTACCGTGATCGTCGATAAAACCATTTTCTGTCTGGGCCCATTTCAATAAGATAAAGGGACGATGTTTTTCGTGGTAAGTGAAGAAACACTTGTTCAAGGCCTTACATTCCTTTTCCAATACGCCAACCGTCACCTCAATACCTGCTTCGCGAATCTTCTGTATGCCACGTCCCTGCACTTTGGCAAATGGGTCTACGCAGCCAACCACACACCTCTTTACACCTTTCTTTATAATAAGGTCACAGCAAGGAGGCGTCTTGCCATAGTGGGCACAGGGTTCCAATGAAACATAAATGGTGGCATCTTTGAGCAGCGGTTCATCTTCAGGTCTTACAGAAGCAAAGGCATTCACCTCGGCATGGCCTTCACCACAACGTACATGATAGCCCTCGCCAATGATGGAGCCAACCCCCTCCTGACCTCCCCGAGGGGAGGGGTTGGGCACAACGATGACCGCACCCACCATGGGATTAGGCTTCGCATTCTGCATACCATTGCGAGCAAGTTGCAGGCAACGCCTCATATACATCTCATCAATCTCTTGCTGATTCATGCTGCGAAGTTAAGCAAAATCCGTGGATTATCAAAGTTCTACGGCATAGATGTTTAAAAATTACTTGATAGAATGCAGGAACTCCACCTCTACAATGCGCAGTTCATTCTTGGTGTCACCACCGTTCTTTGCTTTGAACAAGTCAAGCTCCCCTGCTGCGGGCTCTGCCACCTCTACTATACCGCCAAAGGCATCCTTGTCCTTACCTGCTCCTTTCAAGCGAATCGTTATTTCCTTGGTTGCAACGGGATGGCTGGGTTTTAGATGAACATAGCCCAGACCACGGGGCGTCTCACCGCTCCAGATGAGCTTCTTGCCAGCATAAATCTCCAAAGGATAGCTACGCAGACGCCAGCCTGTCAGTTTCATACAGATATCATCAACCACCGTCTTACGCTCTAGTTGGTAGGTAATCCAAGCCGTAGAAAGTTTACCGTCATTCTTCCATTCAGAAAGTTCATTATCATCAAAGCTGTTCTGAACATGTTCGTTGTCAAATCCTGCCTTAGCTCCAACAACTTTCACGCCCTCTGATTGCTGGGTATAAGAAGGAGTCAGTGGTGTTTCACCACGATCAAGACGGGATTTCAAGGTGAGTTGTGGCAGATCCTGGCTCAGTCCATTCTGAGTGTTCACGGCATTTGTCTTTACCGTAACATAGGCTGGCTTCAATCCTTCCGCATAGGCACTGAGTGTGATTTCACCAGCATGCACCGTACTGCGTACCAACACTCGATTCACTCCACATTCCACTGGCAGACTCCAAGCCCCCACGTAATTATCTGAAATATTCTTCGTGGCAGCAGCATCAAGCAAACCTTCACGGCTACTTTCATCAGCACGTTGCATTTCCTTGTTGTTGCGGGTACCGATTCCTCCAATCCACTTACCATCACCCCACATGGAGAAATGCACCAAACGGTCATCCAAAGGACAACGGCGGCCTTGTTTGTCAAGTACTTCCACCTGATAGAGCACCATGTCAGCCCCGTCGGCCTTGGTTCCTTCCGGATTCTCCATTGCTGTCAACTTCAACTGATAAGGTTCACCTGCCGTCTCAATCTGATAACTGCTACCATCAGAGCCCACAGCTTTCAGAACACCTGGTTCATAGGCAACACGATCAAAGACATGCAGGAACTGATATTCACGCTTACCCTTGCCCAGTGATTTCCCATTCAAGAAAAGTTCCACCTCATCAGCAGTACTCACTACATAGACCGGCTTTACGACTGGACCTTTATCATTGATCATTTGTCCATGATCATTCAGCGAAGCGCCATAGTTCCAATGCCCGACAATATAGGTCTGCTGAGCCTCATTTTCCACCCAACCGTTCCACATCACCTGATGAGCAAAGAAAGCATCCTTGGGAATACGCATGGCATCCGTGACACCACTCATACGAAAATTTGATTCACCGCGATGATGGGTATTGGTATCTGAGAAGACAATCTTCACACCTCCACTGGAAACACGGGTTCCTGTGCCAGGACGCTCCAGCCAGTAGTCATACCAACGGCGCACCATTTCAACGGCAAACTCATCCATATTGTGATTGTATTCACGTGCCGGCTTCCCTCTATAAAGAGGTCCGTCACCCTCCTTGTGGAAAGGATAACTGTAGGCATCCCAGTATTTACGCAATCCTTCATCACGGCAGTATTCCATGGCCCACATGGGGTGCTTCTTCGATTTATTGATGTAAAGCATCTCACCGCCGTACTCAGCCTCATTGATGTCAAGCATCTCACGACTGCCAATGGCTCGTCCACCATGAGGATCATACTGATCACGAATGGCTTTCATCTCCAGCATATGCTCACGGCTGATACTCTCATTGCCGCTCTCATAGAACAGGATACTGGGGTTATTGCGGTTATAGATAATGGCATCCCGCATCAAGGCAGTACGCTGTAACCAACGGGGACCTTCCACATCCTTCTCGGCATCACCGGCAGGCATAGCCTGGATAAGTCCAACACGGTCACAACTCTCAATGTCCTGTTTCCAAGGTGTCACGTGCATCCAGCGAACCAAGTTTCCGTTCGACTTCACCATCAAATCATTAGAATAGTCGCTCAACCAAGCAGGAACAGAGATACCCACTCCTGGCCATTCGTTGCTGGTACGTTGGGCATAGCCATGCATCATCAGCACACGGTCATTGAGCCACACCTTTCCTTCAGCAAAGCGAGTTTTGCGGAAACCGGTTCGGGTTACTACTTTATCGAGTGAAGAATGAAGAGTGAAAGGCAACGGGTAGGCGAGCTCTGCTCGGGAATGGAGTGAAGAATCTTCTCCATTCTGCGTTAAATAAGTTTCCACCGTATAGAGATAGCCATAGCCCCACGACCAGAAATGCAAACCTTCCACGGGAGCAGAAGCCTTCACCAGACGGGTTTCACCTGGTTGCAAGGTAACACGTTCTCCATGGAAACGGGCCACTTCCTTTCCTTCTGTATCCAGCATCCGTGCCGCAAAGGTGAAAGAGCAAGCCTTGGTGCTCTCATTCTTCACTTCCGACTCAGCATGAATCACAGCTTTATGTCCTGCAATGTCAAAATCCGTGGCATAGATATAAGTTCCCGTTGTACCCAAATTACTATAGAGGGGCAGCGTCTGATAGAGTTTGCCTGTCACATGCAAATAAACATTCTTCGGGATACCGCCATAATTGGCATTGAAGTTGCGGTCATTCCATTGATAACGGCTCTCATACTGGCGAGAACGGTAGGTCCAGCTGTTGTCACAACGCACAGCTATCACATTCTCCCCCTCTATTAAATAAGGTGTCAGATCAAAGCCACTGGCCATCACGCCATTCTCACTGAACCCTAAATGATGCCCGTTGAGATAGAAATCGGCACCCTGACGTACTCCCTCAAATTCTATGAATGCCTTATTCTCCTGTAACTTGAAATCTGCAACCTGAAACTTTTTGCGATACCAGCAGATGGTATCCGTCAGGTCTACAATATCCTTACGGAAAGCCTCATCGCCATTGAAGGCATAAGGAAGTGTCACCTGCTGCCATTGACTGTCGTCAAACTCAGATTTCTCTGCATTGGGGAAATCACCCACACAAAGTCTCCACTCACTGTTGAAATTATACTTCTTTCTCTCCACAGCTTCAGCATTCTGACTAACCATTGCCATCAATGCTGCCAACAAGGCTATTCTTAAAAATTTCATTATAAATTGATTTGATTTAGATTTCTGCTGCGAAGATAATACATTTTTTACAAATAATGACTGTAAAAAAAGTTCTATTAATAAGATTTTTGTCCGTTTCTCATAAATCAACAGCTATTTTTCGTTTTTAGTCTTGAAATAGCCGTTTCGTTAAATAGCATTAAAAACGAAAGAATTATTTGGAAGTTTGAAAGTTTATATATTATCTTTGCGATATCAAAATGATATCATAAAGAATTAAGAGTTACAAATAACATATGTTTACAACTTAGAATTAAGAATTATGGAAACTAAAGAATTTCAGTTTAAGGGAACAGTTCTCAATGGTTTTTTGATGCTGTTTGTCACAATCGCTTTGACCATCCTGAGCATTATCGGAATCATCTACGGTATCATCTTTCTCGATGGTGGGGTAAATGGCGGCGGATGGCTGCTGGGTATCAGTGTTGTGCTACTTGTGTCCACTTTTATCACAATGAGCGGTCTTTTCCAGCTGGAGCCTAATGAGGCCAAGATCACTACTTGGTTCGGAAAGTATAGCGGCACCATCACTCAGACTGGTTTCTATTGGATCAATCCCTTCTATTCATCCAAGAAGCTCTCTCTCCGTGCCCGCAATCTGGATGCTGAGCCTATCAAGGTGAACGACAAGACAGGTAACCCCGTGATGATTGGCCTGGTGCTGGTATGGAAATTGAAGGACACTTATAAAGCTCTCTTCGAAGTGGACTCCCAAACGATGGCTTCCAATATCAATTCTATGGGCAACAACACCAAATTCCTGATGAATGCCCTGGAGAATTTCGTCCGTGTTCAGGCTGATGCTGCCCTCCGTCAGGTGGCTGGTCAGTATGCCTACGATAATGAGGAGAATGAGAAAGATATCACGCTGCGCGATGGGTCTGATGAAGTGAACAAGGAACTTGAAACCCGCATTGATGAGCGTCTGGCTATGGCTGGTATCGAGGTGGTAGAAGCCCGCATCAACTATCTGGCCTATGCTCCTGAGATTGCTGCGGTCATGCTTCGCCGTCAGCAGGCTACAGCCATCATTGCTGCCCGTGAGAAGATTGTGGAGGGTGCTGTATCGATGGTGAAGATGGCTCTCGACAAACTGAAAGACGAAGGAGTGGTGGATCTTGATGAGGAGCGCAAGGCTGCCATGGTGAGCAACCTGCTCGTTGTACTTTGCGGTGAGGATAATGCCCAGCCGATAGTTAACACGGGTTCTCTTTATCAATAAATAATAAGGTAAAAGAAGATGCGTAAGGTCTTATTACTGTTGCTTGGATAAACGGTTTATAAAAACTAACCGAATGCCAAAGGAAGATAAAAAAACTAAGAGTTTTGTGCTTCGCATTGATGCAGAAACTATGGATGCACTGGAACGTTGGGCTGCGGATGAGTTCCGTAGTACCAACGGACAGTTGCAATGGATTATCAACGAGGCTTTGAAGAAACATAAACGAACCAAAAAGAAAACCGACGATGAATGAAGATCTGAACAACATCCGGCTTCCACGCACTAAGGAGAGCACTCTTTTCGAAGTGGTGCTCGCTAGCATTATTATAATAGAAGGTGTATTTATCTATCTGAAATCGGCTGGTGACTCAGGCACACTTACCATGGCCGCCATCCCTCTCCTGGCGGCTGTCGCGCTGATGGTAACTGCCTATTGGCCCAAATGGATTAATATGCCCGTTACCATCAAGAACTACCGGCAAGTGGAGCTAAAGGCACAAAGTGCACGTGTCATTGCCCTTGTCGTTGCTTTGTTTCCTGCCTTCTTTGCAAATCCTGAATGGATGAAAGGCCCGTCGGGTACCATCATCGGCATTGGCTTCGCAGCTGTTGTAATGGTCATCGTTATCTATTATGTCTGGAGAATAGAAAAGGCCCAGTAATATGGGATAAGAAAATGAAATACGAGGACATCTGGAAACCACTGGTATGCCGCTATGGTGACAAGGAAGCCAAAGCCATCACGCGCTATCTCTTGGAGGTAGGCTATGGGCTTTCCATGACAGATATTCTTTGTGGAGCTACCGAACAGCTTCCTCCCGATGAAATGGGCGAAAATTTAAGACGACTGCTCAAAGGAGAACCTGTGCAATATGTAGTGGGCAAGGCTGAATTTGGAGGAAGGACCTTTAAGGTTACTCCCGACGTGCTCATTCCACGGCCTGAGACTTATGAACTTTGTCAGTGGGTAGTGGAAGAGAAAAGAGAAGAGAGGAGAGAGGAAAGAGATTTCTCTGTTTTGGATATAGGAACAGGCAGTGGCTGCATCGCCATTACCCTTGCTTTGGATATTCCCCGCGCCAAAGTGGAAGCCTGGGACATTTCGGAAGGAGCCTTGTCAATAGCCCGTCAAAATGTTGAGGACCTTCATGCCCATGTCGATTTCAAACAAGTGAATGTGCTTAGTTCCCTCCCTAAGCAGGGAGGGCCAGAGTGGGTCTTTATCGTTTCCAACCCTCCTTACATTTGTAAAAAGGAAGCTGCGAGCATGGAACAGCATGTGCTCGATCATGAACCTCATCAGGCTCTCTTTGTTCCCGATGAAGACCCGCTGGTATTCTATAAAGCAATTGGCCAATACGCTTGTCACGCACTGGCCAATCACGGTTATTTATTCTTTGAAATCAATCCGCTCTATGCAACAGAGATTACCAAAATGCTCGATGAAATGGGCTTTTTTGAGATAGAAACCCGAAAAGACCAGTTTGGCAAGGTTCGGTTTGTCAGAGCGAGGAAAGAACTTTAGAGCACAAACTTATATCCGAATGTGAACTGGAATACACTGTTCTTCGGAGCATCACTCCAATCAAAGACATCGGTCACGCCAAAGTTATAACGGGCATCAAACACGAAATTAGCGAACTCATAGGACAATCCAACAGGAATACTAAGGTCAAATTTCTTCAAACCATCGTTTTTAGTGCCTATTGTGTAATCTCCTATAGTAATACTATAATCTTTGACGTTGTCGTTAATCATAAAGCCAGGCTGAAGACCTGCTTTCAGAGCGAAGCCCTTAGCTACATACACATTAGCCATAAGAGGAATGTTCAGATAATCCAGCTTATAAGCTGCATCACCATCAAATTCCACACCCTGCTGTGAATATAACAGACCTGCTGAAAGTCCGAAGATATCAGAAACCTGATACATACCCTCAGCACCCGTAACTACGGCAGCACGCATGCTGGTATCATCAAATTTTGTCAGAGAAGCAAGGTTGAAACCTACTTTAGGCTGAATAGAAACTGTTCCTACAGGCTGCTGTGCCTGAGCTGTTGCAAAACTGGCAACCATTAAAGCTGCAATTAAAAACTTTTTCATAATCTTCTTCATTTTAGTTTAAATTCAGGGGCAAAAGTACATCTAAATTACATATCTTCCAAATTTTTCAGTGTTAAAAACAACATTTACGGGAAAAACTACTATTTTTGCAGATAAATAAAACCTGATGAAACAGAAAACTGAACAAGAAGCACTCATCGCGCTGACTGCCCTTTGTGCCAGCGGGGAACACTGTCAGCAGGAGATGATCGACAAGATGACCCGATGGGAACTTCCCGAAGAGGCTCAGGCCCGTGTGATGGAGTATCTCACGAAGCACCAGTATATTGATGAGGAACGCTACACGCGAGCCTTTGTGATGGACAAGATACGCTACAACAAATGGGGCCGGCGAAAGATAGAACAAGCCCTTTGGCAGAAGCGGATTCCTAAGGACATCCAAACCAAAATCCTCGATGAAATCGATGAAAATGAATACCTCAACGTACTTAGGCCTCTTCTGAAGAGTAAGCGTAGGACCATCAAAGCCCAAAGTGACTATGAGGAAAACATGAAGCTGGTGAAGTTTGCCCTAGGCCGTGGTTTCACCCCCGACATCATCAGGCAATGTCTGGATTATGAAAGCGATGAGTGACAAGTGATGAATTAGACTTGAAAATAAATAATTTTCTATATCGCTTCTTTGACATTTGTTCTCCCCGGGAATGTACCATTTGTGGTGAACGACTGTCAATTGATGAGGAACTGATCTGCAGTCCCTGTAACCTTCATTTGCCCCGCACCTACTTTGCTGAGACGGCCTATAACAATGAGATGGCACAACGCTTCTGGGGACTTATGCCCATAGAACGGGCGGCTGCCTGGGTTTTCTACGACCCCAAGTCAGATGCCACCAGCGTGATTCTCCGAATGAAATACAACAACCATCCCGAATATGGAGAGATTTTAGGCAGTTTGGCTGCCCGGGAATTCCAGCCTTATCATTTTTTTGACTCCATAGACGCACTTGTTCCCATTCCCCTGGCTCCCAATCGTTTCAAGCAACGCGGCTTCAACCAAAGTCTGGAAATAGCCCGTGGTGTCCAGAAAGTCACTCAACTACCCATTCTTAACAACGTCATCAAGAGAACTGTTTTTAAGGAGAGTCAGACTCACAAGACCCGCTCAGAGCGTGATAAAAACGTAGAAGGTGTCTTCCAACTCTGCCCGGAAGCAAATATTCAGGGCAAGCACATTCTGCTCATCGACGATGTGGTCACCACGGGAGCCACTGCCCTATCGTGTGGAAAAGAGCTGCTAAAGGCTGGGAATGTGAAGATAAGCATCCTCAGCATCGGCTTCACCAAAGGATAAATCTTTTAAAAAAGCATTTTCCGTTCATCCTTTATCTTTACGTCACTATGTGCCGTGAAAGTCTACGGGTAGGCGAACAAAGTTCGGGAATGGGTAGGCTGCACTCAGGAAAGACCCTGCTTTATAGCCGTCCCTTATCAAGGGACTCAAAATGTTTTTCCGCTCGTTTTCACTATCTTTAAGTCTCTTCGAGCCGTGAAAGGCTACGGGTAGGCGAACAAAGTTCGGGAATGGGTAGGCTGCACTCGGGAAAAATCAAAATAAATTTTGTTTTTCCGCTCGTTTTCACTATCTTTGCAAAAAGAGTGAATTAAACTATCTATTAACCATTAACAGAAAGAGGATTATGAACTTGTTTGGAAAGAAAAGATCTAAGAAAGTACAGCTTTGCCTGGCCAGTGGTGGAGCCAGAGGCTATGCCCATATAGGAGCAATAAGGGAACTGCAGCGGCGAGGCTACACGATCAGCAGCGTTACAGGCTGTTCCATGGGTTCACTTGTAGGAGGAATGTTTGCGGCAGGAAAACTGGAGGAATTCACCCAACTGATGCAGACAGTGGATAAAGCCAAGATGGTGGCATTTTCTGATGTTTCACTGAGCCTTAACCATGTCATGAGAGGCAAGCGTGTCATAGAGAAGCTGAAAGAGATTGTGCCTGACGTCAACATCGAGGACCTGCCTATCCCCTACTGCGCCATAGCCAGTGACCTGGAACACGGGAAACAGGTGGAATTCCGCAAGGGAAGCCTTTATGATGCCATTCGGGCCAGCATATCCATTCCCTTGTTTTTTGAGACTGTAAGGCGTGACAACATGGTACTTGTGGACGGAGGAATCACCAACCCACTGCCAGTGAAACAGGCCAGCCAAATGCCAGGCGATATATTGGTGGCTGTCAATGTATGCAGTTCATTCCAGACCGTTGGCTCTCATTTCTTCCATGAAGAAACCGCAGATCAAGATCATAGCAAGTCGTTCTTCGGAAGCCTCATCAGCCACATCAAGCATCCTGAATTAGACTTCAACTTTGTCACACTGGCCATGCGCAACATCTCTCTGATGATGAAGGAGAATGCCGATCTGAACATTCAGATTTACAAGCCCGACATTGTGGTTGACCTCACCGACACACCCTATGCAGTTTTCGACTTCGACAAAGTGACTGAGATTGCCAGCTTGGGTGGTGAACGCATGAGAGATGCCCTTGACGCTTGGGAAGAGAGCCAGAAAAGCTGGTTCTCACGACTCTTCAAGTCTTAAGATTATAAGTTTTTGATTTAAGTTTCGGTTCTTTTATGAGTGCCCTTCGGGCAGAAATTCTACAAATCTTATCCAAAATCAAGCAATTTTATTTTGTTTATATTTGTTAGATTTCTCGCCGCAGGCGACTCCAAAAAGACTTCCGAAAGTTAAGTCTTTGAATAAAAAACAAGAAAGGTCCGCTATCCCAGCGGGCCTTTCTCATTACTTAAAAATTAACTTTGCACAAAAATATTACTTAAACCTATAAGGTAAGTCTCCTTTTACCCAGTTGGTGCCGTCGCCCCAACCAGGATTCTGTTCCAATACACCTTCCGACAGCGTCACCTGATCCTCCGGAATCTTGAAGAATCCGCCACCCGTGTCATTATAGCGCTGCATGAAGTCGTTGGTAAAGGCATATTCTCCGGGAATACCCTGATTCAGGATGGGGTTACCCACCTGGTTCTTCACCTTCTCGGAAACATCTCCCCAACGGCGGAGGTCATTCCAGCGCAGGGCTTCGAAGCAGAGCTCGTAGCGGCGCTCTTTCTTCAGGCTGGACAGGCTATAGGCAATATCGGGCAGACCAGCACGCTGACGGACGGCATTCAGGCCGCTCTTGCCATTATAGACTGTCTTACCATCGGTGAGCTCAGCGTGCATCAAGAGCACATCGGCAAAGCGCAGCCACACGAGCGACTGGGTCAAACCGGTCTGACGGTTGTTCTCACTACCATAGTAGTAGCCGTAGCTCAGATAGCGGCCGCTGTGGTCTTCATTCCAAGCCTCA
>Ga0310695_10003840_pt1 | contig 28718 bp, 19 predicted proteins | sample RumenRJG_04DNA_FD_203882 | JGI IMG/M metagenome (GOLD analysis project Ga0310695, IMG submission 203882) | Bovine rumen microbial communities from Lethbridge, Alberta, Canada - RJG_04 (v2) (version 2) | ecosystem: Host-associated > Mammals > Digestive system > Stomach > Rumen | place: Canada... | reverse complement strand
TAAGATCGCTGCTATCGGCGGCATCGATCTCTTCCTCGGCGGCATCGGCCAGGACGGTCACATTGCCTTCAATGAGCCCTACACATCTCTGACTTCCAGGACCGGTGTCCGCGTTCTGACAACTGATACCCGCATTGTCAACTCCCGTTTCTTCGACAACGATGTGAACAAGACTCCCGAGAAGGCTCTTTCTGTCGGTGTCGCGACTGTCACGGATGCAAGGGAAGTCCTGCTTGTCATCAACGGCCACAACAAGGCTGCTGCTCTTGCAGCAACTGTTGAGGGACCTGTCAGCGCCAAGGTTACCTGCAGTGCCCTGCAGATGCATAAAAACGCCATCATCGCCTGCGATGAGCCTGCCTGCGGCGAGCTGAAGGTCGACAGCTACAAGTATTTCCTCGATCTTGAAAAAGGTCAGAGACTGTAATTGAAACGGGACAGAAAGACTTAATGATTTAAGCATACCTGTCTGACGGCAAAGTTTTCACCATTTAACAAAAGGCACAGACGCGGTCATCCTTCAGGGCAGTCCGCGTCTGTGTACAGTTTTTTATGATTAAATGGCATATGCTGCCAGGAGAAATATTTTTTATGGGTAAATATTTTGGAACAGACGGCTTCCGCGGAGAAGCCAACAAGGTACTCAATTATGAGCACGCCATTAAGATCGGCCGCTTTCTGGGCTGGTATTACGGCACGCGTCTCGATAAAAAGGCAAAAGTTGTCATCGGCAAGGATACCAGACGCAGCAGCTATATGTTCGAGTATGCTCTGTGCACAGGACTGATGGCTTCCGGTGCGGATGCCTACATCATGCATGTCACGACCACCCCTTCCGTGGCCTATATCACACGTGTCGATGATTTTGACTGCGGTATTATGATCTCCGCATCCCACAATCCTTATTATGACAACGGCATCAAGCTTCTCAACAGCAACGGCGAGAAGATGGACGAGGAGACCATCCTCCGCGTCGAGAAATATATTGACGGAAAGCTGGAGATCCCTGTGGCCTGCGGTCACGAGATCGGCCGCACCGTGGACTATGTAGCCGGCCGCAACCGTTACATCGGCTATCTTATTTCCATGTCCAAGTTCAGCTTCAAGAACATGCGCGTTGGTCTTGATGTCGCAAACGGCGCGGCATGGTCCATCGCAAAGGGTGTCTTTGATGCTCTCGGCGCCAGAACCTACGTCATCAACGCAGAGCCGGACGGATACAACATCAACACGGACTGCGGCAGTACCCATATCGAACATCTGCAGAAATTTGTGGTCGATAACGGCCTCAATGTCGGTTTTGCCTACGACGGCGATGCAGACCGCTGCCTGTGTGTCGATGAAAAGGGCAACGTCGTCACCGGCGACCACATCCTCTATATCTACGGCCTGTATATGAAGGAGCGCGACAAGCTGCTCAACAACACGGTCGTGACCACAGTCATGAGCAACTTCGGACTCTACAAGGCTTTCGACAAGGTCGGCATCAATTACGAGAAGACCAAAGTCGGCGACAAGTATGTCTATGAGAATATGGTTCAGAACGGCCACCGCATCGGCGGTGAGCAGAGCGGCCATATCATTTTCACCAAGTATGCCACCACCGGCGACGGCATCCTGACCTCCCTCAAGATGATGGAAGTCATGCTGGCCAAGGGCAAACCCTTAAGTGAACTGGCGGCACCGGTCGTATTCTATCCCCAGGTGCTCAAGAACGTCCGCGTCAAATCCAAACCCGACGCACAGAACGATCCTGATGTCCAGGCTCAGGTGCAGAAGGTGGCTGATGAACTGGGCGAGGACGGACGCATCCTTGTGCGCGAGAGCGGCACAGAGCCTGTCATCCGTGTCATGGTCGAGGCAGGATCCGATGAGACTTGTGAAAAACTCGTCGATTCCGTCATTGACGTGATCGAAGAAAAAGGTCATATTGTCTGATCAGAGAAGATAAAAAAGAAGATAAAAAAGAAGATAAAAAAGAAGATAAAAGGTAAACCTGACGATAAAACAGGTCGGTACCTGAATCAGGGTGCCTTCCCGGCAGCTGCCGGGCAGGCACCTTTTAATTGATAGGAAGAGCCAAGTGAACACAGCCCTGAAAGAAGAGGAGCCGCAGATCAGAGATGCACTCCTTGCCTGGTACGATCGCTGCCGGCGCAGTCTGCCCTGGCGCGATGATCCTTCCCCATATCATGTATGGATCTCGGAGATCATGCTGCAGCAGACCCGTGTGGAGGCTGTGAAGGGATACTATGCCCGTTTTCTTGAACGCCTTCCCGATATCCGCTCACTGGCAGAGGCCGATGAGGATGTCTGCCTGAAGCTGTGGGAGGGCCTGGGCTATTACAGCAGGGCGCGGAACCTGCAGAAGGCCGCCCGTCAGATCATGACTGAATACGGCGGGAATATGCCCGGGAGCTCGGCTGAGCTGATCAGGCTGCCCGGGATCGGACCCTATACCGCCGCCGCGATCGCCTCGATCGCTTTCGGTGAAAAAATACCTGCCATTGACGGCAATCTGCTCCGGGTGTTTTCCAGACTCACTTTATATGAACAAGCGATCAAAACGCCTGCCGCCGCAGCAGCAGCCAGAAGCTTTTTCCTGGAAGAAATGCCGGATCAGCGTCCGGGAGACTTCAACCAGGCCCTGATGGATCTGGGAGCGGGTCTGTGTACGCCCGGCGGGGCACCATCCTGTGAGGAATGTCCGCTGAGAGGCCGCTGCCGCGCCCGGGCGCAGGACAGGGCAAAAGACCTTCCGGTCATGCCTGCCAAAAAGGCCCGCAAAATAGAAAAGCGGACCATCCTGGTCATCCGTGATGACGACAGGATCCTGCTGCGCAGACGCCCCGCAGGAGGACTTCTGGCCGGCTTATACGAGTTTCCCAACGAGAAGGGATGGCTCAGTGAGGAGGAGGCCGTGCGCAGGGCAGGGGACTACGGCTGCCAGCCGCTGCATATTCGTGCTCTTCCTGCCGCAAAACATATTTTTACGCACAGAGAATGGCATATGCACGGCTATGAGATCCGCATCGGAAGCTTTCCGGAAGTGCCGGAGGATCCGGACAGGACCGGTGAGGACACATCCCCCGCCGGAGAGTGCTTTATAGCAACGATCGGAGATATAGAAGAGAAATATGCTCTTCCCGGCGCTCTGGCAGCTTATAACCCCGGGGCTTTGTCTGTAAGGGGATGACCGGAAAGCGGGCTGGGATAAACGCTCCGACACACCGAAGGTGTGTTGGATGCAGCACGGATGCGGTGCGGAAGATGCTGGCCTTATGGGCAGCCCGCATCCGGCGCGCAAGACTCGCAAGCGAGTCTTGAATGAATTTCTGTTACATGAAATTTTTCTGAACTTGGTACAAGATGAATGTTTTATGGTAAAATAATCTATCTATGTTCAGGCACATTCAAAAACGCGGGTGCGTTTTAATGTGAAGACAACAGGAGGCTCTTTACTATAATGAAATTATTATCAATTGCTGTTCCCTGCTATAATTCGGAAGCGTATATGGAAAACTGCATCCGCTCTCTTCTTGTCGGAGGGGACGAGGTGGAGATCCTGATCGTGGATGACGGCTCGAAAGACAGAACAGCGGAAATCGCCGATCGTCTTGAAGCACAGCATCCCGGTGTGATCCGGGCGATCCACCAGCCCAACAAGGGACATGGAGGAGCGGTCAATACAGGGATCGAAAATGCGACGGGACTGTATTTTAAGGTTGTCGACAGTGATGATAAGGTCCGTGCCGGCGCCTACAAGAGCATTCTTGATGTGCTCAGGAATTTTTCCGGCGATGAAGAGCCCCTCGACCTTCTGATCAGCAACTTTGTCTACAACAAGGAAGACCAGAACCGCCACAGTGTCATGGAATACAGACACTGCCTTCCTGTCGGCCGTGTTTTTTCCTGGGATGAAGCAAACCGTTTCCCCATCGGAAAATATATACTGATGCATTCCGTGATCTTCAGGACGCAGATGCTCCGTGAGAGCGGATTAAAGCTGCCGGAGCACACTTTCTATGTAGATAACATCTACGTTTTCAATCCCCTTCCCTATGTGCAGAGGATGTATTACCTGGATGTTGACTTTTACTATTATTTCATAGGCCGTGAAGACCAGTCGGTACATGAGGATGTCATGATCAAAAGACTGGACCAGCAGGCCCGGGTCAACCGCATCATGATCGACCATTTCACGGATCCTTCATGCCAGGAGATGATCGGAGACCGCAGGCATCTCAGACAGTATATGTTCAACTATCTGGAGATCATCACAACGGTCACTTCGGTGCTTGCCCTGCGTTCCGGCACGCCGGAACACCTGCAGCTGCGTGATGAGACCTGGGAATACCTGCGCGGAAAGGATGAGGCCCTCTACAAAAAGATGCGCAGGCGGATCCTGGGCAGGGCCATGAATGTAAACAGACGCCTGCCCCGTATGATCGTGATCAGCGCTTACAAGGCTGCCCAGCGTATTTTTAATTTTAGCTGATACTGAAGATCTTTTCTGTGCGCACCGGGGACAGGCTGTGTACAGGAAGGATCGATAAGCAATACATATCTATCTTTGTTTTTTTTAGGAGATTATTATATGTGTGGAATTGTAGGATATATTGGACAAAAGCAGGCTGCCCCGATCCTTCTGGACGGTCTCTCAAAGCTGGAATACAGGGGATATGATTCCGCCGGTCTGGCTGTACGCGACAACACCGCCGAGCCCGAGATCGTCAAGGCAAAGGGACGTCTGAAGATCCTGTCCGAGAAGACCAACAACGGTGAGACAATGATCGGATCCTGCGGCATCGGACACACCCGCTGGGCAACCCACGGTGAGCCCTCCGAGGACAACGCCCACCCTCACTGCACGGATGACCGCTCCATCATCGGCGTTCACAACGGGATCATCGACAATTACAAGGAACTCCGTGACAAGCTGGTCCGCAAGGGCTACTCCTTCCACTCACAGACGGATACGGAAGTCGCCATCAAGACAGTCGACTATTACATGAAAAAATACAACAGGGGTCCCATCGATGCCATCGTGCGCACCATGGTCCGCGTGCGCGGCTCCTATGCCCTGGCCTTCATGTTCAAGGATTATCCCAATGAGATTTTCGTTGCCCGTAAGGACAGCCCCATGATCATCGGCGTCGGGGAGGACGAGACCTATATCGCCTCCGATGTTCCCGCGATCCTGCGCTACACCAGAAACGTCTATTATATCGGCAACAACGAGATCGGCAGACTCGGAGCTGGCACCGCAAAGTTCTATAATCTGGATCAGGAAGAGATCACCAAGGAACTGACCGAGATCAAGTGGGATGCGGAAGCTGCCGAAAAGGGCGGTTTTGAGCATTTCATGATGAAGGAGATCCACGAACAGCCCAAGGCTGTCCAGGATACCATCAATGCCATCATCAAGGACGGAAAAGTCAGCCTGGAGAATATTTCCCTGACAGAAGAGGAGATCCGCGATCTCCGTGATATCAATATCGTTGCCTGCGGCAGTGCCTACCATGTCGGGATTACTCTTCAATATGTGATCGAGGATCTTACCCGTATTCCCGTCCGCGTGGAACTGGGAAGCGAATTCCGTTACCGCAATCCGATCCTGAGCGACAATACACTGGTCATAGTCATCAGTCAGTCCGGTGAGACAGCGGATTCGCTGGCCGCCCTGCGCGAGGCCAAGGAGAGGGGAGCAAGGACCCTGGGCATCGTCAATGTCATCGGTTCTTCGATCGCCAGAGAGGCTGAAAATGTCCTCTATACCCTGGCAGGCCCCGAGATCGCGGTGGCGACGACCAAGGCCTATTCCACACAGCTCGTGGCGGGATACCTGCTCGCCATTGAAATAGGAAGAGTCCGCGGCAATATCTCCGAGGAACAGTACAGCGCCTTTATCGCTGATATCGAGAAGCTGCCCGGTCAGATCGAGGGACTTCTCGAGGAACAGGAGAGGATCCAGTGGTTTGCCTCCAAGTTCTCCAATGCCCATGATGTTTTCTTCATCGGGCGCGGCGTGGACTATGCCATCTGCCTCGAGGGCAGCCTGAAGATGAAGGAGGTCAGTTACGTGCACTCTGAAGCCTATGCGGCCGGAGAACTCAAGCACGGCACCATCAGCCTGATCGAGGACGGAACTCTTGTGGTCGGCTCTCTCACACAGCCCGCACTCTTCGAGAAGACTATCAGCAATATGGTCGAAGTCAAGAGCCGCGGAGCCTACCTCATGGGCCTTACCTCCTACGGTAACTACAGTGTCGAGGATACGGCGAATTTCACCGTCTATGTGCCCCGTACAGATCCTCACTTTGCAAACAGTCTGGCGATCATCCCGCTTCAGCTGATGGCATACTATATCAGTGTCGCCAAGGGACTGGATGTAGACAAACCCAGAAACTTAGCAAAGAGCGTTACGGTGGAATGATCCCGGCCTTTTTCGCGGCTTTTTTCTGAAGATTATGCTGCAGGCAGATTCATTCTCCGTCGGGGAGTTATCGTATGTATAAAAAAGAGAAAACGGGATGGCTCAAGCACCTGGATTTCATGGTGCTTGATCTCATCGTGTTCCAGATATGTTATGTGGCGAGCTACTGGATCCTGCGCGGAATATCCAATCCCTACAGGATCGTCCTGTACCGCTATCAGGGAATTGTATATCTGTTCTGCCAGCTCATCGTTGTGCTTTTTTCGGACAGCTATAAGAATGTCCTTCGGCGCAGCACCTGGGCAGAACTGATGTGCACCTTCCGCTATATTGTCACGGTTGAGCTCTTGAATCTGGTCTATCTGTTCTCGGTCCACCAGATCTACATGATCTCGCGGCTTTTGACAGGTCTGACCGCGGTCCTGTTCTTCTTCGCTTCCTTTGCCGTCAGGATGATCAACAAGAGAAGGGTCCTGGGCACCCGGGGAGACAAGAAGGGAAGGAGATCGCTCATGGTCATCACCTCCAGCCATTTGATGGAGGAAGTGATCAAAAACCTCTCTGACAATTCCTTCCATGACTATTTTATCTCCGGTATCATCCTCATGGATCAGGCGTCCGCGGATGAGAGGGAGCTGAACGGGATCCCGGTCCTGGGAAGAGGAGAGAATATTCTCTTTTATATAGGCCGCCACTGGGTGGACGAGGTGTTTTTGTACCAGCCCGATAACCTGCCCTATCCCGTCGAGATGGTAGACAAGCTTCTCAACATGGGCATCACGGTGCATTACTGCATCTCTGCCCTCAATGACAGCCGGATGGGTACCCAGGAAGTCGAGAAGATCGGCAACTACAAGGTCCTGACCAACAGCCTGCGCATCGTCTCGGTCCGCGAACTTGCTTTCAAGCGGATCATGGATATAGCAGGAGGCATCGTGGGATGTCTCCTGACAGTGATCGTCTTTATTTTCATCGCTCCGATGATCTACATCAAGTCTCCCGGTCCGATCTTCTTTACCCAGAAGCGTATCGGCAAGAACGGCAAGCAGTTCAAAATGTACAAGTTCCGCAGTATGTATATGGACGCGGAGGAGCGTAAAAAGGCCCTTATGGCACAGAACAAGGTTCAGGACGGCATGATGTTCAAGATGGACGACGATCCCCGCATCATAGGCAGCGAGAAGAAGGATAAGAACGGTAAGCCCAAGGGTATCGGCAACTTTATCCGCCGCACATCCCTGGACGAATTCCCGCAGTTCTGGAATGTCCTCAAGGGCGAGATGAGTCTTGTCGGCACACGTCCCCCGACCCTGGATGAGTGGGAGAAGTATGACCTTCACCACCGCGTCCGCATGAGCATCAAGCCCGGCATTACAGGCTTGTGGCAGATCAGCGGCCGCAGCGAGATCACCGATTTCGAAGAAGTTGTCCGTCTGGACCGCGAATATATCCAGAACTGGAGTCCGGAGCTGGATTTCCAGATCCTCCTCAAGACGGTGTCTGTCGTTCTCAAACACGAGGGCGCAGAATAGGATAAGGTTTGTATATTCAATATCAATGTTTATGTGAAAAACCGGAAGGAAAGAGAAAACGGCATAGCCGATTGTTCGGCTATACCGTTTTCTTTACGTAGATCAAAAAACCCTAAGCTGCACCCATTGATGTGACGCAGGCTGTTTTATGAGGGTCAATGGTCCAGGCCAAGTCCGCCCTGGATATGATCCTCACCGAAGTAGATCTTGTGCCTGGGGGAGGCATTCATTGCTGCGCAGGCCGCCACGGAGAGGAAGGCCTCTCTGGCGGACTCGCTTCGGCCGGTGATGGCGATGGGAATATTGGCGCCGATCAGGATGCCGCAGTTGTAGGCGCCGCAGCTGGTATCCAGGACCTTGACAATCAGGTTGCCGGTCATGAGATTGGTGACGACAACGCCGTCAAACTCGCCGCAGGCAGGATTGTCATAGCCTTTGAGACGGGCAGCCTCTTTGTTGAGCATCAGGTCCCAGGTGATGGGGCCTACCAGGTTGCAGTTGGCGATGGGCTCATCCTGATGGTCGATGAGAATGGTCTGTGCTTCGACGGTGTCCTTCATGTGGAAAGCGGGCTTCTCAATCAGGGAGAGCAGGCCGATGTTGGGATTCTTGACGCCGAAGACATGCAGAGCGTCGACCATGTTGACGATGACTTTCTTGCGTTCCTCTATGGAGGGATTGACCAGCAGAGTGACATCGGAGATGGCCAGCATCTTGTGGTAGGTCGGGATCTTGATCATAACGATATGTGTCAGGAGTCTGTCCGGACGGATCAGGTGGTTGACCTTGTTGAGGACGGGCATCAGGAAGTCACGGGTCTGGGTATTGCCGCGCATGAGGGCGTCGGCGCTGCCTGCCTGGATCATTTCGATGGCGTACTGGACAACGTTGGTATCGTTGCTGACCGGCTGAATATCGAACTTGCGGTCCGAAAGGCCGAGTTTTTCGAGAGTCTGGTTGATTTTCTTGTAATTTCCGATCAGGATCGGTTCGGCGAATCCCTCCTGCTGTGCCATGATGGCGCCCTGCAGGATATTCTCCGCGTCAGCTCCGGCGATGGCAATGCGCATGGGCTTGCCGGCATTGCGCTCGATCGCCTTGTCAACGAGAGTCTGGAACTCGGGAATCAATTCCATATTGTTTTGCATGATAGGATCTCCTTTTCTCTGAGCGTGTAAAAAGCGGGGGATACAGCAGTCGTATATGTGTGAAAAATGCAGTATCCCGCTGCCGATCGTATTATAAGTGATGGTACACGCCCCTCCAGGGGCGTGTACTATTATAACACATGGAATAAGCAGTTTTCCCTTGTTCTTAGAACAGGCCGCCGATCTTCAGAAATACAGGCGCGAATACAAGCGCGACGACGGTCATGAGCTTGATCAGGATGTTGATGGAAGGGCCGGATGTATCTTTGAAAGGGTCACCTACGGTGTCTCCGACGACCGTTGCGTGGTGTGTCTCACTGCCTTTGCCGCCGTTATGACCTTCCTCGACGTACTTCTTGGCGTTATCCCAGGCGCCGCCTGAGTTGGACATGAAGATCGCCAGCATGACACCTGTGATGAGCGCGCCCGCGAGCAGACCGCCCAGGGCTGTGGGGCCCAGGACAATGCCGACCAGCAGGGGGCAGACAACTGCCATGACGCCGGGGACCAGCATCTCATGAAGGGCCGCCTGTGTGGAGATCGCCACACAAGACGTATAATCGGGCTTTCCGGTTCCCTCAAGGATACCGGGGATGGTACGGAACTGGCGGCGCACTTCCTCGATCATCTTGTAGGCCGCCTTGGAGACAGAATCCATGGTCAGAGCGGAGAAGAGGAAAGGCAGCATTCCGCCCAGGAACAGGCCGACGATGACCTTGTAATCGAGCAGGTTGATCCCGGTTTTAAAGAGCTCTACCGACTGCGCGTAGGAGACGAACAGGGCCAGGGCTGTGAGGGCTGCAGAGCCGATCGCAAAGCCTTTGCCCATGGCTGCGGTCGTGTTGCCGACGGCGTCCAGACGATCTGTGATCTTGCGGACGCGGGAGGGAAGATGGGACATTTCGGCGATACCGCCGGCGTTGTCGGCGATGGGGCCGTAGGCGTCTACCGCGACCGTGATTCCTGTTGTGGAGAGCATGCCGACTGCTGCCAGCGCGATGCCGTACAGGCCGCAGGAGAGATAGGCGCCGATGATGCCGACACAGATCAGCACGATCGGAACGGCTGTGGACTGCATACCGACTGCGATGCCGCTGATCACGGTCGTCGCGGGGCCGGTCTCGGACTGCTGCGCGATCTTTTTAACGAAACGATAGTCACCGGAAGTGTAGATCTCGGTCACGATACCGATGATCAGACCGACGATCAGTCCGAAGATGATGGAGAAGGCTTCCTTCATGGAACCGAAGAAATACCAGCTCAGCCCAAGAGAGCCGATGACCACGATGACAGCGGCGGAATAGCTGCCTGCTTTCAGGGCCTTGTGGGGGTTGGAATTCTCGTCGCCTTTTACAAAGAAGCAACCCAGAATGGAAGCCGCGATGCCCAGGGAAGCGATGAGCAGCGGGAAGATGGCTCCGCTCGCTTCATGGTAGACAACACCCAGAGTGATGGCGGAGACAATGGAGCCGACATAGGACTCGAAGAGGTCTGCGCCCATGCCTGCGACGTCGCCTACGTTGTCGCCTACGTTATCGGCGATAACAGCGGGGTTGCGGGGGTCGTCCTCGGGGATACCTGCCTCGACTTTACCGACCAGGTCGGCACCGACGTCTGCGGCCTTGGTGTAGATACCGCCGCCGACACGCGCGAAAAGCGCGATAGAAGAGGCGCCCAGGGAGAAGCCGGAGAGGATATCGGGATTGCCTGTGACAAAATAGATCATGCCTGCGCCGACCAGACCGAAGCCCACGACGCTCATGCCCATGACTGCGCCGCCCGAGAAAGCGACGGAGAGGGCGGCATTCATGCCGCGGTCTTTGGCGGCAGCCGCTGTGCGGACATTTGCCCTGGTCGCCACGTTCATGCCGATGAAACCGGCCGCTGTGGAGAATACTGCTCCGATCAGGAAGCTGTAGGCTGTCAGCCAGCTGATTCCCAGGCCGATCAGGACGAATAAAATAATGACAAAGAAAACAAGAATTTTGTATTCAGCCATCAGGAAAGCGCGTGCTCCTTCATGGATGAATGCTGAGATCTCCCTCATGCGGTCGGTGCCTTCATCCTGGCGTTTGACCTTACCAACGAGGTAGAATGCGAACAAAAGTGCCAGCACTCCGAAAACGGGTGCGATAATTGTCAGTGCCCCCAAAACATTACCTTCCTTTCTTTTTTCTTTGGCGTGTGCCGCGTAAGGACGGCAGCACTTGCGGCACGGCAGGATCTGCTTTGCCCCACCCATTCAGACAAAACAGCTCTGTGACATGCCTCACTCTGTTACGAATAACTTTTGCTGCTTGTTTCTGCTTTCACCCACCCATTAGATCAGGCAGAAACCGGTGATAGTGCGAATACCCATTCCAGATCCACTTCGGGGATGAGTATTCGCCGTTTGACCCGGGCTTTCATGAAAAAACATATGAAAACACCTGGCGGCCGGTACAGGTGCAGGCTGTACCCATGCAACCGGAAACGGATGCATGAAACATAAAAAGCCTCCGGCATTTTGAGTAAAGACAGTCAGTTCCCGGGAGCTTTACAATATTTTAACATGTAAAGAAGGAACATTTCTGTACTTTTTTCAATCCTATGCTATAATGTGACGGAAATGGGTGGTGCATGACGTTCTTTTTTTCGGAACAACCATTCATTTTTTCAGGATTGAATGAAATCAATAACGTTTTATGTGACAGCGTTCACCCGGCTGGAAGGGGAGAGCGCATCCGGAAAGAGAGAGAAGAATGAGCGGTGTCAGACGCGTATACGTCGAAAAGAAAGAGCCATTTGCCGTCGCGGCAAGGCAGCTGAAGGAGGACATTGAAGGCTTTTTAGGAATTGAGAAAATCAGGGGAGTACGCATCCTGATCCGGTATGATGTGGAGAACATCTCGGATGATACTTTTGAGAAGGGATGCCGCACTGTATTTTCCGAGCCGCCCGTGGACGATTTATATAAAGAAAATATTGAGATCCCCCAGGGGACCAGCGTTTTTTCCGTCGAGGCCCTGCCCGGACAGTTTGACCAGCGCGCTGACAGCGCGGAGCAGTGCCTGCAGTTTCTGAATGAAGAAGAGAAACCTGTGGTGCGCACTGCGGTCACCTACCTGCTGGCCGGCGACCTGACCGAAGAAGATGTCGACCGCATCAAGGCCTACTGCATCAACCCCGTGGATTCCCGCGAGACGGGCATGGAAAAGCCTGCGACACTGCAGACCGAATATCCCGAGCCCGATGATGTGCAGGTTTTTGACGGCTTCACTGCCATGGATACAGGTGCACTGAATGACCTGTATTCCTCCCTCGGCCTTGCCATGACCTGGGCGGATTTCCAGTTCATCCAGACCTATTTCCGGGATACCGAGCACCGCGACCCCACCATCACCGAGATCCGCGTGCTGGATACCTACTGGTCTGACCACTGCCGTCACACCACTTTTTCCACAGAGCTCAAAAACATCGAGTTTGAGGACGGCTTCTACCGAACCCCCATCGAGACGACCTGGCAGAGCTATTCCGATACCCGCGGCGAGATGTATGCAGGCCGCACCGACAAGCCGGTCTGCCTGATGGATCTGGCCATCATGGGCATGAAGAAGCTCAAGGCGGACGGCAAGCTGACCGACATGGAAGAGTCCGATGAAAATAATGCCTGCTCCATCGTGGTCCCGATCGAAGTGGACTACGGCAACGGCCCCGAGACCGAGGAGTGGCTTGTCTTCTTTAAAAATGAGACCCACAACCATCCCACCGAGATCGAGCCTTTCGGCGGTGCGGCCACCTGTCTGGGCGGCGCAATCCGCGACCCCCTCTCCGGACGCGGCTATGTCTATCAGGCCATGCGCGTGACCGGCGCGGCAGATCCCACCGTTCCCGTTGCAGATACCATCCGGGGCAAGCTTCCCCAGAAAAAGCTGGTCATCGGCGCGGCAGACGGCTATTCCAGCTACGGCAACCAGATCGGTCTCGCCACCGGCCATGTCTCTGAGATCTACCATCCCGGTTATCTGGCCAAGCGCATGGAGATCGGCGCGGTCATGGGCGCAGCAGCCCGCGCAAATGTGCAGCGTCTCAACTCCGACCCCGGCGACGTCATCATTCTGCTGGGCGGACGCACCGGCCGCGACGGCATCGGCGGCGCGACGGGTTCCTCCAAGGCCCACACATTGGAGTCTCTGACTACCTGCGGCGCGGAAGTGCAGAAGGGCAATGCCCCCACTGAGCGCAAGCTCCAGCGTCTCTTCCGCCGTCCCGAGGTCTCCAGCCTCATCAAAAAGTGCAATGACTTCGGCGCGGGCGGCGTCTCCGTCGCTATCGGCGAGCTGGCCGACGGTCTGGAAGTCAATCTGGACCTGGTCCCCAAGAAATATGAAGGACTTGACGGCACTGAGCTGGCCATCTCCGAATCCCAGGAGCGCATGGCGGTTGTCGTGGCGCCCGAGGATCAGGCGGAATTTTTGAAATATGCCGCGGAGGAAAACCTGGAGGCGACCCCTCTGGCCCGTGTCACGGAAGATCCCAGGCTTGTCCTCAAGTGGAGAGGCAAGGCAATCGTAGATATTGCCCGTTCCTTCCTGGATACCAACGGCGCCCACCAGGAGACCGATGTCAAGGTCCTGATGCCCTCCGAGCAGGATAATTATTTCAACAAGATCGCATCCGAAAAGGTGGAGAAGGCTCTGAAGCAGGAGGAACCTTCCTTCGCAGAGACTGTAAAAGCATCTGTCTCTGACCTCAACGTCTGTTCCCAGAAGGGACTGGTTGAGATGTTTGACGCCAGCATCGGCGCGGCGACGGTCACCATGCCTTACGGCGGTCGCTATCAGCTGACCCCCACCCAGGCCATGACCGCGCGTCTCCCTGTCCTGGGCGGCACCACCGATACCGTCTCCATGATGAGCTACGGCTTCGATCCCTATCTGTCTTCCTGGAGCCCTTATCACGGCGCGATCTACGCGGTGACCGAGTCCATGTCCAGGATCGTGGCGGAGGGCGGCGACTACAGAAACCTCCACTTCACCTTCCAGGAATATTTCGGCCGCATGTCCCGGGAGCCCGAGAGATGGAGCCAGCCTCTGTCTGCACTCTTAGGTGCCTATGACGCCCAGATCGGCTATGGTCTGGCCAGTATCGGCGGCAAGGACTCCATGTCCGGCACTTTCCGCGAGGAAGGCCTGGATATCGATGTTCCGCCCACCCTTGTTTCCTTCGCTGTCGACGTCGCCAAGGCACAGGATATCGTCACTCCCGAGCTCAAGAGAGAGGGGGATGTCCTCGTCCAGTTCCGGATCGAAAAAGATGAATTTGACATCCCGGTCTATGACGATGTCATGCACATGTATGACCTTGTCACTGCCCTTATGCGGGAAGGTAAGATCTGTGCGGCCTATGCCCTCGACAGCTACGGCATCCTTCCGGCAGCCGCCAAGATGGCATTCGGCAACGGCTTCGGCGTCTCCTTTGTCGAGAAGCTCCGTCTCAAAGACCTGTTTAAAAATGCCATGGGCGACCTGCTTGTGGAGATGTCCCCCGACGACCTGGCAGCCCTCTCCGACGCGGAAGGATTCGATCTGCGTGTGGTCGGCACTGTGACCGGCAAAGAAAATGCTGTCTTCTCCTTCCAGGATGAGGAAATTGCCCTCAGCGACATGCTGGCTGCATGGAAGAAGCCCCTGGAGAAGGTCTTCCCCACAAAGGCGGAAAAAGACACGACGCCGATCGAGGCTCCGGTCTACACCGGCGGACAGATTGCTGTCTGCACACACAAGATCGGTCAGCCGACCGTCTTTATCCCGGTCTTCCCCGGCACCAACTGCGAATACGACACCGCAGCTGCCTTCGCCGCGGCAGGCGCAAAGACCATCACCCGTGTCTTCACCAATATGACACCGGAAAATATCCGCGATTCCGCGGCTGCCTTTGCAGACGCAATCGCCCAGGCCCAGATCATCATGTTCCCCGGCGGCTTCTCCGCGGGTGACGAGCCCGACGGCAGCGCCAAATTCTTTGCGACAGCATTCAGAAACGCTGTTATTGAAGAGGCAGTTACAGAACTGCTTGATAAGCGCGACGGTCTGGCACTGGGTATCTGCAACGGCTTCCAGGCCCTGATCAAGCTGGGACTTGTACCCCACGGCAGGATCACAGGACAGGACGAGCAGTCCCCGACCCTGACCTACAACACCATCGGCCGCCACATTTCCAAGATGGCCTATACCAAGGTGACCTCCAACAAGAGCCCCTGGCTTGCACTCGCCGAGCCCGGCGGAGTCTATGTCAACCCCGCTTCCCACGGTGAGGGACGCTTCGTCGCTCCCGCCGAGTGGATCAAAAAGCTCGAGGAGAACGGCCAGATCGCGACCCGCTACTGCGATCCGGACGGAAACGTCTCCATGGACGAAGAGTGGAACATCAACGGTTCCTATGCCGCCATCGAGGGCATAACCTCTCCGGACGGCCGCGTATTCGGCAAGATGGTCCACTGCGAGCGCAGCGGCCGCTTCATCAACCTCAACATCGAAGGCGACCAGAACATGCGTCTCTTCGAGGCAGGCGTCAAGTACTTCAAATAATAATTCCCCGCGTCTTGGGCGGGACACGATTGCAAATTCCGGACTCGGGACATGAGGCACCCGGGACGTGAGACAGTTTTGCTGTCAGATCATTGACCGGATACTTAAAGGGGGCTGTCGCATAAAACATGTGACGCCCCTTTTTTTCAGGCAAAAGCTCCCTATATTTCAGAGGTGGTATAGAAGTGGAAAACAAGATCAATTACAGCAGACAGATGCAGAAAATCATTGAACAGATCGGGACACAGGGCGGCCGGACGCCGCGCCTTCTGCTGCACAGCTGCTGTGCCCCCTGTTCCAGCCACTGCATGGAGTACCTGCGGGAACATTTTCTGCTGACTGTCTTTTATTACAATCCCAACATCACTGTCACTGAAGAATACCGGAAGCGGCTGGGTGAGGAAAAGCGGCTGATCGCGGCCTACAACCGGCAGGTGGAGGAGCAGGACTTTGCGGGGATGCATTCGTCAGCAAAGGCGAATCCGATCGAAATCCTCGAAGCACCCTATGACCCGGACAAGTGGTTCGCGGCAGTGGAGGGCCTGGAGGACTGTCCCGAGGGCGGACAAAGGTGCACGGTTTGTTTTGAGACACGCCTTCGCAGGGCTGCGCAGGCCGCAGCGGAGGGAGGCTTTGACTTTTTTACCACCACCCTTACCATCAGTCCTCTCAAGGATGCGCAGAGGCTCAATGCCATCGGACTTCGTATGGGAGAGGAATACGGTGTGACCTGGCTGCCCTCCGATTTCAAGAAAAAAGACGGTTACAAGCGCTCCATAGAACTCTCAGATCAGTTCGGTCTCTACCGCCAGAATTACTGCGGCTGTATTTTTTCACAGGAAAAAAAGAATTGAGACCGCTGAAAACCAAGGGCCGTAAACTTGACAAAATCAGCGTATTTTGCCATGATTGTACAATTGATTGAAAAAAGATCTTCCGGACGGGCTGCGGGGAAAGGACCCGTAAGTACCGTTCAATTGAGTAATAGAAAAGTTATAGAAAGGGGAATAATTTGGAACAGTTTCTGGACCTGATTTCAAAAGAGATGGAATCCGCCTTTGAGGCGGCGGGATATGACAGTGCATTGGGCAGGGTGACAGTATCGAACCGCCCTGACCTGTGCGAATATCAGTGCAACGGAGCCATGGCAGGTGCCAAGCGTTATCGAAAAGCGCCCTTCATGATCGCGGATGATGTGGCAGGAGCTCTGGCGGCAAAAAATGACGGCCGGGGTTCTGCAGTATTTGCAAAGGCAGAGGTTGTAAAGCCCGGCTTCCTGAATCTGGATGTGAACGAGGGCTTTTTGCAGTCCTACCTGCAGCAGATGAGTGAGGACGAGCGTCTGGGAATGCCCCTTCCGGAAAAGCCTGAAAAGATCATCATCGACTACGGCGGCCCCAACGTGGCAAAGCCCCTGCATGTCGGCCACCTGCGCAGCGCGGTCATCGGCGAGGCAGTCAAGCGCATCGCCCGTTTCCACGGAGAAGATGTCATCGGTGATATCCATCTGGGTGACTGGGGCCTGCAGATGGGCCTCGTGATCACAGAGCTCAAAAAGCGCATGCCCGGGCTTCCCTATTTTGACCCTGACTTTACCGGCGAATATCCCGAAGAGGCGCCTTTTACCGTCTCCGAGCTGGAGGAAATCTACCCCTTTGCCAGCGCAAAGTCCAAACAGGATCCCGAATACTACGCTGAGGCTATGGACAATACCCGCCGCCTGCAGGATGGCGAGCGCGGTCTCTATGCCTTATGGCAGAAGATCGTCGCGGTCTCCGTGGCGGACATGAAACGCAACTACGAGAACCTGAATGTAACCTTTGACCTCTGGAAGGGTGAAGCCAGTGTTCATCCCGTGATCCCGGGGATGGTCGAAGATATGAAGAAGGGAGGCTATGCCTACGAGAGCCAGGGAGCACTGGTCATCGACGTCGCAGAAGAGACAGACTCCAAGGAGATCCCTCCCTGTATCGTCCTCAAGTCCGACGGCGCCTCCCTCTATACGACAACAGACCTCGCGACTATCAAGGAACGCGTGGAGAATTATCATCCCGACAAGATCATCTACATCACTGACAAGCGCCAGGAACTGCACTTCACACAGGTTTTCCGCGCCGCCGCTAAAGCCGGCCTTGTCAGCCCTGACACAGAGCTTGTCCACATCGGTTTCGGCACCATGAACGGCAAGGACGGCAAGCCCTTTAAGACCCGAGAGGGCGGTGTCATGCGTCTGGAGACCCTGATCGCGGACATCGATGCAGAGATGCTCTCCAAGATCAGCACCAATCCCGAGATCCCTGCTCAGGAGGCCGGACAGACCTCCCGTCAGGTGGCCCTGGCAGCCCTCAAGTACGGCGACCTGTCCAACCAGGCCTCCAAGGACTATATTTTCGATATTGAAAAATTCACCTCCTTTGAAGGAGACACCGGCCCTTACATCCTGTACACCATCGTCCGCATGCGCTCCATTCTGCAGCGCTACGCCGGACAGCCCGGCGCAAAGGACCCCGCTTCCCTCAGGACCGGCATACCCGCAAGTCCCGTGGAGAAGAAACTCATGATGGACATAGCCGGCTTTAATGCCATGATGGAAGGCGCCTACACCGACTGCGCACCCCACAGGGTCTGCGCCTACATTTACCAGCTGTCCAACGACTTCAACTCCTTCTACCACGCCACAAAGATCCTCACTGAACAGGACCAGGCGCAGAAAGAGTCCTGGATCGCCCTTCTCCACCTCACCGAGCGCGTCCTCTCATGCTGCATCGACGTCCTTGGTTTTACAGCGCCGCAGAGGATGTGATAAAACAGCGAGGAAAGCGGCCGCAAATGCCATGCAGGCATGAGCATTTGCGGACATTTGACGAGCGTCGGACATTTTATTTACAATCGAAACTAAACGTGATATGTTACTGTAAAGCGTTAATTCAGCACTGTAACACATGTTTTTACAATATGCCGGCGGTCTGAGGCTGTAAAGGAAGTGAAAACCGGAACAAAAAACAGTACGCAGGAGGCAGTTGAGCCCCTGCCAAGAGGTATACGAATGGAGAAAGGTAAGATTACCGTCTTTTCCGGAGAGGGAAGGGGCAAGACGGCGGCAGCGCTGGGCATGGCTCTGGACGCCGCGGCGGACGGAAAAACAGCTGTCGTCATTCAGTTTCTGAAGGGCAGAGGACTCGCGGAGTCGTTTTTCTGCAAACGCATGGAACCGGACATCAAGATTTTCCGCTTTGAAAAATCGGAAGTGGATTACGATGACCGTTCCCTTGAGCAAAAAGAAGATGACGTCTCCAGCATCCGCAACAGTCTGGGATTTGCCAGAAAAGTCCTGGCGACAGGAGAGTGCGACCTTCTGGTCCTGGACGAAGTTCTGGGCGTGATCGACAACAATATTATCACCGTGGAAGAGCTTCGGGACCTTGTCAGCCACCGGGGGGACACAGATGTTATTTTTACCGGACGTGTCCTGAGCGGAGAACTCTGCACTTTCGTGGACGAGATCTCCCAGATCAGCACTGTACGGTTTAAAAAATACGAGACAACAGAAAACAGTTGATGATTTTTTTATCGATTCAGTAATTGAATTAGAATTAAAGGAAGAAGAGACACTGCCGGAAGGTTTTTATACGGAGGAAAAAAATGTCAGTTTTTACAAAAGCAGGAGTTGCAATCATTACACCTTTCAAAGAGGACGATTATTCTGTCAATTATGATGCATTTGCGGAGCTGATCGATTTTCAGATCGATAACGGGACCGATGCCATTATCGTCTGCGGATCCACCGGCGAAGCTGCAACCATGACAGAGCAGGAGCATCTGGATGTCTGTAAGTTCTGCATCGATTACACCAAAAAGCGCGTTCCCGTTATTGCCGGCAGCGGTTCAAACTGCACACAGACCGCAATGAACCTCTCTCAGGAGCTTGCCGCCTATGGTGCCGACGGTCTTCTGGTCATCCATCCCTACTACAACAAGGGAACACAGAAGGGCCTTGTCAAGCATTTCAAGATGGTCGCGGAAGCTTCCAACGGATGCCCGGTCATCCTCTACAATGTTCCCAGCCGCACCGGCGGAAACATCAATCCCGAGACAGTGGCTCAGCTGGTCAGGGAAGTCCCCAATATCGTCGGCATCAAGGAAGCCAGCGGCAACATCAGCCAGATCGTCAAGCTCATGACCCTGACTGACGGCAATATCGACCTGTATTCCGGCAACGACGACCAGGTCGTTCCGCTTATGTCCATGGGCGGACTCGGTGTTATCTCCGTCGTCTCCAACGTCGCTCCCCGCGCTGTCCACGACATGTGTGACAAGATGCTCAAGGGCGATGTCAAGGGCGCTGCACAGATCCAGAAAGATACTCTCGACCTCTGCGAGAACCTCTTCAGCGAAGTCAATCCCATCCCTGTCAAGAAGGCCGTCAATATGATGGGCTTCAACGCAGGTCCTCTTCGCATGCCTCTCACGGAGATGGAAGAGGAGCACGCGAAAAAGCTTGAGGCTGCCATGCGCAATTTCGGAATTCTGAAATAAAATTCATGTGATCATGGGCTAAGCTCAGAGACTCACATGTAAGAAGGAGACAAAGATGGTAAAAGCAATACTTCACGGCGCCTGCGGGCGTATGGGACATATGATCGCGGACATCGTTTCCAGAGATGCCGGCATTGAGATCGCTGCCGGAATCGACGCTTTCGGAAGCGCCTATGCGGATTTCCCCGTGTATGCATCTCTCGATGAGTGCAAGGAAGAGGCAGATGTCATCATTGACTTTTCGACGGCTGCAGCCATGGAGGGTCTGTTTGCCTACAGCGCAGGCCGTGCGATCCCTGTCGTAGTCTGCACCACAGGTCTTTCCGAGGAACAGACAGCTGCCATGAAACAGACCTCTGAAAAGGTCGCGGTCCTCAAGAGCGCCAATATGTCTCTCGGCATCAATCTGATCCAGACCATTCTGGCCGAGGCAGCTCCCAAACTCGCTGCAGCCGGCTTCGATATTGAAATCGTCGAAAAGCACCACAACCAGAAGCTCGATGCTCCCAGCGGAACAGCGATTGCCCTCGCCGACAGCATCAACGAGGCCATGGACGGCGCCTATGATTATGTCTATGACCGCAGCACCAGACGTGAGAAACGCCGTGAAAAAGAGATCGGCATCTCCGCAGTCCGCGGCGGCACGATCGTCGGCGACCACGATGTGATCTTCGCGGGAGAGGACGAAGTTATTACGCTCTCCCACAGAGCCTACAGCCGGGCTGTTTTCGGCAAAGGCGCAGTCGAGGCTGCAAAATTCCTGGCCGGCAAGCCCGCAGGACTCTACACCATGCACGACGTCCTGGCGTAATGATCGTAAGAGGCAGCTATGAGATTACGCCCATGTATCGATATTCACGGAGGACGCGTCAAGCAGATCGTCGGCGGCTCGATCAGAGAGGGACAGGCCGTTAAGGAGAATTTCGTATCTGAACGGGATGCCGCGTATTACGCATCGCTCTACCGCGAAAGAGGTCTGTCGGGGGGACACATCATCCTTCTCGACAGCGCTGCGGCCGATCCGGCCGCATATGAGGCAGACCGCGCCCAGGCGCTGTCCGCCCTTGCCGCCTATCCCGGAGGAATGCAGATCGGAGGCGGGATCACCCCGGAAAATGCCGGTCAGTATCTGGATGCCGGCGCCTCCCATGTCATCGTGACCTCCTATGTTTTTCACGGCGGCACCCTTGACGAGGAGCGCCTTGAGAAAATGAAAGATGCCGTCGGCATCGAACGGCTTGTGCTCGATCTGAGCTGCCGCAGGCTTGCCCCCCCGGAGAAGGAGAGCGGAGAGCCCATTTCTGCCGGGACAGAATCCGATTCTGTTCCTGTTCCCGCAGCTCAGTATGCAGTCGTCACGGACAGATGGCAGAAATTTACCCGGTGGATCATCACACAGGAGAACCTTCGGACCCTCTGCCGCCACTGCGACGAGTTCCTCATTCACGCGGCCGATGTCGAAGGAAAACGCGGCGGAATCCAGGAGGAACTGGCAGGCATTCTGGGCGCATTCTGCCGTCAGACAGGCTTCCCTGTCACATATGCCGGCGGCGTCCATGACACGGAAGACCTGGCCCGCATCGCAGGCCTGTCGGGAGGCCGTATGGATGTCACTGTCGGCAGTGCCCTCAATATTTTCGGCGGGAGCCTTGACCTGGACCAGCTCGCGGCAGAAGCGGCGTCTTATGCATGACTCGGCCTGCCCTCATAAAAAACAACAAAGCCGGTACAATCTGCTGTACCGGCTTTTGTCCGTAAATAACGTATTTCACAGTCTCTGTCCCAGCCGGGACAAAAAGCGTGACTGACCGCTTTCAATGAAAGCTGTCGTATTTTCAATCGTCAAATGGCTTTCTGATCTTGTCAGATCTTGGTTACGTTGACGGCCTGAGGACCTTTCTGACCCTGTACGACGTCGTACTCAACTGCTTCGCCTTCTTCGAGAGACTTGAATCCCTCCTGATTGATCCCGCTGAAATGTACGAAAACGTCATTACCTTCAGAATCGGAAATAAATCCAAAACCTTTCTGGTTGTTGAACCACTTGACAGTTCCTTTGCTCATTGCTGGCACCTCCAAAAACAAAACTTTAGATTATGTGTATTATGCACAAAAGCAGTATTATTCAACAGCCATTTGTGCAATGAATTCAACATAACATAAGTACAGACAAATGTAAAGTAGAATTTGTAATATGGATTGCAACCTGCATGGACATAATTGAGATTTTGCACTAATATAAATTATAAAAAAACCAACTTCTTTACTTCACAGTTGTAAAATGTTAAAATAAGAAAGCCGCTAAGAAATCATTGTTGCAAGTGGGGGGTTACATGAATAATAAAATCAGAACAGACGCAGTCAGACATCTTTTTGAAGCAATCCTGACTCTTGAAAATGAAGAGGAATGCTTTGAGTTCTTTGAAGATTTGTGCACGGTCAATGAACTGCTGTCTCTTTCCCAGCGCTTCGAAGTTGCTTCCATGCTCAAGAAAAAGGACACCTATCTGAAGATCGCGGAGAAGACAGGTGCGTCCACTGCTACGATCAGCCGTGTGAACCGTTCCCTGAATTACGGAAATGACGGCTATACCATGGTTTTTTCCAGAATGAAATCCTACAACGAAAACCCCGGCTAAATAAAAATGAGTATCAGAAATATCAATAAAAACAGAATATTGCCTGTTTTGGTTTTTATAGGAGGGGTGCTGGTCTATCTTCTTGCAGTCCTTCCTTTTTTAATTTACAGAAAGGGTCTGTTTTTTTATTACGGGGACTACAATGTCCAGCAGGTACCCTTTCTTATTTTTGCCCATCGGGCAGTGCGCCAGGGGCGCTTTTTCTGGAATCCCCTGGTCGATCTGGGCGGCAATATGACAGGCAGCTTTGCCTTTTACCTGTGGGGAAGTCCCTTTTTCTGGCTGACCATTCCTTTTCCGGAGAACTGGCTGCCCTACATGACACCTTACCTGATGGCTCTGAAATTCGGTACGGCTTCGGCGGCTGCCTTTGCCTGGATCCGGACGCAGACCCGCTCGGACAAAGCCGCTGCTGCGGGAGCCTTTCTGTATGCTTTTTCCGGCTTTCAGGCCTGCAATATCGTCTTTCAGCATTTTCATGATGTGACGGCCTTCTTTCCTCTGTATCTGCTGGCTTTTGACCGCTTCGTGGCAAAGAGCCGGGAGGTGTGTGAAAAGCACAGGCGGGGCAGGAAGCAAGGAGATTCCACACAGGATGCCGCACAGGATGCACAGTTTGCACAGACTGCACAGACTGCACAGACTGCACAGGCAGGATCTTCCGCGGCGGGAGTCCCGGATCTGCTCGGCTTTCCGCTGATGACAGCACTGATGTCCGTGATCAATTACTACTTTTTCTTCGGTCAGGTCCTGTTTTTTGTCCTGTATTACCTGGTGAGATGGGGGATCCGGCGCGCAAGGGGGAGCGGCCTGGCCTCCCTGGCAGCCGAGATCCTCAGGATCCTTGCCGCCGGCATGTCGGGACTCATGCTGTCTGCCGTCTTCCTGGTCCAGTCCATCGGGGGGATCCTGGGCAACACACGTGTTTCCAGGATAGTCAACGGCTATGACCTGGTCACCTATCCGGATGCGGGGACACCGCTGGCCATCCTCAAATCCTTTTTTATGGTTCCGGATCTCATTGCGAGAGGAACTCTGTTTACAAACGACAATATCAGGAACGGCTCCCTTGCCTTTTTCCTGCCCTGCTTTGCCATGTCCGGCGTTTTTGCCTTCTGGATGATGCGCCGCAGGAGCTGGAAAAAAACACTTCTGACTGTTTTGGCTGTAATGGCTTTTGTCCCGGTGCTGAATGCAGCTTTTTCCGCTTTCAACTCCAACTTCTACACCAGGTGGTTTTATATGCCCATCCTGCTGTGTGCCTGTATGACAGCGGAAGTACTGGAGGAGAGGGACAGCGCAGTTTTCAGGCGGGGCGCCCTGCTCTCAATTGCCTGTACGGCCTTCTTCCTTGTGTGCTGCTTTCTGCCGGTGGAGGATAAGGGCCAATGGTCCTTTACATCCATCAGCGAGAACAGAAATCTTCTGGACAGGGAGATAACAGGGACATTGATCAATGTCGCCGCCCTGATTCTGATCGTTCTGATCATGCGGCGCTGCGGCAGCCTTTTCACGGAGGGCAGCCGCCGGATTCCCGGGATCGTCTGTCTGCTCCTGACCATTGCCTGCTGTGTCGTCTCGACCTATACAGTCCTGGATAACGGCAGCTCCCTGATCTCCTATACAGGATTTCAGAAATGGCAGCGGCAGATGCTCTCCCAGGGCCCTCTGCTCGGATCGGCCTCAGGGACCGGGGGCAGTCCTGCGGCAGCCGCGGACCAGCCTGTCTCCGCAGAGGCTGAATCAGATCCTGAGGATTCAGCGGCCGCAGATGAAAATACCGGGACCACGTCCGGACCGGTGCCGGGCGTCGATGCTCCCTTCTCCCGTGTCGAGACAGACGGTACCTGTACCAACTATGAGATGGTCTGGGGATATCCGACCATGCACTGCTTTGAAAGCACGGTGCATCCTTCTATTTTTGAGTGGTATCGCGGGATCGGCATGATCCGCACCGTAGAGTCGACGCTTCCCTTTGAAAGGATCGGCGCCAGGGCTGTAATGTCGGTGCGCTACTATATTGAAAACACCCTGGTCTCACACGAGGACAGCTATACGGACCAGAAGGGCATCGACGGCTACAGCCTGCTCAACGACCTGAACGGCTACAATGTTTATGAGACAGAAAACTATATTCCAATGGGTTTTTCTTTTGACAGCTACATGACCGAAGAGAATTATGATATTCTGAGGAACGGTGTGGTCTCAGACCGGGTACTCGCGAAAAATATCATTCTTTCGGAAGAAATGGTCGACAAATACGGGGATCTGATGGAAGAGGATACAGATACCTATCCCGGGGAAATGACCTACAGAGAGTTTGCGGATCACTGTGATGACCGTGCCGCCTCCGCCTGCAGTGAATTCGGGTTTGACAAAAACGGCTGGCATGCAAAAGCGGAGATGGAAAAAGACAATCTGCTCTTATTCTCCATCCCTTATGACAGCGGCTTTTCTGCCATGATCGACGGAAAACCGGCGGAAGTGGAAAGGGCCGATTTTGCCCTGACCGCCATCTTTGTGCCGGAGGGCAGGCATGAAATCGTTGTCACCTACCTGCCCCCGGGCCTTGTCCCCGCCGCTGCGGTTTCCGCCCTGACAGCTGCAGCCATGCTGGTCTTTGCTCTTTTTATGCTTCCTAAACATGCCGCTCGTCAGAACGGCTGAAAAAACATTTGCTTTGAAACCGTTTAAAAACATTTGGTTTAAACTTGCAAAGATGGCGCAGGCGTGATAAGATATCCATCGTGCACGCACAAATGTCCGCTTACGGCGGACTGCGGAGGAGGTGTTCCGGTGGGATCTGCTTATTATATAGTTCATGAATCCGCCATGCCGCCTGTACTCAGGAAAGTGGCAGAGGCGAACCGGCTTCTCTCATCGGGCGAAGCCAGGACTGTCAACGAGGCGGCCGAGAAGGTCGGGATCGGGCGCAGTTCCTATTATAAATTCAAGGATTCCGTCGAGGAGTTTCACAACAATCTCCCCGGATCCATGCTCACGATCGTGTGCGAAGTCAGCGACAGGGCGGGTGTCCTGTCCGATCTGCTCCAGACCATCGCACAGTGCGGGGCTAATATCCTCACGATCCATCAGGCAATTCCTGTGGACGGCATCGCCGTTGTCAGTATCAGTATGCAGATGCTGGAGAATGCGATCAGCGTCAACGCGATCATCGAGAGGATCTCGGCCAGAGAAGGGATCCGCCGTGTGCGCGTGACGGGAAGATAAGGGGAAGACAGATAAGGGAAAGATGAGGGCGGCTCTGCAGCCGCTTTGCAAAAATATCGGAACAGATAAAAAACTCATGTAGCATTTTTGTAGCAAATGGAAAGGAATGGACTAGTAAGATGATAAAAGCTGCAGTGTTGGGATTTGGAACTGTTGGCAGCGGGGTAGTCGAACTTTTTGACATCAACCGGGATTCAGTGAAGAGAAGAGTGCCCGAAGGAGTGGAGGTCAAATATATTCTTGACCTTCGTGAGTTTCCCGACAGTCCCTACGCGGACAGAGTCGTTCATGATTTCAATATCATCCTCGACGATCCCGAGATCCGTGTGATCTGCGAGACCATGGGAGGCAAGGAACCCGCTTTTACTTTTTCCAAAAAAGCACTTGAAAGAGGCATCAGCGTCTGCACTTCCAATAAGGAACTGGTCGCCGCGCACGGTCCCGAACTTCTGAGGATCGCGGCTGAGAACAACTGCAGCTATCTCTTTGAGGCCAGCGTAGGAGGCGGCATTCCCATCATCCGCCCCATGAATACATCACTGGCTCCGGAATATATCACAAAGATAATCGGCATCCTCAACGGGACGACCAATTACATGATGACAAGGATGGAGCAGGAGGATATCTCTTTCGAGGATGTCCTCAAACAGGCCCAGGACAGAGGCTACGCAGAGCGCAATCCCGAGGCGGATATCGAGGGACACGATGCCTGCCGCAAGATCGCCATCCTTTCCTCTCTCATGTGCGGCAAGACTGTACGCTATGAGGACATTCCCTGCGAAGGAATCAGCAATATCTCCATGACCGACGTCGCCTATGCGCGCAGCATGGGCAAGGCCATCAAGCTTCTGGGCATCAGTGAGCGCGACTGGCAGACAGGCACCTTCTATGTGCGCACGGCCCCCTACATGGTTCCCGCGTCTCACCCGCTCCACGGTGTCGAGGACGTCTTCAACGCGGTATTCGTGCATGGGAATCTCGTCGATAACCTCATGTTCTACGGCCGCGGCGCAGGTAAGTTCCCGACCGCAAGCGCTGTAGTCTCCGACATGCTCGACTGTGTACTGAACCTGGGCGCAAACATCCCGATCCGCTGGTCGGATGAAAAGATGGAACTCAGCGATCCTGCCCTCAAGTCCAGCCGTTTCTTCGTCCGCATCCCTGCTTCGGAACTCGACAAGGCCAGACAGTTCTTCAGAGGGTTTGAGGAAGTGACCATGCCCGGAGGACCCGAGGGCGAGGCGGCCTTCACAACGGGCAGCATGAAGGAATCCTCCTTCGAAGACTGTGCAAGGCAGCTCTCCGAAGTGCGCAAAGTGATCCGCATTCTCGAAGATGACTGATCACAACTATGCAAGTCCCCGGCAGGGCGTGACCATATTCTTGTATTTGACACAGTCTGATTTCTGATATATAAATGTTAAGGTATAAGAGACAGGAAGGCCTTTTTTCCATTCTCGCATATGTATACGCGGCGTGGAGAAGGCTTTTCTGCGTTGAGAGGTCAGCAGCCGGACGGGATGTCCGGCCGGATGCCGATTGTTTTTCGAGATAATAACAGATCGAGGATACGAAAATGAAAGTAGTAAAATTTGGCGGGAGTTCCCTCGCCAATGCAGAACAGTTCAAAAAGGTCGGAGATATTATCCGCGCAGACCGCAGCAGGAGATATGTGATCCCTTCAGCGCCCGGAAAACGCTTTTCCGGCGATACCAAGGTGACCGACCTTCTCTATAAAATGGAGGCAGAAGCGGCAGCGGGAGAGGATTTCTCAGAGACCTTCAATGAGATCAAGAGCCGTTTCACAGAGATCATCGAGGGGCTGGAACTCAAGGACTTCTCCCTGGACGATCAGTTTGATGAGATCTGGAAGAGGATGAAAGAAGATCCTGATGCCGACTTCGCGGCTTCCCGCGGCGAGCATCTGAACGGCCGCATCATGGCCCAATATCTGGGATTTGAATTCGTGGATCCCTTCGAAATGATCTTTTTTGACGATGAAGGAAGCCTCGACGACCGCAAGACCATGCGCACGGTTGAAAAGCGTCTGGCAGGTGTGGAATATGCTGTCGTTCCGGGCTTCTACGGCCGCAGCCACGACGGAAAGGTCAAGGCCTTCTCCCGCGGCGGCTCCGATATCACAGGCTCCATCGTCGCCGGCGCCTGCCACGCGGACGTATATGAAAACTGGACAGACGTCTCCGGATTCCTTGTGGCGGATCCCCGCATCATCAAGAATCCCGCCAGGATCGAGACCATCACCTACCGTGAGCTTCGAGAGCTCTCCTACATGGGCGCTTCTGTTCTGCACGAGGAGGCAATCTTCCCTGTCCGCCGCCAGGGAATCCCGATCAATATCCGCAATACCAACAGGCCCCAGGACGAAGGCACATGGATCGTCGAGAGTACCGCCCAGAAGTCGGGCTATGTCATCACCGGAATCGCAGGCAGGAAAGACTTCTGCGCCGTCCTTATCACCAAGGATATGATGAATTCCGAGATCGGCTTCGGCAGAAAAGTCCTTCAGGCCTTTGAAGACAACCAGATTTCCTTCGAGCACATGCCCTCCGGCATCGATACCATGACCATTGTCGTCCATGAGGACGAGTTTATCGAGAAGGAGCAGA